>JAAUYD010194381.1_pt1 | contig 28893 bp, 19 predicted proteins | sample 7278101 | NCBI WGS metagenome assembly JAAUYD01 (sample SAMN14350128, study PRJNA611818) | marine sediment metagenome | isolation source: surface marine sediment (0.6m) | place: French Polynesia: Moorea | collected 2018-08
CTTAACTCTTAACTCTTAACTCTTAACTCTTAACTCTTAACTCTTAACTCTTAACTCTTAACTCTTAACTCTTAACTCTTAACTCTTAACTCTTAACTCTTAACTCCTCCATCAAAACCTTCTCTGGTACTCGAATACAGCACGACTATCATCCAAAAAGTTAGTAGAACCACGTAAGCGGAATATATTATTGATGCGGTAATTTACACCCCACTGGATGGGATCGTCAGTGGTTAAAATTTTAATGGTAGAAGCGGAAATTTCGTCCGTAATATCAACCCCAGCTTCTGCTGCTAATTCCAAACTGGAATTACTCCTTCTACCGGCCCGAGGATTTTCAGTAATTACCGTGGGGAATATGCGGAATTCACTTAAACCAAAGGCAGTACCAATTTGATTAAAAGAACGCTGGAAATTATTAAATACCGCCGACCCAGCAATATTAATCAATGCTAAAGTACTGTCATTGGCCTGTTGATTTTGACCGATTCCACTGCCCAATAAAGCCACAATTTCCGTTTCCGTGCGGGCTGGAGTGCTAGTTAGGGTTAAATTCTCATTGAGGGTGTCAGAAGGTCCTTGGACGCTAGCTTCTACGCGTACTGTTTCTAAGGCTGCTAAACCACTGGTATCAGCCTTATTAAAGTCTGTACTTTGAATCACATCTAAAACTTTGGCAAATAGGCGAATATCTAGGTATGGATTTAGGCCTTCATCCTTAGTAAAGATTGCCTGATGTTTATAGCCGTTAGTTAATTTTAATTGAGTTGTAAATAAGTTAACACTACCTTTGGTTAATTGAATAGTTCCATCGGCTAGGGGATTACCCAGGGAGCCATTCAGGTTCAGGCTACCGGTAGCTAGGAAGTTGAAACTTGCTGGACGGTTAATTTCGATGTTCTTGCCTAAATCTAAATTTAAATCCTCAAACCTGACAATTGCGTTATCTACTTCTGGATTATTTTGCTTGGATACTTTAATTCGTTCTATATTCTGTTCTATTTGCTTTACTTGTTGGACATTTGCCTGTGTCTGACTACCATCGGTGGTTTCTGATAGCACCACCCGACCATTAGTTAAATTGATATTACCACTGAGGGTCGGCTTGAGGACAGCTCCAGTGATTTGTAATTTACCACTAGCATTTCCTTGGTATAATCCTTTGAGGTTCAATAATAATTGCTCTAAACTGACCGTTAGAGGATTATCTATTTGTGTGGGTAAGTTCCTGGTGATGGGAATTTGTCCTTGAGCTGTTACTTGACCTTGGCTATAGTTACTTTGAAAATTTTTGACGATAATTCGGTCAAAATCAAAATTTATTTTCCCTGCAACTTGTGTCAAATTTCCTGGTAAAGTCCGGGCTGAAAATGTGGCATCATTGAGGGTGGCAATACCATTTAATTGGGGAGCGTCCAAAGTTCCACCAACTTGAATGTCTACTTCCCCTTGGCCATTTTCAAAGGCTATTTGGTCTGTAAACAGGTTGAGTAAAGCCAATCCCTCATTTTTGACTTTTATCTTTAAATCTATTTCATTACTATCTGGAACGGTAGCAGCAAAGGGCAAGGCATAGGGAATACCACCAACAATACTTAATGGTTCTGTTTCCCGCACTTTTACTGTACTACTAAGACTCAAACGCCCATCTGTATAATTAAAGCTGGCATTTGCTGATTGAACCGGCTTTTGATTAATCGCTCCATCGGTGATGGAAATTGTGCCTATGGCTTGGGGGTTAGCAATACTACCTGATAAAGCTGCTCTGGTAGTTAAGTCGCCAGCTATACTTATTGGTAAGTTGATATATTTACTTAATACTTGTAGGGGAAAGTGATCTACTTCTAATGTACCGTTTTGTTGCTCACCACCAACGTTTCCAGAAAATTTAATCTGACTTTTTTCTGACTTTATGAGTAATGGTAATAACCTCAAATCTCCATTTTTAAAACTACCTGCGGCAACTACTGTGTCAGCATTATAAGTAGGGCCAAAGTTTTTGTCACCCCAGGCGAATTTTTCACCATTCAAGTTAAAATCAACTGCTATATCTTTTGTGGTATCAACTGCAACTTCACCGTTGAATGTACCTGTTAAATCAGCTAGTAGAGGTATTAACTGGGATTCTTGACGCTTTGATTGCTGTTTTTCTAGGAGTGCCAAAATCTCATAAAAGCGTTGAATTTGAGTCAGTACAGGTAGTTCGGGCATGCCCACGGCTTGGGTTTTTAGGTCCTCGGCTGTGCCATAATTTGGTTGGGCCATTCCCCTTTGTAAGTCTTGGATTTCAAATAATTGCAGGGCGGTGAGGATATCTTCAATTTTCCCTTTTTCGACGGTTGCTTTTCCTTTAATTTTGGGGATGGGGGATGCTTGGGTAATATTACCGGCAAATGCGTATTTACTATTACCTTTTATTAATTCACTGTTGCTAAGTATGGTGGTACCATTGGCATAATTAAACTTAGCTGATAACAGATCGCCTTTGATTGTACCAATTTCTGGGTTAGCGATCGCTAATTCCCCGGAAGTTGCCCATGTTTGCTGGTTGATGAGCAAGTCTCCGGTGAGTTTTCCCATTAATACCCCTGTAACTAGTGGATTTTCTGGTAATTTTATGCCAATTTCTTCTAGGGGGATATCTTTGAGTTTGACGGCTAATTTATCCCCTTGGGTTTTTCCAGTAGCTACGGTATCTTTCCATGTAATGCCAAAGTCTCGGGCATTGCCATTGGGGTCCAGATTCAGGGCAATTTTATCGCGGGAGCCGGTAACATCTAAATTTAAACCACCGGGATTGGATTCCATCTTCCCGGCTAATTTTGACTCAAATTCCCACTCATTTACTTTTAAATTCTCCAGTGCCAGTTGCCCTTGAACATTGGGTGTGGCCGGTTGACCAGTGATTTTACCACTAAAGTCCGTCTTCCCGGTTAAAGTCATGCCCTGGGGAAGATTTAATAGCAGTTGTTGTAGGTTGTAATTTTTCAGAGCGACATTCAGATTTAAATCCGTAATTTCCGGTACGTCCACATCTTGGACTTTAGCCAGCAAATAACCACTCGCCTGCAAACCAGGGGATGTTGTTCGTTCTATAATCAATTTCTCCCCCGTCCAACCAAGCACGGCAGATAATGGTTGTTTAATTACAGTAATACCTTGGGATAGACTAGCTTCACCCACAGCCCGCATATTGGCTAAATTAAAATTATCCACCGTGCCAGTGGCTTGGAATTTACTGTCTAACTTACCCCGCAACTGTTGGTTGAATTTTTCAGCCGTCAAGCCCTTGGCTGTAACTGCGGCTTGGTAGCGGCCGTTATTTAATTGAATATTATTAGCAATAGCTGTGCCCCCAGCAACATTCAATTTTGCCTCCCCAGTGGCTTGAATATCTGCCAGTTGGAAGGAGTCCACGGAGCCAGCTACATTAAACTTACCCACAACCTTGCCCCAGAACAATTCTGGAACTGGTGACAATTGTTGTAAGGGGACTTGATTGACGTTGAGTTGTGCTTTGTATAAACCTGATGCCAGTTGGATATTGTTAACTGCAACCGTACCACCACCAATATCTAATATTGCATTACCTTTCCCTTGCAAAGTCTTGGGGCTAAAATTATCCTGACTACCAACAATTTGAAATTTACCTGTTAGGGGATTTGCTAAAGCTGGGTGGGAATCCTGCAATATTTGCCCCAGCCTTACCCCATTAGCCACCAATTGAGCCGCAAAATTTTTATCTCCCCAGCGAATCTCAGATATAGCTACCTTACCACCAGCGATTTTTACCTCACCTTGTTGAGTATCTATTTTATTAATTTTGAACGGTGCGGAACTGCCCGAAGCAATTACCCGGCCGTTAAAATTGGCTCCATTTAAGGAGATATTTTGTAATTGTTCGGGGGCGACAAAAGGCTCTAACTCAACTCCAGCAGCCTGTGCCACTGTATACCAATTCTGATTATCCCAAGTACCAGCGGCCACCACTTTACCACCAGCCATTGCCAATTCTACATTGCGGAAAGCAACTGTTTTATCTGGGTAAATAATGGTTTCTCCCTGCCCAGGATAGGTAGCTTGGGGAGCTTGCCATTTGACAAAGGTTTGGAAGTTGGTGGGAGTGCCTGTTAATACTGCGGTTGCGGCAAGGTTACCAATTTGCAGTGGTGGTTGAGTATTATAAGTCTGGGCTAAACTATCCCCTGGAAGATTCTTGCCTAATAACCGAAAATTCAGGTTGGGGTTTTGTCCTAATTGTAGGATACCGCCACCAGTTACTTCACCCCCTAACTTTGCTTTACCTTGAATATCTCGAATAGAAATCAAACCAGTGCTGGTAAAATAATCAAACTTACCGCCTATGTTGTGAAAATCCACTTTATCGATACGGGCTGGCTTAATAGTGGTGACTTTACCAGAAATAATTGGCTTGTCCATGGCACCCCCAACCCGCACATCCCCTTTCACTTTCCCAGTTACGGGTATGGGGGATTTGACTTGCAGGGTATTTAAAGCTTGGGGTAAATTAACGGCCTTTACCTTCCCAACCAGCTGATAACCAGTTCGTCGATCTATAATGCCATTGGCAACCAAGGGGATTTTACCGTAATTAGCGGTGACATTTTCTAGTTTCATCTCCATCCCCTTGAAGCTGACATTTCCTTTGGCTTGATTAAATGTCTGGGGTGCTTGGGGTATTGCCATGGTTACCCCTTGTATGGCCAGTTTGCCAAATAATAAGATTGGTTGCTGGGGTATGGACTGAATTTTTAAATTACCTGTAGCCCTACCAGCCTGGAGGTTGATGGGTAATGGCACCAGTTGGGAGACTTGTGGAGCGAACAAATCCTCCGTCTGCACCTGTACACTAGCGGCTAAGTTTTTGGGACGTACTTCCCCCCACAGGTTAATATTTCCTCCCTTCCCAGACTTTCCCCCTACTTGAAACATAATTAGTTGATTATTCTGCCGCAGTTGAGCAGAACCATTGAGTTGGGAAAATTCGATGGGGGCAGCGGATGTGGCAGCGGATGTGGCAACGGATTTGGTAGCGGATGGGGTAACAGATGTAGATGCGGATGGGGGAGTGATTTTTTGCGGTTTACTAACCTGATGGGGGACTAAAACTAGTTTGCCATTGCGAATGCGTAAATTATCCAAATCGGTTTTAATAGCTCCACCTCCACCAGGGGGAGCTAAAGTCGTGCTCACCCAACTTCCTTGGGCATCTTGCTGAATATAAACATCAGGATTTACCAAAGTTACATCCAGCTTTAATCGACTTTGAAATAGTAATTGCCAGAAATCGAAACCCACCTCCACTGCATCCATTGTTACCTTATCAGCATCTGTGGAGGTGGCAGGAATCGCTGATGCTGCAAATCTCACCCCTAACAGGGAAAAATCTGTAACTTTCCCAATTTTCACAGGACGATTCAATGTCGTGGTAAGACTTTTCTGAGCCAAGGGGGCTAAATCTTCTTGAATAAATGTCCGTAACCGCCAAGTACCAACCCCTAGTCCCACAGAAAGCATCACTCCCAAACCAATACCACCGCGTCTAAGAACCTTTAACCACAATGGTTTGCGCTGATTGTTGGGAGGCTGAGTATCTTGAAGGGAAGATTTATTCATCGAGTTTTATATAGTTGATTGTTAAATCTGTTTCCGGTGGGCAAACTTTTTTTGCATTGGGCTCAAACCAAGTACACAGGAGATTGGAGTATGCTTACCAAATTAATCAACACCAGATTAATAATCTAAACATCCTAGAAGATACAAACCAATTTATAATTTTAAGATTTGTGATTTGATCTGTCTTGTAGAATATTTGTGATTTTGACCGTCATGGAGGGATAATTTCGGCAATTTGTGCATAATTTGTAGGCGTATTTCCATAAAATAGCTGTTGATAGAGAAATTATTCAGTTTATGCAACCTATCAATCTGTATTAAAACCCAAAATTGAACCCATGCTTTTTTTCTCTAGTGATTACTTAAAATATAATGAGATTATTAAGAAATATGTGTGTCATCGAGGGACAACAAAATAGTGTGATTCGTATGACAATATATAAAGTCATTTGAAAAATTGCAAATTGTTATGACTCCAAATTTAGTACAACATATATAGATAAGTAGAACGGCTATTTTTCTGCTAATGTCCAATGAATTCAACCAAACACTTTTAAGATTAATAAATTAACTAGATCGTTAAAGGATGGATAATTACCCCCATGCGTGTTTTTGTGTTATTGTTTAATGCTGGTACAGAGAATGAAGGGATTCACACAATTAGGGAGAATGGGCGCAACAAAATTCTCATGTTTGAATCTGAAGATGATGCTACCCGTTTTGCCCTACAACTGGAAGCTCAGGATTTCCCCAGCCCTTCGGTAGAAGCAATTGATGCTGACGAAATTAAGGAATTTTGTCGGGGTGCTGGTTATGAATATGAATTAATCCCGGCTAATGATGAATCATTAGTTTTGCCTCCAGAACTCAATGTAGAAGAAACTGACTGGCAAATAGAAAATCAAGAAAAGCAAATTAATACCGAGCAATCCAGTAATAATACTGAATATCCAGAAGAACAGAAAATGTCTGATGCAGAATTGGACAGTATTCGTCGCAAACTAGAAGGATTATTGTAATTAGTTATTCAATTTTTCATACATTTTGACCCCCAGTATCAACTTTGGATTGACTGAAAATTCCCAGGTTAGTCAACCGAGGGCTTGCAGGTTAGTAACATACCAACCATGCTTTAGTAGTGTTTTGTCGCATTAATTTATCATATGAAATCCTGATGATTAGTTACCGCAAAAACCTCACCCCCTCTCTGGTTACTAACCAGAGGGGTGTCCACACCGACGGGGTGAGGTGACGACAATATGGTAAGTTCCACAAGCGGATTTGATATCAGGGGTAGAATAATGGAACCACAAAGACGTAAAGGGCACAAAGGGCACAAATTCAGAGGGAAAGAAGAGATAGAAAAATGACAAATTTACAGTCACGCGGGCATCTTTTAACCGAACAAGTTAATCCCAACAGCCTCAATCTGGATCAGCTCTCTTCTTTGGAATTAGTAGAACTGTTTAATAATGAAGACCAAAAAGCCTTAGCAGCAGTTGCTGCGGCTAAACACGAGTTGGCACAAGCAATAGATATTACTGCCCAAAGCCTGGGGCAAGGTGGGCGTTTATTTTATGTTGGTGCAGGGACTTCCGGGAGATTAGGTGTATTAGATGCTGCTGAGTGTCCACCGACTTTTTGTACCCCCCCAGAGTTAGTGCAGGGGATTATTGCTGGGGGCGCAGGGGCACTGGTACGTAGCTCGGAAGATTTGGAGGATCGCGCCGAAGATGGAGCAGAAGCGATCGCTCAACGCCATATTACCCAGTTAGATGTGGTAGTGGGAATTACTGCTGGGGGAACCACTCCTTTTGTTCATGGTGCCTTACAAGCCGCCCGTCAAAGGGGTGCAAAAACTATTTTTATCGCCTGTGTACCTAGTTCCCAGGTGCCTTGTGAAACTGACGTAGATATTCGTCTGTTAACTGGACCAGAAATATTGGCTGGTTCTACCCGATTGAAAGCTGGTACCGTGACGAAGCTGGCTTTAAATATCCTCTCTACCTGCGTCATGGTACGTTTAGGCAAGGTTTATGGCAATCGCATGGTAGATGTAGCAGTAACCAATCACAAACTTCGCGATCGCGCTTTGGGTATTTTACAGGACTTGACTGGTTTAACTCGGGAAGCTGCGGGATTGCTATTGGAACGCAGTGGTAAATGGGTAAAATTAGCCCTGTTGATCCATTGGACAGATTTATCCAAAGAGGAAGGCTCTAAGTTACTCGCAGAACATCAAGGTAATTTAAGAGCAGCTGTAAATCAAGTAAAAAGTAATAAGTAGGGCTTGCAACAAAAAATCTGTTGGTGGGCATAGGGAACAGGCTTTGGCCGTGAGCTCAGCGTTCGACGGCTCGACTGAGCTTCGCCGAACGTCTGAGCTCACGCCGAAGTCCGAACGGGGACAGGCAACAGGGAACAGTTTGTGACTCTTTTCCCCTATTTCCCCTATTAATTGTTATCAGAAAAAATTGACAGGTGCAAGAATTTGAAACCTAAAATCCGAATTCCCTTGCACGCCCTTAGCCAAAAAATAGCCCTTATGCATTGGTAAATTAGTGTTTTATAGTTTAGGACTTAGTTGAAAATCTGGTGTGTGGTGAGGTTTAATTCTGGGAAAATCTGAGAAATTATGCGGTCATTTCCTCTAAATAGGGTTTTGACATATTCCCCATCCACCAAATTGCAGACAAAAATTGCAGGTTGTTTCGGATTTCCAATAAAATCGCGTCCTCCCAACCCTGCATAATCCACAATCCAATATTCAGGGATGCCCATCTTCTCGTAGTCAGCAAACTTTTTATAGTAATCGTCACGCCAGTTTTGGCTAACTACCTCAATTACTAAAGGAATTGATTCTGGCTGCTGCACAGTAGAGTATTTTTCCCATAACTCCTCATTTTCTAAGTTAGTGCGGTTTATCACCAGTACATCGGGACAGTAAGCAAAGTCAGATTTTTGATCGCAAAAAGCTACTAATGCCGTTTTGGGAATGTTATACGGAAGATTTAGCCGGGTAAATTCAATGCCAATTTGAACAGCTAAAAAACCCGTGACATTTTCATGTTTGCCTGAAGGTTGTGCCATCTCGATGATTATTCCGTCATGTAGCTCATAGTGATTCCCATCCGGCTTTTGCTCCAGAAATTCTTGCAGGGTTAAGAATTTTCGCTGTGGCAGTGCTTGAATCATACTACTTCCTGCGGTTTTTGGCATACACAAGCCTTTCTCTTGTAGTCACATTATACAATTTAACTTTTAAGAATTTCCCATCTACGCCAATTGTTGACAGGAGCATCCCCGAATTATTCGGTAAATAAGGGTCTTACTTGTTGAGTAAAAGACAACTTTTCTGCTAAAGCTGGCCAATCTTCTTGTTCGATCGCATTTATTGTCTCATCGATTTGATGGCGGTACTGCTGTAGGGATGCTAATAATGCTTGGCGGTTATACTGTGCCATCATTAACCCCAATTCTGGATTACCACCACCCACACGACTGGTATCTCGAAAACCAGAACTAGCTAAATTTTGAGCCAATTCTAGTACTTGGCGATCGCTTTCTCCCATACAAGCTGCGATCAAAGAACTACTAACCATAACTGGTAAATGGGAAATCCAACTAACCGCCAAGTCATGAGCCTGCGGGGAACAATGATAAATTTTTGACCCCAACTGACTCACCAATCCTTCCATTACTTCAATCACAGATTTAGGCGTTGTGGCCGTAGGTGTGAGCACATAGGGTCTATCCACAAACAAATTCCCTTGTGCCGCTTCTACACCACTATCCGCCGTTCCCGCCATTGGATGTCCACCGATGAAGTTCTGCCAATGGGGAGCTATGCCCTGGACTACGGGGGTTTTTACAGAACCAACATCTGTAATGATACAACTTGTGGATACATAACTAATTAACTCCGAAAATTTGGGCACAATGAGACCTATGGGTGTACAAATAAATACCACATCCACCATTGCGAGTAAATTCATATCCAACCCAGCTTCGTCTACACAACCCATAGAAATCGCTGTTTCGCAGGTAGATAGACGACGACTAACCCCTAGAACATAATGTCCATGCGATCGCAAGTCAAACCCTAAAGAGCCACCTATGAGTCCCAATCCCAAAATTCCAATTTTCATAAAACTATTAATTTTTGCATAATTTACCAATTTATCTAAATTGGCATCGGCATGAGGTAATTTGAATGATTGTAGAAGAATTGTTGGAACAATACGAAATCGGAGTTAGAGACTTTAGTGACATTAATATGACTGAGGTTAATCTCAGTGGCTCCAAACTCAGCCAAATCATTTTGGCCCATAGTAACTTGAGTGTTGTCAATCTCAGTGGTACAGATCTCCATCAAGCTGATTTAAGTTATGCCAAGTTAAATGTAGCCAGACTGCACGGTGCCAATCTCCATGAAGCCATTTTGAATAAAACTATTCTCAATGTTGCTAACCTGATTCGCGCCAATCTCAGTCATACCCAATTAAAACAAGCTTCTTTGATCCGTGCCGAGTTAATTCGTGCGGATTTAAGTTACGCCAATTTAATCAATGCCAATCTCAGTAGTGCTGATTTGCGAGAAGCGACTTTACGCCAAGCTATATTGATTAATACCAATTTATCGGCAGCTATCTTGCAAGATGCTGTTCTCAATGGCGCTAACTTAACCGGAGCAAATCTTCATGGTACAGACTTAAATGGAGCCAATCTCAGTGGTACGAATATGCAAGGGGTTGAACTGCGACAAGCAAATCTTACCCATGCTGACTTGAGTGGGGCAAATTTAAGCGGCGCAAATCTCCGTTGGGCAAACTTAAGTGGTGCAAATCTCTCTTGGGCAGACTTGAGTGAAGCCAAGCTCAGTGGAGCTAATTTAGCAGGTGCAAATTTGAGTAATGTGAATTTAGGTAGTGCCAGCCTGGTTCATGCTAACTTGAATCAAGCGACATTAATTAATGCTGAGTGGGTAGGTGCAGATTTAACAGGAGCCACCTTGACAGCAGCGAAACTATATGGTACTTCTCAATTTGGTCTCAAAACCGAAGGTGTTATCTGTGAATGGATCGATCTTAGTCCCCAGGGCGATGGTTCAATTATTCAAAATTTTTATTTAGAAGATTTACACGAATTTTTTAATCAAACTCCACCCACTATTAAAATTATTGTCGATCGAGCTTTAGATACACAAGCCAATTTTGCCCTCGCTGGTGCTTATTTCCAAATTGCCCAAAAATACCAATACATCAAACAACCCCCCACCATGGAAATTGGATTGCGGCGCACAGTATTTACTTTTAATGTTAATAGCGATCGCGCTTTATTCCCCACGGCTTATATTACTATTTTGCCTTTTCTCAATGCCATCCATACCCAGCGTAATATTTTTTCCATACTGGAGATGTTAATTGGTAAAGAAGTTTACTATCTAGGCGTTAAATATGCTGAAATATTCAAAAATTTAAATGCCATGATGGACTTAGCGGCAGAACAAGCGATCGCCATTAAAAATAAACAAAATATTCTCAAACTAACAGCAAGAATTAATTTTTTTCAAGCTCCTACCCAAACAATTTTAATTAACTCAAGTAACAAAAAATTGATTGTTTATAGTCATCCTAATTTTGGCCGGTATTTGAATCATCATTCTGAATCAGATATTTGTATAGATAACAATTTAGCGAATGATGAAGATAATATCATCACCCCTTCGTTCAATACAATTATTGATTTTATTAAAAGTTTTCATGACACAAATCTATAATTGATGTTTCTAATATTCACACAATTAATAGGAGTAGGATATGCGGAATGCATTTAACAAAATGATGGGTCGGACTCGTTATGTAGTGTGTAGATTATTTATACATTTAAGCGGCTCAGATATTGCTCCAATTTTAGGAGTATTAAATAATGCAGCTCGTGAAGCCATGGATGCCGATGGCGATTTAGAAGTTTTAGGAGAAGGACTAGTAGAAATTTGCCAAACCTTGCTGCAATATGATGAAAGCTGGTTATCTGCTGCCAATGAAGGAGATGTATTTTGGGACGAAGGTGAAGCAGGAGATTATGTCAATGACTTATTCACCGATTCTGCTCAACGTTATCTGAGCGAACCCGACTACGTTGAAGTAGATGAAGACGATCCCCTATCCTTACCAGCAACCCGTAATGTGGTGGTGATGATGACAGTGGCTTATGAAGGAGAATTAGAAGAGTTAGAAACCAATCTTGCTGATAGAACAGCACTCACAGATGGATTAAAAGCCATAATTAATCTACATTACAACGAACAATTACAAGCAATCCAGGTACACTTTTCTCCAGCTAAATTTGGGGACGAACTCACCAATGACCAATTAATCCAGTACTATCCAGAGTTGATCCCATTGTAAAGAAACTTCAAGAAATTACAATAAATACAAGAAATAAGTTACAAATTTCTCCTTCTCCTTGGTAGGGAATCCCTACTAACTATAAGCCTAGAGAAATTGTTAACCTCGAAAAAGGGATCATAGTGAAATGCTGATGAAAATCTTACGTAAATTTACAGTAGTTTTATTAACACTAAGTTTATGTGTTACTACCGTAGGCTGCGGTAGCAACGTTAGTCAAACTACCAGCCAAACAAGTAAAAACAACCAAACCACAAAAGTTTCTACAATTAACGATGGCCAGTATCCAGTCCAACAAGCTAGTTACAATGATGGTGGCGGTGAATACACCCTATTTTTACTCAATAGTCCCAAACCAACTTATACAACTGATAAGTTGCAAATGGCACGATTGACAGATGAGCAGATTCAAAAAGGTGAAAAAACCTACTTAAAGGTAGATGGTGGACAACCAGTTCTCTACCTCACGGAAGATTTCAAAATAGAGTATGTTCATAATGTCACCGAAACCCAGACAAATCCCCAAACAGGGCAACGGGAAACGGTAATTGTGCAACAGAGAAGTAGCTTCTGGGCACCTTTTGCTGGAGCATTAGCAGGCCAAGCCCTGGGTAGTCTTTTATTTAGACCCCAGTACTATGTACCACCTGCCTATCAACCAGGTGGTGTTCTTACTGGTTATGGTGGTTATGGTAGAAGCTATGATATGGCAGTGGATCGTTATCGTCAACGTTACAACGAGCCACCAGCATCTGTAAGAAATCGTACAGCTTTCCGTAAGACTGGATCGATTCGTAGATCTTCCCCCACAAACTCCAATGTGCGTACCAAACAAAGAGCAGGTACTCGTAGTACTGGTTCGGGTTTTGGTAGTAGTAAACTCAAAAATTCTGGCCGTTCTAGTTCTGTAAGACGCAAGTCTAATAGTAGCTTTGGCAGTAACCGCCGCTCTAACACTCGTCGTTCAACTGGTTTTGGTAGCAGAAGAAGACGCTAATGGGTGAAGCAGCCAAAGATTTAAGACAGCCAAAATCCTAATTTATCACATAAAAAGCGGGCGATCGATATGCGATCGCCCGCAATTATTTTTTATTCAACGAAAATGAAAACCCATCCCGACACCATCATCTTTGATTGGGTATCGAGGAGAATTGCAAGTTGGATTTTTCCTGTCCTCTGACTACATAATGACCAGAATGTTCAGTGCGGTGGATAGCTCCCCGACATGAAGGAGGCAGTATATCGGCGAAGCAGTACAGTCATGGGGAGCGGTGCGTTATAGAGGACTGGCGTTGTTTTCCCTCAGAACGACTGCTCGATTTTACCAACTTGTAGGCACACAGTTGCTCTCCTGACGGAGAGCAACTGCCATTCCAACACTTCCTCTCGGGTAGGTGTGGTGTGAGCCTCCTTGCTGTTTCAGATAATTTTTAGCTTATACCGCAGCTACAGATGCTTGTTGCCAGCGTCCCATAGCTTCCCCTACCACAGATAATTCATACATTAAGCGGTCAAATGCTTCCGGTGTCAGAGATTGAGGTCCATCAGACATTGCTTTGCTGGGGTTGGGGTGCACTTCAATCATCAAGGAATCACAGTTAGCAGCAATAGCAGCTTTTGCCATTGATGGCACATAAGATGACCATCCTGTGCCGTGGCTAGGATCAATCATAATTGGTAAGTGGGTTAAGCTCCGCAATACTGGAATAGCCGATAAATCCAGAGTGTTACGGGTATATTGGCGGTCAAAACTACGGATTCCCCGCTCGCATAAAATAACATTGGGATTTCCCGATGCCAAAATATATTCAGCAGCCATTAACCAGTCTTCTATGGTTGCTGCCATTCCCCGCTTCAGCAACACTGGTTTTGTTTGTGACCCAACTTTCTTGAGCAAAGAAAAGTTCTGCATATTCCTTGCTCCTACCTGGACTACATCAGCAACTTCCGCGATTTTGTCCAAGTCAGCAGCATCCATAACTTCCGTAATGATGCCTAGTCCACTAGCTTGGCTAGCAGCAGCCAATAATTCTAAAGCACTCTCACCATGTCCTTGGAAAGCATAAGGAGAGGTGCGAGGCTTATATGCTCCTCCCCGCAAAAATTTAGCTCCCGCAGCCTTAACACGTTTGGCTGTCTCAATAATCATCTCCTCGTTTTCAACGGAGCAAGGTCCAGCAACTACCACTAAAGGATGATTTTCACCAAATACCACAGGTCCTTCAGGTGTATTGACTACGACATCCGATGCCTGTCCATGGCGGAACTGACGGCTAGCTCGTTTATAGGGCTTTTCGACCCGTAATACTTGCTCAATCCAGGGACTAATTTCCTGAATGTGCAACGGATCTAAATCGGCAGTTTCACCAACTAGACCGATAACTACCTTGTGTTGACCAACAATTTTCTCCGGTGTCAGACCCCAGGTACTGAATTCATCAGTAATTCGGGTAATTTCTACTTCTGGAGAACCAACTTTCATTACTACAATCATGATAAATTCCCTGACTGTTTTAAAGGTGTTTAAAGGCGCATTTTAAAAATTGAACGAGAAGCAGGGGGGCAGGGGGCAGGGGGAATGCCTCCTTTCCCCCTGCCGTGGAGCGAAGGGTCACGAGAGCCACAATCCCCGACTTGGTGTAGTCTTTTTCACCTCAGATGGGGTACAATCCCCATCTAAACATCCCCCTGCTCCCCCTATCCCTGCTCAAGAGCCTCTTTTTGAAGCTAGCAAAATAGTAAAAAAACTAACTCATGTCAACAAAATCCATATGTATTTCCATAACACTTATTGGGAGTGTATTTTATACAAATTGACAACTTTTATAATTTTATTCACAAAAAACGCCCAGATTCAACTTATTACTGAATGAAATTGGGTTTACGATCCTCGAAGTAATAGTAATTTATATTATTACAATGTTGAACATATAAATTTGCAGAAAGTATAAATACTTAACAATGTCAACATTTGATTACGTATCTACCCAATATAAACTTGAGTTCATATCTGGACGTTATTAATTATACTTTTTTTTGTTTACTCTCACGCCAAGCCGCCACCATTCGTTCCCTATTGGTATTGAATTCTTGCCAACCCATAACACCTCCTGCTCTATCTTCTTCCCAGGAAGCGGAGAGAACACCATAGGTAATCCCCAAAACTCCCAAACCAAAGAAGCCCAAATTCAGCAACAAAACTGAAATTGGAGGTAGTTTGATTTCGGTATAGATCAAGAGTAAATAGCTAACAATAAGGGTGGAAATACCTAATAATGTTGGCACACCGCAAAAGGCAGCTACTCGCCTCATCATCCTCTGACTAACAACTTTGGGAATTGCCAACTGCTCCTTAGTATAAGCAGGCTTTTTAGATTGCTTTTTCTGTTTACCAGAAACTTTTTTCGTATCTACTGATTGTTTCTCAGACTTATTAACATTTTTAACTGTCTCAGCCTTTGTTTTGGCTGACTTTTGACGTTTCTTATTCGGTTCAAAAGGGAACCGGTTCTTTTCAGATTCTGCGGACATAAGCAAAATCAACTATCCACGAATACCTAGACGACGAATTAATGCTTGGTAATGTTCTCGGTTATGCTTATTGATATATGCCAAAAGGCGCTTGCGCTGACCAATAAGTTTTAACAATCCCCGACGGGAAGAATAATCTTTCTTATTCGCTTGCAAATGACTGCTGAGACGTTGAATTCGCTCCGTCAGCATAGCAACTTGAACATCAGAAGAGCCGGTATCAGTCTCGTGGACTTGGTATTGTGCAATAATTTCTTGTTTTTGCTGTTGCGTCAGAGCCATAATTCCATGAATAATAAATACAAATTTATGCAGCAGTTTCACATCATATCATAGTTAATGAAATATGCCATCAACTGCTAATGGTTGACTTTTATTTGCTGCATATAATTTAATAGCCAGTTGGCAGCAGTGGCTCTACGGGTTTGCACCGGATCAAATTCACCAATTTTATATCCTTGAAAACCTAACTGCTCTTTGAGCAGTTGTTTATTTCCCTTGGGGATCGAGCGGGTAAGCTTGACTGTTGCAGGACGACTAGCAATAAAATCTGGTGGCTGGGGATATTCATCCCGCCACTCTGGGGACACTCGATCAATATCCCAACTCTCAGTTGATGCATTGTAGCGATAACCCAAGCAATCCCATACCAATTGATTGACTGTGATATCGTCAATTTCCTGGTTAAGAATTGCCCAGATTGTTTCTTTTGTAAGTGGTGGCAGATTAGACATAACACCAGTACCAATCAAAAACTGGATGTAAGGTACAGCAAGTATAATTATTATTTATTGATAATAAAAAACTTCCTCTTGTGGAATTCTATCAGCATTACTGCCCATGATGTTATTAGTTCATTCTTTGGTTCTCATCAATAAAAGTCTTCAAAACAACTCCAGCTGCGATCCCACACAATCAAGCTATGGCTTCAGAGGTATTGAATCTTGCTTAAAGCCGACGAAACTCCCCACCCCAGACCATAAATTTCTTACTCTGTAACCAAAAATTTGACTTTTCTGGATGACATACAGGCTTTTGACAAACTGCGGTAATTACTGAATATGAACAGAAAGATTTAGTAGAGCTTGAAATTAGAAAAAGACATAAGTTTGCGATCGCTAAAACATTACCAACTTGCTTGAGTTGTTTGTACAGTCCGACTTAACTGTACAATATGACGGTTGTATGTACTTTGTGGCGGATTGTGATTGAGCGTTATACTTTGCCGGAAATGGGCAATCTCTGGACTGAAACCTATAAACTTGAAACTTGGTTACGAGTGGAAATTGCTGTATGTGAAGCCCAGGCTGAGTTGGGTTATACTCCTAAAGAGGCGGTTGCAGAGATTAAGGCAAAGGCAAATTTTGATCCCAAACGGGTGCTGGAAATTGAAGCTGAAGTCCGCCACGATGTAATTGCTTTCTTGACAAATGTCAATGAATATGTAGGTGATGCGGGGCGTTATATACATTTGGGTTTAACTAGCTCAGATGTTCTAGATACTGCTTTGGCATTGCAATTAGTTTCCAGTCTGGATTTATTGTTACAGCGCCTCGAAGATTTGATTGGAGCAATTCGTAAAAAGGCTGGGGAACACCGATATACGGTAATGATTGGTCGCTCCCACGGTATTCATGCAGAACCAATATCCTTTGGCTTTAAATTGGCTGGCTGGTTAGCTGAAGTTTTACGACATCAAGAGCGTTTAACTCGCTTACGAGAAACCATTGCTGTGGGCAAGATTTCTGGTGCTGTGGGTACTTATGCTAACGTGGAGCCCAGGGTAGAAGCGATCGCTTGTGAAAAATTGGGTCTGCAACCAGATACAGCCTCTACTCAGGTTATTTCCCGCGATCGCCATGCAGATTATGTGCAAGTCTTGGCATTACTAGCTGCATCAATCGAGCGTTTTGCAGTGGAAATTCGTAACTTGCAAAAAACCGATGTTTTGGAAGTAGAAGAATATTTTTCTCAAGGTCAAAAAGGTTCTAGTGCCATGCCCCACAAACGCAATCCCATCCGCTCTGAAAGGTTAACAGGGATGGCACGAATGATTAGGGGTTATGCCGTTGCTGCAGTTGAAAATGTGGCGTTATGGCATGAAAGAGATATTTCTCACAGCTCTGTAGAGAGGATCATGTTACCAGATGCTTGTATCTTGACCCACTTTATGCTCAAGGAAATGACTGGATTGGTGGAAAATCTCCTGGTTTACCCTGAAAATATGGCACGGAATATGAATTGCTATGGTGGCGTAGTATTCAGCCAGAAGGTACTATTGGCTTTGATAGAAAAAGGAATGAGTAGGGAACAAGCCTATGCACTGGTACAAGCAAGTGCTCATCAAGCATGGAATCAGCCAGATGGAAACTTTCGTGACTTAATTAGCCAAGACAGCCGTATTAGTAGCAAGTTATCTACCCAAGAGATTGCAGCTTGTTTCGATCCCCAGCATCATCTCCAGCATTTAGACCAGGTATATCAACGCTTAAATATTTAGCTTATTTACATTGGGTTGCGAATTGTAAACTTTAACCATTCTCAGCCCATGCCTGTTTCACTTGCATCTTAACACTAGCCTTTCAGTTTATGTGTTTTCGTTTGCATTTAGTATCAAAATAATTTAAAAAAGAAAAAATCCAGTAACTATACTTACTCAAATTATCTCAATTTAATGTACAACATTAGTATACATTTTTGTTAGATGTATTATAGGGTTGAGCAATTTTTAGATGTATTCTAGGTTTGAGCAATTTTTAGATCCTATTTCAATCACAGAAGGTGTATTTATTTACAACAACAGGAGTATCAGGTTTGCTATCTTACCACCTAATTTTATTAGTTTAATGATTCTTAATTAAAAAGACTGTATAAAAATTACACCTTAATATGATTGTAAGGTGATTTTGGTACTTTTTATGATAGAAATCCTTGCAGCCCTTTCTGCCTCAGCAGCGGCAGGAATACGTATTGCTTTACCTCTATTGGTAATTGGCATATTACAAGGGAAAAAACTCTGGTCTCAAGTTCCAATTTTATCTCACATTTATTCACCAGTACTCTTAGGATTACTTAGTAGTTGGACTCTATTAGAGTTGGTTGCCACCAAAAAGCTACTGGGGCAAAGGGTATTACAACTTGTGCAATTATTTTTATCTCCATTAGTGGGAGCAATTATGGGATTAGCTGTAGCTTCTGCCACACAGATGCCTCACTGGATAATTGGTTTGATTGGAGGAATGTTAGCTTTTATTCTCCAATTAGTCCAAGTAGGTTGGTTTTACCGTTTGCGTGGTTTGCCGAACTGGACTGTATTTGTACAAAATATATTGTGTGTTCTGCTGGTGTGCTTTGCTATTACTGCTCCCACATCAGGGGGATTGATTGCTCTAATTTTGCTCTGGTTTGCTGTTGTGAGTGGCAAGTATTGGTATGACTGGTATTGGGGTGGGAGAGGTTAAGAAGTGTTAAGATGATGGAATTGCTGTTTGGGGATCAAGTCTAGTTAGTCATTTACGGATATACATTGCGTCAGTGAAATTCTCTCAAAGAGCTATCGGTACTTAACGCGAAGTGAGTTTATCAAGGGTCATACAATGCATCATAACGATAGATGGTTATCGCAAGATACTTCCTAAATGTGGTGAGGATAGTATCACCATATAGTAAATTGACAATAGTATCAATCAGCGATGAATTAGCCTATGAGTTAGAACATTCAACACAGAGTTATTTTCTTTTACCTCTGCTTCACCTTGACGAGGTTGATTTGAGGATCGGAAAGTTTGAAGATTTAGAGTGTACCTTGTTTTTATAATTATATATCTGGTTTCATTTTAATGGAGTACAGCCTCTATCTGTGTAACAATTTTGTATATGTGCATTGACGAAAAATGCTGTATTGCACTCATCAGACAGATACAAAAAAAGTAAACAATTTGGCGATCGCTGGTGATTGGTCAAAGATGAGATGAAATCGATTTATGTTATGGTCAGCTAGTATGGCAATCCGGAATTACGTATGAAAAATCACGAAATTAAATTTATGCTACGACACAAGTATCTGGACGCAGTACTATAGAATCAAAAGCAGCGTCCGAACCCACTACCATACATCCCTGAAATTCTCATCAATACCTATCAGTCCTCATCAATCTTGATGATTTTAAAAAAACTGTCCGGAAAAGGATTGACATTTTAAATCACACCAAATATCCTGTATGTAAATAAGAACTTTATAAAAGTTTATTCTTGTAGACAAAAGTACACGCAAGCAGAGTAATTATTAACTTATAACAAGACAGAAATCAACTTCAACATGAATATTGAGAGATATCCGGAATGATTCTAGTTGATTTTGTAGTTCTCAAAGACGGAAACAAACCAGACAACTACTATTGACATCAATAGTGTTAATTGTTTTGTTGGATGGGGTGAGCATTCTTGATGGAGGTTTAAATGGAAACATAGAAATCAGACTTGAATTGTATGAGTCATATTGACACTTAATAAGTCATACCGACACCTAAAACCCTGTTTTACAATTTACACTCACTACACATTTAAATGCCATGAATACTAATACCAACAATATCCTAGACGTCGTAGTAATTGGAGCCGGACCAGGGGGTTTGGTTTGTACGAAAGAATTAATCGAGCAAGGTGTGAATGAAGTTGTTTGTTTGGAACAAGCTTCTGACGTCGGAGGAGTTTTTGCTAAGACTTACGACAATTTAATATTGACTTCCTCTGCCACGATGAGTATGTTCTCAGACTTCGGGATTGGCGATGGTGACCAGCACAAGTTCTGGACAAAAGAAGAAGCAGTTGATTATTGGAAGAGGTACGCACAAAATTTTGGTGTCCTCGATCGCATCCGTTTCAATTCCAAAGTCGTGGCCGTAATTCCACACGATGGAGGTTGGCAGGTTCAGTTAGAATCTGGAGAGACCCTGTTTACAAAACGAGTCGCACTGGCAACTGGAAACAACGCTGTCCCTAACTATCCAGCTTGGAAAGATTCATTAACTGACGTTGAGTACTCCCATTCAAGGGAATACCGTAACGGTGATAATTTTGCTGGGAAGAATGTGTTAGCAGTCGGGGGAGGCGAGTCTGGATCGGACATAGCATTAGGAATATCCCGCGTCGCCAATAAGTGTTGGGTGAGTCTTCGTAACACGACAGGATGGGTGGCACCCCGCAGGAGAGGGGTATACGCTGCTGACATTTCTACCCATAGGGGTGTGTGGGGTCTTCCCCGTGACTATGGTGCAACCCTAAGCAAAGCCATCGATCAAGCTGAATTGAGTCAGAACGATCCAGTTCATGATACAGCAGTCGAACTGAACAAAAAGATTAAGGCTCGACACGGAGTCTGGGGGATCTTTGGCACTAAAACCTTTTCTTTGCCCAAAGCTATTGTAGAGCATGGCTGCAAAGTTGTTGGTGAAATCGTAAAAGTGGAAGATGGAGGAAGGACATTACATACTTCAGAAGGAGAACGTCTGGAAAATGTTGATGCCATCGTTTTTTCTACTGGCTATAAAAATTATGTGCCTTTTCTGCCAGAGGGACTTAAGGATACCGATCCTCGTAGTCTTTACAAGCATATGTTTCATCCCAAGTATAGGGACAAGATGGTTTGGATTGGTTGGGCACGCCCTTGCTTCGGAAGTCAGTTTCCTATTATGGAACTACAGGCGCGGTTGTTCGCACTAATCTGCACTGGACAAAAAACCCTTCCTGAGTCAGCCGAGATAGAGAGGATTACATGTATAGATCGAGCTAATTACTTAGACCAATTTGAGCATAATGCTCATCGAGTGAGAAGCTTGGTTGATTATCATATCTATATGGATGATATAGCAAGTTTAATTGGCTGTATGCCTCCATTATGGAAGTACTTTTTCTTGCATCCCCGTACCTGGCTACGTATAGTATATGGCGCTACCCAAGGTACCCAGTTTCGCCTCCAAGGTCCTGGGAGCAAAGAATCCTTGGCTCGAGAGTTGCTGATGCAACTACCTGTGAGTAAGCCGACTCATATCGTCAAAGCTGGTTTGAAAGGGCGTTTAATCTATGCATTGAAGTCTCTTATTCCTAAATTTGGCTTTGTTGGTTTTAAAGGTTCCAGCAAATCATCGCCTCTTCAGGGTAGTTTTTAGGGTTCTTTCTGTCTGATTTGACAGAGATTATTTCCTGAAAACACTTACAGAAAATAAAATATCCCACGGTTGGTGTTTTCATACCAGACCATACCCAGATATACTTAGATTTGGGTCAGAGTATTTGTACATGGGTGGGATATTTTATTTCTTGGAAATTGCGAAAATCCTCTTAACTTACAATGAATTCGCCAAATTTAGCTCCGAAAAATAGTTATGGTTTTACAACAAGCAGACTCCATACATTTAAGTAATATTTCCCCTCCCGGACCGCCTTCGCTCCCCTTTGTCGGTATGTTACCGTTCTTCAGTAAGCACTTACATATAGAATTGCATCAAATCGGCAAAAAGTATGGTGGTATCTTCCAGCTTAGTGTGGGCGGTAAAAATTTAGTTGTACTGGATAAATTTGAGACTGTCAAAGAAGCTTTATTGAAACAACAGGATAGCTTTAGCGCCAGAGCAGATTTCGATGTCTTTGGGCAACCACCGCAACGTAATTTCCTGGAACTGAAGAGTGGTGAAAATTGGCAAAAACACCATAGTATTGTAGGTAAGGCTATGCATACGTTTGTGGTGGGTCAGTCGGACACGCTGGAAGATTGGGCTATTGAACAAGCAGAAGACTTGGCAAATACCTTATTAAAATTTGGCACTCAACCCGTTGATCCTGATTTATACTTGCCTATAGCTACCTCAAATTTTATACGACGACTCATCTTCAATAAAGCAGGAGGCATTGAAGATGGTCAAAAAGATCCTCTGCTTACTGAATATGCTTATAGTTTAAGATATATTCCCTGTGTTGTAGAAGGGGTTAAATTAGAGTTTGTTCCAGGATGTTGGCAACTAATATTTAAATTATCGCGTTTTACAATAGTACCTAAGTTTCTCAAAGCTTTAGCCGCACTGGAAAACTATGTTGCCAAAAACGTAGAAGAGCATCGAGAATCCTTTGATCCAGATAATTTACGGGATGTTACCGATGGACTTTTACAAGCCAGTAGGGAACTAAGTGATTCAGATAGAGATGAGCTTGGGTTAGGCGATCATGATGTTGTTAATGGATCATTAATGCAGTTTGCGGGAGCTGGTGGAGGACTCCCCAATTTTATATTACGCTGGGGGTTGCTTTATATGATTACTCACCCAGATGTTCAGGCTGAAATTCATAAAGAACTTGATGAAGTAGTTGGTAGAGAACAACAACCACGCTTAGAACACCGTGGTAAATTACCATTGGTGGAAGCTTGTATTAATGAAATCTTGCGCCACTCTTCTCTTACTAATATGCCCCCAATCAACTATGCAACTTCTGCTGATACCACTTTGGAGGGTTACTTTATTCCCAAAAATACTCCTTTAGTTATAAATTACTATGCTCTAACCCGTGATGAACGTTATTGGGAAGAACCTGAAAAATTTAATCCCTATCGGTTTTTAGATGAAAAAGGAAAACTGAGAAATAATCTTGTGGATAAGTTCTATCCTTTTGGAATGGGGCAACGTCGTTGCATAGGCGAGTATTTAGGACGTTTGATGGTATTTCTATTTTTCACGAACCTCATGCATCAATGTAAATTTGAAAGGGTTCCTGGAGAGAAATTGAGTTATGAGTCTCCGTTAGGAGGAGTTTTCTCAACTGCACAGGATTTTAAAGTTTTAGTCAAACCTCGTTTTTAAATGATATGTACTGAAAACGTCTGACTATTGGGATTTCACCTATCTTTATAGATACTTTAAAAATAAAACTCCAAATTAGGATTGATTTCTCAATGATATTGAGACCATCTTCATTACAAAGGTAACACCTAATGTTAGATTGCATTGTCATCGGAGCTGGACCAGGGGGTCTGGTTTGTACAAAAGAATTACTCGAACAAGGTGTGAGTGAGGTTGTTTGTCTGGAACAAGCTGGGGATGTAGGGGGCGTTTTTGCCAATACTTATGACAATTTAGTTTTTACTTCCTCTACCACGTTCAGTATGTTTTCAGATTTCTGGGTTGGTGATGGGAACCAGCAAGCATTCTGGACTAAGAGAGAAGCGGTTGATTATTGGAAGCGGTACGCGAAACATTTTGGTGTCCTTGAGCACATCCGTTTCAGCTCCAAAGTAGTGGGTGTAATTCCCCAAGAGGGTGAAGGTTGGCAGGTTCAGTTAGCATCTGGAGATACTTTGCTCACAAAACGGGTGGCACTGGCTATTGGTAATAATGCTATCCCTAACTATCCAGCGTGGAAGGACTTATTAACTGAGATTGAGTATTCTCATTCAAAGGAGTACCGTAACGCTGACAAGTTTGTAGGCAAAAATGTGTTGGTAGTTGGGGGAGGTGAATCTGGTTCGGACATAACACTAGAAGTATCCGGTATCGCGAATAAGTGCTGGGTAAGTCTTCGTGATACAGCAGGATGGTTGGCAGCTCGCCGTCATCGCGCTGAACCTGCCGATAGTTTTCAGAATCGTTTGCTGTGGGGTATTCCTCGCAATTACGGAGCTTTTTTCGCCAGAATTATCCATCGAGCCAGGTTGATGGAGAAAGACCCAGTTCACGATATGGCTGTCGAACTCAACAAAAAGATTAAGACTCGAAATGTCGTCTGGGGGAGCTTCGGAACTAAAACCTTTGCTTTACCAAAGGCCATCGTGCATCACGGATCTAAAGTTGTTGGTGAAATAGTAAAGGTAGAAGATGGAGGAAAGACATTACATACAACAGAGGGAGAGATCCTGCGAAATGTCGATGCAGTCATCTTTTCTACTGGTTACAAAAACCATGTGTCTTTCCTGCCAAAGGAACTCAAGGAAACTGATCCCCGCAGTCTTTACAAACATATGTTTCATCCCAAATATCGGGACAAGATAGTTTGGATTGGTTGGGCACGCCCGAACCTTGGGAGCCAGTTCCCCATTATGGAAATGCAGGCTCGTTTGTTTGCACTGATATGTACTGGAGAACGAACTATTCCTGCTCCTGCAGAAATGGAAAGAGTTACCTGTCTAAATCGAGCTATCTGGTTAGAACAGTTTGAGCATAATGCTCATCGAATACGAAGCTTAGTGGATTATCGTCGCTATATGGATGACATGGCTGGCGTGATTGGGTGCAAGCCTCCACTGTGGAAGTACTTTTTCTTGCACCCCCGCGTCTGGCGGCATGTAGTATTCGGTGTCACTCAGGCTACCCAGTTTCGACTGCAAGGTCCTGGTAATAAGGAATCCTTGGCTCAAAAACTGCTGCTGAAGATACCTGTACACAGTCTACCTAGTCCCGTAATTAAAGCTCTTTTTATAACTGCTTTAGTAGAACCTTTCAATTATGCATTGAAGGCTCTAATTTCTAAATTTGGCTTTATTGGTCTTAAAAGTGTGCGGAACAATTGAAAATAATTGAAAATAATAGAGGTAACACTCAATGTTAGATTGCATTGTGATTGGAGCTGGACCCGGGGGTCTGGTTTGTACAAAAGAATTACTTGAACAAGGTGTGAGCAATATCGTTTGTCTGGAACAAGCTGCTGATGTCGGAGGTGTTTTTACCAATACTTATGATAACTTGGTACTGACTTCCTCTAATATGCTCAGTATGTTTTCAGATTTTTGGGTCGGCGATGGCAACCAGCAGGAATTCTGGACAAAGAAAGAAGCAGTTAGTTATTGGAAGAGTTACGCGCAACATTTTGGCGTTCTCGATCGCATCCGTTTTAACTCCAAAGTAGTGTCTGTAATTCCGCAAGAGGGTGAAGAAGGCTGGCAGGTTCAGCTAGCATCTGGAGATACTTTGGTCACAAAACGGGTTGCGCTAGCCATTGGGAACAATGCTATCCCTAACTATCCAGCGTGGAAGGACTTATTAACCGAAGTTGAGTATTCTCATTCAAAGGATTACCGTAACGCTGACAAATTTGTAGGCAAAAATGTGTTGGCAATCGGGGGAGGTGAGTCTGGTTCGGACATAGCATTGGAAGCATCCCGCGTTGCCAACAAGTCTTGGGTGAGCCTTCGTAGCACAACGGGCTGGGTAACACCGCGGAAGAGAGCAGGTATCCCTCCTGATACTTTGCTTAACCGGATTCTGTGGAATATTCCACGCAATTACGGAGCAACTTTGACCAAAGTTGAGTCTTTTCTTTTGTTGACGGTATTCAAAGATCCACTTAATGCTAAAGCAGACGAACTCTGTAAAAGAATTACGGCTCAAAGAGGTATCTTTGGAACCTATGGAACTAAGACTCACTCCTTGCCTAAAGCAATCGTAAACCACGGTTGTAAAGTTGTGGGTGAAATAGTCAAGGTAGAAGATGGAGGAAAGACATTACATACAGCAGACGGGGAAACCCTGGAAAATGTTGATGCTGTGGTCTTTTCTACTGGCTACAAAAACCATGTGTCCTTCCTACCAGAGGAACTCCAGGAAACTGACCCCCGCAGTCTTTATAAACATATGTTTCATCCCAAGTATCGGGACAAGATAGTTTGGATTGGTTGGGCTCGCCCTAACTTTGGTAGCCAGTTTCCCGTTATGGAAATGCAGGCGCGTTTGTTTGCGCTGATTTGCGCTGGGGAACGAAGTCTTCCTGCTCCTGATGAAATGGAGAGAATTACCTGCTTAAATCGAGCTGCCTGGTTAGAACAGTTTGAGCATAATGCCCATCGAATCCGTAGCTTGGTGGATTTTTATCTCTATATGAATGACATTGCTGATTTGATTGGGTGCAAACCTCCATTATGGAAGTACCTTTTCTCTTACCCCCGCGTCTGGCGTCGCATAGTATTCGGTCCCACTCAGGGCATTCAGTTTCGATTGCGAGGCCCTGGCAGTAAAGAATCTTTGGCTCGAGAAATGCTGATGAAAATGCCTATAGGAATACCTGCTGATAATATTAAAGGCGCTCTTAAGGAAAGAAGATTACATCAAGTACAAAAGAAATATGATTACCGAAAAGACTTGGAAGTTGGAGCGTAGAGTTAGGAAGGATATTTGAGCCTTTTTATTGGCAAATCCTGAAAAATGTCGATGCCATCGTTTTTTTTACTGGCTACAAAAACCATGTGTCCTTCCTGCTAGAAGAGTTCAACGAAACTGACCCCCGCAGTCTTTATAGAACCCATTTGGTATCTTTATCTTGAAATACAAAAGCTTCAGGAAAGCCGTTGTAAGCAGCCCAGCAACTATAAGATTTCAGGAGAACGAAAAATCATGAGAAATGAATGCCAGAATCATGAAGCCCAGATGAATATTGGACTTATAAGTTGGGAAATAGATCTCAAATGGGTTCTATAAACATATATTTCATCCCAAATATCGGGATAAGATAGTTTGGATTGGTTGGGCACGCCCTAACCTTGATAGCCAGTTTCCCATTATGGAATAGTTTTCATTGTAATAATTTTCCTTTACGGATCAAGAAAATAATCATGACTTTACAAGAATTAGTCCCTGCACAATTAAACACAACAGACAAGATTGCTCCCCCTGGACCGCCCAAACTTCCTTTTGTCGGGATGTTAACCTTCATAAGTAAGTACTCACATCGAAAGTATTTTCAACTAGCTAAAAAGTATGGTAATCTTTTTCAAATTCGTGTGGGTTCTAAAACGTTATTTGTACTTAATGGGCTAGAGACTATTAGATCAGCTTTAGTCAACCAGCAAGATATCTTTAACGCTAGGGCAAATCTTGACGTTTATCAAAAATATCCTCAACGTTACTTCATGGAAATGAAGAGTGGCGAGTCTTGGGAAAGACACCGTGACATTTCAGGTGAAGTAATGAAAACCTTCATGTCAGGCAAGTCAGAAATGTTTGACAGTTGGATCACCGAAGAAGCAGCAGATTTGGTAAATGTCTTTGTTAACTTGAGTGGTAAACCTTTTGCCCCTGAGTTATATCTAGCTCTAGCCAACTTAAATTTTATCCAAAGGCTCATCTTTAACAAAAAAGGCAGTCTTAATGATCCTAAAGAATATTCCGATTTTGTTGCAGCCGCTGGAGGTTTAAATAAACTTAACAAAGGTGCGGTAACTCTTCCGAAGTTAGAGGTTATATCGGCAATTTGGCGACCAATATTAGCAATCTCTCGCTTGAAACCAATACTAGGTTTTTATCTGTCTGCACCCGCACTAGACCACTTTGTTATAAAAAACATAGAGCAACATAGAGAATCCTTAAAACCAGATAATTTGCGGGACATTACAGATGGGCTTTTACAAGCTAGTACCGAATTAACTGAATCAGACCGAGAAAAACTTGGATTAAGCGAAGCTGACATTGTTAACGGAACATTGTTTCAGTTTGCAGGAGCAGGTGGAGGACTTCCTAGTCTGATGCTAAATTGGGCTCTGCTATACATGATTACCTACCCAGAAATCCAGGCTGAAGTCCAAAAAGAGCTAGATGAAGTAGTTGGCGCAGAACAACCATCTTTCAAGTATCGTAGTAAATTGCCATTTACGGAAGCTTGCATTCACGAAATCTTCCGCCACTCTGGTGCTACTGTTATACCTGCCGTCCTCTACGCTCCTAACGATGATACAACTTTGGATGGCTATTTTATTCCCAAAGGCACTCCTTTAATTATCAATTACTATAGTTTGACCCGCGATCAAAAATATTGGGAAGAACCTGAGAAATTTAACCCATATCGGTTTTTAGATGAAAACGGCAAAATTAGACAGAATCTTGTTGATCAGTTCTATCCATTTGGTGTTGGATCGCGTCGGTGCATAGGAGAGTATCTAGGACGTCTTCAAATCTTTGTACTTTTCGCTAATCTCATGCATCGATGCAAATTTGAAAAAGCACCTGGGAAGAGACTAAATCCCGATCCAAGTCTTAATCCTCAATATTCCATTATAATGAGTCCTCCGGACTATAAAGTTGTCACCAAACCTCGCTTCTAGGTTTTAAGCTTTGAATTGTGACTTACCCCTAAATCCCCCTTTTTAAGGGGGTCTAGAGGGGTTAAGTGAAATATTAGATATTTACTTTTCAAACATACTTTAAGCTTAACGCGCCTCAAATACATAGGACTTATATCGTTTTACATTGAAGATGCATATTATTCATCAGGGCACGTAAATTTTATAACGATAGCCAGAGTCTTACTTGTAGCCTTGATAGATTCTATGCAACCTCATTGTAAA
>JAAUYD010024826.1_pt1 | contig 28879 bp, 18 predicted proteins | sample 7278101 | NCBI WGS metagenome assembly JAAUYD01 (sample SAMN14350128, study PRJNA611818) | marine sediment metagenome | isolation source: surface marine sediment (0.6m) | place: French Polynesia: Moorea | collected 2018-08
CCCCTTTGCGAAAGGGGGAGAGACTTGCTCGTCTTCTCGAATGCAACCAATTCTGCAAAAATGTGCTCACTACGAGAGGAGAGGGAGTCCTCAAAAATGGCGAAACTCTAGAATAGTGTCAGCGTCGGTTAATGCAACGTAGTCGGAGTCCTTGTCCAAAGCCCCGGACACTTTGCGGGCGTCGTGTGCAGCATAGACAGCAGTGCCCTCTAAAAACGTAAAGTATTGTAAGATAGCGAACAACTCTGTTGTCGTGTTGACGTCCGAGAGCATCGGCATTGGGTGATGCTGCATCACTCCGGTGTGATGCAATTCGTGAATACAATAAAACCACACCTCTTCCGGATTGCTTTGAAATTTTTTGTGGGCCAAATTGATTGAAGCATCTTTTCCAGAAGCCACGCCGATATCGAATCCCCATGTGAAAAATAGTTTCCCATCTGCTGGTAAGGATTGGGGCAAATACGCCTCGGCCTCACGAAGACATTGAGCAGCGCTTGCTTTATCTCTTCTAAAAATGTGGACCTGTTGAGTCACTTCCTCCACTAATTCGTCTTTACCAGAATCTTCAAGAAGTACTCGGGTGAGCGACATGGCGGTTGTCTTGGGAGTCAATCTGCCGGTAATGCGACCGTGGCGCAATAAGTGGATAGTAGCATCGGTAGCGGCAACTTTTCTAAGATTCGATTCCGTTGGATTACTAAAATAAAGAAGACTCTTTCGGACATGATCAAAATTAAACCGTTGATCCGGGCGCACCTTTGTTTCATCGGAAATAAGCAGCGGTGAAGTTAACCCACAGCCGTAAAGTATTCCGAAAAACAGGGTAATAAACATAATTCTCATCGTAATCTCAACTCTGGAGGCCCTCACGCTGAACGTCTCCCCTTCCACTGAAAGCAGGGGATAAGCGGCATAAGAACCATCTGCCGCTCACCGGCTGTGTCCTGTCAATCCAGATGATTCAGTTTGTAACAGTAGCTCGCCCTCCGAAGACATGTCAATCCAAGTGAGGGAAACGGGCTCTACGTTTATCGGCTGCGTAGTTTAGCCAACAAGCGCAAAATCTCTATATACAGCCACACCAAGGTGACAATGAGCCCAAAGGCGCCGTACCACTCCATGTACTTGGGTGCCCCCATCTCGGCACCATTCTCGATGAAATCGAAATCCAGCACCAGGTTGAGAGCAGCGATGACGACAACCACCAGACTGAACCCGATGCCGATAGGGCCGCTATCGTGGATATATGGGATGCCCACGCCAAAAAAGCCTGCCACTATCGACACCAGATAGATCAGAAATATCCCACCTGTGGCAGCTGCAATGCCCAGCTTGAAATTCTCTGTAGGTTTGATGATGCGTGACTTGTAGGCAAATAACAGTGCGCACAAGGTGCCAAAAGTCAGTACGACTGCCTGAAGGACAATACCGGGGTACATCGCTTCAAAAATGGCAGAGATACCACCGAGAAAGAGTCCCTCCAACAGGGCATAGATGGGGGAAGTGACAGGGGCCCAGGTCTTTTTGAATACCGTAATCAGTGCAACGACGAACCCACCGATAGCACCTCCCAAGACCAGCGGCATGACTGCAGAAAAATCACCAGCTCCCTCTACGCCATCCATGGCTCGACGCCACGTCCAGGTCGCCGCAAAGACGAGCAAGCCAAGCAGCATGAATGTCTTCGTTGCCGTGCCCTGTATCGTCATCGATGTTTCGGTACGGGTGCCGGCAAAGTTTTTAAACGTGTTTTTATTTAAGGCCGGATTCGCTGTCCTCATCATATCCTTGTTTCCTCCTTCTGACCCAGCATAGCGGAGTAGCTGGATTGAGTATACCGAGTTACAGCATTATTGCCGAATGAATGGTGGTAAGATCGGAAGCTCCAAAGCCATAGTACGCAGTCGTTAGGATGGAATCTGCAGAAGCACATCAATAGCTTACTCTGGCGCCGCCAAAAGACTCACCCGTCGTTTGAGATGAGAAAGATAGACATCGCTGCGATCGAGGCGGCGTCTCGCGGAAACGATGCTTGACACTGTAGACAAACCCATAACAATATGGTGCGAATAGGATTCGCATCTCCAAAGCGATGCTTCCTGGTTGTTATTATTGAGAAGAAAGGTCGAGACACAGATGTCTTTTCGAATGAAAACGCTCGGTGCCTTTGGGGTGACACTACTTCTGTCACTCGCCCTTGCCTGTTCTGTAAATGAGGAACCCGATCCTTCGTTCAAAAATGCGTTACCCAAAAAGGACCCTGTTTCCAGGACAGCAAGCAAAGCCGAAACCGAGGCCGATCTACGCCAGCGCGCGAAGCGAATTCACACCGCCGCCGTCACCATGGACTCCCACGTAGACATAACCGGGGAGGACTACGCAACCGAGAAGGTGGATCCGGGTATCGACAACCCAGAGCTGCGATGCGATCTGGTGAAGATGAAGCGCGGCGGTATGGACGGGGTGTTCCTGGCGGTCTATGTGGGTCAACGAGGAGAGCTGAACGAAAAGGGGTATAAAAAAGTCCACGAAACAGCACTCAAGCGATTCCAGGCCATCCACCGCATCTTCAACATGTACCCCAAGAGATGCGAGCTCGCTGTGAACGCGGACGACGTTGAGAGGATCTCGAAAACCGGCAAGCGGGCCATCGCCATTGGCATCGAGAACGGATACCCAGTGGGCGAGGAGATTGCGAATCTCAAGAAGTTCTACGATTTGGGCGCCAGGTACATCACGCTGAGCCACAGCCACCACAACCAAATCTGCGATTCTTCCGGACCAGAGGAACCCTTGCACGGAGGGCTCTCAGAATTTGGCACAAAGGTCGTGGCTGAGATGAACCGCCTCGGGATGATGTGCGACGCCTCCCATATCTCGGAAAAGTCGTTTTACGACCTGATCGAGGTCTCTAAGGCGCCCATCATCGCCTCCCATTCGGGCTGCTATGCGATCAACCCCCACAACCGCAACCTCACCGACGACCAGTTAAGGGCACTGAAAAAAAATGGTGGTGTGATTCAGATCGTCGCCCTGGACTCCTTCCTTAAAAAAGAGCCCCAGGCCTTCCTCGACGCACTGGCCGCGGCCAGGGATGAGCTCGATATCCCCACCTGGCAAGAGTTCTACAAGCTGTCCGAGAAAAAACGGAAGGCCTTGAGAGGCAATATGGAGCGGTACTGGAAGCGCCGCGACGCCATCGAAAAAGAGTTCGCCTACGTAAACGTCGAAGACTTAGTGAACCACATCGATCACGCGGTGAAGGTCGCCGGCATCGATCACGTGGGCATCGGCACCGACTTTGACGGCGGCGGCGGCATCCCCGGTTTCAACAACCACGGGGAAGCTCTCAACGTAACAGTGGCGCTTGTGCGACGGGGGTACAGCGAAGAAGAGATCAAGAAAATATGGGGCGGCAATTTGCTCCGCGTCTGGCGTGACGTGGAAAAGGTCGCGCGCAATCTGAATCCCTGAGATGTTCAATTGGGATGTTCAATTGGCTAGATGTCCGTGAAACGAGGGGGACAGGACGGACAGTTGGGAGTAAACATGGGCTACTATATCAACGATCGTTCAACAAGCCTCGATGATCTCCAAGCACGCCTTGAGGCGACAGACTTGGTTCCAAGCCTTCAACCCCTGCTAGACGGACTGACGAAAAAGATGGATGCGCTCAAAAAGGCTGGGGTGACATCCGTTGCCGATCTGAGAACCCGAATGAAGACCAAGAAGTCGCTCTCAACCCTTGCCGACGATTCGGGTATCGATACTAATCATCTCGTGCTGCTTCGACGTGCCATCGAGGGGTTCTTTCCCAAACCACAGCCACTGAAGGTCTTTGATTGGTTGGACCAGGACACGGTCCTCAAGCTGGAACAGGCTGGGGTGAAGAACACCCTGCAGTTCTACGAGGGGGCTTTGTCAGACGCTGGCGGGCTTGCCAAGAGGGCGGGCATCCAGAGGAAAAACCTGTCTGAGCTCCTGGCGCTTTCTGACCTATCACGCGTGCAGTGGGTCAGCCCTACCTTTGCTAGGACACTGGTCGCGGCCGGCTTTACCAGTGCCGAAAAGGTAAGCAAGGCGGACCCCAGGATACTCAATGACGCTATCATGCAGGCCAATGAAAACGCGCGATTTTACAAAGGCAAGGTAGGGCTGCGCGACATCAAGCGGCTCATTGACGCCGCTGCATATGCTCCGTAGCAGTGCACTATTGTCCAAAACAATGACAGTCCTGGTGTATCCGATTCCACAGCGTGCCGCGGCGTTTTAATCAACCAGGGTACGGGATTGAGCATTGGGAATAGGCACTGCCAAGGGAGATGGAGACACTCTTTATCATGGCGTAAACCGCCTTACCAGGCTTGAGGTCGAGCTCCAGAGCAGCCTTGGGGGTGACGGTTGCGATGAGTGGCTGGGAGCCAACGGTCATCCAGACATCGACAGGGGCGCCGATGTTCGTGTCGGTGATGTCAGTCACGTTTGCGGGAAAGACATTTTGAATGCTGGTACCCGCGATGGGATCAAGGGCGATGCCGACGTTCCTGGGATGGATGCGGATACGTACGGGATTTCCAATGGGCACATTGGTCCGCGAGATGCAAAACTCACCGCCGTCGAACCGCAGGCGGGTAATACCCTGGGTGTCGTTGTGGGACGCCACGGTTGTTGCGAGCACCACGCCCGCTTCAGTACGACCGGCGAGCTTTTGAAAGTCGGGTCGCGCCGTGATATCTGCCACATCACCCACGGCAAGGGTAGATCCCTTTTCGATGAATACAAGTGTATCGGCCAGATTCAGAATCTCGTCCACAGAGTGGGTAACGTAGAGCACGGGAACTTTTAGCTCATTTGGAAACCGACCGATATAGGGAAGCAGCTCAGCCTTGCGAGCAGCGTCTAGTGAGGCAAGGGGTTCGTCCATAAGCAGAAGCCGAGGGCTGGTGAGTAGCGCCCTCCCAATGGCAACGCGTTGTTTTTCGCCGCCAGAGAGCGTGGCCGGGCGACGATGGAGCAGGTGTCTGATGCCTAACAGGTTCACCACCGCATCGAATCGGATGTAGCGCTGTTTTTGGGGGGTTCGCTTCATCCCGTAGGTGAGGTTGGCCTGAACCGTCAAGTGGTGAAAGAGCCTGTCCTCTTGAAAAACATAGCCGAATCGTCGCTTTTCAGGTGGTATGTCAATTCGCTGAGCACTGTCAAAGACACAGCAGTCGCCCACTAAGATGCGCCCCGAATCGGGTCGTTTGAGCCCTGCTATCATATCGATCACTGAGCTCTTGCCCGCCCCGGAGTGACCGAATAGTGCGGTGACGCCGGCCCCAGCGGTGACAAAGGTCGCCTGGACAGCGAAGCTCCCGAGCCTCTTCTCGATTGTGACGTCCAACACCCGCTATACCTCTCCCTTCAGACGGCGCGACACGCGGCGAGCGAGCACCTCGGATGCCACCAGCGCAACAAAAGCCACCAACACTGAGATGACGCACAGGCGCATGGCCCCCATTTCACCACCGGGCATCTGGATCAGGGTAAATAGGGCGAGAGGTAAGGTGCGAGTCTGATCAGGAATATTAGATACAAACGTGATAGTGGCACCGAATTCGCTGAGGCTCCTGGCAAAGGCGAGGATGACACCCGTGAGAATGCCGGGAAACGTGAGGGGGAGCGTAATGGAAAAGAACACATCTATGGGTCGAGCCCCAAGGGTTCGGGATGCCCATTCTAGGCCTTGATCCACGCTCTCGATGGAGAGTCGAACCGCGCGTACAAGCAGCGGAAACGCCATCACTGCCGACGCTAGGGCCGCACCCTTCCAATTGAATGCAAATTCGAGCCCGGTTATCGACTTCAGCCATCCGCCAATCACGCCCTGGTTGCCCATCACGACAAGGAGCAAATATCCCGTCACCACGGGCGGCAACACCAGAGGCAGGTGCACCAAACTGTCGACAATGGATTTGCCCGGAAACTGCTTTCGGGCGAGCACCCAGGCGATGAAAATGCCTGGGCCCAGACTGCCCAACACAGCCCATATCGCTACCCACAGACTGAGACGCAGCGCTTCCACCTCAAGTGGGGTCAGTTGGAAGATACTGCTCATAGGACCTTGAATCCATATTTTTCAAAGACAGCCCTGGCATCAACTCCCTTGAGATACTTGATGAACACATGCGATTCAGGGGACGGTGGGGTCGCCACCAGCGCCGCCGGATAGGTAATGGCCGAGTGGGTCGCAGCTGGAAACTCGGAAACGATCCTCACCTTGTCGCTAACGGCCGCATCCGTAGCATACACAATGCCCAGTGGCGCTTCAGCACGTTCCACTAGGGCCAAGCATGCCCGCACGTCCCACGCCCGGGCCACCTGTGGTGCCAACGCTACCCAGAGCCCAAGTGACTCGAGGGCCTGTTTGCCATAGGTGCCAGCAGGGACGTGGTCCGGGTCCCCCATGGCCAACTTGTCTTGCCCCAGAACCGCTGCTAGATTACTGTCCAGCGCGATAGTGACATGTGCTGTTGACACTTTGGGGGCAATAAGTACAAGTCGGTTGCCCAGTAAAGCGAATCGATTTTCTTTCAGGACCCGTCTCTTTTCTACCAAGTAGTCCATCCATTTGGGATTGGCTGAGATATAGATATCTGCCGGTGCTCCCTCGGCGATCTGCTTGGCGAGAGTGGACGATGAGGCAAAGGATGTCCTAACCGGGATCTGACTTATTTTAGTAAACCCCGTGGCGATTTCGGTGAGGGCGTTGGTGGTGGAGGCCGCGGCAAACACGGTCACCGACGAAGCAATCTCCGGTGCGCATCTCAGCAGTCCCAATGCGAGAAGAGCGAGTGCCCGCGTTTTGATGACAGTCATGATTGGCACTCCTCTACTACTTTCTAAAACCCTGCCTGGAGGCTCAAGCGGATTTCGTTTGTGGCAGCGGACGGGTCTCTGCCGGCAAAGCGATAATGATAATCGGCCTTGAGCGCTATGGACGGTCCGAAAACGTACCAGTTCACTGCTCCGCCGAGCTCGTCGATTTGTTCAATCTCGCTATTGTCACCCCAAGGGTGTACCTGTCCGTAGCGCGCAGCTAGCTCTACTGGGATCTCAGGCAGCAACCACCCGACCTGTACGAACCAGCCGAGCCCGCTGCGGGGTCCTTCTACGTCGATGATGGGAGTAATACCATCCCCCTCGAACATTGGATTGCCGTCCTGATCTAGGGCCTGCACACCTCCAGGACTGCGAATCGACTTGCGAACGTAGACCTCAGAACTAAGGGAAATGCCGAGGAACTTGAACGCAACATCTGCGGTGGCGGTGTGGATGTCAGTTGTACCGCCATCCGACGGAACACTCCCATTGATTCCCTGATTTTTCTTAGCCTCATCCAGAAATGCATAGGCCGCTCCAATAGCGAAGCGCGGTGTTTGGCGTCTTTTGAGATCGGCCTCCACATAATCGTTGAACAGGCCAAGCAGATGCACCTCAAGGCGCGCCACGTACAGCATGCCGAAGTCAGACGCGCCGTACCCGTCGCGACCCTCGCCGATGAAAATACCCGTGCGATAGCGAAGCAGGTTGAGGCCAAACAGGTCCGCAGATTGCAATTCAAAACCAATGTCGCGGTCTAGGTTAAACTCAAAATTGGCCGCGGTTCGATCCACGAACTGGAGCTTGCAATAGGGTATGACGCGGCTCTTGTTGAACGGCACTCGATACTGGCCCACTTGAAAGGTCAAATCTCTTAGATAGTCAAACTTGAAATACCAATCAAAAATCGGGCTCTTATGGGCCACCCCGTTTTTGAACTTCATATCCTGCGGTGAGAACGCCAACTGGACGTAATATTTATTATGCTTACCAAAGAAGTTCCCAAGAAAATAGAGCCTGGCCCGCCGCAATGCAAGTGCCTGAGTCCAGTCGCCGCTCGACTCGGATGCGGTATAGAGCATCTGGCCGAACACCTTCATGGACAAGTGGAAATCCCCATCAAAACGCGAAATATCGAGCCCGCTTCCCGATCCGAGATTTACCTCCGTCCCTGGCTCCCCTGGTTCCCCCTGGACCGAGTCTCCCTCGCTCTGGGCCTGCCCACTGCCCATGAGCCCAAGAGTCGCCACACTCGCGGTCGCAATTGCCCATAGGAACACCATCTTTCTCATTGCAACACCTATTATGCCAAACCAGACATATGTCGAAATCGACATAGCACCCACAGAGTGGCAAGTCAATTGTGATCCAATGAGATCGTCGCTGACTCAAATTGGGATTCGGTCAGACCCGATGTAGGAGCCAAGGAAACTTTCTTTGATGCTGTCCTGCGTCACGCCGCATATAGAGCACATGCAGATGTGAGGCCTGACCCGGCAGCGACAAACAGAACATTGTCATGCTCTTTTAGTGTGCCCGCTTCCACAATCTTGTGAAACCCCAGTGGCAGTGCTGATGTATGGGGATCACCGTACTCGTCATAGATATCCACGGGCTGCGACCCGTTGTTGAGGCCGATGCCTGTATGAACGCGCTCGGCAAAGCCCTTTGCCTGTTGAGAACTCAGCAGAAATCGAATGCTTTTGGTGTCAATGTGGTGATCGTTGAAATATTTGTCGAGTGACTGAGTAACAAATTCATAGAGGTGATCAACAAAATCCTCTCTCTGATTCAATGTAATTTTTTCCCTGCCAGTAGGTCCACAGTTGGTTACAAGAAGTCCACCTTCAAATCCCGGATATTCATCTCCAGAAGTGTTGATGAAAAAATTTCTGAACCCCTTGTCTTGATCTTCAGAGTGAGACAACAGGGTAGCCGCCCCAACAGAACTATAGGGAAACGCTGGATGCTTTATTTTAGAAGGGTGGACATCACCCGAGACGATCAATGCATGCTTGGCCCGGCCTGTCTTAAGGGTCGCATCTGCCACATGGAGGGCATTTACATACCCACAGGCGCCGTTATACAAATCAAAACAAAAGGTAGATGCTGTCTCCTGGTTTACTGGATCCGGACTAATGCCGATTCGCTGTTGTATAAGCGGTGCCATAGCCGGTTCCACAATGTTTTCATCGTGATAAACACCGACATTGATCAACAGATCGATATCATTTTTATTTACCCCGGCCTTCTCCAGACATCGGATGCCCGCCTGCCCTGTCAACTCCAGTGAACTCGTAATATTGTTTTGGATAATCGCCGTTGTGTTAATGATTGTTCCCATTAGTCCACCTTTATATCGCCGATAGTGGCCGCTACGGCTCCCAGCATGATTCCTGAAGCCATAATGAGAAACAAGATACGCGCGCCTGGTTGAATCTTTCCCTGTTTTATATAATCGTATAGCGCAACAAAATGTGATGTGGATGACGTATTGCCGTATCTATCGAGACTTATCACAACTTCCGGAAAGTAATCTGATCCATCCTTTGATACCACTGGAATACAAGCTTCTACGCCAGCGTCAATAGCGCGCGTGGATGTCTGATGAGGAATCGCAAAATCAAAATCTTCCACTGATAACCCGTACTGTTGCATATAGCGCTGCAAGATGACCGGCAATCGTTCAATTGACTCCTTGTGTATGGCCATGGAGTCGGTATACATGGCAACCCCTGAATGTTGCGCACTTGGCATGCCGAAACAGAGGTCCGCATATTCTGAAACACAGAAGAGATCCGGTGGCACATTAAAGCCCTCTGTATCGTCCATAGCATTGTCGATGATGCAGGCTGCACCGGAATCACCCACGGTCAATGAGGCGAGTTGGGCATCAATAGGATCCTTTATCTCTTTTATCGCCGTCTCGGTAATGGGTGTAATACACTCTCCACTGACCACCATACCGCTTTTTACGACCCCGGCCTTGATCATGTCGTACACAATACTCACGCCGCTCATCATACCGGCACATGCATTGGTGATATCAAAATTGATAGCTGACGGCCGCATGCCAAGATCGCTCTTTAGGGACTTGCTGAGCGCTGGTTCAAATAAATAGTTTAACCCGCCCTTGAACCGCGTTATCGAGCAGGAGATGATGATATCAATATCCGTAGCTTTATATTGGGACACGTTAAGGCATTTTTTGGCAGCGCACATGGCCAGGGACAATGAATCTTCGTCATCACCGCGCCAACGGCGTTCCCGGATGCCCGTCAGGTCCTCTAAGTCGAAAAGTGGTTTTTCCTCCATCTGGTCTATCAACGCCTGGGTCGTCACGATCTTCTCAGGCAAATAGACCCCCAGGCTTTCAAATCGTGGATTATCCATTCTTACTCCGCTTACCTAACTCTAACCTTCAGGTGTATTTCGCAACCATACAAAGCGCGAAAAGATATCGCCTGAGATATTTAAAATGTTTCCTGGTCTAATTGATTTTTTCATTTTTTTCGGTCCTTTCCAAATTGCAACACAGATCTCTGTCCACCCAGCAGCGTTGCCCTCAAAGATATCAACAACATAGCCAGGCTAGAAATCTCTCTAAGCAACGGTGTGTGGGTACATCCCAAATGGATTCACTTGGTTCATTGCCAATTTCGAGTTAATTGGACCCAACCTGGACGGACCCAGTATTGCGATAAGATAAGATTTACCTAGTTAAATCAAAGTTTTAGAATCAAAAAAAACATCCAATGCAATCGGGATTATGGATACCAGGTGCCATATTTACACAGGATTATGACCCACAGCCTAAAGATTATTATATTCTGAAGGTAATATTGGCCATCATCGTGTGTGCATTCCCACCATATTCATAGTCTGGATCTAGCGTATTTGTCTGATCATCCTTGGTTACCCTTTCGGGGACCAGATACTGGAACTGGTATGAGGCGTTTAACTCTAGCGCGCCGCCCAAATTGCCCAATCTTGAAATGATATATTGGATGCCCACCGAGCCCACATGCTTATTGTTGTCCAGGAAATTATATGGTCCGGTTCTGGCTGCTTTTGGTACATAGCTGGGTTGGTAATAGTAGCCTGCAATGGCTGTGAGGTTTGTTATAACATTATATGAAATACCAAATTTCGACATAATAATACTTTCCATTTGGGGTATGTTCGGAAAATTAATAAAATTGGCCGACGATACCTTAAACTTTGACCACCGCTGGTACTCCCCTTCTAGAGACAGTGAAAGGCCGCTTATTGAATAGGAAATCCCAAAAATAAATGTCTCGGGTGTATAGTAGTCGTACAGGGCCAGTACCATCTCCAGGGGGATATTGCCTGTGGCAACGGCAAAGGTATCAAATGGATATATGTTTAGCTCTGACCACTGGCGATATGCAAATGCCAGTTCCAATGTCTCGAGATTTTTAATGCCGATTAGTTTTCCTGGACGTACATACACACCGCCCAGGAAAGAGGGATCCATGGACATATCCATTCTGGATTCACCCTCAGGGGTCTGTTCTTCTGCAGAGATATCAACCTCTGTAATTTTTACCTTCCCCTTGCCTACAAAAGATAGATGTGCGCCCAGGCCTATGCCAAAGGCGTCTTCCAAAAACCCCAGACCTATCCCTGCTTGGAGTACGGCCCGCTGGGCCTCTCGTCCATAGCGCATGAAGTTATGGGTCCTAGGACTGAGATCATTGATCTTCACCACTGAGCCGTCGTCATTGGACATCAATCCAAAACCAAAACGAGCCGAGGAGATTGCCGTGGGCAATTTGTATAAGATATTCAGGTCTGCGACGATGCCCAAGACAATCGAACCGTAGTTAAGATCGTCAGCACCTTTTGTTGGCCGAGGCGAGCCTGTGTTGGGATCTACCCTGTTAATATCTATAGAGAACTGGGGCAGTGTATAGAGGTATCCCAGGGCAAGCTGATTTGGAAAAAAGTCATCATCATCACCCTCTCCCTTTTCCTTAACGAGTCTATAAGGAAAGGATGGATCTCCTCCTTTAAGATGAGCGGTCTTGCCCAAACCCGCCATGTTATAGAACAGGGAAGACCAGTCCTCTACCACGGCGCTCATGGCATTGCCCATGGCAATCCCCTTGGCAGAGAACCCATAGGTGTGGGCCGTACTGGCTGCAAAGAGCTCAGACGCTGAAATACTCACCAGGGATGCGCTTAATAACAGTATCAGTATCTTTTTCATAAATGAGATGACTCCTGTTTATCTAGACTATGCTCAATCATTAATCTGAAAGCCGTATCGTTCGATAACATCAGCAATATATTCATCGTCCACGGTCTGGGAAATCAGGGATAGATCTGTCAGCAACTGGGAGAGAATGGGCCAGAGCTCTGAATCCTTGGCAACTGTGGTACTTGCAAGAAACTGGTCTAGATCCAGCACAGTCGTCTCCCATGTATAGGAGGGAATGGTCACAGTATCAAAGAGGAATGCCATTAAGCCCTCTTCTGTAATGTTATCTTTCAATATCGTTAAAAATGATTCGTAGTTTTCACCTGTACTATCAGCCCAAATGCCGTGTATCTGCGGGAGGCGATGCTGCAGCAGGCGCAACGCGATGTCATGCCCCTCTTCACCCTGGTATACCCACTTGGATTGGTCGTCATTGTAATAGGCGAGGAACTTACCCAGTGTGTAAAGCAGGGCTTCAAGCCGGGCGTCGCTCCCATCCAACCGTTCCCGCAAAATATCGGTAATGGCGAGCGAGGGCTCGACAATATTATAAGCGCTGTCCTGTACCAGCAAGTCGATGAACAGAGCGTCTATGTCGTCGAGGATGTCAGTCAGCGCCTGCCAGTTATTGGTCATGTCAAATCGATAAAAACAGGAGATAACATCATCGGCATATTGGGGCTCAAGGGTAAACGATATATCGGCATGTCCTTGTGCGTTCTCTGTAAGCGTTATGGTATCCGCGATACCAGGGCCGGTAAGGCTTCCTGCCGCGCTATTGATGAGAACCGAATCTCCTGTTTTCCTATCTGATGCAACCACGAGTATTTGATGATCAGCCGCTGGGACATAGGCCAGGGTATCCTCTACAGCCGCCCCATTGTGGGAGAGCAGCTCATCCTCCTGGAGCTGGCCATTCTCAGGCATTACCGAAATGCTATTGGGATATCGATACGGGGCAGCATCTAGCACATCGACAGTGCCGATGGTTACAGGGTCCACACCTATGTCATCGTTCCCGACGAGTTTGTCGATCGCGTCATTTACATCCAGATCCACATCTCTCAGGTCGTCATCATCAAACCAGAAGTCGGGAATGACCATCTCGTGCCGGGACGCTGCATTTAGCTTTGCAGCCCGCCCCTCTGCCATGCGTTGCGACGAGATGATCTGCTCCAGCCCGTAAAAGATCTTCCTCCTGGGGCCCCAGAGGTCATAGGACTGGGCGTCAAAGTCTGTTGCGCTGGCATCCATGTGTGCGCTTATTGCGTCATCGTCGTCATTTTCGCTGTCCAAAGAATCCATGAGCATATCTATGAGGTTGGTGATGAGGCGCGGATTGGCATCGCTTACTGGCGAGGTCACATCGTACTGGGTCATGTAGGCCAGGAGGCCATCAGCGCGTTTTGTACTATCACTCCTATCCATGCTGGGATCACTATCCAAGAGAAAGGATAGGAATGTGGGATGGGCAATCGGCTGATAATAGTCGCGGGCAGCCCATCCGCCAAAGTAGGCTGTGGGGGTGTCGTCCTCGACGTCTTCAAATCCATTAATGAAATTGTCAGGAGCCAAGAAGTCAATATGGGCAAAATTATGACCATCAAATGAGGTCGATGCGTTATTGCCGTTTACCCGCGGAAGCCATGCATCGCGGGCAACTGTCTCGTCAATGGCTTCGTTATAAAAGAAGTAGGGCATGAGGATACTGTTTAGATTGTTTGCGAATTTTGTAAGTGCATGGTTTTTATCGGTCGAACGCTCCCAGAAGATGCCCAGCAGCGTCGTGAGCAACGGCATGATGGCATTGCGCTGCCGCCAGTTCTCATCTGAATCATTGGCTTCGAATTCAGTTGAGCCCAGTGAGTCCTGCAGATAGTTCAACCCATTGTCCGTCACATGAACCAGCGGGCTCAGCGGGAAACCAAGCCTGTATAAGGCCGGAAGATTGGCACCGACGATATAAGGCGTTGCAGTGCCCCTGCCCATGGTTTCGTTGTATACTAGTTCTTCGTCAGCACCAATTGTCTCGATAACAGCAGATATTTTCCGAGTTGGAATAGCATGGAAATCCATCCTGTAATCGCCAGGAACCATAGAGACTTCATCAGATGTTTGCGCCTTTGCCCACATTCGGTTTTCACGGAAAATTCTGGCATTAACAATACCGGTCCAGCCATTGACCTCTACTGCCTGAAAAAGAGACGATTCCAGACCACCAACCATTTCTGGCAAAATGGGACTGTCAGATCTTAGATACATCGGAATGATCAAGACCATCTTCTTTTCATTCATCACCCATTGATAATTTCTGTACAGGGCTTCTTCCTGACTCGCGCAGGCTCTCTTGGGTTCATCTGCTGCAATCATTTCCTTATAGAATTTACACCCAGCTTGAGTAGAACTGCCGTTACCGCTCATATCAGCAAGTGAGACATAGCGATTTGGCGCATCTCTCCCGCCCAATCGCATGAGATAAAAGTCAGAACGCCATTGTGGTTTATATCGGTTATAACGCATGGGCTTTAGCATCTCCATCGATATGGTGCCGCTGGGTTCACCCAAAATCGATTGTACGGCTGTCCCATCTCCCACATTGGTAACCTCAATCTTGGCAGTGCTGGGATCTTGGCTTTGCCCAATGAATATTAAGCCGTGTTCGGTTTTTCCCACATGTTGTGAACCAATAACACTCTGTATCTGAGATATAATTTCATCAACTGTCCACATGCCAGGACTAAACGTTACTTCGGCGTCGACAGCATCGTCGATAACAATACGAATCGTTTGGGAAGATGTTACCTGTACAGCGTTTCTATTGAGTGTAAATTCTTCCCGATCCACAAATGGAAATGGTGAAAGTAAAAATTCATCAACTGGGTTAAAATATGGAAGTCCAACAGCATTAATAAGGCAATTATTTTCTAGTGTAATTGGTCCATTATCAGCAGCATCATAAATTTTAAGCTGGTCTCCGTGATCATAGCAAATCGTTTTACCCGCAGCTGAATTGATCTCATCCCTAACATCAGAAAGCGAATATGTCGTGCTGTCGTCAAATGAAACGGTAATATCGATGCTGGACCCAATTTTGATACTAATTTCTGATTTACTCACCGAGAAGGGGGTCTCTACAGGGTATTTGGCGTTTGTTACCAGCACCGTATGGGTCAGTGGCATTGCGACGGGGTATGCTAAATGATCTCTCGGGTCATCCCCTTCAGCTGGGTAAATATACTCCCAGGTGGATGGGTCACCTGGATCTGCCTTGTGCACATACGCATAGGTCTTTCCATTTGGCCGAATGTATTTATAATAGCTTCTACCATCACTCAGCTGCTCCTGCAGTGCATTTGGGTCCGCATAAAAATAGGGGCCTTCCCCATTCATACATGCGCGAGCAACACCGCCGATGGTCCATGCCATCTGGGATATGCCGGATCCAGGATCGGGGTCGGCGATATTGTTTTTCACCAGACCATCAGGTGAATAGGGTGTGTAATTGTTTAGCGTCGCTCCATCATTGCCATGCCAATTGCCCCCGTCAGCCCGTCCATAATCACCGACACTGGATCCAGCAAGAAATCGCAGTACCCCGTAGTCCTGATCATAATAAAAACGATAGGACCAGTGCTCATTGGCATGGGTCGAATAGGGCCGGATACTTCTATAGCTGCGATCGTGCCTTTCAAACGCGCCTTCTTCATCCAGAAAATTGAGCTCGTAGGCACCTAACCCCATTGTTTTTTTACTGGTCAGTGAAAAGAGCGAGTCATTAAAGGAAAACTCCCCAGCTGCCCCATGGCCGTGCAGATCAAGAACCGCCTCAGGGGCGTTCTCATCGGTTTCGTCTCCAAACTCATCTGTATTCCCGCCGTGTTTAAATCCAAAGTTCCCTGTAAGACCTGTAAGAAAGAAGAGCGACTCCAGATGACTGGCCTTATAGGTTGTTCCAAATATCTCATTGCTGATTGGGTTTAGACGATCCCTGCCATAGGCATCGTAGCGAATCATATTATACAGCGACGCCTCCATTCTCCCGTCCTGCCAATCGATATTCAGGTTCTTTAATCTTTCGAGGAAGCGTGCCAACGTATATCTCTTAGAAGACGGATCCTCCAACTGGGCCCCTGGCCTGTCTTCTCGCACAACCATGGCCTTGAGATTGGAAAACGTGTCCTTAAGCGCAACGCCCAACTCCGCGTTTGAAAAGAGGACGCCGGTATTGTCCGTGTTATATATATCTCTTGTTGAATCACTGTTTGAGGTCTGAAGGCTACCGTATACATCTCCCCCCTGTGTAAAGTAGGACTCGAGATTGGTAATGAGAGATTTATAAACTTCAGTTTTTCCACTAATAAGCGTGAGCTCTGCATCTTCAATGAGCTCGAACACCTTATTGTGGTCAATGGGTTCAGATTTTGACAGGTGAAGAAAACCACTTAAAAGCGCATGGATGCCTTTTGTTATATTCCCGATGCCAGTGTTGGTGTGGACGCTTGGGTTGATATCGCTGGCCGTCTGCACGACATCATCTGAGCTGTCAATCCAAATCGGATAGTTGGCGCGCATGAGCAGCTTGCTTAAGGTCTTGTTGAGATCAATAAGGTCTGCTTTAAAATCCGGGTGCTGAACAAAATCCACGAAGTCATTTACAATGTCTCGTATCTCCTCCTGGGTCATTTCCGTCAGTAGATATTCCATTAGGGCTCTTTGCACAGAGAGAAGGCTGCTCCCCAGACCCGGTGTGTCGCTGTTGCTCAAATCATCCAGGTTGGCAAAAAGGTTCATCCTATAATTTGCGCCTGTATCATTAAAAAATTGATCAATATCGGGATCATTAAAGTAGCTGACATCCGTGTCGAGAAGTATGCCGAGAAGCTCACGAAGCTCTCCGAGCAGACCGGTTACAGGCGCATCGCCGTGATCCAGAAGCTGTACGAGCAGCTCAAAAACCCGCACCATCTCATCTTCATAATCGTCGAACGTCGCCTGCATATGGTCGTTTGCGGTCTTGCCGTCAATGTTTTCCCACATTTCATGAAGGGAGGGATAATCATCAAATAATTCAAAGAGTTTTATCTCTGGTTCAGGATCATTGTCTTGGAAGTCAGTGAATTCCGAGTCAAGGCAACCCGCTATAGATATAGCTACGATGATTGTTGCGCCTACTATGAGTTCTATGCTTTTTGACATGGACGATTTCCTCTTTATATTAGAGACTAATAATATAAAAAATTCCCAAAAGAAATTATTTATTGTCCAATTAATGAAAAAATATATCTCATTAATGCCATTCTATAAAGATATAAGCACTATTACTGATTATCTATAATCCAGTAGAATATTCCGAAATCCCTTATCGGTCGTGCGGGTTTTGTAATGGTTCATTGATGTCCAAAACAGCTCGGAAATCAACATGCGTACTTTTAGAAAACGGTCATTCCCGCGCAGGCGGGAATCCAGGTTCCCTTTCACGTGGATTCCCGCTTTCGCGGGAATGACGAGGGTTTCACGAGTTTCTCTATCGTTGTCTTAGACAGTAGTGGTATTGGTTGAATAAGGGGGAGCTTGTCGATTAGAGCAGGCGAATTGCGATAGATATCAGTTGGGGCATCTTGTCATCCCGACCAACCTGGACACATCCACACCCACCAGAATCTTCCTGAGCGTTGTTCCCGTTAGAATTGCCATCTGAATCACTGTCTGAATCACTGTCCGAGTCACTATCTGAATCGCTGTCCGAATCACTATCTGAATCGCCGTCCGAATCGCTGTCCGTGTCACTGTCTGAATCGCTGTCAGTGTCCGTGTCCGAGTCAGTGTCCGAGTCAGTGTCAGTATCGGTATCAGAATCAGTGTCAGTATCTGACCCTGTGTCCGTGTCCTCCTCGCAACTCTCTTCGGGATCATCGGCCCAGATCTCAACATCGTCGATGTTCCAACCACAGGCTGTCCATCCCTGGTCTGTGGTCCCCATGGTCCATCTGAGGTACACCGTGTTCTGACCGTCAGCGTACTGGGAAAGATCGACCTCCATCCGGGTCCACTCGCTGTCAGTTATCGTACTGCTGTTTTCCCACACATCGAACCAATTTTGTTGATCCGTGCTGACGCGGATATATCCGTGATCATACTGGGACTCCTCCAGCCCGAGCCATCGCCAGAACCTTAAGGACACGCCGGTTTGGTCTGAGCAATCAATGGCCGTCGTGGTCAGGTGCTCCTCACCCGCGTCGTGGGCGTAATCCCCATTCAGGTTGACGCCGTACACATTGCTGCCCGTATATCCACCCGTGGGGTCTGGGCTGCCATGTTCATCTCCACCCTGGCCAGTGGGTGTGCCAAAGGCCCATTGGCCCTCTGCGGTCCAGCCGGGATCCTGGTCGAGAGTGAAGCTGTGTACGAGCTTGCCCCCTTCGATTTTAAGGGATATGGGCCGCGCTGTGTCGCCAAGTCCGTCTGTTGTGTTTTTAAACTCAACATTTGCCTCGTAAAGGTCGGACGGGTATTCCAATGTTTCGTCAATGAGGGTAAAGGTCACCTCCTTGGTCTCACCCATTGCCAAGGTGCCGGACGTAACATCTGCCACGAGCCAGTCCACATCGATATTTATCTCAAAATTGTACTCGGTATCCTGGCTGTTGTTGATCACCGTGTACACGACCGACGCCGGCTCAAACGGACCACAATGGGGGCCCATAAAATTCTGCGGCTCCCTGGGTTCGACGGAGATACCGCCCTTGCCCTCGTATTCCAGCCAGGAGGCGTTCCTGCCGATGGCAGCTGCGCCGTACTGAATGCGCATATACCCGCCTTCGCCCCAGTTGGTGCCCCAGGAGTTGCGCATGTGCCAATAACCTTCTGGCTCGTTCCACCCGGTAAGCGCGATGGCGTGATTTGCCTGGCTGCAGCCACCCGTAAACACTCCGCCATTGTAGCTCTGAAGGGAACCATCGGCGCAGCAGGTCACCCACAGGGGACCGTGATTGTAGATTCCCTCTTTGAGGGCCTCGACGTCGTAACTGATGTTGCCGTAATCATCTGCCTGATATTCTTTTTCGTAGGGTCCGTTGCAATTGCTGTCACTGGCAGTATACGGAAACGTCGCTTCCAGGGGTGCGCCGGGATCTCCACCGTCATCGCTCCTGTCCACGAAATACTTGAACATGCACCAGCCCCCGCCACACCCACTGGCGTCATTGGCACAGGAAACCAGGTACTGCTCGGATAAATCTTTTTCAACACCATCTTTGTGCAATATGAGTGTCTCAAGCGGCCCCACAGCGGCAAAGGCCCAGCAACTACCGCAGCTGCCTTGATTCTTGATGGGCGTACAATCGCCTTCATTCTCACACCAGTTGAAGGTTTCGGGTAGTTGCGAATTGGGATCCCCCCGGGTTTCTTCTGGCTTTGGCACGTATACTTCTTCTGGGGCGAGTACGAAATTCCCCTGGTATTTTCCCTCTGAGTAAAATCGAAAGGTCTTTCTCTCTATTGCAGAATTTTTCTCAAAGGGTCGCTCATAGACCAGTGCGAGTTCCGCAGGGCCCTTGGTAGTACCGCTAATGTAGATTCGCGTCTTGCCAGGTGTACCCACAAGTTCGGATTTGCTGTGCAGGTATCGCTTGCCAATGATGTTCAGCACGGCACTCGTTGGCTTTACAATTTCCCAGTCATAACCAGTGGTTATGTTCGAATCCAATTCCAGTACAGTCACGGTATCGACACTCAATGGGATGACGGTACTTTCATCCTTCGCAGTGATCACGCGAAGCCTATCATTTTTGCCGGTAATACCTCTATTTTGCGCTCCCGCATATGCTGTACAAACGGCAGCAAGCGCAACCACCTGCACGAGCGCGGCAATGAGTCGAACACCCCGGGCGACATGTTGCGTTTTTGGGCATACATTGGTCATTGTTAAATTTCCTCCGTAGTTTTGTTTTATTACCAAATTTTTAAAAAATACTTTTTTCACTTTATCTAGCAATATACCATGTCTTCGTACAATGAGGAACACAAAATCCAGTACCTACTCTGAACAAAATGAATCTTCTTTATGAATAAAACAGAGAGATTAAAGTGCGGTGGCTATGAGCTCGGGTTTGGACGAAATGGAATTTTATTTATGAATAAAACAGAGAGATTAGAGCAGCAAGCGAAGTGCGGTGGCTATGAGTTCGGGTGTCTCAATATTGCTGCCGACCTGGCCGCATCCGCAAGCACCTGAATCTTCCTGGAGGCCGTTCCCATCAGAATCGCTGTCTGAGTCGCCGTCTGAATCTGAGTCGCCGTCTGAGTCTGAGTCGCCGTCTGAATCTGAGTCACCGTCTGAGTCTGAGTCGCCGTCTGAATCTGAGTCGCCGTCTGAATCTGAGTCGCCGTCTGAGTCTGAGTCCGTGTCAGCGTCTGTATCTGTATCTGACCCAGTGTCTGTGTCCTCCTCACAACTCTCCTCTGGATCAGCGGCCCAGATCTCGACATCGTCGATGTTCCAACCGCACGCTGTCCAGCCCCCGTCCGTGGTGCCCATGGTCCATCTGACATATACGGTGTCTTCACCGTCGGCGTACTGGGACAGGTCGACCTCCATCCGGGTCCACTCGCTGTCAGTTACATCAGCGCTATTCTCCCACACATCGAACCAATTTTGTTGATCCGTACTTACGCGAATATAACCGTGATCGTACTCAGAATTCTCCAGTCCCAGCCATCGCCAGAACCTTAAGGACACGCCGGTCAGATCTGAACAATCAATGGCCGTCGTGGTCAGGTGCTCCTCGCCTGTGTCATGGGCGTAGTCCCCGTTCAGGTTGACCCCGTACACGTTGCTGCCCGTATATCCACCCGTGGGGTCCGGGCTTCCGTTTTCTCCACCCTGGCCGGTGGGCGTGCCAAAGGCCCATTGCCCCTCAGCGGTCCAACCGGGATCTTGGTCAAAGTTAAAACTATGGATGAGCTTACCGCCCTCGATTTTAAGGGACATGGGCCGCGCCGTGTCGCCTAGCCCATCTGTTGTGTTTTTAAATTCGACGTTTGCTTCATAGAGGTCAGACGGATACTCGAGTGTCTCTTCGATAAGGGTAAAGGTTACCTCCTTTGTCTCTTGCGGTGCCAGGGTGCCGGAGGTAACGTCTGCCACGAGCCAGTCAACATCGATGTTAACTTCAAAATTATATGAAGTATCGGGACTATTGTTGATCACTGTATACACAATAGACGCCGGGTCAAACGGACCGCAATGGGGGCCCAAGAAGTTCTGGGGCTCCCTGGGTTCGACGGAAATACCACCCTTGCCCTGGTATTCGATCCATTTGGCATTGCCACCCATTTGGGCTGCGCCGTATTTGATGCGCATATACCCACCTTCACCCCAATTGGAGCCCCAGGAGTTGCGCATGTGCCAGTAGCCTTCAGGTTCCTTCCAACCCACGAGCGCAATGGCGTGATTGGGTTGGCTGCAGCCACCTTCGAATACACCGCCGTTGTAACTCTGAAACGAGCTGTCTGCGCAAGCACTAACCCATATCGGACCGTGGTCGTAAATCGCTTGCTTTAGCTGCTCTACGTCATAACTGATACTGCCGTAATCGTCCCCTTTGTAAGCTTTTTCGTACGGTCCGTTGCAGCTGCTGTCAGTACCCGAATAAGGGAAGGTGGCCTCGAGCGGCGCACCTGGGTCTCCGCCGTCATCGCTCTTGTCGACAAGGGAGTCAAACGGGCACCAGCCACCACCACACCCGTTGTGGCTATCTGCACAGGAAACCAGGTATTGCTCAGATAAATCTTCTGTTTTGCCATCTTTGATTAAAACGAGGTTCTCGAGGGGGCCTATGGCAGCAAAGGCCCAGCAGCTGCCGCAGCTGCCTTGATTCTTGACAGGTGTACACCCGTCATTCGCACACCAGTTGAAATCATCGGGTAGAGGCGAATTGGGGTCTCCCCGGGTCTCTTCTGGCTTGGGAACATACACATCTGCCGGTGCCAAGACGAAATTTCCCTGGTATTTTCCCTCTGAATAAAATCGGAAGACCTTGAGATCTATCGAAGAATTCTTCTCAAACGGCCGCTCATAGCTTAGTGAGAGTTCAGCCGGGCCTTTCGCAGCACCGCTCAGGTAAATCCGCGTCTTGCCGGGTTCGCCCATGAGGCCCAAGGGGCCGTGGATATGCCGTTTGCCGAGGATCTTCAATGTAGCGTTCTCTGGACCTAAGATTTTCCAATCATAACCAGTACTTATGTTTGAGTCTAACTCCAAAACGGTTACGGCATCCACGCTCAACCGGATAACGGTGTTCTCATCCTGCTCGGTAACCACGCGAAGCGCATTTTTCCCTGTGTCACTGGCTTGGGCATATGCTGTCCCAACAACAGTAAGCACTGCAACCTGCACCAGTAATCCCATCAGCCGCCTAAGAAATAAATGCACTTGCTTTTTTGGGGATAAATTGGCCATCATCTAAATTTCCTCCATTGTTTTGTTAATAATTACTCATTTTGGCAAAGGTCCTTTTTTCTTGCTATTTGGAAGTATACAGGGTTTCCCAACTCCCTTAAAGGCAAAATGCTAAAAAATCAGAAAATTTTCATTTTCGTTTTCATAAAAATACCGTTTCAGTCACTCTAATATTAGTTCAACATATTATGTGTCGGTATTAATCGCGGCCGACCTGGCCCTTAAGGGGCGTCCTAGAATGCCGAACCGATCAGGATAAATAATTATAATTATTAACAAATATGGGATAATGTTAAATTTAAAACACGACACTCAGTCAAACGACCCAGTGGGTTACGTTGCCTCCCTCGGACCGCTCAGGGATACTAAGGTTGAACGAATAATTCATCGGTCAAAATTGGAAAATCTAACTTTACAATCTTTCTTTGAATCCGCTATAGTTGAAAAGTTGATAGGTGTATAACTTTCTTAAACAATGGCCCATAAGCGGCCGCAACCGAGAAAGGAAGTGGTGGGATGAAAATATCCATTAGATTATGCAGCACAAGCGTTCAGGTTTATGTATTAGCAGCGCTTGTCCAGGGATTGCTTTTGGCGAGCGCAGGAGATGCCGTTGCAAACGCAACGGGCAACGATCCATCTCAACCCACTGTGGTTTCAGGTCAGAAGTTAAATGATATCATAACATTAAAGAAAGAGGGGGTAACGGTTTTAGAGTTCGACTCCAATGTATCGACTGGCTACGACTGGCACCCAGTGCTACCGCTGAGTAAAAAAATTGAGATCATCGGTCGGCGCCATGTGCACGGCCAGGCAGGTGTCCTCGGTGCACCGGGTAAGACCCGTATTTTCATAAAAGGCACTGGCAGAGGCGAGGCCAAGCTTGAGCTCCGGTACAGACGAGTGCACGATCAGGCATTTGTCAAAAGCAAGACCCTGCGCTTCATATCAAAAGGAAAATACACCGGCACTTTTACACTACCCCCTGAGAAAGTACATCGTCCACCAGCAGCAGCGACCCGTGGCGCAGTGGACTCCCAATTGCCAGAGACATTCAATTGGTGCGACGAGATGGGTGAGTGTACGTCGATAAAAAACCAGGGGGCCTGCGGCAGTTGTTGGGCATTTGCAACGGTCGGCGCATTTGAAAACACGATTAAATCTAAAGATGGCATCAATGTGGATTTATCCGAGCAGTTCTTGGTCTCCTGCGTTTGGGGCAGCAGTGGGTGTGAAGGCGGCAATGTGGCATTCGACGTTTTCGTGGACAAATCCGTGGATGAAGGGGATCCAGGCGCGGTGATGGAAACGGCTTTTCCGTATGAAGCGAGCAACGTCGCATGCAATGGTCCGTATGACAAGGAATATGTCGGCGAAGCGTGGGATAACATTCCCTCTGGCGATGTGGAACTGATGAAGGAAGCCATTTACGCCTACGGTCCCATCTACGCCAGTTGTTGCGCGGATGGCTCGTTCCAGAGTTACAATGGTGGGATTTTCGAAGGTGGCTGCACCCAAACCAACCACGCCGTAGTGCTCACTGGTTGGGACGAGCCCGGTGGGTTTTGGCACCTACGCAACTCCTGGGGCTCAAACTGGGGCGAAAGCGGAACGATGCGCATTAAATACGGCGCTGCGGAAATTGGATCGTCGGCCGCTTGGATCGAGTACGTCGGTGCGCGGGGATTTTCTGTTAACCCCAGGTTTACCCAGGTATTTAATGGTCCCCACTGCGGACCGTTCTTGCCGGATGCTGTTGTTTTTACGATGACCAACAACACGGATTCAGATATCAACTTTGAGATAGAAGTTGCTGAAACGTGGCTCGAGGTAGACACCTCATCCGGAACACTCCCAGGTGCTGGCGATCTGGAAATTTCATTTAGCCTCACAGATGAAGCCGCTGAGTTTGCCTCAGGCACATACGAAGCAACCGTTAACTTCAAAAACACTACTGATGGGGAGGGCGATGCATCGCGCAATGTGACCCTGACCGTTGAAAAAGGAAAGCGAATCCATAGCTTCAACTTTGACGCAGACCCGGGCTGGACCAAGGAAGGCGCGTGGGAGTTCGGGAAACCCACAGGACAAGGTGGTGGCAACGGCTATCCAGATCCCACCAGCGGATATACCGGCGACAATGTCTACGGTATCAACCTGGACGGCGACTACGAAGACAATACCAGCGAAGAGCATTTGACCACCACGGCCCTTGATTGCTCCGACGTCACGGGTGCCAAATTGAGATTCTGGCGCTGGTTGGGCGTTGAGCAAGGCGATTACGACCACGCCTATGTCCGCGTCAGCAATGACAATCAAACGTGGCACGATATTTGGGAAAATAGCGATACCCTGACCGAGAAGTACTGGAAGCGCGTGGAATACGATATTTCCGAATACGCAGACGGCCAAGACACGGTCTACATCAGATGGACCATGGGGACGACCGACGCTGGCTGGCGCAGCTGCGGGTGGAATATCGACGACGTCGAGATTTGGAATGACGACCCCGATGGTGAGTGTGAAGAAGACACGGACACAGGAACAGATACGGATACGGATACTGACACTGACTCTGATACGGATACGGATACAGACGCTGACTCTGATTCTGACTCTGATTCTGACTCGGACTCTGATTCCGACTCTGATTCTGACTCCGATTCTGACTCCGATTCCGACTCTGACGCTGACTCTGATTCAGATACTGATACCGATACTGACACTGACACTGATAGCGACCCCAATGCAAACGATGACGACGACAGTGGATGTGGTTGCACAGCAGTCGGCAGAACATCTGGTTTCGGCCTTGTTGCCGCGATCCATCATCTGATCTAAGTAGGGTGGGGCTTTATGCCCCGCCACCGCTGGCACGGCATGTCCCCGTGCCCAACAATGCAAACAACAGCAACGTAGATTTATCCATACGCAGCGCTAAAGGAGGTATTACTGTGGCTAAGATTGGCAGTTTTTGTTTCGCAATAGTGGCTTGCCTGGCCATTTCACCGGTTGCTACGGCAGAGCCTGTCCTATGGTTGGATGTGGGCGCCAAGGGGGCTGTGGGGGGAAACTATCTCTCAGAGCCTACAGATGGCAAAGATTCAATACAAGGACTCACCCTGCCCTATGAAGAAGGTGCCGGCGGCATCGGCGGTGGTGGTGGCCTGTTTTTTGATGTCCGCGTGTTAAACCAATACTTGGGATTGGAGGTGGATTTACTGTTCGAGGGCAATAAAAACTGGTGCAGTATCACGTATAACGATACCGTTGATGTCGATTACATCTATAAATCCACTGCCATGCGCATCCCCATCCTGCTAAAGGGAAACCTCACTTCCGGCATGACCCGTGTCAGTCTTGGCTTTGGCCCGGAATTTGTGGTCGGGCTGGACAGTGAAACAGACATTGAAGTGACAGAGGGAGATGTGGCAGATATTTTACTGGAAAGTGCAAAAAACGCCTTTAAGGCTCGTACGCGCTCAGATGTCTTTTTAACCTGGGATTTGGGACTTGCCATCTCTGTCTGGAATTTAGCCATCACCCTCGATCTCCGCTTTTCATACAACACCACCTTGCCCAAAGATTACGAGGATAGAGTAGAATTTTCCGGATCTCAGCTAGAGTTGGATTTGACCACAGAAGCAGCCCACACCCTGGATGGCCGTCTAATGGCCGGGCTCGCATATCGATTTGAAATATAGAAAAAATACCATCCTCACATGTTGACATGTGCGGCTTTGGCCCGTAACCCCAATCCATGAGACCAAGACCTGTCTTTCGCGTTGTGGGCGTCTTGCTGGTCTTTATCGGCCTGAGCATGTTGGTTGCCGCGATCGTCGCAGCGATCTATCGGGAAGAGGATCTGTTCGCCCACCTGGTGGCTGCTGTCACAACCCTCGGCGCGGGCATTGTACTCTTTTTCACCTGCGGCCGTCCGAAAAAGCGAATTGACGTTTCACATAGAGAAGCATTTGCCATCGTTACCTTTGGCTGGATGGCCTCCTGCCTTTTCGGCGCCCTGCCCTACTACTGCTATGCCCACCTCCCGCCGCTGCTCTTTCAAGATGCAGTAGAGCGCGCTCAAATCGAACCGCCCCATTGCCCTTCGAACAGGGGCATGGGCAAGGAGTTTTGTTCGTTTACCAATGCGGTCTTCGAGTCCACCTCTGGGTTTACGACCACAGGTGCGACCATTCTCGAACAGGGACTGTGGCAATCCCCGGACAGCCGCACTGGTGGCCTGCCCCACGGCCTGTTGTTCTGGCGCGCCCTCACCCATTTCCTCGGGGGCATGGGTATCATCGTCCTGGGGGTCGCCATCTTGCCCTTGCTCGGTGTTGGGGGCATGCAGCTGTTCAAAGCCGAGGTACCCGGACCGGTAAAGGACAAAATCGCCCCCAGGGTTACAGAGACAGCGCGGCTGCTATGGAAAGTCTATGCCGGGCTCACGTTGGCGGAATTTCTCCTGCTGCTCACCACTGGCCAGGGACCGTATCTGGCAATCTGTCACGCCTTTGCGACCATGGCCACGGGTGGATTTTCCCCACTCGCCGCATCCATCGAGGGATTACACTGCCCCATGTCCGAGTGGATCATCCTCGTCTTCATGCTCTTTGCCGGTGCCAATTTCTCGCTTCACCTCTTGAGCCTGCGCCGGCGGCGGCCCATCCATTGGAAGGATCACGAATTTCGCTTCTACGCGGTCGTCATCGCCGTAGCCGCCACCATGCTGTGGGTTTTTCTCGTGCTCAGCTCTGACGATGGGCTCGGGGAAAGCGCTAGGACCGCTGTGTTTCAGACCGCAACCATTATCACGACAACTGGATTTTCAACCACTGATTTTGCAGCGTGGACCATCGGCGCACAACTCATTTTGTACGTGCTCTTTTTTGTTGGCGGGTGTGCCGGCTCCACTGGCGGGGGCATCAAATGCGTTCGCGTATTCCTCATGATCAAGGTGGCACTCAGGGAGCTGAAGCGCCTGATCCATCCCCACGGTGTGATCCAAACGAAAATTTCACACAAAGTTGTGCGAGGCGATATCATTCACTCGGTCACTGGTTTTGTCATCCTCTACCTCTGTATTTTCTTTGCCTCTGTCGTCATATTCGGGCTATTCGGCTACGACATGGTCACCTCGCTCACAGCAGTCGGGGCAAATATCGGCAACATTGGCCCTGGACTCGCCAAGGTCGGCCCGGCCTGTAACTACAACTTCTTTGAATCACCGCTCAAATGGCTGTGTGTTTTCAATATGATAGCCGGACGCCTGGAAATTTATTCGGTTATTATCGTATTCACGCCGGAATTCTGGCGGCGCTAATTTTCTGTAGCAGAGATATGAATTTTTTTTGAACACGCGCCAACTTTGCATCTTTTTGGTGCCGGACTTTGGATAGAATCTGAATTAAGCGTATAGTTAAACCGTATCTTTTGTATGATATTGAGAGAGATGAACGTGAAGCGAGATATTGTAGGCATGTTGATGTTACTTTGTATTGTTATTTTTTCTACGTTTTCCACGGCCAGCTTTGCCTCAGAGTGGGAGTTTGTCCGACAAGACAATGGCATCAAGGTATACCGCCGCTCCATGGAGAACTCAGACTTATTGAGCTTTAAAGGAGTCGGGGTGGTCGATGCCCCGATCGACGTGCTCCTCAGCGTGATTCTCGATACCCGCCGGACCGATGAATGGACCACGAACCTCAAAGAAGCCAAAGTGGTAAAATGGGTCAACTATCCGACTGTTTTTATTCAGTATGACCATATTGTTACACCGTGGCCTTTAAGTGACCGCCTATTTGTGTCGCAGATCAAAATCGATGTGAATCAAAAGACCTACGAGACACGGGTTACCTATTCGCACACGGATTATCCAATGGCGAATAAGGGACGGATTCGAGGTGAGCTCGATGGTAGCTACTATATTTTACGGCCCATCGATGGTGGGGACAAAACACTGGTCATTGGCGTCGCAGTGGCAGATCCCAAGGGAGACGTCCCCACTTGGCTGGTCAATTTCTATCAGCGAAACTGGCCGCTGGAATTAATCGAATCGTTGCGTGAACAGGTAGCAAAACCGAATATCAATCTGCTACCCCGCGTCAAAAAGCTCTACCAAGGCTTCCGCGTTGCCAAGAGGTGACGGGAATGAGTAGAGGGTGAAAAACTACCCCTTGAAAAGCTCACTATTACCCACACTAATACCCGATGCAGCCTAGGGCCTGTCTTCAAATTGCCGTTTTTTTGCCTGCCGCATCGATTTGTGATCAACACTACTTATGCGAAGACACGAATTAAGTGACAGAGAATGGAAAGAAATCGAG
>JAAUYD010147035.1_pt1 | contig 28861 bp, 25 predicted proteins | sample 7278101 | NCBI WGS metagenome assembly JAAUYD01 (sample SAMN14350128, study PRJNA611818) | marine sediment metagenome | isolation source: surface marine sediment (0.6m) | place: French Polynesia: Moorea | collected 2018-08
AAAGACCTGTTTTTATTCTTAAAGATTTTGCACACTTCACCCAGTCGAGTTGAGAAGCGCGTAAATCAATCAAGGGTGTGACCAGAAATATGTCCGGATTGTGAGACGACAGGATATCTAATATCCTGTGATCGACCGGAATTGCACGTTCAATCGCCCGCAGCCATTTGATCAACATCCATATTTTATTTTCATCGCTGCCTGTTATTCTTTCAATGAGACCACAAAGGAAAGCGGGCAGCATGGATGCCGCTCTTTGCCTGAGTTTGGGAGCATTTTGGTAACTTTTATTTAAGAATCGCAAATAGGTCTGCAGCAATCGAACCAACCCGGCGAGGGGCCCCCAAAGCCAATCACGCCTGGGATATGTATCGCAAGTAATGTTTGCCGAATGGCTTAATAATTTCTCGATCTGCCTTGAATTATACAGCTCGCTTCGTTTAAACAGACCTAAATGGATATAATGACCCCTGTCGGCGAGCAGTTTGACGACCGATTCAAAGTTTCGCAGATATCCTGAGTGGCGCAGCAAAAAGAAGATTTTCATTACGTTAGAACCTGTATCAGAGCCGGCTAGCGTTTCAGCAGGCGCTGGACAGTAGAATCCAGATATCGTTGGATTTTATTTCTGGTTACCTTGCGGGGCAGGTTCTGCATATACTCAGAGGAGTATTCGGGTTCAATCAGCGGCTGGGGGCTGAGGGCCCAATCGTCAGTGTCATATCCGATGAGCTCCATATAGGGTGTAAACGCCGGTTTGAAAAGTTTGATATCTTCTTCGGTAAACCAGTGGCGCCAGTCACCGGCGGTTTTCTTGCGAATAACCTTGGCTTTGCCGGAGGCACTCGGGACCGTCGCATCGGCCTTGACGTCGAATCCCAGATATTGATTGAGGGCTTCAAATTTACTGGCAATCATTTCTTCAAACGTAAACAGAAGCCAATCAACGCCCAAATGCTCAACAAATTTATGCATCTGCTGATAGCGGTGTCGCTCCTCTTCAAACACTTCGTCAACGGACCGCGGCCAGCCATTCTTTCCCGTATAACGACAAATTTCATAAAAAGGGATGGATTTGGGATCTTTTTCTTTTTTTAGAACCAGGTCCAGATGGGCTTCATATTGCTTTTTTCTTCCCGAGTAGCCCCGGTGCCACTGATACAGCATTCGGCTGACCGCCGCATCGCGGGGATCGCGTGCCATCCAGATTTTGCGATCGTAATGTTCTTTGCTCAAATGCTCCTTAAAAACCTCGAAGCTTTTGCCTTTGCGCTCCTCATAGGTGTGCTTGTAAACTGCATTTTCATAATCCCCGATATATTTTCCCGGATGACCGCCGGAAAATGCATGGCAGTTTGGCAGTCCTCCGGCCACCTTGTACACCATGACGGTGGTTCCTGTTTTTCCCGTTCCTAAAATCAATATTTTCATTTTATACCTCCGATTTCTAAATTTGGATCCTCAAATTTTAAACCCGTTGGGTCTGGTACCCTTTAGATTCAATATCCAGGGCTTATCTCTCATCAATACTGCCTGGTTCGACGATGAAAATCTGGTTGGAGATTTTACCTGTGTTTATCTTCGGACGATCACCAATGATCTCCTGCAGTCTTGCTATCTTTGTATTCAAATCCTGAAGAGACACTTTGGGCCAGCGATGACGATGGAATTCTTCCGGTGCATGTTTCCCGGGTAAATACTTGCGAGCATACCGGTTGAAGCGGCGCAAGTTGGCTGAAATCAAACCTATCAGTCGTTTGTTCAGGGGTGGTTCGGGAAAGTCGGGGCGTTCGGTCAGCATACTTTCGATAACGTCAACGATCCGTTGACATGCCAGCGGGCCATCATGATCCGTCAAATATTTTTTGAGGAGCACCTGGCGGTCTTCACCCTCGGCCGCTCCGATCTCTCCGGCCAGTATCCGATTGAGCATTTCTTGCAATTGCTCTGGGTCGTAACATTGATGGCTGATCAAGTTCGGCAACCGGTAAAATCCAAGATCATATTCTTCATTGATCTTGGGCCGGTAAGAAATGGCCGGCACCTTCATTACGTAGGCTTCCACACCAGTGGTGCAGCCATTGTGGATGACCACATCGGCTGCCATCAGCCAGGGCACCACATTCCCTTCGTTGGTTACCTTGACGCGATGGCAGCCTGCAGCGAGCTCAGAGTAAATTTTCGGGTTCTCAGTCGGGTGTGGTCTGACGATGATCGTATGATCCGGATAGTTCCTGTCGAGCATGGGAATCATTTGCTTGAAGGCATCTAAGATGGCCTGTTTGTGATCCCGCAGCCCTTCGGCATACTCTCGGCTCATCCCTACAGCGGCCTTGCCGAATTGAGGCGCTTCACCGACTCTTTTTGGGGGTAAAAACAAATTTTGAGCCGGGAAAAACGCATTGACGTGGTTGAAGTTGGTATTTACCAGGATAAAGCGTCCATATTCGTTTCTGATATTTTCGGCCTCTGTTTCATAAAACCGGCGCAAATCAGGCCGCAGCATATCGCTACGGGGATTACCGGTAATATGGATCGGCATTTCAGGCGGTAGGTCAGGGTACTGGCGCCATAATTCTGCATTGTCCTCGCCCCAGGCAAACAGATGCGAATTATACCGAATTGCGCTCGGTGAAAGTCTGCGGGAATAGTATGTTTCGGCCGGCAGATGAACCAGGGCCTCTTCGTCCCAGGTTACGATTTGGTGCCCTAGATTGTGCATAATCTGAAACATCTTAAGATTGCGATCCGTCATGCTTTTGTTCAAATACAGTCCCCGCGGCAGGGATGCAATGCGCAGGTCTATTTCACGATGCGATCCGATAATCACCGCAAATCCGTGTCGTGCCGCGATGCATGCCAACAATAGCTTAGGATCAAGCTCCCGCACCTGATTTTCCACCGGTATGATCAGCCAGGCTTTGGCATTTCTTATTTTTGTAAGATTTCTCATATTTTTTCTTTCCAGCGTCATGTCAACCCCGACCCCTGGGGCCGGCGTTCGGTGAGGAGGACCTGGATGGATTCAAATGCTCAGGGGAATATGCGAAAAAGGACCTCGCTGAGTTGCTTGACTTTCAGCCGGCCAGTATCGCCGAGAATCCGTTGAATTCTCTTTATTTTATTGTTCAATGCATCAAAGGATATGCCCGGGAAGCGATGGCGTTGAAACTCCGGCCGATTGTGAGTGTTGGGGAGGTAGGCAAGCAGTCCTTTCACCAGTCGACGCCCATTGGCCACAGACCAACCTTCGAACCGATCAAATACATCCGGTTTCTGAATTCCAGCCCCGCCATTCATCATCTTTTCTAAAACATCGACAATCCTTTCACATGCCAGAGCGCCGCTCTGGGCCGTGAGATATTGACGGAGGATCGACTGTTGTTTCTCGTTGCCCAGGCCGTTCAACTCTCCGGCCAGGATTTTTTCAAGCGTTAAGCGCAGCTCTTCAAAATTAAAACACTGGTGACTGAGTGAATTGGGCAAGCGATAGAATCCCTGATCGTAATACTCATTGACCGATTTGCGGTATGCGACTGCCGGAACACCCATGGCAAAGGCTTCCACCCCGGTAGTACAGCCATTGTGCACTAGCACCTTCGATGCTAACAGCCAAGGTACGACGCTGCCCTCGTTTATCACACTGACGCGCTCGCAGGATTCAGCAATCTTGCAGTATTCCGCATGGTTTTCAGTCGGATGCGGTCTGACCACGAGGGATGCGTCGGGAAAAGCCCTCGATAATGACGGGATAAGGTTTTTAAAATCATCGAACAAAGCCTGTTTGTGAGCTCTTAACCCTTCCGCAAACTCCCGGCTCATGCCTCTTGCAGCCTTGCCGAAACGCGGTTCTTCCCCGGATTTTTTCACCGGCATAAACAGGTTCTGGTGAGGATAAAATGCATTGACGTGGTTAAAATTCGTATTGATGAGAATGTAGTTCCCATACGTTTTGCGGAGATCACCGATTTCTTTGGCATAAAAGTCGCGCATTTCAGCCCTTAGCATGTCACCGCGCGGATTTCCCGTAATGTGGATCGGGGTGTCGGAAGATAGGCCAGGGTATTGTCGCCATAAGTCCGCGTTATCTTGTCCCCAAGCGAAGAGATGGGAAACGTGTTTGATGCCGGTCTCCGATATGCGGCGTGAGAAAAAGGTTTCGGGTGGCAAGTGCACCAGGGCTTCTTCATCCCAAGCAACGATTTGGTGGCCAATTTTACGCATCACTTGAAACATTTTTCCGCCCCGGGCCGTCATGCTTTTGGAAAGATATATGCTCTTGGGCAACGAGGCAATTCGGTTGTCTATCTCCCAGCGTGATCCGATTATCGCTGAAAAACCACGGCTCGCCGCGATACATGCCAGCAATAGTTTGGGATCAAATTCGCGAACCTGGTTTTCCACAGGTATGATCAGTGAGTTTGTCATTTTTGAGCCTCCAACACTTTCCAGCGCTCGGCGAATGCCTCGAATAGCTGCGGTTGGCTGGAAATCACACAAATTTCCTGGTTGATCCAAAATGATAATGTCGACCAATTATAACTGCCGAACACAACCCATCGCCGGTTATTTTGCTCAACCAAAACAAATTTGTTATGCATCAGCAGGCCCTCCGGATGGCTAACCCTCCGCAATGCAATCCCAGCCTTGACCAATTTCCTTTCGGCCTTTAAGGGCACCCGCCTGAGCGTCGAATCTGTCAATATTTCAAGGGCAGCTCCGCGCCTGGCCAGGTTCAACATGGCGTAGACAGAGGTCTTCCCATTGAGATGCGAGGCCGCAACACGAATACGGGCGCCTTTGCCAAAGCGCTTGAGAAAGCTCGCCACGGCGTGGGGTCGGAAGCGGGGCAGGAAATGGACTTCAGTGTTCAGCCCGCGCAATGACCGGTTGCCATCTGCAAAAAACCGTTTCAAAATTCCGTGCCGCGACCCATGAAACCAGCGTGCATGGTTGACCAAGCCTTCAACAATTGCCGGTTCGCTGATACCAACCAGGACGTTGTGGGCGCGATGATGATCACCGATTTCTTGGATAATCTCAGGTCTTTTCTCGGGATTGTCACCGGAAGGGTTGAAGGATCCGATGAAAGCGACGGGTTTGGGATGTGAAAAGCAGTAGAGCTTTTCATGAAGGTTCGGATTTCCTATTTTTCTTCCTGGCATTGGAATACACGGCGGCAGGTAGACAGCCCGAAATCCTTGGCCCAGTCCATGCTTTCCGGAGAGCAGAGAAATCACCTCTCGGTTGGCATGCGAAATATGAGGATTTGCATCAATCGTTACCGTCACTTTTACATTCCGATGGTGGGCCTGCAGCAGTAACTCAGCCAGCTGCCGGTCGCGGAAATAGTACGTGATCCAATCAATTGAACCGCCGGCCGGAACGGCCTCAATGCGTTCGGCCAAGAGATCCCGCAACCGACCAACCGGCTGATCGGGTCCACCGAAGTGTATTTCATAATTGGCTACAGGTGACAATTCCGTTCCCCACTTTGGTGACGTGATTCTGGAAGCTGCAATGTCTCCAGTAAAAAGATGAGATGCTAGATTCATTTGGGACCGATTCGAAAGATTTCACTCGAAATCTGATTTGCATCCGTATTTACGCGGTCTCCAAGTGCATTTTTGATTCTTGAAATCCGCTCACGAATTTCGGACAAGGAAATGCCTGGATAGCGATGCCGATGAAATTCAACGCGGTTATGCGAATCCGGCAGGTAAGACATAAATTGTTTGGTGAGTCTGCGTACCGTGGCCCTGGCGCTTCCATCCAGGCGGTCTTTCAGAGCCGGTTCTGGCAACCGGGATCTGTCTGCCGATATTTTTTCAAGAACATCAACGATACGCTCGCAGGCCAGTGACCCGCTTCTGGCTGCTAAAAAGTGATCGATCAGCGATTGCTTTTCATTCCCATTGGTGGCACCGATTTCGCCGGCCAGAATTTTTTGCAGCGTTTCCTGCAGTCCCTCGAAATCGAAACATTGATAACTCATCCGATTGGGTAACTGATAAAAGCCAAAATCATAGTAGTCATTGACTGTCGCGCGATAGGAAATCGCCGGAACACGCATGACAAAGGCTTCCACCCCCGTCGTACAACCGTTGTGGATTAGCGCCTTGGCGGCCATCAGCCAAGGTATGACGTTGCCCTCGTTGGTGACGTGGACCCGCTCGCAACGTTTCGATATTTCGTGATAAACGTCATGCCTTTCAGTGGGGTGCGGCCGGACAACAATTTTATAATCCGGAAAAGCCTTTTCCAGGTTCGGAATGAGATCCTTGAAATCACTGAATACGGCCAGTTTGTGATCCCGAAATCCTTCCGCAAATTCTCGGGTCATGCCCCTCGCGGCGCGCCCGAATTGGGGTGTTTCTCCCGGCTTCTTTACCGGCAAAAATAGGCTCTGGACCGGATAAAAAGCATTGATATGGTTGAAGTTGGTATTGACCAGGATGAAATTTCCATAGGTACCGCGCAGCTTTTCAACTTCATCTTCAAAAAACCGGCGCATCTCGGGCCTCAGCATGTCATTGCGCGGATTTCCGGTGATATGGATCGGCAGCTCAGACGGCAGTTGGGGATATTGTTGCCACAATTCAGCATTGTCGCGGCCCCAGGCAAACAGATGGGATAAATATCCCAAGGCCTTGGCGGATAGTCGACGCGAAAAATATATTTCGGGCGGTAGGTGAACCAAGGCTTCTTCATCCCAGGCAACTATTTCATGCCCGAGCTTGCGCAAGATTTTAAACATTTTAACGCTGCGCACGGTCATGCTTTTGGAGAGATAAAGACCCCTCGGAAACGAGGCAATCCGAAAGTCTAGCTGACGGCGTGATCCGATAACCGACGTAAATCCGCGCCGTGCCGCGATGCTTGCCAGAAGTAGCTTTGCCTCCAATTCCCGTACCTGGTTTTCTACCGGTATCAGCAGGAGCATTTTTTTACCCGTTGTCAATTGAGCAATCCTCCGTAATTCATCTAAAAAATTTCCATAGCAATTCTCAGGTTGCAGCGAGCCATTTACAGCCCAAGCCTTTTTCTGCTTGATTTTTATTATGGATAGGATTTAAACCGGCTGCTGTTGACTCATCTGATGGCAGTGAGGATACGGTTTGCCAGGTGTTCACCATCCAGGCGATGGTAAGCGAGCACCTCCCGGGGAGTGCCGCAGGCCGGATATTCATCAATGGCAAATTTTATCAACTTCTTGGCTCGCAGGGCCGTCGATGACATTAAGGCCGACAGAAGCGAATCTCCAAGCCCACCATATTGGGAATGATTATCCAAAGTAAACAGCGTTTCACAACTGCCAATCGTCTCAACAAGCCACTTGTTATCCACCCTGTTTAGCCAGGGCAGATTTATGACCCTAAGTGAAATACCCTTTTCACTCAGCAGTTCCGCGGCTGTCAATGCTTCGTTCAGCATAACCGGACCGTAGGAAAATAACACCGCATCTTCGCCATCACTAACCACGGACCCTTTTCCGAAGCTTAAGCGATAATCCGACCGCATCGAAATGGTTCGCGGTGATGGCGAAATCGCCAATCGAATCATGCAGTTCTGGTCGGTTTGCTCCACGCACCACTCCAGAGCTTGTTTTGTTTCTATCGCGGTGGCCGGCTCCATAATGATGCAGTTCGGCAGGGCGCCAAAAAGGGAAATGTCACGCAGACTTTGGTGAGATTTGCCCGGACCCGCTGGAATGAGTCCTGCATAATGGCAGACATATATAATTTTGGTCTTTTCGGTGGCGTTGTTGTAAATTTGTTCGTTGGAACGAGACGCCAGGAATACACCGAATGAATTTACAATCGGCAAGAAACCCTGAAGGGCAAGCCCGCCGGCTGTGGAAACCATATCCTGCTCAGCGATACCGTTTTCGATAAAGCGCTCGGGGAATGATTTTTCAAACGGTCGCAACCCGCAATCGGCAGACAAATCGGCATCCAGAACAATGATGTCCTCTCTTTTCGCCCCCAGGGCGACCAAAGCGTCACCGTAAGCGTCGACAACCTTTTCTGCGGTGTCTTTCAGCCGGGTCCGATTTTTTTCTTTCGATGCCATGACCCTGGTTTCAATCGGCTCCAGCTGGTATTCAGCCAGACGTGCATTGATCCGGTTGATAATTTCGTCATAGCCGATTTCGAATGACTGATCATCCGGTGCGCCGGAATGCCATGGATAAATCCCTTGGCCTTGCTTTAAAGCGGCCGGACCCTCCATGAAAGAGATACCTTTCCCCTTAATTGTGTCGGCGATCAGAACCTTGGGCTTGTCGTTGATTTGCTTGAATTTATGGAAGATCGATTCCAGCTCCGCAAAATCATGGCCGTTGCAAGTTTCGGCGTGCCAGCCAAAGATCTCGAATTTTTGTGCCAGGTCGCGCAAATCGATGATATCTTTTACAACCTTGTCCGTCTGAATTTTGTTATAGTCGACGATGACAATGATATTATTTACTTGTTGATGAGCGGTGGTCTGCAGCGATTCCCAGATTTGTCCTTCCTGGAGCTCTCCATCGCCAGTCATGACTATCACGCGCCCGCCGGCACCCTTGATTTTTTTTGCCAAAGCCATTCCTTTGGCTTTGGATATGCCCATACCCAACGAACCTGAATTGGCCTCAATACCCGCAATGCTGACATCCGGATGGCCATGGGTACCCTCATGCCGCCTTAAATGCTCAAATTGGGCTTCAGGCAATAGGTCCAGGGAATAAAGGACGGCATAATGGCCGGGGACGTCATGGCCTTTGGATGAAAAATATATGTCCCGATCCGGATGATTGATTCCCAGCTCCGCAAGATTCATTTCGGTGTGATACAGATAGGTCACGATATCAAGGGAGCTGAAACTCGAACCCAAGTGTCCTGAACCGGCTCGTTTGACTGTTGCCAGCGCATTGGCGCTGCAAATGTCGGATATCAAGGCAAGCTTGGCATATTTATCGATGGCCGCTTCGCGGACCCGCTTTATTTCTTTTTGGGGGATCAGTTTTATTTCCAACATTATTCAGATTGCTCCTCTAACGGATATGGAGCCCGGGAGATCTCAGGCAATTTGGCTTGGTTTGTTTTTGCCAGATGTTCCGCCAGATTCCAGTCATAGTTACTGTTGACGTCAAACCCCTCATAATCAATCGTGAAAAAAGGGATTATTACATTTCCTGCGATTGTTTTATCTTCGAATATTACGGTTGCCTTTGCTATTTCCAGGCTGGCATTCTGAACATAAATTTCGGGCAATGTCGGATATTGGCTGCTGTGCCAGGGCTGTTCGGCAGGACCCAGCGGCAACAGCGGCAACATTCGATTCCCGCGGATCACCCACATTTTGCCCGGATGTTGGCTACATTTTTCTACTGCCCGCAAGGAATCCACACCTTCCTGGGTCAGAAACGATTGGCAGGCGCGCTGGATGGTTTCCGACGTACGAAAGGGACTTGTCGGCCGCAGAATGCTGAAGCAGTCGTACTCCCGCCCGGTTTTGCGCAGTTGATCCATGGTATATGTCACCCACTCGATGTCCGGCGATGAATCACCTGATATATTAGCCGGACGCATGAATGGAACCTCAGCACCATAATATTCGGCAATATCGGCGTACCGCTTTGAATCCGTTGATACAATGACGGCTGAAAATACCCGACTTTGCAGGGCTGCTGTTATGGAATAAGCTATCAGCGGGTGCCCCGCCAAAGGGCGAATATTTTTATCCGGCACCCGTTTCGAGCCAGATCGGGCCGGAATGAGGGCGACGATTGTTGGTTGTTGTTCAGGCATTCGGCTTCACAAGTTTCTTTTTATACAGTTTGTTTAATGTAAATGGAAAAATCCGAAATCCGAAGTACGAATACCGAAACAAATTTTAATCTCAAAATGAACCAATGACCAAAACAATGTTGCTTTCATCATGAATTGCTTCATAAGGCTGTTTGGATGATTTTATTTATGAGTAATTCGTGCTTGTTTTAAATTTCGAATTTCGAATTTCGTTATTCGATATTGATCAATGCATTCCGTCATCACCAAAAAAAAATTAAAAAGATTTTGCGCCTCAATCTATAGCAACTCAGGATCAATATTAATAATAATGTTTTTCAAATTCGAATAGACATCCAACGCTTCCGTCCCGGGCTCCCGGGTACCGTTACCGGATTGTTTAAAACCGCCAAACGGCATGTGCGGCTCACTGCCGTAGGTTCCGGCGTTGACCACCGCCACTCCGGCCTGGACTTTCCGGGTAAATTCGGTGGCCCGATGGATACTGCGCGTATGAATGCAGGCTGTCAATCCGTATGGCGATTCATTGGCCAGCTGCAGTGCTCCCGTGAAATCCTTGACACGATACAGACACGTGATGGGACCAAAGAGCTCGGTGGTGGAGATCTCGGCCCCGAAGTCCGCATTTTCAATGATCGTCGGCGCCATATAAAACCCATTGGCATGGGCCGCATCTGTCAAACGCCGGCCACCGATTAAAATGCTGGCACCTTCCTGGCGAGCCTTTTCGACGGCTTTAATCATGTTGTCAAGCTGTTTTGCATTGATTACGGGGCCGAGATCGTCATCATCGCCCGGACCGATTTTGAGTTTGCGTGTTTCTTCAATCAACATCGCCCGGAACCTATCGTAAACAGCTTCAAAGATGATGATGCGGCTGCCCGAGGCGCAGCGTTGTCCGGCATTGCTGAAAGCAGAAAGCAGTACCCATTTGGCTGCGGTTTCAAGGTCGGCGTCATCGCAGACCACAAGTGGATTTTTACCGCCCAATTCAAGGGATACCTTGGCCAGCCGCTGTCCGGCAATAGCTGCTATCTCGCGGCCGACTGACGTGGAACCTGTGAAGCTGATAACATCCACACCCGGGTTGGCAACGATCGGCGCACCGGCCTCGCGACCGTAGCCTTGAATGATGTTGAGAACTCCCGGAGGCAGTCCGGCCTCGTTGGCGATTTTGCCGAAATACCAGGCCGTGGCGGGCGTATCTTCGGCTGCCTTAAGAACCGCGGAATTGCCGCACAGCAGGGCTGGAAACACTTTCCAGGCCACATTGGCGATCGGTGTATTGGCGGCAATGATCAGCCCGGCGACACCCAGCGGCTGGCGTACAGTCATGGCATATTTGTTGGGCACCGCACTTGTGGTTGTGCGGCCATAAAATCGCCGGCCTTCGCCGGCCATAAACTCTCCCTGGGCTATGGCTCCCCCAACTTCACCGGATGCGGCATTCATGGACATACCAGTTTCCAAGGCAACGATGGCAGTCAATTCCTTTTGGTGTTTGCGCATGTTTTGGGCTAGGTCATGAAGTATTTCACCGCGCTGTACCGGCGTGAGGCTGTCCCAGGCAGGCTGTGCGCTTGCAGCCGCGTCAACGGCGTTTTGAACATCCTCTGCATCGGACCGTGCCGCCCGGTATAATTCCTTTCCGGAGTGGGGAGACCGTTTGACTAAATATTTTCGAGACTGGGCCTCGGATATTTCTCCGCCAATCCAGTTGGGGATCGTTTCAGGTATGTTGTTGAGGCTCATTTCAGTTTCGTTTCTATTTTCAATTTATTGTTTTACGATACGCTGTGTGATCAAACATTAGAATGACGAATGACTAATGACGAATGAATAATGAAGGTATTCTGTCCATTTTAGGCTTGAATAACGGAGCGTAGCGACTTCTTTAATTCTCCAATATTCATTCGTCATTCCAATCACCAGGCAGTGAATCCGCCATCGACCAGGAGCTCAATGCCGGTGACATAAGATGATGCCTGAGAGGCCAGAAAAAGTAGTGGACCGCAAAGATCTTCGGCTGTTGCCATTCTTCCCATAGGGACACGATTGCAGAACTTACGTTTGAAATCATCGTCCTGCCCACCCAGCACACCACCCGGCGACAGCGCATTCACCCGCACGCCATGTGGCGCCCATAGGGTGGCCAGATATCGAGTCAGGTTGACCACCGCGGCCTTGGAAGCACCATATGCCGGTGGCTTGAGAAAAGGCGGAACACTTTTGATATGATCATAAAACCGCTCATCCGGTGAGACGCCGGCGTACAGCGATCCGATATTGACAATGGTTCCCCGGCCGGCTTCGGCCATCCGGCTGCCAAAGACCTGGGTGACTAGAAAAAGCCCTAGGGTGTTGACTTCAAAGATATCCCGGTTTACTTCAAATGGAATTTCTTCAAGGCGATATTCTTTGGCCGAACCGGATGGCGGTCGATCGATGCCGGCATTGTTAACTAGGACGGTGGGGACGCCAAAAGCAGCCCTGCAATTTCTATAGGCAGCTTCCAAAGAATGGCGATCCCTAACATCGGTTCGATCCAATATTAAACGGTTTTTATCATATTGCTGCTGGAGTTTTTCGAATTCCTGACAAACTGGCAACCCCGGCAAGTCGAGGGCGAATACCGATGCCCCGGCATCCAGCAATGCACCGATCCAGATCGGTCCTAAATTGCCCATTGCGCCTGTTACAACTGCAATCTCACCATTTAAATCAAACATATGTTTCACGATGCTGCCTTAACCAGTTTTTCAGATCCATTTAACGCTTCAAAAGTGATATCTTCATCTTCTCTCATCGGGGCACGGGTAACTCGACCAATAACTTTATCAATTTCATACGGCTGTACACCGTCACCCGGCGACTTGATGGCAATATCCTCACGGCGTATCATATGGCCTGCCGGTAAATCGTATGCCGCAACGAGTTTTTTGCCCATCTTGGTGATCGGATTGACTTCGCTACCATAGACCTTTTTAATGCCGTCACCCATTGCAACCTTCGTTCGTTTGAGGTCTCTGACCAATTTGCGAAACCCAATGGGTTCCAGCGAAAAGGCATGATCCGTGCCTTTCCAGGTATGGTTGAGGGTAAAATGTTTTTCGATCACCCGCGCCCCCAGCATGTAAGCTGCCACTGCCATCGCAATACCGTTATCATGGGACGACAAGCCGACGGTTACGCTGGGGAACCGCTCGCGGAAAGTTGTGATGACATTTAGATTCAGTTCGTCGAATTCCGCCGGATAGCCAGCAGTGCATTGGAGTATACAGAGTTGTTGATTGATCGGCATAATTGCATCATAGGCCCGGTTGACATCCTCCATTGTTCCCCCGCCGGTGCTGATTATCATCGGTTTTTGAAATTCAGCAATGTGGGCCAGCAGAGGGATGTTTTTGAGGTCACCTGAGGCAATTTTGAAAATCGGGATATCGAGTTTGGCCAGAAAATCCGCGCTGTTAAAATCAAATGCAGTGGAAAAAATGGTAACCCCGATTTCTTGGGCGTAATCCATCAGCTCTTTATATTCAATCCAACCGAATTCCAAAAATTCTCTGTGCTCACCGTAAGTTTCACCATAGCTGTTGGGGTTGTCATAGGGCTTTGCATATCCGGCTTTGGTAAATAGACTCCGATTATCTCTTTTTTGCAGTTTTACCGCGTCGGCACCGCATTCTTTCGCAACCCGAAACATCTCTTTGGCTGTTTCCAGTTTGCCTTGATGGTTATGCCCGATTTCTGCAATCACATAGCATTCGCTATTATCTTGAATAACTTTACCGTCCAAAGTAAGCTTTCGCATTTTTTTCCTCCTTGGGAAAGTTTTTGGTTATTTTATCAATAAAAAAAGTTATTATTTTACCGCTAGGGTTTGTTCAAACAAATCACATACCTCTCTCACAGCACCATGTCCGCCCGGAAGTTTTGTCGTATAGCGTGCAACTGAGATCACATCCGGGTGAGCATCTTTCACCACAATAGGGAACGCCACACAAGACAGGCAGGGCAGATCGTTGACATCATTTCCCATAAAGGCAGTTTCTGCCAGAGTAATGTCCATCTTCTCGGTAATCTCTTCCAGGACGAGGCGTTTATCCTGACAGTCCTGAAAACACCTTATATTGAGCTTTTTCGCCCGGGCCGATACCACCGGGTTCGGCTCGGTGGAAATAATAACGGTTTCAATTTTTAATTTTTTCAGTTTTTGTAAACCAATCCCATCACTACGGCTACACCGTACTGCCTCACTGCCGTCTTCAAGGACATAAACCATATTGTCGGTAAATACCCCGTCGAAATCAAAGGCCACCAATCGGATATTTTTAAGTAAATCTTTCATCTTATATTCTGTCTCAAATCAGCTTTAAACCATTTTTATTGATGCGGTGGCTGCCGGCATCTGCATGTCATGGTTACCGGTTAGATTGTCCATGTTTTGGCTGCCGGCCGATGGCTTATTCTCAGCCACAATCTTGCCATCTTTAATGTGGTAGGTATTATCCGCGATCGTTGCCAAAGCCGTCTGATGGGAAATCGCTAGGATGGTGAGTTCCCCGCGCAGACGCCGCATCGTTTCGCATACCTCTGCCTCGCTTTTGGGATCGAGCGCACTGGTGGCCTCATCTAGTATGAGCAGCTTGGGTTTGTGTACAATTGCCCGTGCGATAACAATCCGTTGCCGCTGCCCGCCAGACAATTTACCACCGCGTTCGCCCACTAAACTGTGCAGTCCTTGAGGCATACTTGAAACAAAATCCCACGCACCGGCAGCTTGCAGCGCACTTTTCACATCCTGTTCGGTCAGTTCGGGATCACCCAGAGTTACATTGTTTATGACCGTGTCATGCAGTAGAATGGGTTCCTGGGGGATATAACCGATCATGCGGCGCCAGCTTTTTAAATCGATCCGGGCTAATGGTTGATCGTCAACCCACACTTCGCCCGTCTGCGGCCGGAGTAAACCGATAATCAAATCCACAATGGTCGTTTTGCCGGAACCTGACGATCCGGTGATAGCAGTGATCCGGCCGGCCGGAAAGCGAAGTGAAATGTTGTGCAACACGGGGGTCTTGTCGTAGCTGAATTCAACATTTTTGAGACTAATTTCGTGCTCAAAGCTCGGGTCTAGTCTTCCTTCAAGGGCTTCACGCTCCTGCACCATTTTGTTGATGGTGTCTTTAAGAGACCAATAAGCACTCTCACAAATCATTATCTCTTGATAGCGCTCCTGAACTTTGTTGAATTGTTTTAACAGCCGCGCCACCAAGAATGCCAATACCATTACGCTGGCAAGCGGCATCTGCCGGTATATCATTAGTATGTAAAAGCCTGAAGCCAAAAACAGCATTGTTAAAAATTCTTGAAAAGCCTTCAAAAGTTCCTTGTTCAATACTTGTTTTTGAAGGGCTTTGTTCAACCGGTGGGTCTGTTTTTCGAGCATGAATTCGGATAAATTTTCACGGGCCATGGCCCTTAGCGGCTTAATCGACTGCAAGGTATCGGTCAACAATGCAATCATCGACTTCATAAGATCTGTTTGGCGAAAGCCTGCCTTGCGGGCCTTATGAACAAAGCGTCTCAAAACGAATATGATGGTCAACCCGGCTGTCAGCGAGATGAGGGCGACCCTCCACGAAACCAAAAAAGCCATGGTGCCGTAAATCAGGACCCTCAAAAAGTCAGCCGTCATAATGACGCCGCTCAGGTAAGCATAAGATGCCCGGGACGATTCGGTGGCCATGGAATTCGCCAGGCTGCCGATCGGTTTGCTCAGAAAGTACTGCCAACGACTGCGTAGCAATGCTCTTAGTAGATCGAGCCTTAGATCAGTGGCTACGCGTGCGACCGTATAGCCAACTTGTTTTTTTGCTAGCAGCATCAAGCCGCTTTTCAGGGTAATCGCAACGATAATGATGACAAGCAAGATCCCTAGAGTGGGTGAAATACTGAACATCGCAAGACCATCAGCCACCATCTGTCCCAGTACGGAATCGGCTGTTGACTGCTGCCCCGTGCCGGACTGCGAACCTGTTGCAATGCTGAACAGGGGTAGCAGCATGGATAAACCCACACCTTCCAAAATTCCCGCGAACAGCAAGGCCAGTGCCATGAATATGCTGCGCCAAGGATATATGCGGGCAAATGTAATTAAAAGTCTCATCAGGGGTACTTTATGATTTTGTTTGTATTTTCAGAGACCATGGGGCCTTTAAACATCCGACCTTATGGGTTAGCCGCTATTTTTGTCCTCAATGCGTTTATTTTTCAAGCTGATTTGGCTATTTCAGTTCCGGCCCTGACGGCTGTGAAGGCCTCGCAGATGCGTGCCATTTGTTCCGGGGTGTGTCCGGCACTTACACTGCTGCGCAGCAGACAGTTGCCGTCCGGTGTGGCTGGGGGAAAAACCAGATTGACGTATACGCCACTTTCCAGCAGCCCGCTCCAAAGTGTCAGCGCTTCGGCCTTGTTCTCCAACTGAATTGCAACAATCGGACTGACCTCCGGCCCAACGGAAAAATCCAATTCCTGCAGGGTATTGTACAGCAGGTGTGCATTTTCCCAGAGCCGCTGACGCAGTTCCGACCTCGTCTGTATAATTTTGAGCGCCTTCCGGGTAGAGGCGATCACCGATGGGGACGAAGATGCCGTGAAAATATAGGGGCGACTCGCGTAACGCACCAAATCCAGTTCCGGATGATTGCTGACACAAAATCCCCCGATAGCGCCCAAACTCTTACTGAAGGTGCCGACGACAAAATCAACGCCATCTTCCACACCAGCTTCCTCTGCCAGTCCGCGTCCGTTTTCTCCCAGGACACCCAAGGAGTGCGCTTCATCGACCATCAAGTAGGCGCCGTATTTGCGCTTGACGGCGACAATGTCCGCCAATGGCGCCCGATCTCCCAGCATACTGTAAAGGCCTTCTGCAACAACCAGGATATTTACATTCCGCTTTTCTAGTCGGCGCAGGCGCTTTGCCAGGTCATCGGCATCATTGTGACGAAAACGAATGACCTCGGCGCCTCCGAGACGGCATCCATCATAAATACTGGCATGGCAGTCTGCGTCCAGCAGAATGACCTCACCGGGACCGACCAGCGTTGACAGCATGGCGAGATTGGCAATATAGCCGGTCGAAAATACGATGGCACTTCGGCGATTGAAATATTCCGCCAGTTCACGCTCAAGGGCTAGATGACCAGAGAATGTGCCGTTGGCCATCCTCGATCCTGTCGTGCCGGTACCTTCTTTTCGGACGGCATTGCAGGCGGCATCCATGCAGTCGGCGTCAAATGATAGTCCCAGATAGTTGTTACTGCCAGCCAAAATTGTAGGGCGTCCATTGACAATGGCTTCAGTTCCCGAAATAATTTCTGACATGACAATATTGAAAAACCTATCACAATTTTTTTCGAGTTCCTGTCGAGTTGCGGCCAATTGTTGAAACTTGTCAAAAATACCCATGTTCATCAATCTCCGATCAATTTTTGAATTTGTTGCGCAAAATCTCTAACGGTGCGCACTTCCGGTAAGATATTCAAGGGAATCGAAATGTCTAGATTATCTTCTATCGACTCCACAATTTTCATTACCTTCAAAGAATCAAGACCCAAGTCGGCCACCATATCGGTTTCTTCATCGATGGCCAGGTCTTGAGGAACAAACGGCCGAAGGACAGTGTAAATTTCCTCTAAAATATTTTCTTGCTCTTGCATTCGGGTTGAATTCCTTTTCTTATGAGATGTAGTCTTAATGAAGCAATTGACTGTTCCAGCTTAGCGTGCGTTGCAGGCCATCTGACAGCTGTGTGCGAGGGATCCAGCCGGTGGCGATGTTCAGCGCCGTATTGTCGCAAACCCAGTTGGAATGGCTCAATTCTCTAATTTTCCCCGGTGTGAGCATGGGTGCGTAACCGATCACCCGGGCGGCAATCAGATTGAGCTTTGAAAACAGCTTTGCCACGATCAATGGCACTTTTACGACAATCATATTTTTTCCCGGTCTCAGTTGGGCGACTGTATCGATGACATCGTGCCATGAATAACCCTCGGGACGGCCATCATGTAATTCATAGGTGCAGCCGGCATTGCCTTTGTTACCTGCCAACCATTGCACAATCGCGTCCGCCAGATCTTCTACATACAACAATGAGAAACGGCCCTCACCGGCCCCCAATATGGGGGCCAACCCTTTTTTCATCCATTGAAATACAGGCATTAGCTCCCGGTCACCCGGACCATATATGGCAGACGGTCGAAAAATAGTCCAGAACAGTTTGTCTGATTTTTTTTCTAGTACTTTTTCCCCTTCTCGCTTGCTGGCGGCATAAAAAGAAAGATGAGGCTCCCTGGCTGCCAGTGACGAGATTAGCAACAGGTGCGGCGTTGGCCGTTGAGCAACCGCCAATTTTACCAAGCGGGCCATTCCCTCGACATTGACGCGATTGAATTCGGCCATCGTGGCACCACGAACCACGCCGGCGCAGTGTACCATGGCATCCGCATCGCAAATCAGGTGACGGAGGCTTTCAGTATCTTCAAGATCACCTTTGATCCATCTGACATCGGAGTCGGCCGGCCGTTTGTGAAATGACCCGGGGCGGATCAAGGCCTTAATTTCGCATCCGCAGTCGGTTAATCGTCGCGTTAAAACAGAACCGACAAAGCCCGTTGCACCCGTTATGGCAATTGTTTTAATTTCAGAATTCAATTTTCAAAAATACCCATCCTGTACCGGTTGTATAAAACATATTGACCAGCTTTATTTTTCATTGATTATTTAGCTGTTTGGGTTTAATTCCAGGCTAGATAGCCCGCTGGCGGAACGCTGCAGCGTGTAGGTTTTCGTTGGAATCTGTTGACTGCTCGGCTGCAATCCGCTTAAGATACTCTTTGCGCGCTCCTGAGCGAGATAGCTTTCCAGACGTCGTTCGAGGTAAGGTGTTTCGAGGTACCAATTCAATTAGGCATTCGATGCCATATTCTTCGTGGACCAGGCTATATAAACGCTCCCGTAAATCGGCGCGCTTCTTCTCATCGGATTCACGACATTGAACCATCATGACGGCCCGCTCCTGTCCTGACGGACTGGCTACCGAGAAGGCCGATGCATCTCCTGTTCTTACTTCCGGTTGCTGTTCTGCCAGATATTCAAGATCCTGGGGCCAGATATTGCGGCCATTGATGATGATTAAATCTTTTTCCCGTCCTGTGATGACAATGCCGTTGCCGACTCGATAGGCAAGATCTCCTGTGTTTAACCAGCCGTCGGGAGATAGAACTTCCCGGGTGGCCTTAAAGTCACCAAAGTAACCGGACATAACGCTGGGTCCCCTGACATAAAGGGTACCGCAATGTCGTTCCGGTAATACCTGACCCTCAGCATCCCTTACCTCCACTTCATATCCCGGCAGTGGTGCCCCGCAATTGGTAAACGCATTCGTACGCATTGACTTGCTGCTCTGATTGGGATGAAGCGGTCTGGCTTTTTGATCTTCAGCGAGCGCAACGCCATCGATATAGTCAACATCGGCACCTTGGCCCAAAGGCGCAAAGCTAACTGCCAGAGAGCATTCAGCCATGCCATAGGACGCTACAAATGAGCGCCTGTCAAATCCACTGGGAGCCAGAAGATCGGCAAAATTCTCTAATGGTTCGGTTCGTATCGGTTCCGCCCCCACACCGGCAATGCGCCAAGCGCTGAGATCCAATTTATCGACCTCGTCATTGCGTACTCGGCGAGCGGTCAATTCATAGCCGAACGGCGGGCTGAAAGACACCGTTGCTCGGTTTTGGGACATCAATTTCAGCCAAAGTCGTGGTCGCATGGCGAAGTCGCGGGTGTTCAAGTAGTCCACAGAAATTTGGGCGGCCATGGGTGACAATACAAGTCCAACGAGGCCCATATCGTGAAAATAAGGCAGCCATGATACTGCCCGATCAGCGGGCCGAATTTGGATACCATATTTAAGGATGGCGAAAAGATTGCTGAGCACCGCTTTCTGCGTAATCATCACCCCTCTGGGAAACCGGGTGCTGCCGGATGTATATTGGAGGTAGGCTACCTCATTCGGTTCCGACGGTCGTAGGCGGATATCGGGTTCCGCAAGATCTTTAAAATCCTGCGGACTACCTATAAAACGCATTTTTAATCCCTGGGCGGCTTCGGACAGATAAGGCAAAAATCCGTCGGGTGACATGGCAATATCCGCCTGGCAAATGGTAAGCAACCTTTTTAACTGAGATACATATGCCTTGCGACCGCCAAGATTTATCGATGCTGGCAGCGGCACAGGTATCAATCCCGCATACTGACATGCAAAAAAGAAGCGCATGAAATCCGGATGGGTATCCGCTACTAAGGCTACCCGGGAGCCGCGATTTGCTCCTAAATCAATAAGGCGACGGGCGACTGACCGGGCATCTTTGCGCAGCTGTGAATAGGGGAGTCTTTCATATAGCTTGACTCCGGCTTGATAAAAATTATAACCGGTTTGTCCTTTGGCAGCGTAGTCGAGTGCTTCTGCTAGTGTGGAAAAATCTGCTATCCGTAGCGGCAGATTATTAGCGGCAGGTGTAGCATCCGTAGTATCCATAGCAACTATAGCCTCCTTGATCCAGTCAAGCGATGCAGCGTTTCAATTTCCATCCGAAGCGTCGCGTCAACCCCCCCATCTGAGTGTGCCTTTTTCTAAGCGTATCTTTGCAATCTTTAGGTCCGGGCAGTTCTGCCGTGGGTCGGCTTTTACCTGATTTTAAATCAAATGTCAATTATTTGGCTGTTTAAATAATCAGGTCTCCGATATTGGGTTTGAGCGGCAAATTTTATGGAATTTTTCTGGTTTCCTTATGCTTGAACTGCAAACATCCCGGGGTAAGCCAAATACACGAATTTGCCGGCATGTTTGCCAGATCCTGATGGGTCAATTTATTTTATTGTCAATTTAACTACTTGGCCTAAAATCAAGTTGTTGTGAAAAAGCGTAACATGTATTTTTGAAACTGTAAAGAAACTGCACGAATTATGCCGATTTTTTTTAATAGACCGATTAACCGAAAAAAACAGGTTTTCGATCAATTTTCTATTCATTCTGGCTTTCAATTGTTTGGAAATTGATTTAATGGTAATTCAATCAATTCTGTATGTCAAGTATTTATTATAAAAAATATTTAATTTTTATCAATTTCATTATTTTAATCAATTTTATATATAAATATTTTAGAAACAAAATTGTTTGTTTATCTAACTATAATGATTCCCATGGACTTGTCAAGTTTTTTAAATATTTTAATTTTCAAACAATTAATTTATTAAAAAATGATATATAAAAACACTTTACAAAAGGTATATTTTGTATTATAAATATTTGTGTTTGTGCAATAGCGTATATACCAAGGAGGAATAGATGTCGGAGATGACTGAAATGATGATATATGACATGGCTTTTAGGGTGCGACTTTACATTGCATCAAAATTTTACGAACAGCGACGGGACCACGACTTGAACGAACGGGAAACCCTCTTGCTGGAACTTGTCGGCACCATGGGAAGCATGAGTATTTCAAAAATTTGCAATTTTTATCCGAAAGTAAGCAGCAGTACGATATCGACCACCATTACCAGATTATGGAAAGAAAAACGGCTGGTTGAAAAAAAGATCCTGCCTGAAAATCAGCGAATTACCACCGTCAACTTAACCGAAAAAGGCCAAAAGGTGTTGGATCAAATTAGAAAAAAACAATCCCATGTTTTTAAAACTGTGACTGCATCTTTAGATTTGTCCCATGACCAGAGTGAATCTTTTCAGCAAGTACTGGGAAGTGCCATCGGATTCTTTGATGATTTGCTTGGATTGGAGTTAAATGAATCACCCTCATTAGGTGTTTAATTTAGCTAAACGATCACGTCCATGTCCACGACAGATTGTGAAATCATTCATCCAGCGATTATTATGATAAGGATACAACCCATGAAAGCAGTTATTCTTAGTGCCGGTCAGGGAAAACGGTTGTTGCCGCTGACCGCAGATAATCCGAAATGTTTGTTGAAAATTGACGGACGAGCTCTGATCGAATGGCAGATCAATGAACTCGCCAAATGCGGTATTGACCGGGTGTCAATCGTCGTTGGATATCATGGCGACAGGGTCAAGCAGCTATTGCACCGGCGCTATGATCCACAACGAATCAAAACCATTTATAACCCCATGTATTCATGGACCGATAATTTGTTCAGCTGCTGGGCTGCCCGGGCTGAGATGACCGAAGATTTTGTTCTTTTAAACGGTGACACGTTGTTCGAAGCCGCAGTGCTGAACCGTTTGCTCGAAAAACCTGATCGACCAATTACCGTGGTGACCCATACAAAACAGTACTACGATGCCGACGATATGAAGGTCACGCTGGACGGAGGCCGACTGATGCATATCGGCAAGGATCTTTCTGTTGACGAAATCGATGGGGAATCCATTGGTATGATTTTGTTTCGTGGAGATGGACCCGTCGCATTTCGACAGGGCCTTGAAACGGAATTAAGCGATTCATCGGCTCCTAGAAAATGGTATTTATCGGTCATTGAGACGCTGGCCCAATTGATGCCAGTATGGACCTTCTCAGTTGACGGTCTACGATGGTGTGAAGTCGACTTCCCGGCTGATCTTAAACAAGCAAAAAGGGTGATACGAGCCTGTGGAACCGGTGGTGAATCGGTTGCGTTTCGACAAGCTAAATTGGCATGGGGCTGAGGATTGTAGTGCTCGGATGAACAGAAGACAGGGGACAGAAGACAGAGGACAGAAGGCAGAAAACAGAGGCCAGAGGACTGAGGGCAGGTGACTGATGACGGAAGACAGGTCACAGAAAACAGATAACATTAGTTGGAAATCAGACGCCGGAATTCCTTATCGGATAGAGCTAAATCACTTGTCTGATTGACTACCGGATACAATGCTTTCGATTAACCTCAAATCGTCAACCGTGTCGACATCCAAGGCGGCCTCGGGAAAAGGCATTACAACGACACCTGCTTTGAAACCAAGGCGGCCTGATATCCGGTTCAATGCTTCAGCGAGGGACAGTTGCCCTGTAATATATCGCCAAACAGCAATCCAGCCCAATACACGGATTAATCGCAGGGGGTTTTTGCGCTGGTTTTCGACCTGGCGCCAGAAATCCGCAGCCAACCGAGCACGAGGGGTTAAAAAGGCAAACAGATTGCAACCGCAGAACGCGCCATCTTTCAGACGGGTGGCAGTTCTTCGCGTCTGCGGGAAAGCCTTGGTTACCAATTCGTAATGAGCGACCCCAGCGACCACATCTGCGCCTGTCATCTGCGCTTCGGAACAGAAATGATCAACAATACGGGCGTTTAACAGTGCGTGATCCGCAGTGGTCAGCAGAACTGGAATTTTATCCGGCAAGGACTGCAAGACATGGTACGCACTGGTACTTGGGCTCGACAGATTTTCAAACCATTTAACCCTTCCGGAAGATATCAGCTTACCAATAGCGGGCTCTCGATCCACTATGGATTTTGACGGGCCGCTGAGGATACTGTTGTCAATTGTCCGAGATGTGTCAAGAGCATCCAACACTCGAAAAACCAGGGGTCGGCCGCCGACAGGCGTCAAAGATTTGCAACGAACAGCGGCAGCCCTGGCAACCGGATCATCCGGTCCGCGATCTGCGGCCAGTACCACGGCAGTAAAATTAGGCTGGGAATTTGTCATTTCATTTTAATTGCTTTCTATAGATGCGGTAGGTTTTATACACATGGCCGTTAATAGTTTTAATAACTTTGCGCATTGCCTCATTGTCCTCGAGTATCCAGGAAAGCTCCATCTCTTGTATTCCAAGCTTTATGGCAGGACCCAGAATACCATTGATGACCGAAAAGGCCAGCGCAGCGCCAAGCAATGTGTCATGATAACGGCGCCGGACACCCATTAAAGGAATCCGCGCTGTTTTAGGATATTTCACCTTAACTCGCCAGAGCAACTTCAACCAGCCGAAAGGTAAAAGCTTTCCGTTCAGATCGCTGATGGCTTCATTCAGATTTGGCAGCACCACTAAAAATGCGGCCGGTTCGCCATTGACCTCTGCGATGCTGACAAGCTCTTCATTAACGACGAGTTTTAGGTCTTTTCCCAGATGTTCGAATTCTGCCTCAGTCCAGGGCGTAAATCCCCAGTTCTGCGACCAGGCATCATTGAAAATATCCCTTATGATCTTCAATTCTTTGCTGAAATTAGATTTTTGCAACGGTCGGATGTGAAGGCGATTTATTGCCCGGGCCGCAATTTTTCGTATTTTCTCTGCTGCGACCGTTGAATCGATACGGTACGCCAGAAGATCTTTTTCTTTGGAATATCCGTTCTCTTCAATTCGATCGGCATAATACGGGCGACCATGGCCCATCATCACTGACGGCGGTGTGTCGAATCCATCTACCAACATTCCCAACTCCTGGTTGATGGAAAAGTTAAACGGTCCCGAAATTTTTTCCATTCCCTGTTTATGTAACCATGCTTCAGCAGTCTCCAACAAGCAACGAAACGTCCGGTTATTGTCTTCCGACTCCAACATCCCGAAAAAGCCGTTAGCATTCAGGTAACGATCGATATAAAGTTGATCGACTTGAGCACTGATTCGTCCCACAGGTTTGCCATTTCGGTATGCCAGCCACGAGCAGAACTTGGCGTGCTCGAAATACGGATTTTTCGGGGAAAGATGCATACGCCTTTCGAGCATCAAAGGAGGGATCCACATGGGGTCATCCGTGTAGATAGACCAAGGCAATCGGATGAATTCCTTGAGAGCGCTTTTGCCCTCTACCTCTACAACGTGTAGAGACTGGCTTGTCTGTTTTTGCAGGTTTTGCTGTGGCTTAAGTTGAGGCACGCGATTTTTCCTGGTCGAAATTTCAGAACGATGCCGAATACCGAGTGGGTCAAGCTGCGGCATGATACACAGCCCGGTAATAGAGGTCAATATGGAAAATATTGGAGCGTTTGGAATAAACCAGCTGGGGCCGTTATGACTAATTAAAGTCGCATTGCAAAACTGCCGATACAATGAAGTTTCATACGAACCGGATCAATTCAATTCGGAATATTACGATTGAATAACAATTTAGAAACAAAAATATTAAGAAATTATTAATTTTGCCTCGAGAAACTCTTTACAAATCATATTTTTTGTATTATAAATACTTTCCAACCACATGTAAATAAATTGGTAGAGCTGATCAAGGGGAGCTGATGAAAAAAAACACGGAATCGCTGATCTATGATATGGCCTTCAGGGTGCGGCTTTATATTGCCTCTAAAATTTCTGAGAATAAAGTGGGTGATTTAACCGACCGTGAAAGCTTAATCATAGAACTCATCGGAATGAAAGGCAGCATGAGCATTTCTGAAATTGGCAACTTGTACCCGACGGTCAGCAATAGTACGATTTCCACAACGATCACAAAACTCTGGAAAGATAAGAAACTTGTTGATAAAAGGATACTACCTGAAAATCAGCGGGTGACCACTGTCACTTTAACTGAAAAAGGGCAAAAAATCTTATCGGAAATCAGGCGTACACAGTCCGATGTTTTTAGCACTGTAACCGTATCCCTTGGCTTATCTTCCGATCAAGTTGAGAATTTCCAGGAAATTCTTGAACATGCCATTGGTTTTTTCGACAAAACGCTAGGGCTGGAACTTGATAACACAAACTAATCAAATCTTCGCATTACCCGTGAGATCCTACACCGATTAAAAATATTAGAAAATGGAAATACCCCTATGAAGGCTGTGATTCTAAGTGCTGGGCAGGGTAAACGGCTTCTGCCGCTGACTGCTGATTGCCCCAAATGCGTCCTAACGGTTAGGGGTCGATCCTTGATTGAGTGGCAGATTGACGAACTCTCAAAATGTGGTATTGACCAGGTAACCGTTGTGCTTGGCTTTCGTGCAGAAAAAGTCGAGAGAATTTTGCGCGATCGTTATGGTTCGAATCGGGTAAAAACTATATACAACGAAGCCTACGCCGTTTCGGATAATCTGGTGAGTTGCTGGGCGGCGCACGATGAGATGCACTCGGACTTCGTATTGCTCAATGGCGATACATTATTTGAAGCAGCGGTAATGAAACTTCTTCTTCAAACCCATCATCGTCCGGTGACGGTAGCTATAAGTCATAAGGGTGACTATGATGCCGACGACATGAAGGTTGAACTGGATGGATGCCGGCTGGTGAGGATTGGCAAGGAGCTGCTACCGGATCAGGTCGACGGGGAGTCTATCGGGATGATTCTCTTTCGCGGCCAGGGACCCAGGTTGTTCCGGCTTGCTTTGGAAAAGACCCTGCAAACCCCTTCGGCATACTCGAAGTGGTATCTGTCGGTAATAGATGAAATGGCCCGGTCGATACCCGTTTGGACCTGCTCAATCAAAGGATTGCAGTGGTGCGAAGTCGATTACCATGCTGATCTCATAACAGCTGAAAAAGTCGTGTCTGCCTGCGGCAACCGTGATGAAATTGAAGCCGATGACCATACCTGTCAGACGACGGAGGTGACCCTGAGATAAGGTAGTGGCCTTATTTTTCTAAAATCGAGGTTGACCGACGGGCTTTAAATTTTTAGCCCATTTTTCTGACAAAATGTTGTAAGTTTAATATATTTTGATTATTCGATAAAGCGTTCTGAACCCATGGTGTTGAAGAGCGTTTTTTCTTTTAGATGATCACCAATGATTCTCAACCGATACATAATGCGGGAAATCATCAAACCGACCGTAGCGGTGTGTTCGATACTGGTTTTTATTTTCGGATGCTATATGGCCACCCGTTTTCTGGTTGACGCCCTCAGTGGCCAATTGCCCGGCACGACCGTTATCATCCTCATCCTGCTTAGAATTGCCATCGCACTGGAAGTGTTGTTGCCCACGACCTTGTATTTATCCGTGGTAGTTGCTCTTGGAAGATTGTATAAAGATTCCGAAATGACTGCCCTTTCTGCATGCGGCGTAAGTATGGCCCAGATTTATCGGCCGGTGATATACACGGCAGTAACAATCGCTTTGGTTGTTGCGAGTTTATCCTTTTTTATTCGACCCTGGGCTTACACTCAATACTATCGAATAAAAGCCCGGGCAGAGGCCAATTTTGACCTGACGCGGATGAATGACGGAACCTTTTATGAAACCAAAAATGGCGCACGGGTTATTTACGCCGAAGCGGTTGATCACCAGCTGGATGAAGCCGAACGGGTCTTCATCCGAACCGAACGAGATGATGCCTTGCAGGTTGTCTCCGCGAGACTGGTCAGCCAAACCAACGATCAATCATCCGGCAAGAAGATTCTGGTATTTACCGATGGTTATCTCTATGAATTTTCCCGTACTGGCCTGGAAGGACGGGTCATTCAATTCGACCAATCTGCCATGCCCCTCGAAACCAAAGAAAATCCTCGTCAAAGATATCGGGTCAAGGCGGCATCGACCCAAGCTCTGCTTCAATCGGCTGACAATGAAGAAATTGCTGAGTTTCAGTGGCGGTTCTCAACGCCCCTGGCCACCATACTGCTGGCGTTGATCGGTGTGCCATTAAGCCGATCATCACCTCGCCACGGCAAATACGCCAAGATCACAACCGCTGTGGTGATTTTTGCAGTGTATTACAATCTTAGCGCTCTAGCCAAAAAATGGGTGGAGCGGGGTATTCTTGACGCCATTCCCGGGATCTGGTCGACGCAGCTGCTGCTGGCAGGGTTATTACTTGTTCTTTTGTGGCAGCCGATCAGGATGTTTCGCCGGCGGGGAAACTGATGCTTATTCTTGATCGCTACATAGGCGCTCGTTTTCTGAGTAGCTTTATATTAATTATTATCATACTGGTTGCTTTATTCAGTTTTTTGGAACTGGTATCCCAGCTCGATGACGTCGGCAAAGGAAATTTTCGTATCCATGATGCGTTCGTCTTCATCGGCCTTACCATGCCAAGGCGTATGCTTGAACTTATGCCCATCAGCACCTTGCTTGGCAGCATTATTGCGCTTGGGCTTCTGGCCGATCATGGTGAACTGCTTGCCATGCAAGCCGGTGGTTTATCGGTCCAACGTATTTGCTGGTCGGTACTCTCCGCCGGTACGGTATTCATCCTGTTAACTGGCGTGTTGGGAGAAATGGTCGTTCCACCGCTGGATCAGCTGGCGCGAAAACAACGCACCCTTGCGATATCCGCTGCCGGTATTACGCCGACAAAGCAGGGCTTCTGGGCCAGACGAGGTTTTACCTATGTTCATGTGGGGAAAACCCTTGGCGGACGAACTGCAGCAGATCTCGACTTATTCGAGACGGATGAAAAGGGCCGGTTAAGGGTATATACCCACGCTCAAGAGGCCGATATCAATGGTGACGATCAATGGGTTCTGCGTGACATTACCCGGAAGACCTTCACCGATCAGGGAATATCAACCCAACATATTCCGCAGCTGACTCTGCACTCATTTTTAAGCTCGGATCAGGTGGATGTGTTGGAGCTTCCTGCCGACAGCCTTTCAGCCATTGACCTTTATCGCTATATCGAAGCCATGCGTAACAGCGGTCAGAACGCAGATCGTTATGCCCTGGCCTTTTGGCGCAAGATTAGCGTTCCGCTGACGACCGGGGCGATGGTATTGCTCTCAATGCCGTTTGTATTCGGCTCCACCCGTATGATCACTGCTGGAAAGCGGATAATGATGGGCTCGTTTATTGGCATCATTTTTTATTTTGGTGATCAGCTGATTGTGCATCTGGGGTTGCTATTGAGTCTTTCACCGGTGATCACGGCAATGACGCCAGTCATATTGATAGCATGCATCGCTCTTTGGCAGATGCGCAAAGTTGATTTGTAAGGTAAGGTTTCAGGTCTCAGGTTCCGGGTGTCAGCTAAGCCTTTGGCCTAGAACGCGACCAGACAGATAGAAAAAGAAACTCTTGGGTTCGGTTACGAAATCGACTGTTGTTGGGTTTCGCATTTGGCAATAACACCGGTAACAGGCATGTTGGGTTTGTTGCACTCAACCCAACA
>JAAUYD010013838.1_pt1 | contig 28855 bp, 31 predicted proteins | sample 7278101 | NCBI WGS metagenome assembly JAAUYD01 (sample SAMN14350128, study PRJNA611818) | marine sediment metagenome | isolation source: surface marine sediment (0.6m) | place: French Polynesia: Moorea | collected 2018-08
CTCTTCGAGACGCGATTCGACGGCGGGCTGTCCGAACGGACCTGGGGTGAGTACAACACGGCCCGGATCATTCATCCGATCAGCCGGGCTGTGCCTTCGTTATCAGGCTGGCTGGATATGCCCCGCGAATCGCTGCCCGGCGATGCAAACCTGCCGCTGGCGCAAGGCCCCGACTTCGGGGCGTCCGAGCGATTCTCCGTCGCACCCGGTGACGAAGAAAACGGGTTGATGCAAATGCCGACCGGTCAGAGCGGCCACCCGATGTCGCCATTCTATCGGAGCGGTCACGATGACTGGGTTTCAGGCACTCCCAGTCCGTTCCTGCCGGGCGCAACGAGTCACACACTGACACTGGCACCCGCGCAATAGCTATTGTGCCGACGCGAGCAGCCGTTAGACTGTAGCGAGGACAGACCGCAGGGACATCATGACAGACCAGCGATTCAACACAACAGACAGCTACATCGCGACGGAAGACCTGACGATGGCGGTCAACGCGTCCGTCACGCTGGCTCGCCCGATTCTGGTTAAAGGAGAGCCGGGCACGGGCAAGACCCAGCTGGCGATCGAAGTGGCAAAGTCGCTGGGCAAGCCACTGTTCGAATGGCACATCAAGTCGACGACAAAAGCGCAGCAGGGGCTCTACGAATACGATGCGGTCGCGCGCCTTCGCGACTCGCAGCTCGGCGACGACAAGGTACAGGATATCGCCAATTACATTCGCCACGGCAAGATCTGGCAGGCCTTTGAATCCGACGAACAGCCGGTATTGCTGATCGACGAAATCGACAAGGCCGACATTGAATTCCCGAACGACCTGCTGCAGGAACTGGATCGGATGGAATTCTACGTCTACGAGACCCGCCAGCTCGTGCGTGCGAAGCACCGCCCGATCATGGTCATCACCAGTAACAACGAGAAGGAATTGCCGGACGCATTCCTGCGCCGCTGTTTCTTCCACTTCATCAAGTTTCCGGACCAGGAAACGATGGCCAGCATCGTCGACGTGCACTTCCCGAACCTGAAACAAGACCTGCTGTCTGCCGCCCTGAGTGCGTTCTACAAGGTGAGGGACGTGCCGGGTCTCAAGAAGAAACCGTCCACGTCCGAGCTGCTGGACTGGATCAAGTTGTTGCTCGCTGAGGATATTCCGCCCGAGGCGCTGACCGGCACCGACAAGCGCAAGGCGATACCGCCGATGTACGGCGCTTTGCTGAAGAACGAGCAGGACGTGCATCTTTTCGAGCGACTGGTGTTTCTGGATCGCCAGTCGTCGCAATAGGGTCGTGCACTCCGTACCTGCCGCCGTCGAAGCTGCTGACCGCAACACCGACCTGCGGCAGCCCGGTCGCCTGCCATGTTGATTCCGTTCTTCTTCATGCTGCGCGAAGGTGGGATGAAGACCTCCATCACCGAGTTGCTGACGCTGCATGAAGGGATGCAGGCCGGGCTTGCCGACTTCAGCGTCGACCAGTTTTACTTCCTCGCGCGTACGACGCTCGTCAAGGACGAGTCCGAGCTTGACCGTTTTGACCGCATCTTCGCCGCCTACTACAAGGGCGTGCAGGACAACCTCGGCGACCTGTTCGCGTCGATTCCCGACGACTGGCTGCGGCAGCAGTCCGAGCTGCACTTGAGTGAGGAAGAACGTGCAAAGATCGAGTCGATGGGCGGCTTCGACGAACTCATGAAAGCGTTGCGGGAGCGCCTCGAGGAACAGGACGAACGGCACGAGGGCGGCAACAAGTGGATCGGTACCGGTGGTACCTCACCGTTCGGCGCCTTCGGTTACAACCCGGAAGGAATCCGAATGGGCTCTGCCAGCGGCGGCAACCGGCGCGGCGTCAAGGTCTGGGAGCGACGGCAGTATCGCAATCTCGACGACAACATCGAGCTCGGTACGCGCAACATCAAGGTCGCGCTCAGGCGTCTGAGGAAGTTCGCCCGTGAAGGCGCAGCAGATCAGCTGGATCTGGATTCAACGATCGACAAGACGGCGCGCAATGCCGGTTTCCTGGACATCCAGATGGTGCCGGAGAAGCACAACGCCGTTAAGGTGTTGTTGTGCCTGGACATCGGTGGGTCCATGGACGACCACGTGCGAGTCTGCGAGGAACTGTTCTCGGCGAGCCGCAGCGAGTTCAAGCACCTCGAGTACTTCTACTTCCACAACTTCATCTACGAGAGCCTGTGGAAGGACAATCGCCGTCGCCACGAAGAGCGAGTGCCGACGATGGATATCGCGCACAAGTACGGTTCCGACTACAAGTTGATCTTTGTCGGTGACGCAACCATGAGTCCGTATGAAATCGTCTACGCCGGTGGCAGCGTTGAACACTGGAATGACGAGCCGGGCGCCGTTTGGATCAAACGATTGCTCGATACCTATCCAAAGTCGATCTGGCTGAACCCGGAGCCCGAAGAACGCTGGGACTTCACTCCTTCGGTGAAGATGACGCGAGAAATCATGGGGGACCGGATGTTCCCGCTGACGGTCGCCGGCCTCGACCGGGCGATGAAGGCGCTGCGCTAGTCCGACTATCTCACCGATTGCACGGGCTAGCGCCTTTTCGTCGAATCGATCAACTCTCGGCGGCGGCGCTCAGGCGTTCGAGATCGGCAATCACCTCTGCGGAGTGTTCGTCCGGCCGGACTTTCTCGTAGTGCTTCGCGACCTTGCCGTCGGGGCTGATGATGAAGGTCTCGCGTTTCGCGATGTCCATGATGCCCATACCGCCGCGGACGCCGTACGCATCGACGGCCTGTCCGTCCGTGTCTGCGAGAATTGCGAAAGGCAGGTTGTACTCGTCCGCAAATTCCTTGTGCGAGTCAACGTCGTCAAAGCTGACACCGAGGATCGTCGCATTCAGCCGGCGAAAGGCGAAGATATTGTCGCGGAACTCACAGGCCTGGGTCGTGCAACCGGGCGTATCGTCTTTCGGGTAAAAGTACAGGACAACCCACTGTCCTTTGTACTCCTCGAGTGTGTGTATCTTGCCGGTCTGGTCAGGCAGCTCGAAGCCAGGTGCGATGTCGCCTTCGCCAACTTCCGCGCCGGCGATGCCGGTGATCAGCAGGGCAATAGCCAGGACGCCTGTCTGCAGTATTTTCATTGAATTCATCCTGTTGGAATCCGATGGATTTCTCAGTTGCGAATAAGTCGCTAGTGTACGATTTGGGGTGTGAATGCGACAGGCTGCAATGTAAGCAATTGTAAATGAGGGATTCACAGCAAAATTCGATCAAAAGCGCACTCGTGCTGCCTGGCGGCGGAGCCCGTGGCGCTTATCAGGTTGGCGTTCTCAAGGCGATAGCCGAGCTCGTTCCTCGCGGCTCGTCCAGTCCGTTCAACATTATCAGCGGTACGTCGGCGGGTGCCGTGAACTCTATTGTCCTGGCATCGAAAGCGAAGCGATATCGGGTCGCTGTCGCCGAGCTCGAGCGGGTCTGGGGAAACTTCCATTGTGACCAGGTCTATCGTACAGACACGCTGACGATGCTAAAGAGCAGCCTGCACTGGCTGATGTCGATCGTGCTTGGTGGCGTGCTTGTCGGTACACCGAAGTCGCTGCTGGACAATTCACCCCTGCGGGCGCTCTTGAGTCGCAATGTCCGTTTTCCTCGCATCGAGGAAGCGATAGACAACGACTGGCTGGACGCCATTGCGGTAACGGCCGCGAGCTACAGCAGCGCTCGTTCCAGCTCCTTCTTTGAAACCGACGAATCCGTTCGGGACTGGTCACGTACCCGCCGGGCCGGCATCCAGACCCGTCTGAACCTGGATCACATTATGGCGAGCATCGCCGTACCGATGATCTTCCCGCCGGTCCGGATCAACGACGAGTATTTCGGCGACGGCGCCATGCGGCAGGCAACGCCGCTCAGCCCCGCCATTCGCCTGGGCGCCGACCGAATTCTCGTCATCGGTGTCCGTGACGAGATCGCTGACAACACGCCCGAAGAACGAGGCCCGACCGAGCCGCCGAGCTTCGCACAGATCGCGGGCTACATGCTCGATACGCTGTTCATGGACGGGCTTTATTCAGACCTCGAGCGCATGACCCGGATCAACCAGCTCCTCGACTCGGTCGTACCGTCGGACCAGAGCGCCGTGTTCGCGGCAATGCGTCCCATCGATACAATGGTCATCGTGCCGAGCAAGGACATCCGCTCGATCGCTCATAAACACAGGAAAGAGCTGCCTCTCGCCGTCAGGATGCTCTTACGAGGCATCGGTGGACGTAACTCAAGCGAGAATCGCCTGCTCAGCTATCTGCTGTTCGAGCGCAAGTTCACCCGCGAGCTGATCGAGCTGGGCTATCACGACGCGCTGGACGCCAGGGACGAGTTGCAGCGCTTCATATCCGACCAGCCGATACCGAGGTTGTTCGCGCCCCATTGGGTCCGCGAAGACCTGGATATCCTGCACAGAAAGTCACAGTAGCAGCATTGCCCCGAGACCGAGAAAGGCCGCGTAGCCGATCACGTCGGTGACCGTTGTCAGGACGACGCCGCCGGCAAGCGCCGGGTCGATGTTCAAGCGCTTCAGTGTCAGCGGAATGCTGAAACCGGCGAGGGCGGCAACGAACAGGTTGATGATCATCGCGGCGCCGATCAGGCCGCCAATGCGTATATCGCCGAACCACAGATAGGTCGCCGAGCCAACGACGACGGACCAGACCAGCCCGTTCAGCAGGCCTACCGCCAGTTCCTTCCTCAGGATTCCCGGCGCATTGGACTTGTCGATCTGCCCCAACGCGATTGCGCGGGTAATGATGACCAGCGACTGCGAACCGGCGACGCCACCCATGCTGGGCACGACCGGCATCAGCACAGCGAGCAGGACGATCTTGTCAATCGTCGTCTGAAACAGGTCGACGACCGCCGCGGCGAGGAAGGCCGTCGCGAGATTGACGCCCAGCCACAGCGCCCGGCGTGTCGCGCTCTGTACGACGGGCGCGAACATGTCGTCCTCTTCGTCGAGACCGGCGGCGCTCATTAATGAGTGTTCCGCCTCGTCGCGGATGACGTCGACGACGTCGTCGACGGTGATTCGTCCAACGACCTTGTACGCCTCGTCAACGACCGGCGCCGACAACAGGTCGCGATTCTCGAATTCCCATACGACCTGCTGCGATGGCGTGTGTGCCGGGATCGGCATGACCTCGGTCGACATGACGTTGGAGACGAGCAGTTCCGGGTCGTTGGTCAGTAGCCGCGACAGAAATAGAGAACCGACGTAGCCGTTGTCGCGATCGACAACAAATATCAGGTCGGTGCCGTCGGGCATCTCGCCACGCGCACGCAGGTAGCGGCCGACAACCTCAAGCGATACGTCAGGCCGGACCGTGACGATGTCGACGTTCATCAGACCGCCGGCCGTATCCTCGTCATAGGCCAGGACCTGTTGCAGCCGTTCGCGGTCGAGCTTGTCCAGCGACTGTATGACCTGGCGGGTGACCTGCTCGGGGAGGTCTGCAAGGAGGTCAGCCAGATCATCAAACTCCATGCCTTCGGTCGCGGCTATCAGCCGATCCGTCTGCATGTCCTTGATGAGGTCGTCGCGTACTTCGTCGGCAACCTCTACGAGAACATCGCCCTCCTGGTCTGCGTCAACGATCCCCCAGAGCAATGCACGTTCGTTTCGCGGCAGCGACTCGAGGAGCCTCGCGATTTCCGAGGGATGCAGGCTGTTCACCATAACCCGGGCAGAGCGCATCCGGCCGCTGTCGAGTTGCTCGCGCAGCCTCTGCAGATTTGCCTGCATGTGCTCTCTGACTTCCATGGATCGGCCTCGGACGAAGTGCCGACAGTGTAGCGATGTTCAGTTCGGTCCGCACCCGCCCTGCGAACGAAGAAGGCGCGCTAGCTCTTGGTCAATCCCTGCTTGCTCAATTCGTTGTGGCGAATGACGATGGACTCGTGGAAAGCATCCAGTGACCCGGCAAGTTTCTCCGCCATGTACACCGAGCGGTGCTGACCGCCGGTGCAGCCGAGCGCGACGGTCAGGTAGCCTCGATTGGCCTTCCTGTAGTGCGGAACCCATCGTTTCAGGAACGCGTGTATTTCGTCGTGCATTTCAATGAAGGCCGGTTGGCTCTCGAGGAATTCCGAGACTTCGTCGTCGAGTCCGGTCAGGCCTCTGAGTTTGAGCGTCCAGTAGGGGTTTGGCAGGCTTCGCAAATCGAAAACGAAGTCGGCATCGGCTGGAATGCCGTGCTTGAACCCAAAGGACTGCAGCAACAGCGACAGTGAGCCGGTCTCGCGGTGGTCGACTCGCTCACGGATGATGTCGGCGAGCTCATAGATGCTCGTGCGGGAACTGTCGATAACGAGGTCCGCGATGTTGATGACCGACGACAACAGCTCGCGCTCCTTGGCAATAGCATCGACCAACTCGCGGCTGTGTTCAGCGAGTGGGTGGCGTCTGCGAGTCTGGCTATAGCGTTTGAGAATGACGTCGTCACTGGCCTGCAGGAATATCACGTCGACCTGGATGTCCTGGAGACGGAACTGCGAGATGAGATCCGGCAGCGCAGCGAGATCCTGCGGGCGGTTTCGAGCGTCGATGCCTAAGGCGAGGTCGCGGCTTTTCGGTTGCACACCGGCCGTCACATCAACGACGGCAGCCTTGAGCAGCGCCGCGGGAAGATTGTCGATGCAGTAGAATCCGAGGTCTTCGAGTACGTGCAGCGCTACGGACTTGCCGGAACCCGACAAGCCACTGACAATCAGCAGGCGCATTTCATCAGCGACGGAAGGCACTCACTCTGGACTCAGGTTGAACCCAATCCTGCCACCGGCGGCAGGACTTCTGTCTGCGCTGTCTCAACCATGATGTTGTACAACTCGCTGCTCGTTGCAACCGCTCTCGCCTTGTCACGCCAGTCGTGACTCCTGAGCATGTCGGCGATGCGGCGGATGTCGTCGTAGTGGGTCGCGTCTATCTCGCTGGGGACGACAAGTCCGAATACCAGGTCTACCGGTTCACCGTCCGATGAGTCAAAGTCCACTGGCGACGACAGCTTGACCATCGCGGCAGTGCTCTGCGACAGGCCGTCGACGCGGCAGTGCGGGAAAGCTACGCCCAGGTCCAGACTCGTACAACCGAGACGTTCACGCTCGATGAGCTTCTCGAACACTTCGTCGACGGGTTGTTCCGGGTGTGGCCTGACCAGCAGTTCGCTGAGGATCTCCAGGCAGTGCTTTTTACTACGGGCTTTAGCATTGCACAGGACAGAGTCCGGGCTAAGGATTTCGGCAACGTTCATGGTCAATCAGTCTGTGCGGGCACAGAGAGCCTATGTCAGACAAACTTCCTTTTCTGTGTGTCCCTGGCGTGATGGTCCACCAGCTTTTCCTTGTGTTTCCTGACGCGTCGTTCCAGCTTGTCGACGAGTCCGTCAATCGCCGCGTACATGTCTTCCTCGGTCGCGTCGGCGTAGATTGTACCGCCGTTTACGAGGACTTTTGCTTCCGCTTTGTGCCTCAGCTTCTCTACAGTCAGGATGCAGTGCACATCGGAGACGATGTCGAAATGTCTTTCCAGTTTCTCAACTTTAGTTTCTACGTAATTTCGAAGCGAATCGGTAACTTCTACGTGGTGCCCTGAAACATTAAGCTGCATATTATTATCTCCAAGTTTCCGGAGTTCTCGCGCTGACTGGGCCCCCGATCCGCAGTCTCGCTTTACCCCTTTGTCCGGTCCCTCTCAAGACCGCCCTGTCCGATGTTATGCGTGGGTCTCTCATCCCTGTCACTTCACCGGTCTCTGCCTGCGTTCGCTGGACGAGGCAATATTCATAGCCTCACGGTACTTCGCCACGGTTCGTCTCGCAACTTTGATCCCTTCATCCTTCAGTAGTTCAGCAATCTTGCTGTCGCTGAGCGGCTTCTGCGGGTTTTCCTGTGCGACGTAGCGGCGGATTTTCGCGCGTACCGAAGTCGACGACTGCTCGTCGCCACCCGATGTGGAGAGGTGGCTTGAGAAGAAGTATTTGAACTCGAATACCCCGCGCGGGGTGTGCATGTATTTGCTGGTCGTGACACGCGAAATCGTCGATTCGTGCATGCCGATTTCCTCGGCGATGTCTCGAAGTACCATCGGCTTCATCGCTTCGTCGCCGTGCTCGAGGAACTCCGTTTGCCTGGCGACGATGCTGGTCGCTACTTTTAAAAGCGTGTCATTGCGAATCTCGAGGCTGCGAATCAGCCAGCGGGCTTCCTGCAGTTGCGAACGCAAGACAGCATGGTCGCTGCTGCCACGAAGCAGCTTCGCGTACTGTTGGTTGACTGATAGACGGGGTACGCCGGTCGGGCTGATCTCGACCTGCCAGCGATTATCGACCTTGCGGACGAACACGTCGGGAATGACGTACTCCGCAGCCGTTGAGCTGACGGCCTGTCCCGGTTTCGGGTTGCAGCCCTTGACCAGTGACACTGCCTCGTGAAGATCATCGTCGTTGACCCGCAGGTTGCGTCGCAACTCACTGAATTCCCGCGACGCGACCTTGTCGAGGTGCTCCGTCGCTATTCGGATCGCCAGTTCACGTCCCGGGGTCTTGGGATCCAGCTGCTCGAGTTGCAGGACGATGCACTCCGGAATGCTCCTTGCGCCGACGCCGACCGGGTCCAGCTTCTGGATCTTGGCCAGCGCCTGCAGAATTTCGTCGGAACTGACCTCGAACTCTGTCGACACGACGGCTGCTATGTCGTCGAGGTCGGACGTTACGTAACCGTCTTCGTTTATCGCATCGATGATCGCTTCGCCGATGACGGCCTCGCGTTCACCGAAGTCTTCCATTTCAAGTTGCCAGAGCAGGTGGTCGGTCAGCGTCTGTCCAGACTCGTCGGCAAACTCACTGATCGGGCGGCCCTCACCATTCCAGCCGCTGTCTTGTCCGCGTTCTGTCGTCTGGCTTTGCCATTGCTCCTCGGCCTTGATCGTCTCGACTTCCGCCGTTGACTCGGCATTGGTCTGGGGTACATCGGGGAGATCTTCCATCTCCAGCATGATGTTTTCTTCCAGGGCCTCCTGGATCTGCGCATTAAGGTCGAGCACGGGCAACTGCAGCAGACGGATCGCCTGCTGAAGCTGTGGCGTCATTGTCAGCGTCTGGCCAAGCTTGAGCTGAAGTGTCGGTTTCAGCATGTCGGCTCAATTCCCTCGCGCAATGTAGACGTCCTGTGTAACTGCCTCGTCATTCAAGCTGACTTTGCCTCAGAGTTTAAACTCCTGTCCGAGATACACTTCTCGAACGTGCTGATTCTCGAGTATTTCCGAGGGTGGTCCTGATGCGATCAGGCTGCCATCGCTAAGTATATAGGCTCGGCCGCAGATTCCGAGCGTTTCCCGGACGTTATGGTCAGTTATCAGCACGCCGATATCCCGTTCGCACAGGTGCCGGATAATCCGCTGGATGTCGAGAACAGATATCGGGTCTACGCCAGCGAAGGGCTCGTCAAGCAGAACGAACAGGGGATCGGCAGCCAGCGCTCGTGCGATTTCGACCCGGCGTCTTTCGCCACCGGACAAACTGATTCCGAGGCTCGTACGAACGTGGCTCACGTGCAGTTCATCGAGCAGCTTCTCGAGTTCTTCCTCTCGTCCTGCCCGATCGAGATCGTCCCGGTTCTCGAGAATGGCGAGGATGTTGTCCTCGACACTCAGTTTTCTGAAGATCGATGCTTCCTGCGGCAGGTAACCCACGCCGAGCTTGGCCCGTTTGTGCATGGGCAGGGCAGTGAGGTCCTTGCCGTCCAGCAGTATGCTGCCGGTATCCGCTGCGACGAGTCCGACGATCATGTAGAAGGCGGTTGTCTTGCCGGCGCCGTTCGGGCCGAGCAGGCCGACGACCTCGCCACTCTTGATTTCGACGGAGAGACCCTTGACGACCTTGCGCAGCTTGTAGCTCTTCGAGATATCCTGCGCGCTGAGGATGCTCATTGCGGAGCATCTCCATCGTCAGTTTCTTCGACCGGCCCTTCCGTGGCGTCCGTTTCAGGCAGCTCGCTGGGCGTGAAGGTAATTTTGACTTTGCCGTCCCCTTCGCTCGATCCCTGCGCTTTGATGCGCTGCTCGCGAATGTTATACACGAGGTAGTCGGACGCGATCTGGTTGCCGCCCTCGGTAATCACCGCGTTCTCGGAAAACTCGATAACACCGGCCATAAGGTCGTACCGCAGCAGTCCCGCCTCGGCGTAAGTTGTTTCTTCGACGCCGCTTCGGGTCAGTTCGAACGTCGCCGGCGCTCCGGTGATGTTGGCGATCCTCAGTTCGTTGTTCGAGAACTCGAGATCGGCCGTCTCGCACTCGATGCGACCGTTCTCGACCGTGATGACGACATTGCCGGCAAGCTGCCAGACACTGTCATTGAAGTTCAGCTCGCTGGCCTTGCCTTCGTCTGCCTCGATTCCCAATGCTCCCTGGCTGAGCCTGAGGCTCTTCAGGGTCACCATGGAACTCTTGCCGTCGACATCGCCGTATTCGGCATCGAGGGTAATCGGCAACCTGGAATCGCCCAGTTGGGCCAGAGCACACATCGGCAGAAACAGCAGGGCAAGTACGAATGATCGGGTCATGGGCTTACGGCAGGAACTTGCCGCTGATGTTGGATTTCAATTCCAGTTGATTTTCCTGCAGCGATGCTAGCATGCCGGTCGCTGTCAGACTCCTTGCGCCGATCCGGATCTGAACCCGCTGATCGGTGCGTGCAATGTAGGACTCCGGGTCGAGTTCCATGTACTCGGTGCGGATTTCCGTATCGCTGCCCTGGAAGCCTTCGCTGCTGATCGCACGGACGTGCCCGGAGAGCTGGATCCCGGGCTTGCGTGGGTCGATCAACGCCTCATCGGCGTCGACGGTCCAGGGCACCTGGCTGTCGGGCGCGTACCGAATATTTACATCGGAAAACGCAACCGTCTCGTCCTCCAGCTGAACCGCCCGATCGGCGATAATCTCGTAGACGAGATTGCCGGCTGGATCGGTGCCGAAGATCCTCGCCGATTTAATATAGTAGCCGCGACTGATCGGTTCCCTGCTGACTTCGAGTTCTTCGTCCACGTTGTTCGTCCTTGCCAGGTGCCAGCTGCCGAAAGCTGCGATAGCAAGCACCGCGAGGATGATGAGGTTCCTGGTCTGCATGGCCCTACTGTTTCGCGGCCACGATAAGGTCACACACTTCGCGCACGGCGCCGTGGCCGCCACGTGCCGATGTCGTCACGGTGCAGGCTTCCTTGACTTCCGTGACGGCGTTGGCGACTGCGATCGGCAAGCCAACGACCTCGAGCAATGAAAGGTCAGGCACATCGTCGCCGACAAAGGCACAGTCGTCTGTAGAGATCCCCAGGGACCTGGCCAGGTCCTCAAGCGCAGCAACCTTGTCCTTGCAGGCGAGAAAAACGTGCTGCACACCAAGTTCCCGCATTCGTCTGGACACGGCTTTCGACGCTCGCCCGCTGATGACCGCGATTTCCAGCCCGGAGTCCAGCGCACGCCGGATACCGTATCCGTCCTGTGTCGAAAACGCCTTGGTCTCGACGCCGTCGTCAGACAGGTAGAAGCGGCCGTCGGTAAACACGCCATCGATATCAAATGCCACGAGTCGAATGTTCGCGAAGTCGCTCACATTATCCCCGCTCGAAACAAATCATGAATATTCAACGCTCCACTCAGCTTGCCGTTGCTGTCGGTCACCAGCAGCGACGTAATCTTGTGCTCTTCCAGTTTATGGACAGCTTCCGCGGCGAGAATATCCTCCGGGATCGTGACGCAGCCCGCGTGCATGACTTCGGACATGCTGGTTTGGTGCACATCGATGCCATCATCCAGCGTACGACGCAAGTCACCGTCAGTGAATATGCCGAGTACGTTGCGCGACCCATCGACGACCGCCGTCATGCCGAGGCCCTTTCGTGACATTTCGACCAGTCCGTCACGCAGCGGTACGTCAGGCGACACCGAGGGCACGTCGTCACCCTTGTGCATGACGTCAGACACTCGCAGCAGCAGGCGTTTGCCCAGGCTGCCGCTCGGGTGCGAGCGTGCAAAGTCTTCCGCCGTGAATCCGCGGTTCTCGAGCAGCGCCACGGCGAGCGCATCGCCCATGGCGAGCGTGGCCGTCGTACTGGCTGTCGGTGCAAGATTCAGGGGGCAGGCCTCCTCGTCCACGGCGACATTCAGGTGGGCGTCCGCTGCTTTTGCCAGCGTCGACCTGGGATTACCCGTGATGCTGACCAGCGGCGCGCCCATGCGCTTGACCAACGGCAGAATCGTCGCCACCTCATCGGTTTCACCCGAGTAGGAGATTGCGAGCAAGAGGTCCTGCTGCGTGATCATGCCGAGGTCGCCATGGCTGGCTTCCGCGGGGTGCATGAAGAATGAGGGCGTGCCGGTGCTGGCCAGGGTTGCAGCGATCTTCCTCGCGATATGGCCGGACTTGCCCATGCCGGTTACGACGACGCGACCGGTGATGCCGGCGCACAGTCTGCAGGCTGCAATGAAACTCTCGTCCAGGCGTTCGCCGAGCTGCTCGACGGCGCGTGCCTCGATGTCGAGGACTCTCCTGGCAAGATGAACGAGTTGTTCGTCGGAGAGCTTATCCTGCACTGGCACTACTCACGGGCTTAGGCATCAGGCAATTATACGTTCTGTACCAGTACGTAGCCAAAGTAGCCGAGATAGAAAGAGAAGAGGGCGCCGCCTTCGACTCGCGACAGCTCTGTCTTGTCCTCGTAGTCATAGGTCATTGCGTACAGGACCAGCGTGAATGCGACCATCACGAAGATATGCAACGACAGGACCGATGGCGGTGGCGCATGGGGGTCGATCGCCGCCGCAACGCCGATGACGGCCAGCAAGTTGAATATGTTGGATCCGACGATGTTGCCGATTGCGAGCCCGTATTCCTTCTTCAGTGCGCTGACGACCGACACGGCGAGCTCGGGCAGGCTCGTACCCAGTGCGACGAGCGTGATTCCAATGACGACCTGGCTGACGCCGAGCATGATAGCTACCCGAATTGCCCCATCGACCAGCAACTCGGCGCCGAACAGCAGCGCTCCGAGACCGACGACAAACCAGAAGACGGCCATCTTCATATTCACGTCTTCCGGTATCTCGGCCTCGAAGTCACCCTTCATCGGGTCATTCGCGGCCGAGGCCATGCCGAGCTTCGCCAGCCAGATGATGACGATCACGAGACCGGTCAGCAGTACGAGACCGTCGACCCGTGACAGATAGGAATCAAGAAAAAGAGAGATTGTCAGCAGTGTCACTGCCAACAGCGCCGGCATTTCGCGCCGTAGCGTGGCGGACTTCAGTTCGATGGGTCGAATGACTGCAACGAAGCCCAAAACCAGGCCGATGTTGCAGATGTTGGAGCCGATGGCATTGCCGATCGCGAGCTCGCCTTCGCCGCGTCCTGCCGCGACGGCCGACACGAGGATCTCCGGCGCGGAGGTCGCGAACGCGACAATCGTCAGGCCGATAAGCAGTGGCGACACGCCGAAATTGCGGGCGGCAGCGGCCGCGCCGTGCACAAACCGGTCGGCTCCCCAGATCAGCAGGATCAGGCCGCCTACGACTTCCAGGAGACTGATCAGCATGCGCGCCGGAACGGGCTATGTAGAGGGAAATTCAAGAGTTTTCTGGGGACTGCGTGCCTACCGGCCGCGTATCATACACGATGATGCCCTTGGGCAGCCCCGTATTTTACAGGTAAACTCCGCGCCCTTCGGTACACGGAATCATTAAGAATGACGCCAGAAAATATCGCGAAACTCATCGAGGAAGGCCTGCCCGGCGCACAAGCCCGGGTGGCAAGCGACGACAACACGCACTTCGAGGCGCTGGTGATCTGCCCGGATTTTGAGGGCAAGCGGCCGCTGGCGCGACACCAGATGGTCTACAAGACGCTCGGAACCCTGATGGGGGGCGAGATCCATGCGCTGTCGATCAAGGCCGTAACCCCGGCCGAGAACAGCGCGGGCTGAGCATTGGACAAGCTGCTGATCAGGGGCGGCACCCCGCTCAATGGCCGCGTCCAGATCTCTGGCGCAAAGAACGCGGCCCTGCCTATCCTCGCGGCAACGCTGCTGGCGAAGTCGCCGGTGACGATCAGGAACGTCCCGCAGCTGAAAGACGTTTCCACGACGATCGCGCTATTGCAGACGATGGGCGCCGTGGTCACGCTGACTGAGAAGCTCGACGTCGAGGTCGATGCAAGCGGGGTCGACAAGCACGAGGCACCTTATGAGCTGGTCAAGACCATGCGAGCGTCCATCCTCGTGCTCGGTCCGCTCGTCGCGAGATTCGGCAAGGCTGACGTCTCGTTGCCAGGCGGCTGCGCCATCGGCGCCCGACCCGTCGATCTGCATGTCGCCGGCTTGCGCGCGATGGGCGCCGACGTTGTCGTCGAGAACGGCTTCATCAAGGCGAGGGCCGAACGACTGACGGGCGCGCACATCGTTTTCGATACGGTCACGGTGACGGGGACCGAGAACCTGATGATGGCCGCCGTGCTGGCTGACGGCGAAACGGTGCTCGAGAATGCCGCTCGCGAGCCCGAGGTGATTGACCTGGCTGACTTCCTGGTCACGCTGGGCGCCCGTATAGAAGGCGCCGGCAGCGGTACTATCGTTATTCAGGGGGTGGACAGCCTCGGCGGCGGGGAACACAGCGTATTACCCGACAGGATCGAGACCGGAACCTACCTCGTCGCGGCCGCGATGACGGGTGGCCGCGTTAAAGCGGTGAACACGGCGCCGGACACGCTGGAGGCGGTGCTGATCAAGCTTGCCGAGACCGGCGCGGACGTCTCGACCGGAGACGACTGGATCGAACTGGATATGGGCGGTCGGCGTCCGAAGGCTATCGATATCCGGACGGCGCCGTACCCGGCATTTCCGACCGACATGCAGGCGCAGTTCTGCGCGCTGGATACGATCGCCGAAGGCACCGGGACCATCACCGAGACCGTCTTCGAGAATCGCTTCCAGCACGTGCTCGAGCTGCAGCGCATGGGCGCAGACATCAAGCTGCAGGGCAATACTGCGATCATCACCGGTGTCGATCGGCTGTCCGCGGCTCCGGTGATGGCGACCGATCTTCGGGCGTCCGCGGGCCTCGTGCTGGCGGCTCTGGCCGCGCAGGGTGAGACGCTGGTCGATCGCATCTACCATGTCGATCGCGGCTATCAGCAGATCGAGGAGAAGCTGCGGCAGCTCGGCGCAACCATTACCCGAACCAGCGGCTAGCCCGACTATCTCACCGATTGCGCGGGCACTCGCTGGCCGGTTGTCTGCACAAGGCCTTTTCCGCTCTCGGAAACACACCCTGGCATTCCGCTCAATCGGAAAACCCCTTGTGCAGACAACGGTCTGACCGATCTCACCCACGAATCGGTGAGATTGTCGGGCCAGGCTGGATGCTTATCGACGCAGGTTGTCCGGCCGTTCGCCCGCGACGACACTGGTCTGGTATTCATTGCCATTACGCCAGACACGCAGTTCCACCGTTTCGCCCGGTTGCGTGCCCGCAACGATCAGCAGCGCCTGCCGCTGAGACTGGATCGGCTCGCCATTGATCTCGAGAATCACGTCGCCCGGCATCAGGTTTGCGCGCGCCGCAGGTCCGTCCTCATACACTTCGTAGAGCAGGATCCCACGGTTGCTCTCGAGGCCCAGCAGGTTGCGCTCGGCTCGCGACAGGTCGTCCGGCTCGAGCCCCAGCCAGCCGCGAACCACCCGGCCGTTCTTCTTGATCTCGTCGACGACACCGCGAACCAGGTCGACGGGGATCGCAAACCCGATTCCCTCGGTGCCCACATCCTGTGCCAGCACCGCCGTATTGATGCCGACCAGCTCACCATTGACGTTGATCAACGCGCCACCGGAGTTGCCGGTATTGATGGCGGCATCCGTCTGGATGAAATTCTCGAACGTCGTCAGGTTCAGGAGCCCGCGTCCGGTCGCGCTGACGATGCCCTGTGTCACGGACTTCGTCAGGCCGTACGGGTTGCCGATGGCGAGCACGACATCGCCGATCCGAAGGCCGGCCGAGCTGCCCATCGCGATCGATGGCAGGCGGCCCACGTCCACACGCAGCAGCGCCAGGTCCGTCTCGGCATCCACACCGACGATCTCGGGCTCGGCGATCCGGCCGTCGCTGAGCTGAACCCTCAAGCCCGCCGCCTCGGCAACGACGTGGTAATTGGTGACCAGGTAGCCTTCCGGGTCAATGACAACGGCGGATGCGAAGCTTGTATTGACCCGGAACCGGGGGCGGTCGCCTTCGATAGCCACGTCTTCGACGAGGCGCTCCGTGTAGACGTTGGCGACCGCGGCGGCGCTTTTCTCAACGGCATCGGCATAGCTGGCTCGCTGGCCCCCACCCGTTCGGTCGACAAACGACAGCAGATCAGGGCGTACCAGCAACACGACGAAGGCCACGGCGAGGCCGACGACGACGGACTGCAAAACGAACAGGAGCGCGGATCTGAGGCCAGGCACAATGAAGTCTTTTGTCGGATATGAATACTGATGCGAGTGTAGCCAATGCTCAACCTGCCCGTGTATAATGCGCGCGTTCAGCAACCGGCTCACCTACCATCCTGACGGTATTCCGAGGTTGCTGCAACCGACAACCAAAGCTGGCTTGACCAGCGCTAAAGAGCGAAGGGACTGAATTGCATGCAGCAGGTACCGACACCCACCTGCCGGGTCGAAGACTCCCTCTACGCACTGAATTCTTGCAAAACCGTAATCTGAAAACACATCCGGGTAGGCAGATTGATATCCGGGGATTTAGGAGTGTCCGATGACCGATGACGTAGCTGATCAGGCAGATAGCAACAGACGTCACTTTTTGACCGTAGCCACCGCCATAACGGGCGCCGTAGGTGCCGCTTTCGTGGCGGTTCCGTTCCTGTCCTCGCTGAAGCCCAGTGCGCGCGCCCAGGCGCTTGGTGCGCCCGTGGAAGTCGCACTCGGCAACATACAGCCGGGCGAGCTCGTTCGCGTCCTGTGGCGTGGCAAGCTCATTTTCATTCTTCGTCGCGAAGAGAAGATGCTCAGCGAGCTGGCGAACAACGACGACAATCTGAAAGATCCGAATTCGGAGGTCGTTGAGCAGCAGCCCGAGTACGCTGCCAACCCGACGCGTTCTGTGCGGCCTGAATTCCTGGTGCTGGAAGGATCCTGCACGCATCTAGGCTGCGCGCCGATCGAGGACTTCCCGGTACGCCCGGCGGAGAACTGGTACGGCGGTTTCTTCTGCCCGTGTCACGGCTCGAAGTTCGATCTTGCCGGCCGCGTGCTGAAGGGCGTGCCCGCGCCGACGAACCTGCGCGTTCCCCCTTATCGATTTGTCCGTGACGATCTGCTGCTGATCGGGCAGGACACTGGAGTAGCATAATGGCAAGAGCAGAAGCCGACGTCGCAAAGTCGACTGGTGGTGTCGTCAAATGGATTGACGATCGCTTCCCGTTAATGGAGACACTCCGTTACCACGTCACGGAGTACTACGCTTCCAAGAACTTCAATTTCTGGTACGTCTTCGGCGTACTGGCGTTCGTCGTACTGATCATCCAGCTACTGACGGGCATATTCCTGACGATGAACTACAAGCCGTCGTCTGCAGAAGCCTTCGCGTCGGTCGAGTACATCATGCGCGACGTCGAATGGGGCTGGCTGATTCGTTACATGCACTCAACCGGCGCCTCGTTCTTCTTCGTCGTCGTGTACCTGCACATGTTCCGGGCGATGTTGTACGGCTCGTACAAGAAACCGCGCGAGCTCATCTGGGTCATCGGCATGCTGATCTTCTTCGTCCTGATGGCCGAAGCCTTTGCGGGCTACCTGCTGCCGTGGGGACAGATGTCATACTGGGGCGCGCAGGTCATCATCTCGCTGTTTGGCGCCGTGCCGGTCGTCGGCGACGCACTGGTCGAGTTCATCAAGGGTGACTACGCGATTTCCGACATCACCCTGAACCGCTTCTTCGCCCTGCACGTCATCCTGCTGCCGCTATTGCTGGTCGGCCTGATCTTTGTCCACATCGTGGCACTGCACGAAGTCGGTTCCAACAACCCCGACGGCATCGAGATCAAAGAGAACAAGGATGCTAACGGTGTTCCGCTCGACGGCGTAGCCTTCCACCCGTATCACACGAGCAAGGACCTGGTCGCGATCATCATATTCCTGATCATCTTCTCGGCCGTGGTGTTCTTCGCGCCTGAGGCCGGGGGCTATTTCCTCGAGCATGCGAACTTTGAACCGGCGAACGTCCGTGTAACGCCGGAGCACATCGCACCGGTCTGGTACTTCACGCCGTTCTACGCGATTCTGCGTGCCGTCCCGAGTAAAGCGGGCGGTGCCGCGTTAATGGCTGCAGCTGTGCTGTTACCGCTGTTCCTGCCGTGGCTGGACAAAGCGCGCGTCAAATCGATCCGCTACCGCGGCTGGATGTACAAGAGCGCATTAACCTTGTTCGTCATCAGCTTTGTTATGCTGGGCTGGCTCGGCCTGCAGCCAGCGGAAGGCATCTACGTAACGCTGACTCGTGTCTTCACAATCGTCTACTTTGCCTACTTCGTTTTGATGCCGTACTACACGTCCATCGACAAGACGAAGCCGGTTCCAAACAGGGTTGTCTACAATGCTTAGCGCCAGACAGATCATTGCTTTAGTCACGGCCGCCTTCCTGACGACGAGCGCAATCGCTGCGGGCGGAGCGGACTATCCGCCGTCCAACATCGATCGTGACAACATACAGTCGCTGCAGCGCGGCGCCGCGAACTTCATGAACTACTGTTCCGGCTGTCACTCGGCTGAGTACGTACGTTACAACACGATCGGCAAGCATCTCGAGTTGAGTGAACAGCAGTTGATTGACAACCTGATGTTCAACGCAGAGAAGACGTTCGAGACGATCAACGTCAATATGCCGATGGATGACGCGGTCACATGGTTCGGTGCAGCGCCGCCCGATCTGACGCTGACAGCACGGTCAAAAAGTGCCGACTACATCTACAATTTCCTGAAAGGCTTCTACATCGACGAAGAGCAGACTCATGGCGTGAACAACCGCTGGCTTGCCGGAACCTCGATGCCTCACGTACTCGGCGAGCTGCAGGGCTACCAGCGCGCGGTTTATGACGAGAAGGTAGGGGAAGACGGTTCGGTAACGCGGACCTTCGTCGAGTTCGAGCAGGCGATTCCAGGCCAGCTGGATCCCGAGGCTTACGACGAGTTTGTGCGCGACACGACGAACTTCCTGGCGTACATCGCGGAGCCGGTGCGCTCTGAGCGTCGCAAGCTGGGCGTCTGGGTCATCATGTTCCTGACGCTGTTCGGTATTCTCGCGTACATGCTGAAGAAAGAGATCTGGAAGGACGTTAAATAGATCGGGTTGCAGCACCCCGGTTTCGCCGGGGTGGCTCAACGCCTGATGCTTTAACGATAACGATAAAAACACCTCAAGGGGTCAACTATGGCTGTTATCGCCAACCGACGTTCCGTCATGACATTGTTTTCACGCCCGACGGACATTCACAGTCACCGGACGCGTCTCGTCCTGGCTGAGAAGAACATCAACATCGAGATCTCGAACGTCATCGGCGACGACCTGCCCGAAGATCTGATGGACCTGAACCCGTATCACACGGTTCCGACGCTCGTCGACAGGGACCTGACGCTCTACGATTCCCGTGTCATCATCGAATACCTCGACGAGCGCTTCCCGCACCCGCCGCTCATGCCGGTCGATCCGGTCACGCGTGCACAGTTTCGGCTGGCGCTGTTCCGCATCGAGACGGACTGGTACTCGCTCGCCGAGGAAGCCGACCCCAACGACGGGCGCCTGAGCGCGAAATCGAAAAAGCTGCTGCGCGAGGGCATCCTCCAGAGCGCAGAGCTGTTCGCCGCCAAACCGTATTTCCTCAGCGACGAGTTTTCCCTCGTCGACTGCAGCATCGCTCCGATTCTGTGGCGCCTGCCGCTGTATGGGATCGAATTAGGTAAAGAAGCAGAGGCCATCGAGGGCTACATGCAGCGCGTCTTCGCTCGGCGATCGTTCCAGCAGAGTCTCACGGAACTCGAGCAGGAGATGCGCCTCTGACGCGAATCCCGCCGGTCCGCATCCCCTGGCGCGATGCCGGTTTATGTCATGTTGGCAGCAACCGGCAAATATGGTGGTAAGCTATCGCAATAATAAGAAGGGATTTATTGCAACGTGTCTCAGAGCAGCCGGTCCAAAAGGCCCTATTTAATCCGCGCAATGCACGAGTGGATGGCTGACAACGGCCACACTCCGCATATCGTTGTAGACGCTGCTGCCGACAATGTCGACGTGCCTTCCGAGCACGTCAAGGGCGGCCGCATCATCCTGAATATCAGTGAAAGCGCCGCGCACAACTTGGCGCTGGGCAACGACTCCATAAGTTTCCGGGCGCGTTTCGGCGGCATTCCTTTCGACGTCTGGGTTCCGACCAAAGCGGTGCTGGGCATCTACGCGCGAGAGACGGGTCAGGGGATGATCTTCTCGCAGGATGCGAGCAATCCGTCAGAGCAGAACGTCGAAAGGGACGAAACCGTTGCCGTTGCCAAGCCACAGTCCAGGCCGCACCTGAAACTCGTCAAGTAAGCGCTTGAGCACCGTTCGACTACTGGGCATCTCCCAGTAACGTCGTATCGATCAAATCACACAAGCAGTGAATGACCACGAGGTGTACCTCCTGGATTCTCGCTGTGCGCGTGGCGGGAACCCGGATCTCCACATCGCCGGGTTGAAACATGCCGGCCATACTGCCGCCATCTCGACCGGTGAGCGCGACGACCCGCATCGAACGCTCATGAGCGGCCTTGATCGCCCGGATCACATTCTCCGAATTGCCGGACGTCGATATCCCGAGTAACACATCGCCACTCTTGCCGAGCGCGCGGACCTGCTTGCTGAAGATTTCCTCGTAAGCGTAGTCATTGCTGATCGACGTAAGCGTGCTGCTGTCTGTCGTCAACGCCATGGCCGGCAGTCCCGGACGCTCCATCTCGAAACGATTGAGGAGCTCCGATGAGAAATGCTGTGAGTCCGCGGCCGATCCGCCGTTGCCACAGCTGAGAATCTTGCCGTCATTGAGCAGGCATTCGCTCATGAGCTGGCCGCCGGCAGCGATGGCTTCGCTGATCGTTTCCATCGCCTGCTGCTTCGTGACCAGGCTCTCGGTGAAGTGTTCTCGAACGCGTTCTACGCTGTCCATTAAGGTCTCCAGAGTTTGCCGGATTCTAACAGTTCATTCGCTTTGAAAGGCGTTTCTGCGCCAGTCGATGGAGGAGCAATCACCGTCCGTATCGATACCAATGACATCGAATCGACAAGTCGGCGGCGCATCGGTCGCGAGGCCGGCGAGATAGTGTGACGCAGCAAGCAGCAGTTTTGTTTGCTTCTGCCTGCCAACCGTTTGCGTGGCGGGAGCGATGTTGTTTCGTTTACGTTGTCTGACTTCGACGAACACGACGCAGGCACCGTCACGCATGATCAGGTCGATCTCACCGAAACGGCAGTGGAAATTGCGTTCCAGCAGCCTCAGTCCACTTCCCTGCAGGAATTTCAGTGCCCGCGTCTCGGCCTGCCGACCTACAGCTCGAGTGTCGACTCTCGCCAATCTTCAGGGTCCCGCGGGTCCGATTCTTCAACAGAAATGGGTTCCGCATCGGGCGCTTCCATATCAGGCAACGGCACCGGCTCACCTTCAATGAATTCAGCCCATGACAGCCCGCGTCGAACGCTGCCGTCGGGGCGAAGTCTCAGCTTGCCCGTTGCTCCGTAGAGATCCGGCATGGTGCCGGAGCGATTCGCGAACAGCGGCGCGACCAGCTGGTAGGCGTCGTAGCCCATCGCGTGCAGTCGGCCGAGGCGGCGCTGCTCCGGCCAGTATTCCTGAAACACGGCGGGCAGATAGTCGATGAAGCCCTGCGGGTTGATTAACCACGGCACGTCGGCGAATCGGATGCCATTCAGGTCCGTGTCTGAGCGGCCATCCATTGCATTGATGGATGACGTGGCGTAGACCGGAAGGTCGCCGGAATAATGAAACTTGAGCTGCGATTTGAGCAGTCGCCCCGCAGGCGCGTCGGCCCCAAGGAAGATGAAGTCAGTGTCCTGTCGGCGTCGCGGGTCGAACTGCAATGGCCCGCCGATATTCGCGCGCAACCGGTTGTATCTGCGAACGCTGCCGGAAAGCGCCATCAGGTCCTCGATCGTGCGCGAGTAGTCCGGATTGCCCGGCGTGTACATACGGTAGTCGAGCGCTGTCCCCCCGAGAAACTCGAAGTGCTGTACGAAGGCCTGCAACACACGGCGGCCCCAGCTACTGTTCGGTACCAGTGCGACCGCTCGCTGGTGCCCATCGAGAATGGCGCGCTCGGCAGCCGCAATCGCCTCATCTTCCGGCGACAGACCAAACTGGAACAGGCCGGGCGGCGCCAGCGTATCGTTCGGCAGATAATTCAATGTCAACACGGGGACCGGAACGAGGATGTCGTTTGCCAGTTCCGCAACGCTGCTCCTGAGCAACGGGCCTACGACGAATTCGGCGCCGTCGGACACGGCCGCTTCGTAAGCAGCGACCGGACCGCCTTCTGCGTTGACGTCATAGATTCGCACCGACTGCCGGTCATCCAGGCCGCCGGCTGTCGCGAAGTAGGCGCCAAGGAATCCATTTTGGATGGCCTGACCCGCACTGGCGGTTCTTCCGCTCAGTGGCAGCAGCAGTGCTACGCGACGCGGGTAGTCCAGCAGAATGTCGTCGTCGAATTCGAGTTCATCGAGAATCAGGTACGCCGGATGTACCGCGTGACGCTCTCTCCAACGAACGATTCCATTACTCCAGCCGATACCTTGTTGCCCTGTTGTTACCGCAAGCGAGCCCAACGTCAGCCAGGCCTGAATATCTTCATCCCGGCTTGACGAGGCCGCGTCCCGTAGAACGGCTGGCTGAGTTGCCAGGAGGCCCTTCCACAGTCGAAGACGGTTCTGCTCTATGGCATCGCTGCTGTCGAGCCAGGTCTCGCGAAGCGTCAGCAATTCGATCGCGCGTGACGGCTCTTCCATAGCGAACCACGCATCCGCTCGCCGCGACTGCACGCGCAGGCGGTCCTCGTTCGACATTGGCTGGGCGCTCAAACGTTCCAGGATCTCGAGCGCGCGTTCGGATTCGCCGTCTGCCAGCGCGATGCCGGCGTCGTTCGTGCTCCACAACGACGCCAGCGGACCGGAACTCAGAGGCGGAACCTCAGAAAACGCGCTGCGAGCCCGGTCAATGTCCTCGGCGTCCAGCCACTGGTCGACCGCAAGCAGAGTCAGTCGCTGGCGCTCGACACCCGCTCGTTCTGCCGCGAGACCGATCAATGTCGCAGCAGCTTCCGCGTGTTCACCACGCTCGGCGAGCCTTGTTGCCTTCGCTTCGGATGGTCCGCCAGACAGAGAGAATCCGCCCGTGGTCTCACAGGCGCTGACTGAAACAGCGAACGCGGTGATCAGTATCCAGCGTAGAAACTGTGCAGGATGTGTAGGTAGCTTCATAATGCGTAGTTTAACCGGGAGCGGGGCTCAATGAGCGGCACCTTGTACGTCGTAGCGACACCCATCGGCAACCTGGACGACTGGAGCAATCGCGCGGTCGAAACGTTGCGCCGGGCCGACCATATTGCTGCCGAGGATACGCGGCACACTGGTCGATTGCTATCCCATTTCGGTATCAAAACACCGACATTTGCGTTGCATGAGCACAACGAAGACCAGCGCAGCGAGCAGGCCATAGCACAGCTGCAGAGCGGTGAGTCGATCGCGCTGGTCAGTGACGCTGGCACACCCCTTCTTTCCGATCCCGGCTATCGCCTGATCCGACTGGCGCACGACGCCGGAGTTCCGGTAGTGCCCATTCCCGGGCCCTCCGCGTTGACGGCGGCGCTGTCAGTCGCCGGCCTGCCCACAGACCGCTTCTGTTTCGAAGGATTCCTGCCGTCGAGGTCGAAAGCGCGCGAGACGATACTCCGTTCGCTGGCGGACGAGGAGCGCACACTGATCTTCTTCGAATCGGTGCATCGTGTGGCCGATACCCTCGCGGCCATGGCCGCGGTCTTCGGCCCCGGACGCGAAGCCTTTATAGGTCGCGAACTGAGCAAACTGCATGAGCAGTGCGTGCTGTCCACGCTCGGTGATCTGTCCCGGGCAATTAGCGACGGCGAGATACCGAGCAAGGGCGAGTTCGTCATCGTCGTGCAGGGCGCCGACCCGGTATCACCATCGAGCACCGACGTGGACGCATTGCTCGAAGAACTCATCCAGGTCGTGCCCGGCAAGCAGGCGGCCGAGATCGCGGCGAGGCTGACCGGTGGCAAACGCAACGAGATTTATCAGCGGATGCTCGAGCTTCGCGGGTCGTGATTCCACGAGCCGCGGCCGATGAGACGATGAGCAGGAAACGCAAGATCTGGCTGATTTCCATTCTCGCCGCGCTGACATTCTTGTGGTTCAACAATACCTCGCTGTTCTCCGGCAGTACCGGTCAGCCTCTCTTCGTTGCTCACCGGGGGGTCGCGCAGCAGATGTATCCGGAGCACGAGGACTATCGGAAATGTCTTTCGCGTATTCATTATCCGGAACACTCGTACATCGAAAACACGGTGCCCTCGATAGAAGCGGCATTCGAGTTCGGCGCCACTTTCGTGGAAATCGACGTGAGGCGCACTGCCGACGGAAAATTCGTTGTCTTCCACGACGATGTTCTGGACTGCAAGACTGAGGCCAGCGGGCGGGTGGCGGACTATACGTTGCATCAGTTGAGAGATCTCGACGTGGGCTATGGTTATGTGACCGACGACGGAAGTCATCCGCTTCGCGGGCAGGGCACGGGACTGATGCCATCGCTTCAGGAAATACTGGACCGTTTCCCCACGCATAGCTTTGTCATCAACGTCAAAGACGATCTGGGGACGACGTCAGACGCGGCGACACGGCTGGCGGCGGCCCTTTCATCAGACAGTAAGCGCCAGCTGCTGGTTATCGGGAACGACAGCACGGTCAGGGTGATGCAGCGGACGGACCCTTCACTGATCGCGGCGTCGCGTGGATCGGCCCGGCGCTGCATACGCGACTACACGTTAGTTGGGTGGACGGGTTACGTACCGGGTTCATGCCGCAAGACGATCACGGGTATGTACGTAGATCTTGGATGGGTGCTCTGGGGCTGGCCGCATCGCTTCGTTAATCGGATGGAAAAGGCAGGCACGACAGTGCTGTTGATCCATCCCTACCAGCGCGAGTCGATACATGATCTGCCAGAGACGCAAGAGTATGCGCGGCAGATACCTCAGGGTTATTCAGGTGCCGTTGTTACCAATCGCATCGACAAGATCCGCGACTGGATGCAATCCGAAGATTGAGCGTGCTGCAGTGCGACCGCTGCAACCGCGGGTCGGGTTTGAGCGTCTGCGGCGCGTTACGTCGCTACGGCCCGCTCCCTTCCCGCCAGCCTGCGGAACTCGGACGGGGTCGTGCCGGTCATCTTCTTGAAGAAGGTATTAAACGTAGACTTGCTACTGAAGCCGGCGGTTTCAAAAACACGCTGGATCGTCATGTCCTTCGCGTCGGGGTCCTGCAGCAGGCGCTTGGCTTCCGAGACCCGGTAAGAATTCACGAAGTCATAGAAGTTGACGCCATAATGGCCGTTGATCAGCGCGGAGAGGCTGCGTGGTGATATGCCAACGCTGTCGGCCAGCCCTTCGACGTCGAGATCAGGGTCCTGGTATACCCTGACCTCGTCCATCAGCTGTTCCAGCTTATCGACCAGCGCAGGGTTGGGTGACCGGCTTCGTTCGCTGTCGGCCTCCGGTTCCGACTCTGGCCTGGGCGCACCGCCAGCGTATTGTCGCTGGCTCAATCCGAGCGTCACCATCCAGCAGACCAACAAGATGGTCGGGAAATTCGCCAGGGTTCCCAAAAAGTCAGCTGAGGCCTTCAGGCCCAGCTTGGGCCCGAAGAACGCGAATACTCGCAGGCTCCAGATGGCCGTAAACCCTATGGCCGTGTACTTCAACCACAGCAGGTCGATGTCATCGATGTTGGAATGCTGGTCGCGAATCCGCTGACTGTGCGCTCGCAGGGCGCCGACGGCTTGATATCCGTATACGACGGATAAGATCAATGCCATCAGGCTAAGGCCCGACAGGACCCAGGGAATGTAGATCTCCGGTACACGCGCGTAGATACCGGGCTGCGCAATTTCGACGGCCGTCGCCTGGAAGATTGCGAAGCCGAGAACGCCGAGGACTATCCTGACGTCCCGTTTGCAGAGAATAGCGCCCTCGCCAGTAATCGCGCGGCTATACCAGAGGAGCAGTGGTCCCTGCAGCGTATAAAAGACCACGATGGGCATCCACGAGAACGTACGCAGGGCCGCCATCGTCGACCCGCCCAGCGCCGGGCTGAACAGGAACACGTAATAGAGTGCCGCGAGCCCTTGCGTAAGTATGAAACCCGCCAGCACGACGTCGGCCATACGTCGCTGCCGCCTCAAGGCCATCGGCAAGGCGAGCAATACCGCCAGCGCTGCGGTCAGCAGCAACATGACGTCGTGCAAGTTGAACAATAGTCCAGACAGAAGAATTCACCGGATTTGCGCGGACTGTCATTGAACATCGCGGCAGGCGAAATAGCCAGAGAGGATGCGTGCGGCTACGCGCATTGCGTGCAGTCGAACGTACGCGAGCACGCGGTTGCGCCTAGCCGGGCGTCAGCTGTCGTTGCCCTGACTAGTCTGTACCTCCCAACTATGACGACCCAAGGAGTTTCCCCATGACTGCCTTATTCAAAATCGTTTTAAGCACCGCCATCCTGGGCCTGGCCCAGGCAGCGACTGCAGCCCAGGTCACGGAGACGCGACCGGTCAGCGGGCAAGCCGATCTCTGCTATCAGGAGACGCTCGACGCCGCCGCAGGTGCTGCGCCGGAGACCCTCAGCACCGTCGCCTGCGCGCGAGCGCTGCGGCAGCATTCACTGACTCGTAACGACCAGTCCATCGTGCTCTACAACCGTGGCTTGATCGAACGCGCACAAGGGCGGGATGAAGCGGCCCGACAGAGCTTCGAGCGTGCCGTCGCGCTGTCGCGAAAGGTCGATATGCGTAACCTGGCGCTTGCCCAGCAGGCACACAAGCAGGGCGACTATGCCGTCGCGCTGCAGCAGTACCGGCTGATCCTCGAGTCGCCATATGCCGCCGACGACGTGCAGAAGTACCGCGACCAGATTGAGCGCATCAAGGCAACGGCGATGCTGTCCCTGGAGCAGGACGCCGAGATCACGCCTGCCGAACTGGCCGTGAGCAATGGGGGCTGAACACCCCTTATCACCCATAGCGCAGAGGGCTGAACTGATTCCTGCTGCCAGCTTGCCGGCACCCCGTGGAAAGCGGATACCCCGACGATGGGTCGCCCATCAATCCGCTCGCCATATACCGCAAGCTGGTGGCAGGTGTCTTCGCTAAAGCGGCAATTTCTGAGTCTCTGCGGTATCTTCCGTTACTGGTATCCAACCCGGGTTGTTCCCGAAACGGCATTCTGCACTTGCGTCTCACCCTTCTCATCGCTGCCCTCATGCTCGCCTCGGCTTCCGTGCTTCCGGACACGGCGAAATCAGGGGAGGCGGACAATCCGTCCACTGGCAAGTGCGCGTTCGATCGCGAGGCGATGCTCACACTCGATTTCAACGCGTTCGACCAGGGTTTCGATGGCGGGTGGCGGGCGGTCGCGAAAGACGAAGACTGCACGCTCATCGCTGCCGACCTGATTCGGGAGTACATTGACCGTCACGAGTCCGACGAAACGATCATCGTGTTTCACGAGGGCCAGATGAGGGCCAAAGGTGGGCAGACGGCACGTGCGATCGAATTAATGCTCAGCACCCGCGAGCCCGACGGGCAGAACAGCTACTTCGGCTGGAATTTCTACATCGATGCGACGATCGCATTCCTTGAAAAGGACAAACAACGGCTCATCGAAGCTCGGGATGCGCTGGCGGCGTTGCCAAAGCCGGGCAGCTTTCGTGCAGTAGATCGTGACGGTAAACCGGTCGAGATGCAGTGGCCTCCGAATATGAGCGTCGTCAACGGATTCGTTGACTGTTTCGAGGAATCCTATGCTGTCGCTTATCGAGAGTGCAGCGGATTATGATGAAGCACCCCGGTAACCTGGCTCCATAAATCAGATATTGACTATGCAGACGATCAACTCCACCGCTGAGCTCGAAGAGCTTTACGATGCAGCCGTTCCGGCATCTGTTGCCAAGGTGCTGGACAAAGTCAGCCCGCTCTACCGACAGTGGATAGACGCGTCACGTTTTGTCGTGCTCTCGACGGTGGGTCCGGAAGGTACCGATGGCAGCCCGCGAGGCGACAAAGGTCCAGTCGTTCGCGTCGTCGACGACGAAACGCTCTGGCTGCCCGACTGGCAGGGGAACAACCGCATCGATTCACTGCGCAACATCGTCCGCGACGGCCGCGTGAGCCTGATGTTCATGGTGCCGGGGTGCAAGAATGTCGTGCGCATCAACGGCTCTGCCGTTCTCACGGCAGACGCTGACATCACGGCGAGCTTCGAAAGGAATGGGAAGTACCCGAAGACCGTTATCGTTATTTCGGTGGAAGAGATCTACTTCCAATGTGCGAAGGCACTGATGCGGTCGCGCCTGTGGGAGGCTGACGATGAGAGTGAGCGAGTACCGTCCGCCGGTCAGTTCATCAAGGCGATCACGGATGACTTCGATGCGAACGCCTATGACACAGGCTACGCAGACTACGCAAAG
>JAAUYD010043847.1_pt1 | contig 28854 bp, 24 predicted proteins | sample 7278101 | NCBI WGS metagenome assembly JAAUYD01 (sample SAMN14350128, study PRJNA611818) | marine sediment metagenome | isolation source: surface marine sediment (0.6m) | place: French Polynesia: Moorea | collected 2018-08
CCCGCGCCAGCTCGCCGTGTTCGTCCTGGGCGAAAGCGCCCAGCGCAGGTAGCAAGAGCGCGAGGATCAGGTAACGGGACAGCATGGGCGCGAGTGTAGCGCTTCGAGGCTCTTCCCTCCCGCCCAAACGGGTATAATTCCGCCTTTTGGCACACTCGAGGCGCGGCTCCTGCGCCGAAATTATTGATTCATGGACAGAATTCCCGAATTCGTCAGCAACAACCTGTTGCTGTCGGCGGCGCTGGTCGTCAGCTTCTTCCTGGTCGTCTTCTCCGAGTTGCGCCGCAAGGCCAGCGGGCTGATCAACATCGAGCCCACCGACGCAGTCAAGCTGATCAATAACGACGCGCTCGTCGTCGATATCCGCAGCCCCGATGCCTACGGCCGAGGCCACATCGTCAATGCGCGGAACATCCCGTCCGACGAGCTCGACGGCAAGATAGCCTCTCTCGAGAAGTACAAGTCAAAGCCGGTCGTCGCCGTATGTGAGGCCGGCATCAGCTCGACCCGCATCGTGAACAAGCTTCGCCAGAGTGGCTTCGAGAGCGCCTACGGGTTGAAGGGCGGCATGAACGGCTGGGCGCAGGCCGGACTGCCTGTCGTCTCGGGCAAGAAGACCAAGAGCAAGTCCGGCAAGAGCAAGAAGCGGGGTTGAGCGCCGCTTGAGTTATAGTTGATCGCCCGCCGCTCGCGGGCTGGGATTTGGAACTACAGGAACCATCATGGCAGAGCAGGAACAGGCGCCGCAGAAACAGCTGGCCGTCACCAAGATTTACACGAAGGATTGCTCGTTCGAGTCACCGCAGTCGCCCGCTGTGTTTAAGAAAGGCGAGTGGACCCCGCAAACCAACCTCAATTTGCGCAGCGCCCACTCGGCCCTTGACGACAACACTCACGAGATCGTCCTGACGATCACGGTCGAAGCCAAAGAGGACGACAAGACGCTGTTTCTCGTCGAACTTCAGCAGGCCGGCATTTTCGAGATCGCCGGCTACGAAGGCGAGGAACTCGCCGCCGTTGTCGGCAGCTTTTGCCCGAACATCCTGTTCCCGTACGCTCGTGAATCGATCGCCTCGATGATCCAGAAAGGCGGCTTCCCCGAGTTCATCCTTCAGCCGATCAACTTCGACGCGCTGTACCTGCAGGCGAAGCAGCAGCAACAGCAGCAGGGCGACGGCGCAACGGCGGAAGCGCACTAACAGGCGCGCCGACGTGCCGACACGCATCGCGGTCATCGGTGCCGGCTCCTGGGGCACGGCCCTCGCACTGCAGTTCGCGCGTGTTGGCTGTGACGTCCGGCTTGGTGGCGTCGTGGAACTCAACCTTCTGCAGGCGATGGTCGAGGAGCGCGAGAACACTCGGTACCTGCCGGAGATCCCGTTCCCTCCAAATCTCAGCGCCTGCCCCGACCTCGACGAGTGCCTCGATGGCGTTCACGATGTGCTGGTCGTGGTACCCAGTCACGGTCTGCGCGATACGCTCGAAAAGATCCGCCCGCGGCTGGCCCCAGGCTCACGCATCTGCTGGGCGACCAAGGGCTTCGAGTTGAGCACGGGCAAACTGCCTCATCAGGTGGCCGCCGAGGTGCTCGGGCCGGACATCCCGGTCGCGGTCCTTTCGGGTCCGACCTTTGCAAAGGAAGTCGGCGCGGGCCTGCCGACCGCAATGACGATCGCATCTCACGACCACGAGTTTGCGCGCGCACTCGCGGAGACAATTTCGAGCGAGACGTTCAGGGCATACACGTCGGACGACATCATCGGTGTCGAGGTCGGCGGTGCCGTCAAGAATGCGCTTGCAATCGGCGCCGGCATGTCCGACGGCCTCGGATTCGGCGCGAACACGCGTATTGCGCTGATCAACCGCGGGCTCGTCGAGCTCATGCGGCTCGGCGTTGCCCTGGGTGCCAAGAAAGAGACCTTTATGGGGCTGGCGGGTATGGGCGACCTCGTTTTGACCTGCACGGACAACCTGTCGCGAAACCGCCGCATGGGGCTGGCGCTGGCTGCCGGCAAGACCATCGACGAAGCGCAGGCAGACATCCAGCAGGTCGTCGAGGGCGTCAAAGCGGCAAAGGCCGTGCATGAAGTCGCTGAGCAGCTCGACATCGAGATGCCGATCGTCAACCAGGTGTATCGCATCATCTACGAGGGCGTTGCGCCACGTGATGCCGTTGAGGCGCTCATGAATCGCGCAATCAAGGCGGAGGCCGACCACTGATCCTCTAGCGCTTTCGGTCCCCTGTACTAGAATGGATAAAAACAAGAAGAAGGGGGATTCGGGATGGATCGACGCAAGTTCGTCAAGACGACGCTGGCTGCAGGCATTGCTGCGGGCTTTCCGGCCATTTACGGTTGCGGAGAAAAAACGACGGTCGCTACCGAGGCCGACCGGGGCATTGCCGCCGTGTCACTCGATGGCGCTGAGATAGAGCTTGTCCGGGCGCAAATTCGCGAACTTGGGGAGGCGCTGTCGGGACCCGTGCTTCTATCCGGCGATGCCGGGTATGACAGTGCGCGAAAGATCTGGAATGGCATGCACGACAAGCATCCTGCATTGATTGCGCGCTGCCGCAATACCCGGGACATCCAGCGCGCCGTCGATTTTGCTCGGGACAACAGTCTGCTTCTCGCGGTCCGCGGCGGCGGCCACAGCTGGCCGGGTAAGTCGACCTGCAATGGCGGCCTGATGCTCGACCTCTCCGAAATGACGAATGTCGACGTCGACACCGACGATCGGACGGCCTGGTGCGACGGCGGTGCGCTGCTCGGCAATCTCGATGATGCAACGCTGGCGAAAGGCCTCGTGACAACGGCGGGTGTCGTATCGCACACGGGCGTCGGCGGCTTCACGCTAGGCGGCGGTTTCGGGCGATTGAATCGCAAATACGGACTGACGATCGACAACCTGCTCGGCGCCGAGATCATCACTGCGGACGGGCAGGCCCGCGTGGTCAGTGCCGACAACGAGCCGGATCTGTTCTGGGCCATTCGTGGTGGCGGCGGCAATTTTGGTGTCGTCAGTCGCTTCCATTTCCAGCTCCACGAGTTCAAGCGCGAATTGCTGTCAGGGATGATCGTCTGGCCGGTCGAACAGGCTCGCGAGGTCCTCGAGTTCTATGCGGACTGGCAGGGCGGTCTCTCACGCGAGTTGTATACGGGGCCAGCGATGCTGACGCTGCCGGACGGCCCGAGCGTCGTTGCGATGGAGGTCGTGTACAACGGCGATCCGGTAGAGGGCGAAAAAGAACTGGCGCCGCTGCGGGCCATCGGCAAGCCGATCGACGACGGCATCAGGATGCAGGACTACAAGGTCATGCAGACACAGGAAGACGCCTCGCTTGCCCACGGCATCCGCTCATACGCGAAGAACGGCATGGTTAAGGAGTTCACACAAGGGCTCGTGGACGACATGATCGACGCGTTCATCCCCGACCCGCGCGCGGCAGTCTTTACACACACCTGCGGCGGAGCCGTGAAAGATCATGGCGAGCTCGATACGGCGTTCCCTCATCGCAACGCGGAAACCATGATCGTCTATTTCACGGGCTGGATGGACCCCGAAGAGGACGCGGATGGCAAAGCGATGTGCCGGCAGTGGCACGATGCGCTTAAGGCGCATCACGGTGGTTACTACGACAACATCGAGCAGGAAACCGCCGGGACGGTATCGTCAAACTACGGCCCGAACTATGAAAGGCTTCGTGAAATCAAGGGCCGGTTCGATACGGGCAACCTGTTCCGCATGAACAGCAATATCGAACCTGCCTGACCGGTTGAACTAGTGGCCGCCCTCGAAGCCGAGCTGGCGCCAGGCCTCGTAAACGACGACGGCCGCCGAGTTCGACAGGTTCAGGCTTCGATTGCCCGCTTGCATGGGCAGGCGCAGACGCTGCCCGTCCGGCAACCCGTCGAGAATCGCCTGCGGAAGCCCGCGCGTTTCAGGGCCGAACAACAGCGCATCTCCGGCGCGGTAACTCACCTTGTCATACCGCGTCGAGTTGCGTGTCGACAGGGCGAATAACCGCGGCTGTCCGAGCGCGGTCAGGCATACCTCCAGCGATGCGTGCGTTTGCACGCTCGCAAACTCGCGGTAGTCGAGGCCCGCGCGTTTCAGTCTCGGCTCATCGAGCTCAAAACCGAGCGGTTCGATCAGGTGCAGCGCCGTCCCCGTGTTTGCGCACAGGCGGATAATGTTGCCTGTGTTCGGCGGTATCTCGGGCTCGTACAGAATGACGGAGAACATTCCGGTAGAATGCCGCCGCGATGGCGAACAATCCACTTCACACCCGGCTCTGCGGCCTGGAGCTGAACACGCCGATCGTCCTGTTGTCGGGCTGCGTCGGCTTCGGTGAGGAGTACACCCGTGTCGAGGGTTTCTCGAATGCCGATGTCGGGGCCGTCTGCCTCAAAGGCACGACGGGTGACGCCCGCCTCGGCAACCCGCCGCACCGTATTTGCGAGACGCCTGACGGGATGCTCAATGCGATCGGACTGCAGAACCCGGGCGTCGATGCGGTGGTGCACGACATTCTCCCCGGACTCGATTTCTCGGAGACCCGCTTCATCGCCAACGTTTCCGGCTCGACGATCGACGAGTATGAACGCGTAACGCGGCGCTTCGATGATTCGGACATCGATGCTATCGAGATCAACATCTCCTGTCCGAACGTAAAAGAGGGCGGCGTTCAGTTCGGTAACGACCCGGATATGTCGGCGCGAGTCGTTGCCGCCTGTCGCAAGCATACAAACAAGCCGCTGATTACCAAGCTGTCGCCCAATCAGACCGATATCCAGGAGAACGCACGGCGTTGCATCGAGGCCGGTACCGATGGGTTCGCCGTGATCAACACTGTGATGGGCATGGCCATCGATACGGCGACCCGCAAGCCCGTCATCGGCAATGTGCGCGGTGGCCTGTCGGGTCCTGCGATCAAGCCTATCGCCTTGCTCAAGGTCAACCAGGTGTACGAGGTCGCGAAACCGCACGACGTGCCGATCATCGGCCAGGGCGGCATCACGACGCCCGACGACGCGGTCGAGTTTCTGATCGCGGGAGCGACGGCGGTCGGCATCGGCACAGCACTTTTCTACGACCCGCTCGTGTGCGGGAAGATCAACCAGGGCATCACGTCGTACCTCGAACGGCACGGGATGCACAGCGTCGCAGAGCTGACAGGCACGCTGCAGACCTGAGCTCTCAGGAGGCTATCGCATGCGAATCATCCTTACGGGACTTGTCGCCATCGTTCTCGTTGCCTGTGCCGACGAGCCGGGGGCCCTTCAGCGCTACGGCCCGGTTGAGGTCATCCGCACGCCGGCATCGTTTGCCGAGGGCGTCGAGATAATCGTGTCGGACGTTCGCATCGCGCCGGATGCCGAGGTGCCCGGTCACAGCCACGCCGCCGAAGAACTCGTATACGTCATCGAAGGCTCCGCTATCCACATCGAGGACGGCGTGCCCGAACGAACGCTTCGAGCCGGCGATATGGCCGTCATTCCGCCGGAGACCGTACACCGTCCGCGCGGCGGGCCCGACGGTGCCCGTGCCATCACGGTGCGTTTCAGGCTGCCGGACCGCGCCGAACGGGATCCAGCCGGAGCGTCATGAATCGGCTGAACGGATCGTTCGTGTAGTCGCCGAAAGGTCCGCAGAACTCGAAACCATATTTGCCATAAAGGGCATGGGCCGGTTCGAACGCGGGACCCGAGCCGGTTTCGAGGCTCAGCCTGTCGTAGCCCCGCTCGCGTGCAACACCGAGGATATGTTCGACGAGCGCGCTGGCAACCCCCTTACCCAGGTGTGGAGTGGCTGTGCGCATCGACTTGATCTCGCCGTGGCCCGGATTGAGCTCGCGGAGCGCGGCGCAGCCCAGCAGGTCGTCGCCGGCCCACGCTGACCAGAACGTGACGTCGGGTGCACGCAGGCCTTCGAGATCCAGCGCATGAACGCTTTCGGGCGGCGAGTGATCGTGCATGCCGCGAAGGTGTGCGGCGAGAAGCGCCTGTATGCGTTCGCCACTCAGGTCGTCAGGGCGAATGTTCAATCGATGTGCAGCGCCTTCATCTTGCGCGCCAGTGTATTGCGTCCCCAGCCGAGCAGCTTCGCAGCCTCCTGCCGGTGGCCATTCGTACGCGCCATGGCAATCTCGATCAGCGTCTTTTCGAAAGCCGGAATCGCCGTATCGAGCAACGGCGTTTCATCCTTGCGCAGCTGGCGATCCGCCCAGGCAGCAAGGACGCGGGTCCATTCCTTCGCGCCGTATTGCGACGACTCGGCGCCGCCCAGATCGCCGGGTATGTCCTGGGCGGTGATCACGCTGCCGGGCGCAGTCACCGTCAGTCGCCGTGCCGCGTTGACGAGCTGGCGGACGTTGCCGGGCCAGTCGAATCCCTCGAGTGCTTCCATGGCACCGGCGTCGATACTCTTCGGTGCGGCGCCGAGTTCCTTGCCGGCCGCGGCAAGGTAATGGTTGAGCAACAACGGGATGTCCTCGCGACGCTGGCGCAGCGGCGGCGTGTTGATGCGGATGACGTTGAGGCGGTGATAGAGGTCCTCGCGGAATCGTGCTTCCTTGACGGCGCGGGCGAGGTCCTGGTTGGTCGCCGCGATGACGCGCACGTCGACACGAATAGGGGTCTGGCCGCCGACACGGTAGAACTCGCTCTCGGCAAGCACGCGTAGCAGGCGCGTCTGCAGACCGGGCGACATGTCGCCGATCTCGTCGAGAAACAGCGTGCCGCCATCGGCCTGTTCGAAGCGGCCGATGCGGCGGGAATCGGCGCCTGTGAATGCACCTTTCTCATGACCGAACAGCTCGGACTCGAGCAACTCCGAGGCAATGGCGGAGGTGTTGAGGGCGACAAACGGTTTGGCCGCGCGAGGACTGTGATCGTGCAAGGCTCGTGCGACAAGCTCCTTGCCGGTACCGGACTCGCCCGTGATCAACACGGTCATGCTCGACCCGGACAGGCGACCGATCGACCGGAACACCTCCTGCATCGCCGGTGCCTGTCCGATCATCGAGGCAATGGCATCCGGCTTGGCCGTCGGTTCGGCGCCCCCTGTCTTGCGCGCAGCTTTGTGGACCAGTTCGACAGCCTCGTCGATGTCGAAAGGTTTGGGCAGGTATTCGAACGCGCCACCCTTGTACGCGGCAACCGCGCTCTCGAGATCCGAGTGTGCCGTAATGACGATGATTGGCAGCTCGGGCGACGTATCCTGCAATCGCTCGAGCAAGGCGATTCCGCTCATGCCCGGCATGCGCACGTCAGTGATCAGCACGTCCGGCTTGTCGTCGTCCAGCGCACTGAGCAGGTGTTCCGCGCGCTCGAAACTGCGCGTCGCGATGTCAGCGTGCCTGAGCGCTTTCTCGAGCACCCAGCGCACTGACTGGTCATCATCGACGATCCAGACATTGAGGCCGCGATCGGTCACCTTACGCCTCCTGCTCCAGCGGAATACGAACGTAAAACACCGTCCTGCCCGGCCGGCTCTCGAACTCGATGAGGCCGTCGTGGCGACTGATCAGTTCCTGCGCTGCGGGCAAACCGAGCCCAGTGCCCTCCGGCCGACTTGTAACCAACGGGTAAAACACCGAGTCCTGCAATTCGTAGGGGATTCCGGGACCGTCATCTTCGATCTCGATCGTCGCGATGACGCGATGGCGCACATCGCCTATCGTGAAATTCGTGATGGCCCGGCTGCGCAACGTAATCGAGCCGTGACCGTCGAGCGCGGTCGCGGCATTGCGCACGAGATTCAGGAACGCCTGCACCATCTGATCACGGTCGAGCCGAATCTCCGGCAGCCCCGGGTCGTAGTCACGTCGAATCATCAGCTGGCGCTGGTCTTCCGCGTCGATGATGCGGATCACGTATTCAAGAAGCTCGTGAACGTTGACGTACCGCTTGTTGGGTGGGCCTCCGGGACCCAGCAGTGTATCGACGAGACCGGCGAGACGGTCGGTTTCGCTGATGATAACGTCGGTGTACTCGCGCAGCTCCGCCTCGCCAAGCTGGCGCTCGAGCAGCTGTGCGGCACCGCGAATCCCGCCCAGCGGGTTTTTGATCTCGTGCGCGAGCTGCCGAATCATCTGCCGTCCAGCGCCGTGCTGGATCAGCAGCGCGTTCTCGCGACTGATCTGCGAACGTCGCGTAACGTCGTTGATCTCCACGAGCAGGGACGCGTCGCCGATACGCACGGGCGATACGTGACAATCGACGACCCGCTCGTCCGGATGAACCTCCGTCGGGGCAAGACGCATTTCGTTGGCGTAGTGATCACCGCTCGTCGCGACACGCGAGAGTATTTCGCGCATTTCGGGTTCGTCGTCGACGAGCCGCAGCAGCGACTTGCCGCGTGCGCGCCGGCGGCTGATGCCAAGGACGTTCTGGGCGGCCGGGTTCAGGTCGACGATTAGAAGGTTGTCGTCGAGCAGTACGATGCCCGACGCGAGGCTGTCGAGAACGACACCGGAGTGGCTCTTCAGCGCCCCGCCTCCGGCGCCGCCACCGTCTAGAATACGGTGCTCTGCTGAACGTAGAAGCGATTCAGGCTGCTGCGAATCATCATGTTGCCCGCCTCGTCCAGCACCTCGGCCTGGAGGCTGTGAGCTCCCCGCCAGACCTCTTCGATCCGGAAGCTCGTGGTGTTCACGATCGTCGGATTGCCATCGAAAAGCACCCGGATCTGGTGTCCCTGCTGCAGCGCTGGCGTCAACGCCAGCCTGACGTTCAGCCTGCCTTCGATGTTCCACAGCGTTTCTTCCGGCTCTGGGCTCGTAAATTCGAGAGACTCGTAACTGAACGTCGGTGCCGGTTCCGCCGCGTCATCGCGCCGGGCGGAGTCGACCGTGCTTCTGCGCGGGGCCGGCGACTGGCTCGTGTTGGGCGCCTGCAACTCGACGCGTTTGGCGCCGGGGTGTGGACGGTCGGAGTAATGGACCACACCTTCCTCGTCGGTCCAGACATAGGCCTCGTCCGCCAATGCGCATGGCACGGCGAGCAACCCCAGCAGGACGAGAATCGTTCGTGTTTCCATACAGTTAGCATAGCAGCGACGGCGGCGTTCAGGCTAGTGACCGGGCGGTGCAAAATACCGCCCGGGTCACAGTTTCGGCCTTTAGAGGCTGTAATACATGTCGAATTCGACCGGATGGGTCGTCATGCGCAGGCGCGTGACGTTTTCCATCTTCAGATCGATATACGCATCGATCAGGTCGTCCGAGAAGACCCCGCCGGCGGTCAGGAAGCTGCGGTCCTCGTCGAGCGCATTGAGCGCCTCTTCGAGCGAGAAGGCGACGAGCTTCAGCTCTTTTTCCTCTTCGGGCGGCAGGTCGTACAGATCCTTGTCCATGGCGTCGCCCGGGTGGATCTTGTTCTGGATGCCGTCCAGACCGGCCATCATCATCGCGGCGAAGCACAGGTACGGGTTTGCCATCGAGTCGCCGAAGCGGACTTCGATGCGACGACCTTTCGGATTGGCGATGTACGGAATGCGAATCGACGCCGAACGGTTTCGTGCCGAATAGGCAAGAATTGTCGGGGCTTCGAAGCCCGGCACGAGGCGCTTGTAGCTGTTCGTCGACGGGTTGGCGAAGGCGTTCAGCGCTTTGGCGTGCTTGATGATGCCGCCAATGTAGTAGAGCGCAGTTTCAGAAAGGCCGCCGTAGCTGTCGCCGGAGAAAAGGTTCTCGCCGTCCTTGAACAGGGACTGGTGGACGTGCATTCCGTTGCCGTTGTCGTTGACGAGCGGCTTGGGCATGAACGTGGCGGTCTTGCCGTAGGCGTGGGCGACGTTGTGAACCACGTACTTCAGTACCTGGACCTCGTCGGCCTTGCTCACCAGGGTGTTGAACTTGACGCCGATTTCGCACTGACCGGCGGTAGCGACCTCGTGGTGGTGCACCTCGGTCGTCAGGCCCATCTCCTCGAGCGCAAGACACATCGACGAGCGGATGTCGTGCAGGGAATCGACCGGCGGTACCGGGAAGTAACCGCCTTTGACGGTCGGGCGGTGACCCGTGTTGCCTTCCTCGAGGCTGCGGTCGGTATTCCAGGCACCTTCGTCCGAGTCGATCTTGTAGAACGCGCCCTGCATGTTGTCGTCCCATGCGACGCTGTCGAACACGAAGAACTCGTTTTCCGGTCCGAAGTACGCTGCATCTGCGACGCCCGTCGACTCGAGGTACGCCTGCGCGCGAATCGCGAGCGAGCGCGGGCAACGATCGTAGCCCTGCATTGTCGACGGCTCGACGACGTTGCAACGGATGTTCATGGTCGTCTCGTCGGTGAAGACGTCGAGCACGGCCGATTCCGGGTCCGGCATCAGGATCATGTCGGACTCGTTGATACCCTTCCAGCCGGAAATCGACGAACCGTCGAACATTTTGCCGTCTTCGAAGACATCATCGTCGATCGTGTGAGCGGGCACGGTTACGTGTTGTTCTTTGCCTTTCGTGTCCGTGAAACGAAAATCGACAAACTTGACTTCGGCCTCTTTGAGTTTGGCCATTACCTCTGCGGCTGTCATGGGTTTCCTCCGGTTCTCATGCAGTCAAAAAAATCGGCCGCAAGTTGCGACCCGTTGACGTCCCTGTTTGCATGAAGTGTGCCAAAATGGGGCACGGCATAACTATCTGGTTTAAAAGAAGTTGTTCTTCGGACAAACCTGCTTCACGCACTATTATAGTGCATCAGCGCTCGTATGTGCACCAAACTGGTGCGACGTCTGCCTGCGAGCGGTGTCGGGGAATAACGCCTCCGCATCCATAGCCGAGCGGCACGCGAGGCGTGTGCGGAGGCGTTATTCCGCGACGACGCGGGTCGCCGGCGAGCCGCCTCCCGCAGATGCCACTAAAAAGACCCAAAAATCGTTATACTGCGCGCCTTTGAAGCCGCCCAAGACACTTGAATGAGCACGGAAACAACGCCCCTGGCGCCGAGCTTCCAGGACCTGATCCTGAGGCTGCAGCAGTACTGGGCCGAACGCGGCTGCGTCGTCATGCAGCCTTACGACATGGAGATGGGCGCCGGCACGTTTCACCCGGCGACCTTCCTGCGCGCGGTCGGGCCCGAGCCGTGGTCGGCAGCTTACGTGCAACCCAGCCGTCGGCCGACCGACGGCCGATACGGCGACAACCCGTTTCGTCTGCAGCACTACTACCAGTACCAGGTCGTCCTGAAGCCGTCACCCGACGACATCCAGGAGATGTACCTCGGCTCGCTCGAGGCGATCGGCATCGACCCGCTCGTTCACGACATCCGGTTCGTCGAGGATAACTGGGAATCGCCCACACTCGGCGCCTGGGGGCTCGGCTGGGAAGTCTGGCTGAACGGCATGGAAGTCACGCAATTCACGTACTTCCAGCAGGTCGGCGGTCTCGAGTGCCGGCCCGTGACCGGTGAAATCACGTACGGTATCGAGCGCCTGGCGATGTATCTTCAAAACGTACAGAGCATCTTCGATCTCGTCTGGACCGACGGTCCGCTCGGGCGCATTACTTACGGCGACGTCTATCACCAGAATGAAGTCGAGCAGTCGAAGTACAACTTCGAAGAGGCCGATATCGACGCATTGTTCAATGCGTTCGACCAGTGTGAGCAGGAATGCCAGCGGCTCATCGAACTCGGCCTCGCGCTGCCGGCCTACGAGCAGATGTTGACCGCATCGCATACGTTCAACCTGCTGGACGCGCGCCAGGCAATCTCGGTCACCGAGCGCCAGCGGTTCATTCTTCGCGTTCGCACGATGTCGCGGTCGATCTGCGAGGCGTACTACGCAAGTCGCGAAGCGCTCGGATTCCCGATGGTCGCATCCGTTTCCAGGGGAGGCTCGTCATGAGCAACGACTTCCTCGTCGAAATCGGTACGGAGGAGCTGCCCCCCAAAGCGCTTCGTCCGCTCATGGAGGCGTTTGGCGAAAACCTCGCGGCGGGCATCGACGACGCGCGACTGGCGCACGGCGATGTGCGCACGTACGCGAGCCCGCGACGACTGACCGTGCTCGTCAGGAAGCTGGCGGAGCAGCAGGAAGACCGCGAGGTGGAACAGAAGGGCCCGCCAATTCACATTGCGTTCGACGACGACGGTAACCCGACGCCGGCGGCGACGGCGTTCGCGACCCGTTGCGGCGTCTCCGTCGAGGCGCTCGATCGCGTCGAGACCGAGAAGGGCGAGTGGCTGACCCATACGGCGCTGGAGAAAGGCCGCAGGGCCGCCGAGCTGCTACCGGACATCATCGAGCGCGCACTTACAGCACTGCCGGTACCGCGGCGCATGCGCTGGGGCTCGGGCGAGGCCGAATTCGTGCGGCCCGTGCACTGGGTCGTGCTGCTGCACGGTGAGGACGTCATCAATACGTCGATCATGGGGCTTGAAGCCGGGCGTGAGTCGCGGGGGCACCGCTACCACTCGTCGGGGCAGCTCGTTATCGAGTCGCCTGCCAGGTATCTCGACACGCTTGAGAACGAGGGGTATGTCATCGCCGACTTCATGCGGCGACGCGACATCGTGAGCCAGGGGGTCGAAGCGGCGGCACAACAGGTCGGCGGCAGGATCATCGATGGCGAGTCGCTGTACGACGAAGTTGCCGCGCTGGTCGAGTGGCCCGTGCCGATCGTCGGCGGCTTCGACGAGATCTACCTGGAACTCCCGGGCGAGGTTGTCGTGTCGACCCTCACCGGACATCAACGCTATTTTCCAGTCGCCGACGATGACGGGAGGCTGTTGCCGCATTTCGTGACCGTCGCCAACCTCGAGAGCAGGGATCCCGAGCAGGTCATCGAGGGTAACGAACGCGTCATCCGGCCGCGGCTCGCCGACGCCGCGTTCTTCTGGGACAGCGATCGAAAGCGCACACTGTCGAGCCGCCAGGAGACGCTGCGCGAGGTTGTGTATCAGCGCGGGCTCGGCAGCGAGTTCGATCGCAGCGCCCGCATCGCAAAGCTCGGCAAGTGGGCCGCGAAGAAATTGAACGTCGAGTCCGACGACGTCGAACGCGCCGCCATGCTCTGCAAGTGCGACCTCGTCACCGGCATGGTCGGCGAGTTCCCGGACCTGCAGGGCACGATGGGGCGGTATTACGCGCACGCAGACGGCGAGTCCGGCACCGTCGCCGAGGCGATTGCCGAGCACTACCTGCCACGGTTTGCGGGCGACGCGTTACCGGCGACGAGAACGGGCCAGATCGTCGCCGTTGCCGACAAGATCGACACACTTGCCGGCATTTTCTCGATCGGCAAGAAGCCCAGCGGCAATCGCGACCCCTTCAAACTGCGCCGCGCCGCCCTCGGCATCGTGCGGATCCTGATCGAATGCGGCCTCGACATCGACATCAGAAAGCTCATCGAGAAGGCGCTCAAAGCCCAACCGGGGCGCAAAGCGGACCGTGACGAGCTCGCCGACGAGCTGTATACGTTTGTCTGCGAGCGCCTGCGAACCTATTGCCTGGACCGCGACAAAGGGCTGAAACCCGAGACATTTGAAGCAGTTATGCTCAGGCGCCCGGCTTCGCTGGTCGACTTCGACCGGCGCCTTGCCGCCGTGCAGACATTCGCGCGACTCGAGCAGGCCGAAAGCCTGGCGGCCGCCAACAAGCGCATTGCCAACATCCTGCGCAAGGCGGGCGATCCGACCGGTCTGTCGGTCAGGAAGAAACTGCTGACGCTCGACGCCGAGCGGGCGCTCTATAATGCACTCGTGAACGCCCGGGAAAAAGTCTCGCCAATGCTCGAACAGCGTCGATATGCAGAGATCTTGAACGAACTTGCCGACTTACGCGAGCCCGTGGACCGCTTTTTCGATGATGTCATGGTCATGGCGGACGAGGACGACGTTCGGGACAATCGTTTGGCGCTTTTAGGCGAACTTCGGTCACTTTTCCTCGATGTTGCCGACATTTCTCGCCTTTCTATAGGATAAGATGGCAACCCCGCTCGGGCCCAGGGGGCTTGTCATTCTCGATCGCGACGGGGTCATCAACCGCGACTCGGCGGCGTTCGTCAAGTCGGCCGAGGAATGGCTGCCGCTGCCCGGCAGCATCGACGCCATCGCGGCGCTGTCGGCCGCGGGCTTCACGGTGACCGTCGCAACGAATCAGTCGGGTTTGGCCCGGGGCATGTTTGACCGGTCGGCGCTGCGGAACATGCACCGCAAGCTGCGGCGCCTTGTGGGCGCGGCAGGCGGCCGTATCGATCGAATCGTCGTATGCCCGCACGGCCCCGACGACGGCTGCGACTGCCGCAAACCGCGTCCGGGCCTGTTTCTCCAGCTCGCGCGCCGCTACGACACGTCGCTGGACGGCGTTCCGGCCATCGGGGATTCCCTGCGCGACCTCGAGGCTGCACGTGCCGCGGGCGCTCAGCCGATTCTCGTCCGCACCGGCAACGGCGTCCGGACCGAGTCGTCGCTGCCCCGCGTGTTCGCGGGTATCCCGGTCTACGATGATCTGGCGGCCGCGGCGGCGGCCATCGTGGAGCAATAGCCGTGCGCTGGTTGCGATCCGCCCTGTTTATTGCCTTCGGGTTCACGAGCATCCTGGTCTACGCCACGTTTGCATTGCTCGTGTTTTGGGCGCCCCAATCGTTCCTCTGGGGCATCGTGGTCAACTACTGCAAGCTCGCATTATGGGCGGGCGACGTCATTTGCGGCATCAAGATGGTCGTCGAGGGTCAGGAAAACCTGCCGGACGAGCCGAGCGTCATTATGATCAAGCACACGTCGACGCTCGAGACCTATGGCCACGTGCCGTTCTTCCCACGAACTGCCTGGGTGCTGAAGCGCGAGATCACGTGGATGCCGATCTTCGGCTGGGTCATCGGCCTCGTGTTCCGGCCGATTGCCATCAAGCGCAGCGATGGCCGGACCGCGGTGATGCAGGTCATCGAGCAGGGCAAGGAGAAGCTCGCTAACGGCATCTGGGTGACGGTCTATCCCGAGGGCACGCGTATGCCGCCCGGCGAAACCAGGAAGTACGGCATATCGGGGGCGGCGCTCGCCCGGGAAGCCGGCGTCCCGATCGTTCCGGTCGCGCATAACGCCGGTGACCTGTGGCGCCGTCGTGAGTTTACGAAGCGCCCGGGCATCGTGCGATTCTGTATCGGCCCACCGATCAGCGCCGCGGGGCGGCCGCCAAAAGAAACGAACCTTCTGGTCCAGGAATGGATCGAAAACAAGATGGAAGAGATCAGCACCGCCTACCAGGACAGGCGATGACCACATCGCTCGTGCGGGCGGCAAGCGGATTGCTTGCCCTGCTGGCGATCAGCGCATGCATTAGCGCGCCTCCCTCGATCCTGGACGAGTCACTCAACCTGATTCGCGTGGATGCGATACGCGGTCATGTCCGCTGGCTCGCCGACGACAAGCGCGCCGGGCGCATGCCCGGCGAGGCCGGGTACGACGCCTCGGCACAATACGTCGCGGGGCAATTCGCGCAGATGGGTCTCGAACCGGCGGGCACCGCCGGCTGGTACCAGGACGTCCCGCTACGGACGTACAAGGCGATCGGCGATTCCGCCCAATTCATCATTCATGCTGCGGACGGTGACCTCGCGTTCACGTATCGCGACGATTTCGCGGTTACGGCGGATCCGGTCGAAGCATCAACACGTGTGCGGGCCGAGGTCGTGTACGTCGGCTTCGGTGTTCATGCGCCGGAACTCGGTTATTCAGACTATGCGGGTATCGACGTTAACGGCAAGATCATCGCCGGCTTCAGCGGAGCGCCCGCGCATTTCGAAGGCGTCCGGCGCGCGTACTACAGCTCTTCTAGGAACAAGCGCCGGGAAGCGGTCGCCCGGGGCGCGGTCGGCACCATCACGCTGCGGTCACGAACGGCCGAACAGCGCTCTCCCTGGGATGAGATGAAGACCCGTATCGGTGCGCGCCCGCTGATGACCTGGGTGAACGAGGCCGGCGAGGCCGCGCGCTACTTTCCGTCCCTGCGCGGCAGCGTATCGCTGAGCCCCGCGACGGCCGAGGCGTTGCTGACCGATACACCGCTGTCGTACGAAGAAACGCTCACCGCGATGGAAGCCGGCGACGTTCGGTCAACGCCGCTGGGCATCGACGTGACGATCGCGCGCCAGACCGAGCACAACGAAACGAGCAGTCCCAACGTGATCGGCCTTGTTCGCGGCAGCGATCCCGAGCTCGCCGACGAGTACGTCGTCTATACGGCGCATCTCGATCACCTCGGTGCTCGGGATGTTGGCGGCGTACGGAAGATCTATAACGGTGCATACGACAACGCCGTCGGTGTTGCACTGATGCTCGAAACGGCGCGCGTGTTTGCGGCGCGCCCACCAAAGCGCTCGGTCTTGTTCATCGCCCTGACCGGCGAAGAGCACGGTCTTCTCGGTTCGGACTATTTCGTCAACAATCCGGTTGTGCCGGTCGAGTCTATTGTCGCCAACATCAATCTCGACATGCCGTTGTTCCTGTACCCGGTCGCCGATCTCGTCTCCTTCGGCGCGGAGAGCACGTCGATCCAGCCCATGGCTGCCGCCGCCGCCGCTGCCGAGGGCTTCGTTTTTTCGCCCGACCCATTGCCCGAAGAAACGCGATTCGTTCGCAGCGACCAGTATTCGTTCGTGCGCGCCGGCATTCCAGCCGTCTACCTCACGCCGGGATTCCGGTCGACGGATTCGAAGATAGACGGTGAGTCCCGCTATCGCGCGTTTCTCTCAAGGCATTACCACGAGGCGTCCGACAACCTCGACCGGACGTTTCACTGGGACTCGGCGGTTCGATTTGCGCGCGCGCATGCGCGAATCGGTTACGCCGTGGCGAACGACATCGACCGCCCTGCATGGAACACGGGCAGCTTTCTCGCCGAGCGCTTCGCGACGCCCTGAGACTATTTCTCGCCGGGCGCCTTGCCGATCTGCTTCAGCTCGCCTTCCAGCGCGTCATCGATCGCATAGATCGCGTGGATGCGGCAGCCTCGAAACGTGTCGATCTTCGGGCGAATCGCTTTGGCCTCGTAGCGAACATCGGGCTCTACGCGACCCAGGAAATCGCGCGCGCATCGTTGCCGGTACTCGAGCAGATACTTCTTCTTGCGCTCGGAGAGGATCAGGTAATACGCATTGATTTCGTAGGCGTCGAGCTGCCGGACGAAGCGAACGACGTCGACTTCCTCGAGCTCGTTGACCTCGATCAGGTCGCGAATCGCTGTGTTCTGGTTCTCGAGCTTCGTGCTTTGCCCGGCGCAGGCACCCACCAGAATCAGGACAAACAGTAGCAGTAGCGTTCTCATAAGCCCTCCTTGCGGAGCGTGTACAGCGCTTCCACATAATGTACCGCAGCGGGATAAGCGTCGATCCATCGTTCGATGTCGGTGCGCATGGCCGCCGGAGCCAGCTCGTGCTCGATGCGCGTGGCCTCGGCCCTCCCGCCACCGTATCCCTGCGGCATCAGCCAGAGACCGGTGAATGCCGCAAAGGTGTAGTCAGTGTAGTTACGCTCGCTGCCACCGAGCAGCGACTCGCGCCCGTCGGCGAGGTCTGCGTTGACGTCGCCAAGCAATGCCTCGATGCGCGCGACAGCCCGCGCATAGTTGGCATCGTTTACCCGGAAAGAGAACCGGATGAGCCTCGCCTGCAACGGAAACAGGATGCGCAATACCGGTTTCTGCCAAGCGGGCGTATTCGGGCTGTCCGCGCCCCAGGCACGAAGCGTCAGGTCCCGGTCCTGGAGCAGGTGGTAATACACCCATACCTGCAATGACCGTCCATAGGCATCGAGGCGCTTCTCGAATTCGAGGCGTTCCCGCGTCGGCTCCAGAAACGCGGCGCCGGACGAATCGTCCGCCAGGCATCGCCCGTAGAGGTAGCGCAGGATATCGGGCGAATTGCCAATGACGGACCGGACCCCGCCGGTCCTGACCTTCAGCTGCGGTACGGTGCGACCGACATAGAACGCGCCGAGCGTACCGGCCGACGTCTGCTCCACGTACTCGATGCCGAGCCGGTCCATGCACCAGCGCACCTTTTCCACAAAATGACTGGCGGAGATCGTCGCGAGAACGATCACCGGAGTCTTTTCAGGCGCAACGAAACCGCTGAGCGTTATCAGCCAGCGTAGCAACAGCAGCAGTACGACCAGCCCTACCGCTGCCGTTACCGAAAGCCCGTACCACGCAACGACGATCGGCGCGACGAAAAGGAGAATCGCGAAGATCGCTTTGCGCTTGTCGGTCATGGCCCTACCAGATCTTCACCCGCTCCTCGGCTGGCAGGTACAGCGCATCGTCCTCCTCGACATTGAACGCCTGGTACCACTCCGGCACGTTTCGGACCGGACCGTTGGTCCGGTAGATCGCCGGCGAATGCGGATCGGTGGCGATGCGGCGCCGCAGCTCCTCGTCCCGGATGATGCCGCGCCATACCTGCGCGTAGCCGAGGAACACGCGCTGGACGCCGGTGAACCCGTCGATAACCGATGCCTCTTCACCGTCGAGCGACATCTGGTAGGCGAGCAGACCGATGCTGATTCCGCCCAGGTCACCGATGTTCTCACCGAGCGTGTACCGGCCATTGACGGCAAGATCGTCGAACGGTTTGAACTCATTGTACTGGTCGACCAGCTTGCTGGTGCGTTTCTCGAACTCTGAGCGATCTTCGTCGGTCCACCAGTTGCGCATGACGCCGTTGCCGTCGAAGGTGCTGCCCGAGTCATCGAAACCGTGGCCGATCTCGTGGCCGATGACCGCACCGATCGCACCGTAGTTCACTGCGTCATCGGCAGCAAGATTGAAGAACGGCGGCTGCAGAATCGCGGCCGGGAACACGATTTCATTGAGCGGCGGCATGTAGTACGCGTTCACGGTCTGTGGCGTCATGGCCCATTCGCTGCGATCGACCGGGCCGCCCTGGCGACTCAGCGCGCGCTGGTATTCGGCCTCGGCGGCTCGCTGCATGTTGCCGAAATAGTCGTCGGCCTTGATGTCCAGTGCCGAGTAGTCCCTCCAGACATCGGGATAGCCAATCTTCGGTGTGAACTTCGACAGCTTGTCGAGCGCTTCGGCCTTCGTTTCGTCGCCCATCCATTCGAGCTCATTGATGCTCTTCTCGTAGGCGTTGACGAGGTTGCCGACCAGCTCGAGCATGCGCTCCTTGGCCTCCGGCGGGAAGTGTTTCTTGACGTAGACCTTGCCGACGACTTCGCCGAGCGTGCCGTTCACAGCGTTGACTGCGCGGCGCCAGTCAGCGCGCTGCTCCTCCGTTCCCGACAGCGTCCTGCCGAAAAACTCGAAGTTCTGCACGTCCAGCTCACGCGTCAGTGTCGACGCCTGCTGATCGAGTGCGCGCCAGGTCAGGTACGTCTTCCACGTATCGAGGTCGGTGTCGATGATGATCCCATCGAGCGCCTTCAGGTAGTCCGTCATGAATATGACGAGCGCATCCACGTCCTGAAGCTCGGCTTTGGCGACGTATCCTTCCCAGTTGAAGTTGGGCATGACGGATGGCAGGTCGACCAGCGCGACCTTGTTGTAGTTCTTCGTCCAGTTCCGCGCGTCTTCTTTGGTCATATGCTCGCCGGCCAGGCGCGTCTCGAGTGTCATGACAGTTTCGGCGGCCGCTCCGCCGTCGTCGAGGCCGGCGAGGTCGAACATCTTCTCGATGTGGGCGGTATATTTGGCGCGGATCTCCTCCGATTTCTCGTCTTCGGCGAGGTAGTACTCGCGATCGGGCAGGCCCAGCCCGCTTTGCGCGACGTAGATCATGTAGTAATTCGGATCCATGAAGTCCGCCACCTGGCCGAACCCGAACGGTGCGTCCATGCTGCGGCGCTGCGTCTCGGCGAAATACACAGCCAGATCGTCGTAGTCGGCGATCGCGGCGATGCGATCGAGTTCCGGCTGCAGCGGCTCGATACCGCGGGCGTTACGCGTTTCCCAGTCGGTGAACGACTTGTACATGTCGCCGACTTTTTGCTCGTCGGACCCCATCTCGAAATCGCCGCTCGCCGACTCCTCGATGATGGCCTTGACCGCTTGCTGCGACTCATCGCGCAGCATGTCGAACACGCCGTAGCGACTCTTATCGGCCGGGATCTCGGTACTGTCTACCCAGGCGCCGTTCATGTAGGCGAAGAAATCGTCGCCGGGCGAGATGCTCTTGTCCATGCCGGCAAGGTCCAGCCCGGAAACGAGCGCTTGCGGCTCCTGGGCGGGCTGCTGGGCAGCTTCCTGACCACAAGCAGCAAAGAACGACAGCGCGATTGCGCCGATAAGAAGTCTGTTCACTGTTTATCCCCTGTCATTATCATGCGTCGCCCGGCCCGCACCGGACGCCTGGTTACCGTTGTCTGAGACTGCGGGCGAAGCAAAAGATTCACCCGTAACAGGTTGTCTAGATATCGAGGTTTTCCACTGTCAGCGCGTTTTTCTCGATGAAGTCGCGGCGCGGCTCGACCTGGTCACCCATCAGCGTCGTGAAGATCTCGTCCGCCTTGACGGCGTCTTCGATCTTCACCTGCATGAGCCGGCGCGTCTCCGGATTGACGGTTGTGTCCCACAGCTGGTCCGGATTCATCTCGCCCAGACCCTTGTAGCGCTGGATCGACTGGCCGCGGCGCGCTTCGGCCATGAGCCAGTCAACCGCAGCCGCGAACGTGTCGACCGCGGCCTCGCGCTCACCGCGCTTGATGAACGCGCCTTCGGACAACAGATTGTCGAGTTTGGCCGCAAGCTCGATGATGTGCCGGTACTCGTTCGTGCCGAAGAATTCGCGCGGCAGGTATCGCGTCACGCCGAGGCCGTGTTGCACCTTTGTGATCGCAATGCGCACGCCCTCGCCGTCTTCGTCTCCGGGATCGAAGCTGGCCGAGTAACTGCCGCCGTTGCCGTTTTCGGCACGGTCACCAGTGTGCTTCGGCAACGCAGCGCTGAGTCTTCCGGTCCATGCTTCGAGGACGTCGAGGTCTTCCATGTTGCTTGCCGTTACTTCCGGCAGCTGCGCAATCGTGCGCAGGACAACTTCGTCATAGCGGCCCGACAGGCGGCTGATGATGTTCTCGACCGCGATGTGCTCTTTGGCGAGCGTTTCCAGCCCGACGCCCGAGAGCGCCGGCGCCTCGGCATTGACATGCAGGGCGGCATTGTCCATCGCGGCATTGAGGAGGTAGCGGTCGAGCTCCGCGTCGTCCTTGACATAGACCTCCTGTTTGCCGCGTTTAATCTTGTAGAGCGGCGGCTGCGCAATATACACGTGCCCGCGCTCGATGAGTTCCGGCATCTGCCGATAAAAGAACGTCAGCAGCAATGTGCGAATATGGGAGCCGTCGACGTCGGCGTCCGTCATGATGATGATGCGGTGATAGCGCAGCTTGTCCGGATCGAAGTCTTCCCGGCCGATGCCCGTTCCGAGCGCTGTTATCAACGTGCCGACTTCCGCTGACGACAACATCTTGTCGAAGCGCGCTTTTTCGACGTTCAGGATTTTTCCCTTGAGCGGCAGAATCGCCTGGGTGCGTCGATCCCTGCCCTGCTTCGCGGAACCGCCGGCCGAATCGCCCTCGACAAGGAACAGCTCTGACAGCGCCGGGTCTTTTTCCTGGCAGTCGGCAAGCTTGCCCGGCAGCCCCGCAACGTCCAGGGCACCCTTGCGACGCGTCATCTCGCGCGCCTTCCGGGCAGCTTCGCGGGCGCGTGCCGCATCGACGATCTTCGAGACGATTGCTTTCGCCTCCTGAGGGTGTTCGAGCAAGAACTCTTCGAGCCGCCCCGCCATCGCTTGCTCAACAACGCCTTTAATTTCAGATGAAACTAATTTGTCCTTTGTTTGTGACGAGAACTTCGGGTCCGGGACCTTGACCGACAGTACGGCCGTAAGGCCTTCTCGGGCATCGTCACCGCTCGGCGTGAACTTGTCCTTGCGGCTGGAGAGTTCCTTCTCAATGTAGGTATTCAGCGTCCGAGTCAGCGCCGAGCGAAATCCGGCGAGATGCGTACCGCCGTCACGTTGCGGAATGTTGTTCGTGTAGCAGAACATGTTTTCCTGGTAGCCATCGTTCCACTGCAGTGCCGCCTCGACACCGACGTCGTCCCTGACCGTCGTGAAGTGGAACACCGAGCTGTGGATCGGCGTTTTGTTCTTGTTGAGGTGTTCGACGAACGCCATGATGCCGCCCTCGTACTCGAACAGGTCTTCCTTGTCCTCTTCGCGCTCATCGACGAGGTGGATGCGCACGCCCGAGTTCAGGAACGAGAGCTCGCGCAGGCGCCTGGCCAGTATGTCGTAATGGAACTCGATGTTCGAAAACGTGCCCGAGCTCGGCTTGAAACGGATCGTCGTGCCGGTCCGGTCCGTATCACCGACCACGGCCAGCGGATCGCCCGGCTCACCGTGCACGTATTCCTGTTGGTGGATCTTGCCGTCGCGGTGGATCGTCAGCACGAGGTGCTCCGAAAGCGCGTTGACGACGGACACACCGACACCGTGCAGACCACCGGATACCTTGTAGGAATTGTCGTCGAACTTACCGCCGGCGTGCAGGACGGTCATGATGACCTCAGCGGCCGAGCGGCCCTCTTCCGGGTGCATGTCGACCGGGATACCGCGGCCGTCGTCGCTAACCGTGACGGATTCGTCCGCGTGAATCGTGACCGTAATCGTGTCACAGTGCCCGGCAAGCGCCTCGTCGATTGAGTTGTCGACGACCTCGAACACCATGTGGTGCAGGCCGGTGCCGTCATCGGTATCGCCGATGTACATGCCGGGCCGTTTGCGCACGGCCTCCAGGCCCTTTAACACCTTGATATTACTGGAAGTATATTCTGTTTCGTCGGTCATCCGAGGTCCTCAACACACAACCGGCGCATTGTATCAAATGACCGCCCCAAAAGGACCCTCAACGCGTTATTTTTCAAGGTGTTTCGGGGTTTCAGGCCGGCGAGAAGACGCCCTGTTCCACGTGGAACACCCGGGTGCCCGGCGGCGCCTCGAGAGCGGCCTGCGTCAGGCTCGTCGCGACGACCTGGCAACCAAGGCCGCCGACCGCCGTGAGCAAGCGGTGCAGGGAATCCGCGTCGAGTTCGGCCGCCGGATCGTCCAGCAACAGAAGCAGGGGCCGCTCCAGTGCAGTCTGGGCCGTCTCCGTTGCCGCGAGGATCATGGCGCTCGCCAGAAGCTTCTGTTGCCCGCGGGAAACGAGCTTGCGCGCATGGCGCTCATCGTAACTGATCTTGAGGTCAGCACGGTGCGGACCGTGCTGGGTTGCGCCCTGCTGGAGGTCCCGCTCGATACCTTCCTCGAGCGCCTGTTCCAGCGTCTTCTCTCGATTCCAGCCCTGCGCGTAATCGAAACCGAGCTCCGTCCCGAGCAGCGCCACCCCATACTCGATCAAAACGTCAAGCGCCATGTCCAGCACCCGGCGACGCGACGCGTCGAGCCGCCCCGCGAGATCGACGAACTCGGCGTTCCAGCTTCTGATCGCGGCGGCCGGCGTTTTTGCCTTCAATGCCGCATTGCGCTGTTTGAGCGCGCGACGGAAGCGGCGCCAGGCCTGAAGATGGTCATGTTCCACGTGGAACGCCACCCAGTCGAGAAACCGGCGCCTCAGCTCGGGGCCGCCTGCGACCAGGTTATGCACCTCCGGATCAATGACTTGCAGCGGTAATGCCTCAGCCAGCGCAGCCGCCCCGCCCTCACCGTCGCCATCAACCCGCACCTCGAGACCCTCTCGGCTGTTCCGAACCCCAATTCGCTGCGACCGGCCGCCATTGTCCGTTTCACCGAACAACACGAACTCGGTTTCACCGTGCCGAACGAGGTTTGCCGTCGACGCCCCGCGGAAAGACTTACCACGGCCCAGATAGGCCAACGCCTCCAGGAAGCTTGTCTTCCCGGAGGCGTTCGCCCCCCATATCAGGTTGAAATCCGGACTCAGCTCGACATCGGCTGCTCTGATGCAGCGGAAATCACTAACCTTGAAGCGATGGATCATCCACCTATAGACGCATCGGCATGACCACGAACGTGCAGTCACTGTTTCCCGGCTGCCGGATCAGGCAGCTCGAGTTGCTGTCCTGCACTGACAGCGTGACATCATCGCCTTCCACCGCCCCGAGCGCATCGAGCAGATAATTGACGTTGAACCCGATCTCGATATCTTCACCGCTGTAGTCCACCTCGAGCTCTTCTTCGGCCTCTTCCTGCTCCGGATTATGCGCTTGCAACACAACGCCACTGTCGCGTATCACAAGCCGTATCCCCCGGTACTTCTCATTGGAGAGAATGGCCGTGCGTTGTAGCGCGCCCCGGAAAGAGCCCCGGTCTGCCTTCAGCTCGTTCGAGGATTCCTTCGGAATGACGCGTTCATACTCCGGGAACCGGCCATCGATCAGTTTCGACGTGAAACGAATGCCGTCCAACTGAATCCTCACATGGTTGGCGCCGAGCTCGATATCGAGCTCCCCTTCACCGCTCATCAGCCGCTGCAGCTCCAGCACCCCTTTTCGCGGCACGATGACCTGCTGTTCGTCCGTCTTCGCACCAAGCTCGACCTGGCAAAGCGCCAGCCGATGGCCGTCCGTTGCCACGGCACGCAGCAAATTGGCCGTCGTTTCCAGCAACATGCCGTTCAGGTAATACCGCACATCCTGCTGGGCCATTGAAAAATGCGTCTTCTCGATCAACTCCGCGAGCGACGCCTGGGATACCGTAATCGCTTGGCCAGCCTTGATATCTTCGACAACCGGAAACTCCGCTGCCGGCAGTGTCGCCAGGTTGAATTTGCTGCGACCGGCTCGCACGGCCAGCTTCTCACCACTCACGCTGACCTGGATATCCGCGCCGTCGGGCAGTGCTCGGCAGATGTCGAGCAACTTGCGCCCCGATACCGTGATTTCACCGCCCGATTCCGTATCGACGTCCGCGTCGGCAACGAGTTCGACCTCGAGGTCGGTTGCCGTTACGGATAACGCTCCGTCTTTCGCAACGAGCAGAACATTCGAGAGAATCGGCATCGTCTGGCGTCGCTCCACGACCCCGATGACGGCCTGCAGGGGTTTCAACAGCGCTTCCCGGGCTGCGGTAAACTTCATAGGTTCCACCTGTTAATAAATATTGGAAAATATCATTTTGTTGTTATTGTTAGTCCAGCAAACACCTGTGTATAACTTTTTATTGTCCTTATTTTTCAATAAGTTATGATACAAAATACTGTCTGAGAACTCACGGATCGACGGTCGAGGTCCTGTGTGTAGCCTGTGGATAAAAACTGCAGCTGCGACTGTCCACCGGTTATCCACATCATCCTGTCAAGGTTCTCAACAAGTTCAAGTAATCATCGTCGACGCGTTTGTCGGATTCACGAAGCGTTTCGATACGCCGGCAACCATGCAGCACCGTCGTATGGTCCCGGCCGCCAAACGCATCGCCGATCTCGGGCAGGCTATGGTTCGTTAGCTCCTTGGCCAAGGCCATGCCGATTTGCCGTGGGCGCGCGATTGAGCGGCTGCGTTTCTTCGATAACAGGTCCCCGACGCGAATCTTAAAATAGTCCGCTACGGTTTTCTGGATGTTTTCGATCGATACCAGGCGGTCCTGAAGCGCCAGCAAATCGCGCAGCGCCTCTTTGGCAAAATCGAGGTTGATCGGCCGGCCCGTGAAACGATAATTTGCGATCACCCGCCGCAATGCACCTTCGAGCTCCCGGACGTTCGACCGGATTCGTTTGGCAATGAAAAAGGCGACCTCGTCAGGCAGCTCGACCCCTTCCGCCTGCGCCTTGCTGATCAGGATAGCGACCGAGGTTTCGAGCTCGGGCGGCTCGATCGCGACGGTGAGGCCCCAGCCGAAGCGGGATTTCAACCGCTCCTCGAGGCCGTTTACTTCTTTCGGGTATCGATCGCAGGTCAGGATGATCTGCCGCTGTCCCTCGAGTAAAGCGTTGAACGTGTGGAAGAATTCCTCCTGAGAGCGCTCTTTGCCGGCGAAGAACTGGATATCGTCAATGAGCAGGGCATCGAGCGAGCGATATTGGCGTTTGAAATCCGCGATCTTGTTGTGCTGCAGGCCCTTGACCATGTCGCTGACGAAGCGCTCGGAGTGTACGTAGCTGACTCTCGCGTCCGGGCTGTTCCTTGAGATAACGTTGCCGACCGCGTGCATGAGGTGCGTCTTGCCGAGGCCAACGCCGCCATAGATGAACAGCGGGTTGTAAGACTTGCCGGGGTTCTCGCCGACCTGCGTCGCGGCCGCTCTTGCGAGCTGATTGCTCTTGCCTTCGACAAAGCTCTCAAACGTAAACAGCGGGTTCAGCCGGGACACGACCGGTGCCTTCTGAGGTGTTTTCGCGGCGACCGGCCTGACCGGCGCGCCGGCATGGGCCGGTGCGGACGCGCCTCGTGAGCCGACTTCGACCACGACTTCGGCTGAGGGGTCGGTGTCGTCGACCAGCTCCAGAATCCGTTCCATGTAATGATCCTGGACCCAGTCGATAACGAATCGGTTGGGTGCCAGCAGGCGAAGGACCGGGCCGTCGTCGACGGCCTGCAAAGGCCGGATCCAGGTGTTGAACTGCTGCTCGGGCAGCTCCGCCTGCAGGACGCGGATGCACTGGTTCCAAAGCGTCGATTCAGCGGACACGATTCCCCGGGGTGCCTGTAGGTCAAGAGAGTGAGAAAGACCGGGCAGTCTATACTGAAACTCCAGTGTTTACACCAGTCTATTGACAGTCCCAGACCTTCTGCGTACCCTTGCCGCCCTTCTCTAAGTACGGCTCCGAAAGGGCCGTATTTCAACTGATTTCTGGCCCCCGCGGGGCCACCGGGAAAGGCTATGAAACGCACATACCAGCCCAGCAAGGTCAAGCGTGCCCGTACGCACGGTTTCCGTGCTCGCATGGCGACGAAAGCAGGCCGTCTGGTCCTGAAGCGCCGCCGCGCAAAGGGCCGAGCCAAGCTGACGCCTTAACGCGTCGCGCATCCGTCGCAGCGACGAGCCACAACCCACGATTGACGAGCAGCTCATCAAACCGGTTTACAAAGGACAACCGGCTACTTGATGCGGCTGCTTTCGGCCGCGTGTTCAATAAAGCGTCACGCAGTCGAGACAAACTGTTTACCGTGCTCGCACGAGGCAACGAAGAGAGTATCGCGCGGCTTGGGTTGGCGATTTCCAAGAAACACTGTCGTCGCGCCACGGCCAGAAACCGAATAAAGAGAATCATTAGAGAGTCGTTTCGAGAGCAACAAGCGCTACTGAGCGGTATCGATGTCGTCGTTATCAACCAGCCGGCCGCCACGACAGCCAGCAACGACGAGATCCGCGGAAGCCTGAACGAGCACTGGCAGCGCTGCAGCAAGGTAAAGCAGGAACCGAAACCGAATGGATAATCAACGACTGCTGATCTGGGCGTTCTTCCTGCTGATGGGCTGGATGACCTATCAGACCTGGATGCAGGATTACGGACCGCAGCCAGCGGCGCCGGCCGGGCAGCCAGAACTCGCAGTCGATGAGCCGGTGGTGCCCGCTTTTGACGACGACCTTCCGGAAATTGGCGCGCAGCCGGCAGAGGCCGCTGACCCGCTCGGCGCGGACGGCATCGAGGCAGTCGAAGTTAGCGAGGCTCCCGCTGTCACCGTTCGCACCGACGTTTTCGAGGTCGAAATCGCGGCCGGCGGCGGCACCCTGAGAAGAGCCGTACTCCTCAATTACCCGGTCGCGAAAGACCGGCCTGATGAGCTCGTCAACCTGCTGAGTCTCACTCCGCCGGAATTCGGCCTTATCGAGTCGGGCGTTCGTGCTGCCGGCGGGGCCGCAGAGGCAACACACCTCAGCGTTTTCGAGAGTGCGCGCGATCGTTACGAGCTCGGCGACGCCGATGAGCTGGTCGTGCCACTGACCTGGACGGATGCCAGCGGCGTCACGGTCGAGAAGCGTTACCGCTTCAAGCGCGGCAGCTATCGAATCGACCTCGAGCAGGTTGTGACGAACGGCTCAGCCGACACGTGGCGTGGCGCAGACTACGTCCGCATTAAGCGCCACTCGGCAGAGATCGAGCGGTCAATGTTCGATGTCGAGTCGTATTCTTTCATCGGCCCGATCATCTATGACGGTGAAAAGTCGGACAAGCTGGACCGCGATGATCTCATCGAGGATGGAAAATTCGAGTACTACTCGCAGCAAGGGTGGGTCGGTTCGATCCAGCATCATTTCGTGCGTGCCGCCGTGCCACCCGCCGGCACCGACTATCGCTTTTCGGTTGCCGTAAACGGCAACGTCGCAACCAGCAGCGCGATTCGCCGCAACGTCGTATCGGTTGCGCCCGGCACCAGCGAGACGTTCGCGACGTCGCTGTTTGTCGGGCCGAAGCTTCAGTCGCAGCTCGAGGAAATCGACAAGAGCCTCAAGCTGACCGTGGACTACGGCTGGCTCACGATCATTTCGCAGCCACTGTTCTGGCTGCTGAGCTTCGTACACGGCTTTGTTGCGAACTGGGGCCTTGCAATTATCGTTGTCACGATTCTCATCAAGCTTGTGTTCTACAAGCTGACCGAATCGAGCGGCCGGTCGATGGCCAAGATGCGTAACCTGCAGCCACGCATGAAGGCCTTGCAGGATCGTTACAAGGACGATCGCCAGGCGCTGAGCCAGGCGATGATGGATCTCTACAAACGCGAGAAAGTGAATCCGGCCGCCGGCTGTCTCCCGATCCTCATCCAGATGCCGTTCTTCCTGGCGTTCTACTGGGTGCTGCTCGAAAGCGTCGAGATGCGCCAGGCACCGTTCGCGCTGTGGATTACCGACCTGTCGACCCGCGATCCGTATTTCATCCTGCCGCTCATCATGGGTGTCTCGATGTTCCTGCAGCAGAAGCTCAATCCGGCACCGACCGATCC
>JAAUYD010051168.1_pt1 | contig 28851 bp, 29 predicted proteins | sample 7278101 | NCBI WGS metagenome assembly JAAUYD01 (sample SAMN14350128, study PRJNA611818) | marine sediment metagenome | isolation source: surface marine sediment (0.6m) | place: French Polynesia: Moorea | collected 2018-08
CCTTCGGCCAACGCAACCTCAAACCGGTGCGCGTGACCGTGGCCGACCAGGAACAAGTCGTGGCCACCCTGGTGGCTTCGGGGATCGGCCTGGCCATCATGATCGAAGATGAAGCCCTGGAACACCAGGCTGCCGGCACCATGGCCGTGTGGGACGAGGTGGTCGGCAGCATCGATCTGAATTTCGTATACAATCGTAAACGCGAGAAGGAGGCCGTGGTCGCTGCGGCCATCGAGAGCGTACGGGCCGTGTGGGAGTGCTGATGCATCCGACCGATAACATCGACGCTGCTGAAATCGCCCGCTTCTCGGCCATGGCAGACATCTGGTGGGAGCGCAAGGGCGAGTTCAAGGCTCTCCACGACATCAACCCCGTGCGCCTGGCCTATGTTCGCGATCGCGCACAACTGAACGGCCGGCCGGTGCTGGACGTGGGCTGCGGGGGCGGACTGTTGTCTGAAGCGCTGGCCGGCTGCGGCGGGCGGGTGACCGGCATCGATATGGCCGAGGCGTCCCTGGCCGTTGCCCGGGCGCACATGCAGCAGGGCGGCCTGGATATCGACTACCGTCGGAGCACGGCAGAGGCCCACGCCGGGGAGCGGCCGGGCTACTATGAGGTGGTCGTCTGTATGGAACTGCTCGAACACGTGCCCCGTCCGGCATCCATCATCGAGGCCTGCGCCCGCCTGGTGCGTCCCGGCGGAGACGTTTTTTTCGCCACGGTCAACCGTACCTGGCTCTCCTGGCTGCTGGTGATCGTGACCGCCGAATACGTGATGGGCATCGTTAGAAAAGGTACCCACGACTACAGCAAACTGATCAGACCCGGGGAGTTGAACGGCTGGGGGGCAGCCGCCGGCCTGCGGCTGGTCAACCGCTCCGGTTTGCGCTATATCCCCTTCGGCGGGTATGCGGCCCTTTGCCGGAGCACCGCCATGAACTACTTGATGCACTTCAGAAAGGAACCCCATGGCCATCTGGAAGAATCCGCGCTGGTTTGACGATAAACAGCGCCGGCAGCAGCTGGATGATCACATTCGCGCCACGGGCAGGGCCCGCTTCGGCAACCGCGAATTGGACGAAAAAGAGAAGGCCGATGCCGTGCGGGTGCATTTTGACCGCGTGGCGCCCAAATATGACTTCATGAATTCTTTGCTCAGCTTCGGCATCCAGCACGCTTGGAAGCGGGCCGCCGTGCGCCTGCTGGGCATCCGGCCGGGCGACAAGGTTCTGGACGTGTGCGGCGGCACCGGCGATCTGGCCATGCTGGCCGCCCGGCGGACCGGCCCGGCGGGCCAGGTGACCATCTACGACATCAACTACGCCATGATCCAGGCCGGCCGCCACAAGATCGACCCCTACCCGGACCTGGCCCACATCGGCTATGTGCAGGGGGACGCCGAACGGATCACCTTCCCCGACAACACCTTCGAATGCGCCATGGTAGGCTTCGGCATCCGCAACCTGACCCACCTCAAGCAGGGCTTTGCCGAAATGGTAAGGGTGCTCAAGCCCGGCGGGCGCTTCCTGTGCTTGGAGTTCTCACGGCCCACCAACCCTGTGTTTCGCAGCCTCTACGACTTCTACTCCTTCAACGTTATGCCGGCCTTGGGCCAACTGATGGTGGGCTCGGCCGAGTCCTATGCCTGTTTACCCGAAACCATCCGCATGTTCCCGTTGCCCGATGAACTATCCGCCATGCTGGGTGAGGTGGGACTGCGCAATGTGCGCTGGCGGTCGATGACCAATGGGATTAGTGTGGCCCACATCGGTATAAAGTAAGAATGGGCATCTTAAGGCACATATCTGCGTTCTCCCGATTGGGAAATCCTCGACGTAGCTCGTGAAAGGGTTCGAGGAACTGAGGATTCAAGGGGCCAAGTGAAGGTATTCTTCTAATCTTAATAGAATAGCAGGCAACGACGGCAGGTTGGGGTCCAGATCAAGGCCGCAGGTTTATTATAACCACAGGCGTAGTCGAGCTACGTCGAGGATTGCAATAAACCGAGAACGAATATATGGGCCTCCAGATGCCGTCGAAAATCAGAAGAGAATCAAGCGAACCAGCACCACTACTAGTACACTCAGCGGGAAATAGCTGGCCTTGTTGAACAGTTCCATGGCCTGCTTGCGGTCGTTATTGGTGACCAGCCTCAGGACCGGCAGCAGCAATAGCCAGACGCCCAGGCCAGCGACGGCCAGCAAATGAAGGACGCCGAGGGTCAGCGGTGAGACCCATACCACCAGGAAGGTCAGGAAAAAAGCCATCACCAGGCAGGCCATTGCCAGCAGGCCGGCGCGCTCGAGCCCCAATTTTACGGGAATGGTTTTGGCCTTGAAGCGGCGGTCCTCCTCGATGTCGGTCCAGTCGTTGGGGATGTTCTGACCGCCAATCTCCCAGAAAAAGATCCAGACGAACAAGACCAGCAGGAACAGCACCGGCGGTTGGGGATTGACAGCAAACACGGCGGCCACGGCACCCAGGCTCTTGACGATACCGTTGATCACGGCCCGCAAGGGCGTCACCCGCAACAGCAGGCAGTAGACGGCTTCCAGCAGGCCCCCGGCCAGGAAGATATAGAAGCAGACCGGATTGAGCAGCCAAGCCCCGATCATGGCCACCAGAGCCCAGCCGCCGGCCCACAGGATGCCTTCGGGCAGGCTCAGTACGCCCTTGGCCAGCGGGTGGCGCACCAACACGCCGTCCAGGTAATCCTCCCCGTCGTTGTAGCCGCCGGCGCGAACCTTTTCCAGGTCGTTGCGGTAGTCCACCAGGTCGTTGAGGGCATAGACGGCCGTATAGCCGGCAAAGACGGTGATCAGTCCCAAGAGAACGGTCGTTGCGGAGGGAAATCGCCCCAGGCACAGCAGGGCGGCCAGGGCCGGGGTGGCGATATCGATAATCCCGTGGGGGGTCCGGGACAGGGCCAGAAACAGCTTGGTTCGCGGATGGGTCAGGATGGCTTGTAGGGTCATGGGTGTCGCAATACCGATTCGAAAGGGTTGATGCGTCGGCAGTTGCCGGTTGCCTTGGTGCCAGGGTCGCTGCAACTTGTCAGAATTGCGGCAAGTTGTCAATTTCAAGCTTGGTGCCGACACAAAAAAAGGAGACCATCATCGGCGATGCATGCTGCTACATCTGTTATCTGTTTTTTTGTGGAAATCTGCATCTGTACCCAATCTCAGCGACGTGTTAAAAATTCCAATCGTACGGTCTAAGGGTTCATCCATAGAGCTGATACCCAAACTGAGCGATTCACCTTTCTCGAAGAGAGCGGTTTGATTATGATAACGAATGGGTAACACCGATCCTTGTTCTTGAAAGGTGAAACCCATTGGGTTTGCCGAGCTCTCCCCATCTTCGGCGTTAGGTATCGCCGCGAATAGTGCACTATAGCGCGACGACACCTGCCTTGAATCTGCGGCAAGCTCGACAATCGCTTAGCTTGGGTGATAAAAAGCCCGTGCAGGGCCCCGGGAGGAGGCGTGCTGATCAAAAACCTGCTGCTTTATACCGCCACCGTATTTATCTGGGGATCGACCTGGCTGGGAATCAAGTTCCAGTTGGGGCAGGTTGATCCGCTGGTATCGGTGGTCTATCGGTTCTGCCTGGCAGCCGTGCTGCTGTTCGCCTGGTGCGTTCTGCGGGGCTTGACCCTGCGTTTTGCCGTCCGCGACCATCTCTTCATTGCGCTGCAGGGGATCTGTCTGTTTGCGGTCAACTACTGGCTGTTTTATCTGGCGGAGGTATACCTGACCAGCGGCGTCGTGGCGGTAGTTTTCTCCACGATCGTCTTCTGGAACATCCTCAACGGACGACTCTTTTTGAAGACACCGGTGCGGGCCAATGTGGTCTGCGGCACGGGGCTGGGCATCGTGGGCATCGGCCTGGTCTTTTGGCCCGAACTGTCCGGCTTCAGCCTGTCCGACAGCGGCTTTCGGGGCTTTGTGCTCAGTGTGGCCGCCACCCTGATGGCCTCCTTCGGCAATATCCTGTCGGCCCGCAATCAGAAGCACGGCCTACCCGTGGTTCAGACCAACGCCTATGGTATGGCCTACGGCGCCCTGTTCATGCTGATCGCCGCGGTGCTGGCCGGCAAGCCGTTCAGCCTCGATCCGTCACCCGCCTATATGCTCTCTTTGATCTACCTGGCCCTGTTCGGCTCCGTGGTGGCCTTCGGCTGCTATCTGACCCTGGTGGGCCGCATCGGTGCGGACCGGGCCGCATACGCCACCTTGCTGTTTCCCATCATCGCACTGATCATCTCGACCCTGTTTGAGGGCTACCATTGGTCGCCTCCAGCGCTGGCCGGCGTGGTGATCATCTTGTTGGGCAATGGCCTCGCGCTGTCGGCATTCGGACAGCGGCCCCTGCGTTTTCGCTGGCCGGTGAGCATCCGTCGGCAACCGCGACACGGTGTGAAGCTGTCTTGAGGACCGCGTTCGTCAGGAAGCTTGAGCAATCTTTGACTGTCTGCTGCGCATTGCAGGATGCCGAAACGACGTTGGGGTCAAGCAGGATGTTCAGTATGTTTATTACCGGCAGGTATGCGGCGATAGTGGAAAACCAGTCAAATGAATTCAATCCCAAACTGGTCGCCATTGATCCACTTGACGACTGCTTTTCTGGTTAGCTTGTGGTGCTTCTTGGCGAATGGGATGGTCACATGTATTTTCAGCCCCTTCTTTAGGGATGCAAGTTGTTTGCAAACGATGTGAGCACCGCCTTTGCTGAGATTGATGATGGTTGCCGGAAGTATTTCCGAGTTCGTTGAGACCGAAATCGGATTTCGATATACTTTCCTGGCATTTCTCCTTTTGTAGAAACGAATCCCCATCAAGTCTTTCTTTGTCCATCGGACAATCGCCCTGGTTTTGAGGCTGCCGCGTTTTTGGGTTAACGGAATGGCCACCAATATCTCGGTCCCTTTCCCGAATTGATGTAAATGCCTGCTGCTGATCAATGCCCCGCCCGTGCTGATATTCTTACACTTTCCGGAAAACACCATCGATCCCTTAGAAAAAAATATATCTTTTCGATAATTTTTTCTTTCACTCATCCGTATGCTTGTATGTTTACGACTTTCTGCGTTCATTTTTGCAGCCCGCGTTGTCTGGTTCCCACATGCATTCGCGTAAAATTGGTACGATCAAGCGAAGTCTCGACGGCACCCCACGATCCCAGAAACAAGCATGCAGGAGAAGGCGTTTGAAAGGCTCCGGAGACGGAGCGTCATCAAATTTGAATCTATCGGGATTTGCGCCATCCGATGAGGAATGGAAATCAATACTGGCTAAATGTAGTTGAGGCCGTATAACCTGTCAAAGCATTTTTACCAGCCGGCGGTGCTGCTCTCCCATATCCATTCCAGCAGACGCGGTCGCAACAGCGCTTGACCCCCACCGGTCAATTCAACCGCTTCGGCTTCGCCCAACCAGGGCTGGATGGCCGCCCGGACGTGCGCTGGCATCCGTTTCTGACACGCAATGATCCCGACCATATCTGCCTATTTTGGAACAGACACTCAGTGGCGGTCGACGCCATTCAGGCACCGGGCTGGCAGGGGCATGGGTTGCCGCTTGGATTCAATTCGTATATTGATGAAAAAGTGTCCATAAGGTCAACCGAGGAAGATCAATCATGAAAAAGCTGCCCGTAAAAACCAAATTTCAGTTCGGCGCCGGCTGTATTTTGTTCCTATACTGCCTCACCGCCGCCACCATCGCTTACCATTTTTTGAAGGGGATGGTCAGCAGAGAGATCTACAAAGAGACCCAGATCTTCGAGAGTGTCGCCGACGCCACCCGCACTTACGTCAAGGACGTGTTGCGTCCCGAAGTGGCCGCACTCATGCCGCCGGACGGATTCATCCCCCAGGCCATGTCCACCTCCTATGTCGGACGTGAGGTCATGGCGCGCATCCGCGAGCGCTTCCCGGAGTTCGAATACCGGCGGGCCGCCGCCAACCCCATGAACCCGGTCAACCTGGCCGACGACTTCGAGAACGAGATGCTGCATTGGTTTGCCGACCATCCGGACCGCAAGGAGTGGCAGGGCCTGATTGAAAAAAATGGCACGGCTTACTACACCCGCATGCGGGCCATCTTCGCCGAGGCCGAATGCCTGCAATGCCACGGCCGGCCAGCCGATGCGCCGGCGGACATGAAAGCCATCTACGGTTTGGGGGGTGGATACGGCTACCGGGAGGGTGAGGTGGTGGCGGCCGATACAATCTACATCCCGGTAGGCTTCAGTTTCGTACGCATCAAAGAGGCGGCCTGGCTGACGTTCCTGGTGGCGGCGGTCTCCCTGTTTTTTCTCTGGGCGCTGTTTTACCTGCTATTCAACCGTACGGTCGTACTCGAGCTAAAAGGTCTGTTGTCCACTTTTCGCAGCATTGCCGGGCCTGCCGGCCAAGAGGATGTCCCCCTGCCGGTGACCGGCGGGGACGAGGTGGAGCAGTTGAAGGGCGCTTTCGAGGTCACCGCCCAGGAGTTGCAACAGGCCCACAACGACCTGAAAGCCTCCGAAACCAAGTACCGCCTGATGTTCGAAACCAGCCAGGATGCCATCATCATTGTCGACGGGAAGGAGGCGGTCAGGGATATCAACTCGGCCGGCATCGAGTTGTTCGGCTTCGTCGATCGGGCCGAAGTCCTCTCCATGGAGACCTTTTACCAGTTCTTCTTCGACACTCGTGAGGCGATCGATTTCACCCGTACGCTCGAGGAGAAAGGCTTCGTCAAGGACCTCGAAGTGGAGATGGTCGACCGGCTGGGCAGCATCCTGACCATCATGGTGTCGGCCACCGCCCGGCGCGATGCTACCGGCGCGTTTACCGGCATCACTGCCATGCTGCGGGACGTGACCGAGATGCGCCGCATGGATAAACACCTGGCCCAGACGGAAAAGCTGGCCTCCGTGGGGCAGCTGGCCTCGGGGGTGGCCCACGAGATCAACAATCCCTTGGGGGTGATCCAGTGCTATGCCAACCTGATCGCCAAATCACAGCCGGCCGATTCACAGGTTCTGGAAGACGTCAAAATCATAAATAAGCATACCGACCAGTGCCGCAGCGTGGTCGAGGCCCTGCTCAACTTTTCGCGTACCGCCGAACCGCGAATGAAAGCGACCGACATCAACACTTGCACCCAGGAGGTTCTTGCCGTGCTGGGACTCCAGTTGCAGAGGGACATGTTCACCATCCAGCGTGATTTCGATCCGCAGCTGCCGCCCATAACGGTGGACGGCAACAAGATCAAACAGGTGATGATGAACCTGTTGATCAATGCCAGCCAGGCCATGCCCGACGGCGGGTGCATAACGGTGACCACCCGCCTGATCAACGACGGCAGGCATGTGTCGATTGCCATCGCCGACACCGGCAAGGGCATACCCCGGGAAAACATTCCCAAAATCTTCGATCCCTTTTTTACCACCAAGGGGCCGGAAAAAGGCACCGGTTTAGGACTCTCTGTCAGTTACGGCATCGTCCAGCAGCATGGCGGGCACATCAGCGTGGATTCGACCTCGGGTCGCGGCACAACCTTCACGGTGCTGCTGCCTACCGATCAGTCGTAAGCAGTGCACTTCATCTGGTTGTACCGCCGATCAACACACTGCAGCCTCAAGGCTGCAGTGACGCCTCGAGGATGCAGGTGCGCATCCCTTGTCCGCCACACTTGAAACTAGTTAAAAAATAATATGATTACATATAGTTAAACGATCCTTTACCTCCACAGTCGACCCATGTCCGGTTCGCCTGGCTGCCGCCTGAATGCGGCACCTCCTTCTCAAATAATTCCCTATTCGTTGATAACCTGCCGTAATATTTAACTTTTTATTATTACCACAATGTGGCACATCATTTGCTCACCAGAATTGAATTCAATAAACCACGTGGTTTAAACCACGCCGTTTAAGACCCGGTGCCGGTGGTGGCGGTCGAATGATGACATGCAAGCAACCCCCTACCCGCGCGTTCACCTACCATCAAATATGTTGAGGAGGAGTTGAATGGCAACGAATTCAGACAACCAGATCGTCAAAGACGTTGGCAAATGGGATTGGGCGGAGCTTTGGAAAAAAGAGGACTGGTGGGCCATCTGGCTTGGATTCTTCATTCTGCTAGCCGGTGTAGTGCTCTATTTTCCCCAGGCCGGGACCATGAAATCGAAGCTGATGGAGATCGAGTCTACATATCTCCAGGCGGCCCAGCGCACCGACAAGTTCAAGACCATCGCCTGGTATCAGATGAACGACGCCAAGAAGAAGGTCAAGGCCAACAGCATTCCGGCCGGCAAGTTCATGTCCACGTTCTCCAAAAAGACCCACAGCTGGACGACCAACCCGACAGACGCCTTCTTCATGAGCAAGGAGAAGGCCGACGCCAAGAAGGCCAGGGCCATGCCCAAGTATGAGACGGCCAAGGCCACTGAAGCCGAGGCGCTGGCAGCGGCAACGGCTGCCGAGGCTGCCGCCGAGGCCGCCGGATTCAGCGATGCAACGCTCAACCTCCAGGCCAAGGAAGCCATCGGCAAATGGCGCGATGCCCATCTGGCCACCGGCAAGGCAAAAAAGAAGACCGGTGCCAAGCCTTACAACCAGATCGGCTGGCTGATCTTTCTGGGCGCCTCATTCGCCGTCTTCTTCGGCATCGGCATAAAGGCCATGGGCAATGATTTCGGCAAATTCCTGGTCGGGTTCGTCTTTGTTTTTCTGGTGGCTGTCTTGGCCTACCTGGCTTCCAGTCAGGCGACCATGAAGCAATACGGTATCGGCTACGCTGCCTGGGCCATCTTCTTCGGCATGCTGATCTCCAACACCGTGGGTACCCCCAAATGGGCGCTCCCGGCCGTGCAGACCGAGTATTACATCAAGACCGGTCTGGTGCTTCTGGGTGCCAAGATTCTGTTCGAAAAGATCATCACCATCGGTACCGCCGGCATTTTCGTGGCCTGGGTGGTGACACCGACCGTCTGGATGGTCACCTACTGGTTCGGCCAAAAGATCATCAAGATTCCTTCCAAGCGCCTCAATGCCACCATCTGTTCGGACATGTCGGTCTGCGGTGTGTCCGCGGCAATCGCCACGGCAGCGGCCTGCAAGGCCAAAAAAGAGGAGCTGACCCTAGCCGTCGGCCTCTCCCTCGTGTTTACCTCCATTATGATGATCGTCATGCCGGCGGTGATCAAAGCCACTTTTCCCGTGGACAAACAGCTGATCCTGGGCGGCGCCTGGATGGGCGGCACCATCGACGCCACCGGCGCCGTGGCTGCGGCCGGTGCCTTCCTGGGTGAGAAAGCACTTTACGTGGCCGCCACCATCAAGATGATCCAGAACGTGCTCATCGGCGTGATCGCCTTTTTCGTGGCGCTCTATTTTACCACCCGCGTGGAAGCCGCCGAGACCGGCCAGAAAGTCGGCGCCATGGAGATCTGGTACCGCTTTCCCAAGTTCGTCCTCGGCTTCATCGCGGCCTCCATCATCTTCTCCCTGGCCTACACCTCCTTCAACGGCCAGGTGAGTGGCTTGGGGTCTGCCATGATCGACCAGGGCGTTATCAAGGGCATGGGGGACCTGTTTCGGGGGTGGTTCTTCTGCCTCTCCTTCGTGAGCATCGGCCTGGCCACCAACTTCCGTGAACTCAGAGAGCACCTGGTGGGCGGCAAGCCCTTCATCCTCTATGTGGTGGGACAGTCTTTCAACTTGTTCTTGACCCTGGTGATGGCCTATATCATGTTCTACGTGGTCTTCCCCGAGTTGACCGCCACGATCTAAATCGTACGACGGAAATGGCTATTTTGCCCGATAAAGTGCCGAATGGAGGCATGCTGCCGTGAAGTGATGCAAGCGGTCTCCATTTGGCATTTGGGCGTTGACATGTGTCGATTGGCGGATGAAAATGGGGTTCTGCCATTGAATGGACGTGTGACAGGAGATAACCGGATGGAATCGACCACCCAACCCAAGATGCCCCGCGCCAAGGCATGGGCCATATTAGGGCTGACCTTTTTATCGCTCTGGTTGTTCGCCATGGTCGTCGGCCCGTGGCTGCAGCACCACATCTACGGCATGGATGAGATCGTCCGGGTCATCGAGGAGAACGACATCGATGCCGGGGCTTATTTTTACACGGAAATCGAAGGGGCCTACACGGGTGAGAAGTACCTGCGCCAGTCGCTGGAGATGGCCGCTCCCGAGCAGTTCGGACTGACCCTGCCCTTCCTTTCGGGCATCGCCGCCTGCCTGGTCCTGCTGTGCCTCGGATTCAAATACCTGCCCGAGTGATCCGGATGACCGCTGAAGAAACCCTGAATCGCAACCACGACCTGATTCTGGCGGAGGAGAAACACTTTGCCGCGTTGGTCTCCACCAAGGTGATCGACAAACCCAAACTGGCGGTCTGGATGATACTGATCCCGGTGTTTTTCGTCTTTTACTTCTGGCAGCTGAAACGCTATTCGGATGGCCGCAAGACCTTTGCCGAGAAGTTTATCGTCACCAGACAGCGGGCCCTGGACCAGGCCCTGCAGTCCGCCCAAAGCGGCCGTAATCCGGATATCGAAACGGTGGTGGCTGCTTCCGACATTCCCGATGCCATTCGCAAGGACTATCGCCGTTGGGTGGCAGTGCTCATCGACCATTACCGGGACCTGATCCTGTCTAAAGGCAGCAGCTATGCCGCGCTGGTCCGCTCCGTTTACAAAAGCCGCACCAACTACCTCTTATTTCTCAATCGTCTGAACCAGGTGGAACGGGAATTCGATGCCGCCCTCAAACCGCACATCGAGACGACCGTAGAAAACGTGAACGGCATCATCAAGTTGATGGAAGAGAGCACCGGCAGCATTCGCCGGCAACGTGCAGAGGCGATCTTTCCCTGAGATGTGCGAATCCATTTTAAGATGACCGGTGCCGGGCGGCGTCCGTCCATTGCCGCCGGCTGGTCTGAGATCTGCTGCCCAGGGAATGTTTTACCGGTGCGTCAACCGGCGGAGCGTTCACGCCAAAACCGATCTTCTTCGGCCTCGACCGCCTCTTGTCGGCGCGGGGCGAGAAAATGGCGGTACCATTTCTCTCGCTTGTCGATTCGCCGGCCGGCGAGCTTTTCTTCGATCAATGCCAGTGCCTCGATGGATTTGTCACACACCGGATACCCCTTCTCATCAAGATCGATGGACGTACCATAGTCGACACGGGAGATGTTGTTGATGTCCACCAGCCGGATGTCACCGCCAATGGTCAGGATCAGATTGCCTGCACCGGCCAGATCGGGAATGTGGCCGGCATCATTGATCATCCGTTTGATTTGTTTCACGAATCGTCGGCTGCGTTGTCGGACCGTTGCGACCCAGCGCTGCTGCGGCAAGCCGTTGGTGTCGGCATGCCGGCCCAATTGATCGTAAAGACCGGCCAGCAGCCGGTCGCTGTCCAAAATGGTCCATGGATCTAAAATCTCGCCCGATACATACTCTTGAAATCCGCACAGCATCAGATCCCGCCCCCCCGATCGTCGGTAGTCCACAATGCATTCCTGAGAGGTGGCCATGAAATCAGGCGCCAGGTAGTGCTCGACGATCTTTACCCGTCCGATTTCATTCAGGGCGTGGTCCAGGGTCTTCAGGCGAGCCCGGAAGATGCGAAACATGCGCCGCGGCCTGGCTTTGGGAAACCACATCACGCCGTCACGTGGCGATCCCGTTCGCTCCAAGGTCACCGCCGCGGGATCGAGAATTTCCATGATATGGGATCGCAGTCCCTGGCGGTAATGCTTCCTGAAGACGACCGGTGCCGCGCGATTGATAAAATTCAAGGCCATGACGTCGGCGTGATCGATGGATGGTTTGTCCCTGATGTCTGGCATAATGGATGCGCCTACCGCTTTGGGTTTACAGATCATCAACATAGCCCATCCGCGCCCAAAGAGGCAATCTTAAGGATCCCCGCCGGCCATCGCAGTCAATGACGACATTAACGGCCGGTAAGCAGTCTATTGGGCATTCAGTGGCAGGCAAACCCCACCACAACCCGTTATAAAGTCAGAAAAAAAATTTAATATCAATATGTTAAGTGAATCGTCAATCGGCCTGCCGAATCTGCCGAGACGTAGCCGGCAGGTTGAAGATCGAATCAAGGTGACTAGAATGACAGTCATAGATATGATTAATGTGATCTTATCAGTAACAAGGAGAATGGAGATGATAACCTACCTTTTACTTTACCTGACGCTTTTTATGATTGCCGCCTTCTATGGATGGCGTGCCGCCCAGTTGGCCTTTGCCTCGCGGTCCCGAAGCCGGTCCCTGCATCCGCGATCAAGCAAAAGACGTGACGATAATTAAACACACAATGAGGTGAATTATGAATATCGATATTAAATGCTTTGCATCCTTGTCCGATGACGCAACCTGCAGTTATGACCACACCAAAACCGTTTCCGTGGAAGGTGATGATGCCACAGCCAGAACGGTTGCCGACACCATCAGTCTCCGCCAGGATGACGTCGCCTTCGTATTCATTAACGGCAAACGTGCGACGATCGACAATCAGCTGACCAACGGTGATCGGGTTGCCTTCGTACCCGCTGTCGGTGGCATGTGATACGACTGAGAAGAAACGATATGGGTACACTGACTCCAAAAGAAAAACGTCGCATGGCAGATGTGATTGAGAACCGCGTTGGCCGTGGACCGACAGAAGTTGTGGCCGGCTGGCAAAAAATGTTGACCGATCTACTGGACCGCATGGCTCCTTATCTAAGAAATGGGGCCATGATTACCTTCCAACGGCTGTTCCCGGATGAAGTGCGTTTTTTCGAGCAACTCAATGCAGAAATTAGAGTACCGGCTACTGTTGCAGCCATATTCCTTCCTCCCAGTGTACGCCATCAGATGCTGGGAGGGGATATGAATGCATTCGACGGTGCCGCGAGTCCGGATAGGGGCGCCCTGGTCGCCTGCACTCCAAATGAGCATGACATTATCGTCAACGCACTGTTTGCACTGCCGCCGTTCACGCCGGCAGTAGATGTGTACGATCGGGGACAGATGGTGGCAGGATACCAATACGACGACATCGCCGCATGTCGTACCGAGCTTGAGCAAATAATTCGTCGTCACTTGGTACGTGAGAACGCGAAAATGAATCGAGAGGGAGCTTAACAGATGGACAGCAAATCGTTTGTCGTGATCGGAGGCAGCGCCGGCATCGGTCTCGACATCACCAGCCGTTTAGTTGACATTGGTCATTCGGTTACCGTCGTTTCACGATCGGAAGGTGGCATCGCCGGGTTGCCGGGCGTTCGTCACATACCAATGGACATCACTCGCGACGACTTCGAACCACAGCAGCTACCGGAACGAATTCAAGGGTTGGCCTATTGTCCCGGCTCCATCCGTCTCAGGCCGTTTCATCGTCTCAAGGAGAGTGATTTCGAATCTGATTGGCGTATCAACCTGGTGGGGGCGGTGAAAGCTGTGCAGGCTTGTCTGTCGGGCATGAAAAAGGCCGATCCGCCGGCATCCGTGGTTTTGTTCAGCACCGTGGCCGTGGGAACCGGCATGCCCTTTCACGCCTCCATTGCCAGTGCCAAAGGCGCTGTGGAGGGTTTGACACGATCCTTGGCCGCTGAATTTGCCCCCAAGATCAGGGTCAACGCCATCGCCCCGTCATTGACGAACACCCAGCTGGCCAAAACACTACTGTCCGACAGCGGCAAGCGTCAGGCTGCCGCCGACCGCCATCCGCTTAAACGCTTTGGTACGCCAGCCGACAGTGCGGCGATGGCCACGTTTCTGCTCAACGGAGAATCGTCCTGGATCAGCGGCCAAATTATTGCCGTAGACGGAGGCATGGGTGCCCTGCGAACCTTCAAATAGTGCCCCGACGCCAAGGAGGCGCCGTGGATTCTTCTACAAACAAATCGTCCCGTCAAAATGGCGCCTTGCTGGGCATGTTCATCGGAGACGCGCTGGCCATGCCGGTGCACTGGTACTATAACCGTGACGCTCTTGCCAAAGATTACGGTCGGGTGACCGGCTACCTGGCCCCCAAGAATCCTCATCCGGACAGCATCCTGTGGCGCAGCGCCTACCGCCCCCTCAATGCCAGTGGTGATATTCTGCATGACCAGGCCCAATACTGGGGATCTCCAGGCATTCACTACCACCAATTCCTGAAAGCCGGCGAAAACACGCTCAACCTCAAGCTTTGCAAACTGCTGATCGACCAACTCAGGGAGGTAGACGAATATGACGCCGACGTTTTTCTGGACGCCTACATCGCGTTCATGACCACCCCAGGCATGCACACCGATACCTATGTTGAAGAGTACCATCGAGCGTTCTTCACCAACCTGGCCAATGGGAAGCACCCGCGCTCCTGTGGAAGCATAGAAAAGCACATCAGTGGCGTTATCGGCATGGTCCCGCTGGCGGTACGTTACGCCGACGATCCGGACATGGCCAGGCAACTGGCATTCGAACATCTTCATTTGACCCATCTGGGGCCGCGCATGACAGCTGCCGGCCAACTAGTTATGGATCTGTTGCTTCCCTTACTCCAGGGCCAGTCCTTGGCGGGTCTAATCACGGATAAGTTACAGCGGCAGGACAACCCATTCCTGGGCCATCCTTTGGTGAATTGGCTCGACGATCCGGATGATGTCGTGATCGGCAGACGACTGAGTACTGCCTGTTATGTGGAGGATGCCATGCCGTCCATCGTCTATCTGGCCCTCAAATATCACGACGACCCGGCCCAAGGGTTGATTGCCAACACCAATTTGGGCGGCGACAACGCCGGGCGCGGAGCGGTGTTGGGCGCACTGCTGGGCGCCGCCAACGGACAACATGCGTTTCCAGAGGACTGGATAACAGGGTTGCGACAGCCGCCGGATATGATCGGCAACCACAACCAAAGGATATCATCATGAACACCGACAACGACGAGACCTTGTATGTGAAGGTCAGGGACATGGCCGGCAATGATTTTGTCTGTCCCTTGAACGAATTGAGAGATCCCAATTCTTGAACGTGTCGGTATCTGATTCGATAAAACCATCTTCCTGAAGCGCACACAACCTTGTCGGTTGTGTCGGTCACGGTTACTTCCTTCCTTGATTACTCCCAGCCATGCGCCGAATAGCGGAAAATCAAATGCGTCGTTTGGCTGTTTGCCGGGTAACCTGGCGGACGGTGCTCACCCGTCGGCCAACACCTCATCGAAGAAGCTGGTCATGTGCTGCCATGAGCGGCGGTCCGCTGACGGATTGTAGGCCAGGGCGGCCATACCCCGCTTGTCCGCATCTGGATTGGTGAAGCTGTGACGGGTACCGCCGTAGGCAATCAGCTGCCAGTCGATGGCCGTTGCATTCATCGCTTTGACGTATGTACTCACCGCTTCCGGCGCATTCATGGGATCCGTGGCCCCGTGGCAGATCAGAATCCTGGCGTCGGTGCGGGCAGCCTGGTCGGTTGAGGGAGGGATCAGTGAACCGTGAAAGCTGACGACGCCCTTGAGATTTGTGCCACCGTAAGCCAGCACCTGGACGGTGGCCCCACCGAAGCAATAACCGATGGCGGCCAGACGGCGGGTATCCACCTGAGGTTGTTGCTTGAGCACTTCCAGGCCGGCCATGGCCCGCTGCAGCCACTGGTCCATGTTGCTGTTGACCGTCTTCATCCATGCGGCTGCCTGGTCTGGATGCTCGGTGGATTTGCCCTTGCCGTACATATCCAGGGCAAAGGCCACATATCCCATCCGGGCCAGTTTGTCGGCGCGTGAACGCGCGTAGTCATTGAGTCCCCACCACTCATGAACCACCAGGATACCGGGGCGTTTGCCTGAAACACTGCTGTCGTATGCCAAGTGGCCTTCCAGAGCGACACCGTCATGGTCGTAGGCGATGGTTTGGGTTACTACCGTGGCATGGGCGCTGGCGGCCAAGAGGAAAATGGCCGCAAACAACATTGCATATCGGATTATCATGATACCTCCTTTACAAACGGCGGCAAGGCCGCCTTGAATGGGGGCCGCCTAAAAATTATCGTGCACGGGCCCGCAATGATGATCTCAGCGCTGGACTTTCATATTGATCGGGCTGACAACGTCTCGCGGACGGATGGTCGGGTCGATGCATCTATAGTAGGGCGGATTTGTCGAATCTCAAGGGAAAGCCGATCCCGGTGCTCTGTTCTTTTCATTTTGGCGAACGTTGGTCCGGCAGTCAGGATACCATTTTGCGTGGTGATCAAGGCCATTTCAATGTCATGCATCGCGATGGCGAGGCGTTCTGCAGCGCTGCGGCGGGAATGTTGGTGCCGGGGCGGGATCAACCCCGACGAACCAGCAGCAGGGTGTTGCCGATGACCGTCAGGCTGGAGAGCAACATGGCGGTGGCGGCCACCAGCGGTGTCAACAGACCGCTCATGGCCACCGGGATGCTGATCAGGTTATAGATCCAGGCACACCACAGGTTTTGCAGGACCTTGCGGCTGACCTGGCGGGAAAGGTAAAGAAAATCGAGCAGCTGAGAGGGATCGCCGCGCATGAGCGTAATGTGGGCCGCCTCCTTGGCCAGTCCCTGTCCGGAGTGGACGGCCACCGCCAGATGGGCCACGGCCATGGCGGCAGCGTCGTTGACCCCGTCGCCCGCCATGGCGACCTGCCGTCCTCGGTCCACAAGCGACTGGATATAGTCGGCCTTGTCGGCCGGCAGCAGTCCGCCGTGGGCCTGGGTCAGACCGACGCCCTGGGCCACGGTTTGCGTGGGGGTCTCACCGTCGCCGGATATCAGATGGATATCCGCAATCTCCTTTTTCAGATCGGTGACCATAGAGGGTACCGACGGCCGGATCCGGTCGCCGAACAGCAAGATGGCGGCAGGGTGACCGTCGACACTGAAAAAGACGCGGGAGGTCAGCCGGTCCGGTTGACCGCCGTCCATGTCTCTGGCTGGCCTGGCATCGTTCCAGGCGAATGTCGGGCTGCCGATGCGCAGGGACTGCTTGCCGAATCGGCCTTGCACGCCGTCGGGGAAGGCGGTCACATCGGTCACGGCCGCCGGGACGATGCCTTTCTCTTTGGCATACACCCGGATGGCACGGGCGATCTCGTGGTCCGACGACCGTTCCAGCCCGGCAGCCAGAGCGAGAACATCATCGTCGGATACCTGCCCGTGACTTTCAATGTGGATGACCTCCCAACGGCCCCGGGTCAGCGTGCCGGTCTTGTCGAAAACCACGCAGTCAATGGCTACGGCGCGTTCAAAGGCCTCGATGTCACGGACCAGAATGCCGTTGCGGCCGGCCAGGGAGATGCCGGCCAAGCGAGCCATGGGGATGGCCACACCCAGAGCGCAGGGGCAGGAGATGACCATCACCGTGACCGCCCGAATTACTGACTGGTCGAAAGACAGTCCCTGCCACAGGCAGATCAGTCCCGTGATCCCGGACAGGCTGACGATAACGGGAACAAACCATCGCAGCAGACGGTCCGTGCGGCTTTCGAAGACACTTTTTTGCTCCAGGCTGCGGGACATGATGGCAATCATGCGGCCTAAAATGGTGTCCGCCCCCACCTTTACGGCGCTGGCGGTGATGCGGCCTTCCAGCACCCGGGTCCCGCTTTTAACGAGGCTGCCGGTTTTAATCCGCACCGGCCGGGGTTCTCCGGTCAGGGCCGATTCGTCTAAGGTTGCCATACCCGATATCACCCGTCCGTCAGCCGGTACGATTTCATCGCCTTCGACGCAAAAGCGGTCTCCCGGCTGCAGCCGTTCGATGGCCACATATCTGCCTTTGGGCCATTGATCGGTGATCATGCGCACCTTGGTTGGCTGCAGGGCGAAGAAGCTGTCCAGGTCGCGGCGGACCCGTCCCCTGGCCTGCTGCTCCAAAAATTTACCCAACAGCACAAGGGTGATGAGCATGCAGGCCGTATCGAAATAGAGATGGATGCTGCCGTCGATCCAGTTGAACAGGCTGTAGACCAGGGCACAGCCGGCACCCAGGCCCACCAGGGTCTCCATCCCAGGTGCCCCGTGGCGCAGACCTAACCAGGCTTTGCGCAGCATGGGGCCGCCGCCGTAGACGAAGGCTGCCACGGCCATGACCACGATGGGCAGGGAGATTTTGGAGACGGCATCGCTGGATAGGTCGGTAAAAAAACCGGCGTACAACGCCCAGGAGAGCATCATGACATTGGCCGACAACAAGGCGGTGACCAGCAGACGGACCAACTCCCGGCGTCGGCCGGTGTGTCCATGGTCAGCGTCATCGAGATCCCGGGCGGTGTATCCCAGCCGTTCAACCAGATCACGGATCTGGTCCGGCGCCACCTGTTCCGGCCGGTAGCTGCAGCGCAGGCGGTCGGTGGAGAAGTGGCAGCGTGCATCCGTAACGCCCGGAAGGCCGGCAACCGCCTTCTCGACTACCCAGGCACAGGCCGTGCACCACATGCCATCGACCACCAGGTTCAAATTCAGCGCGTCCAGACGCTGCGATGGCGTGCCGTCATCCGCCGGATGATTGCGATCCATGGGCCTATCCCGTCCATGGATGCCTCGCAGATCATCTTCAGTGGCGGGAATGACGCCTGCGGCCACGCACTGACGGTACAGGTCGGTCTGTTTGAAACTGGCGGGATCGTCCACCACCGTCGATTCCAGCAGCATGGTGTAGACCATGCTGCAGCCCTGGCAGCAGAAATGAAGCGGCTGGGTGTCGATCTTTTGGGTAACGGTGCCATACCGCAGGGGCAGGCCGCAAAGGTGGCAGGCAGGATCACTCATTGGTCAGGCCCACACCAAGGTGGGCGCGGGTGGGTTGATTGTGGCCTTGGTCAGATCAATCGCGTACGCCCAGGCTCTTGACCAGGGCGATGCTCTGCCAGCGCTCCTCGACCGTCATCGTGGTCGCCAGGGCCGGCTGTCGGCCGCCAGGGATGCCGTAGCTGATCTCCTTGAACAACAATCCGACAGACATGGTTTGGATCTTGTCGCTGCGCAGGTCGCCGGGGGGCGGCGCAAAACTTTGGCCTACGGTTCCATAGCCATCGAAATTGGGTCCGTGACATTGAAAGCAGTACCGCTGGTAGGCAATTTTTCCCGCGGCGATTACCGCCGGATCCGAAAGGGAAAAGGGCGGCTCGAGGTCTTCGGCTGCAGCGGCACGGTAAAGCGCTTCACCCCCCGTGACCGGCACGCTGCCGGGGGCCATCACCGGAATGGGGTTCTCGTGAGGTTTGATCGCCGGGGTCTCCCACATGCGACCAACGGAAAGTTGATAGTCATAGATCGTTATCACCCCGACGGCGACGAGGACAACGGTGGACACGATGAGGCCGAGAACTGCAATGCGTATCATTTACTCCCCCTTTGCACCACGGATATGTTGGGGATATGGCACGCTCGGATAGATCGAATAGGCGGATTCGCCAGGAACATCCTTAGCAGGCCGGTAGTCCCAGTCCGGTTGCCCCAAATCGCCGACGACATAATAGGACAGACCATCTTTGAACACGATGAAGGTGAGGATCAGCAGGATAATCACCCAGGTCTTAAAAGCACTATGTTCGCTGTGGCCGTGTCCGTGTTGTTCCGGGGGGGTCATATTTTAACCTCCAAAACGCCATAAAGGATAATGTACAAAAAGCCCCATACAATGGTTCCACCGATGATCAGGATCAGCACCAGGGGAAATGGGGCATTGCGTTCCTCAATACCGCCCACGTAGGTGGTGTGCACGGTTTGCATGCGCTTCTCGTCATCGTCGGTCCGAAAATGAACCCTGGCCAGACCGATGGCAAAGATCAGCACCCCCAGCACCGCTGGCAGCAAATAGAGGATGAAATGTTGGATATTGCGCAGTTCGAAATAGTGCATCGTTGGTATCCCTTCTCGTGAACCGCTGTCAGGAGGCACGCAGCAGTGCAAAAACGACAACGGCCAAGCTGACGCAAACGCCCAGGCCAATCAGGCTCCACAAGACAATCGCTTCGATGCGGTTGACCGGTGGTGCCGGGGTGCGTTTGAGTTGCGAGGCTTCGAAAAGCGGCAGAAAGCGCGCGCGCTGCTGATCCCGGAACTGGTCGTGCTTCATCGCCCAGGCAAAGACCACCAGGGCGATGGCCAAGCCGGCCAGCATGTAACTGATGAAATAGGGGTAATACATAAGCTATGATATCCTGACTTGGGGTAATTCGTTATGGCGGCTCATTGGCCGCATCAATGCCTCTCGGCTCGGCATTGGCGTCGCTGTCATTGATGAAATAGACGGCCACGTAATCGCCCACCTCCCAAATCTTCTGGGACTCGAGTTCGTGTTTGAAGTAGGGCATGGCAGTGCCGGTGATGCCGTTCATGAGTTGATAATAGATGATGCCCCCGGAGATTTCACGGCCTTTCAGGATGGTGAAGTTCAGCGGCGGCGGATAGATCCAGGGCTGGGCCGGCCCCATGCCATCGCCCACCGGACCATGACAGCCAATGCAGAATTGCTGATAGATCACGTGACCGCGCTGCAGGCTGGCGGCGGTGGTCGGATAGGGGTTGGGTATATCGCGCCACCCCTGGGGAACGATTTCCGCCAGCCATTGGGCGTTGACATCGGGACCGGCCTCGTAAGCCTTAATGGCTTCGGCCTTCCAGTAATTCTGACGTTCCATGCGCTGGTCGGCAGCTTTCATTCCCAGGCTTTGAACGTATCGGGTGAGTTTTTCAATGCGCTCGTCGCCCAACCATTCAAAGGGCGGCATGATGGAGTTGGGTCGCGTATAGCGAGGATTGACGAAGTGGGCGATATGCCAGTCATCCGGATGCTCGCCGCCCTCCTGGGAAAGGTCGACACCGGTTCGCGCCGATCCCAGTTGAATCGGCTGATCGCCGATGTAGTCACCGGACTGGGCAATGCGATGCGCGCCGTGGCCCCAGTCGAATGCTCGGATAGCCTGGCTGTGACAGTACACACAGCCATTCTCGAGATAAATCTGAAAACCGGCGTTCTCAACGTCTGTGCGCGGCCGGTAGATCTCCGATGGGCTCCTGTCGGCAGTGGTATACGGCCAGGCAACCATAAACAGCACGATTACCGTCAATATCAACAAGGCGCCACCGATCACGGCGATGGGGGTCATTTTCATGCGGTTGTTGCTCCGGGATTGAAAAAAAGCGTTCGAATGATGTTGTACAACCCAAGATAGGCGCTGGCGAGAATGAACAATCCCGACGACGCGCGGATTACATAATAAAGGTGAATTTCTGGCAGCACACGGTAGATGGTCTCGCCGTTGAGCCAAGCGCTTCCTTGGATCAGACCGACGATGGTCAGATCGATGATCATTACGGACACACCGATGAGCACGAGCCAATACTGCAGATCAGCCAGATAACGGCTGTACAGGGGTTTGTTGGTGATCTTGGGCAGGATGAAGTAAAGGCCGCCGAGGGCGGTGATGCCGGCGAAGGCAAACACACCCAGATGTGCGTGGCCGACCACCCAGTTGTTGTAGTGCGTCACTCGCTGGACTTGAGGCAGGGCCATGAAACTGCCTTGGAAATTGGCGAAAAAGTACATGATGGTGCCGGTGAAGACAAATTTGGCACCGATGTCGGCATGGATTTCACGCCACTTGCCCTTGACCGTATACCAGATGTTGATCAGAAACACCATGACCGGAATAACCATGGCCACGCTGTCGACGATGGAAATCACTTTCAGCCAGGTGGGTACGGGAACCTGCAGCAGGTGATGGGTACCGATATGGGTGTACACCACCAGCAGCGACCAGAATCCGATGAGCGACAGTGTATGACTGTAAAGGGGGCTGCGGGTGGCCAGGGGTAGGACGTAATAAGCCACGGCCAATCCCAGTGGGGTCAGCAGCAATCCGAAGATGTTGTGGCCGTAGAACCACAGCAGAATGGCATCCGGAATGCCCAGCAGTGCCCCGCTGTCCGGCCGCCAGATCACATTACCCAGGCAGTATCCCACGGCGGTGAGAACGAGTGCCGCACAGGAGTACCAGATGGAAACGTAGAGAATCGGTTCCCGTCGTTGGCGTACGGTCATGAAGATATTGTAAATGATCAGCGCAAAAAGACCGGCGATCATCATGTCCACTGCCCATGGCAATTCGGCGTACTCGCGGCCCTGACTGTAACCCAGGGCAAGGCTGACGACCGCGATGACCAGTACGATGTTCCACAATATGGCCGTGATCACGCCCAACTTCTGGCTGTACAGCTGCGTGCGCAGCAGCCGAGGGGTAAAGTAAAAGGCAGCAGCCAGCAGCCCGGGCGTGACAAATCCGAAAAGAACCAGGTTGACATGAATGGGACGCGCGCGGCCGAAGTGAATGAACTCGATATTGGCCATAAAATCGGGAGCAATCAGGTAGCCGGCGGCGAGCATCCCGAAGCTGGTGGCCAGGGCAAACCAAAACGCTGACGTGATCGTGAATGCTTTTGCAGCCGCCTGGCTGCCGGGCGCATCAATGGCGCTGGGGTCGACGGATTCAAGAGGTAGAGATTCAATGGCCAATGGAAACTCCTTGGTTGTTTATACTGAAGACGGCCGGCTGAGGCCAGATGGCCGACGACCGATCTCTATTCCAACATTCGACCTCCGGGGTCAACTGTGGCAGGAGAGCCAGCAGCCCAAATTGACCTTTCTCTCCCGGTGGCACTCGATGCAGAATCCCATGTAGAAGCGTTTTCCCTGCAGGCGGTCCATCTGCCGGACCTCACCGTGACAGGCTTCGCAGGCGATTTCCTGCCTGATGTGCCGCATGTGATTGAACAGTACGTGCTCGGCCAACTGGTTCACCTTGACCCAGGGGGTCGGCGTATCGCTGTTGTAGTAGTCGTGCTCTTTCTGGATCTGCGGGTGGTTGGCAATGATGTAATTGTGACAGTGCAGGCATTTTTCAACCGCCGGCAGACCGGGATGCAGCGAGCGGCCTACCTGGGGGTGGCAATAGTAGCAGTCGATGGCCTTGACGCCCGAATGCAGTTGATGGCTGAAAGGAATGGGCTGTTCCGGATAAATCTGCGACCCCGGGGTGGCATAGAACAAAAACAAAAATCCCAGCACCACGAAGAGACTCAGCGCGATCAATACCAGCGGGCCGCGGTTGGTCCACATGTGGACCATGGTTTCGCCAAAAGCGGTGAAAAAGCGCATGGGGCGTCCCCGGGTGCCGATGAGGATGGCGACCACCACAAGGGTAAGCAGCGAAAAGGAGGTAATCAGAATTTCCATTATTATGGCTCAGGTCTATTGGGTGTTTGTTGTACTTGGCCGAAAGCCAATTTCGTTTGGTTTAAGCCTCTTCTGTCGTCAACCGGTGATTATCCAACAACTCCGGAAACTGCTTGAAATAGCCGGTCACCGCCGCAGCCAGCAGTCCGAAAAAGCCGATTCCGACGGCGACTTCTACCCAGCCCAAGGGCAGGTGGTGGGCGTGGTGGTGGAAGGCCGGTCCCAAAAGCAGGTAGTGCTCCAACCAGATGCCGACGATGACTGCTGAACAGATGACCGTCATGGCCTTGGGCATGGTTTTGATCCGCCGGTTGAGCAGGATTAAAAATGGGGCCAAAAAACAGCCGAAAAAGACGATCCACGCCAACACATTCCATGGCGCGGCCATGGTGCGTTCAATGATGTAGGCGGTCTCTTCGGGAATGTTACCGTACCAGATGACCACGAACTGGGCGTAGAAGAAATCGGCCCACACCAAGCAAAAGGCGAAAAAGAGTTTGCCGATGTCGTGGAATTGATTCTCGGCAACATGATAGCCGTTATTACTGCTCAGGTGTAAAAGCGAACTGACAATGATCAGTGCGCCGAAGCCGATGAAAACCGATTTGACGAAGCAGTAGGCGCCAAACAAGGTCGAGTACCAGTGCGGATCGGTGGCCATGACCAGATCGTAGCCCACCAGGGAGAGCACCAGGGCGAAAGCCAGCAGATAGAGGATGCCGAAAACGTTGGTCCGGGATGCCATGCGGTCTTCATCCGGCGGACGCCGCTGCCAGCGGGCCAACAACCGGCGGCCGAAGGGGCCGGATGCCCCGCGCGCTTTCAGGGTGAAGTAGAGCCGGTGGTATAAAAACGCCATCCCTAAGCCATACAGCAGGATCAGACCGACCAAGTCCCGGCCGAACACGAAGGGCACGTTAAGCCAGACCTCCTTGCCGTGCAGGTCTTCATGCAGCCAGGGAAAAACGTGTTGCTGCCCGATGAACAGGATCACGAAAAGGGCCAGTGAAACCGGGAAAAAGGCGGCAAAGGATTCGGCCACGTCGGCCAAGGGACCGCTCCAGCGCGCCTTGACCGTGTGCATGAGCGCCGAGAAGAGCACGGCGCCCTGGGCGATGGCCGAGAAGAACAAAAAGTTCAACAGGTAGGCCTGCCACGCCCGGGCCGGATTGCCAACCAGTGCCACGGCGATGAAAATCAGGATACCGGCGGCGGCCAGGGCATAGAAAATTTTCATCAGCTGGGGGAGATTTTTTGCGTTTGCCATGGTTACCTTTCCATCCATGGGTCCTATTCGTCGGCGGTCTTGATTTCCGCTCCGTTTTCCTCGAAGAACCGGGTTAATTGCTCCTGTTCGTCCATCCGGCAGCGGGCCAGCACCCCGAAGTGATCTCCTGAAAAGCGTTCATCGTAAAGCGGCTGGGTGTCGAAGCGCGGCAGCCGGGCCTGGGAGAGCAGGCCCAGGATATTGCCGAAAACAGCGAACAGGATGGTGAATTCAAAACCCACGATCAACCAGGGAACCAGGGCCACGACCGGCTTGCCGCTGACAATCAAGGACCAGCGCAATGAGGTGAATGCCGCCAGCAGGAACCCGGTGAAAAAGCCAAGGATGCCGCCGGCCAGGGTAAACCAACCCACCTTGCTTGCTGGCGGTTCGAGGGCATGCTCGATCTCGTGGCTGGGAATGGGGCTGTGCACCCGCTCGATGGTCCAGGAGGTTTCCCGCAGCCGGTCGATGGCATCCGCGGTGCTGCGTTGGCTGGGAAAAACCCCCATGATGGAAACCGTATCAGCCGTCATGGGACCCTCCTTCATGCACGGTTTCTTTCATCTCGGTCATGGAGACCGATGGCATGTGTTTGATGAACAAGACAAAGAGGAAAAAGAAGAGACAAAAAGCACCGACCATGATGCCGTATTCCACCCAGGTGGGTGAATAGAGCCCCCAGGCGTGGGGTAAAAAGTCGTGGGCTACCGACCCGATGATGATCACGAAACGCTCGTACCACATACCCACGTTGACCACCAGAGAGATGACAAAGAGAACCTTGATGTTGGTGCGCACCTTCTTGAAGAACAGCAGCAGGGGGATGAGTACATTGCACGACACCATGATCCAGTATTCGAGCGCATAGTCGCCCACGGCGCGCCAGCGGAAGGACTCCACCTCCACCGGATTGTGGCTGTACCAGGCGATGAAGATTTCGGTGGCGTAGGCGAACCCCACAATCAGGCCGGTGAAGATGATGGTTTTGGCCACGCTCTCCAGGACCCGGTCGGTGATGATATCTCGGTAGTTGAAGATGATGCGCAGGGGTATCATCAGGGTGAGCACCATGGCCAGGCCCGAGTGGATCGCGCCGGCCACGAAGTAGGGGGCGAAAATAGTGGTATGCCATCCGGGGACGATGCTCAGGGCAAAATCCCAGGAGACCACACTGTGCACCGAGATGACTAGTGGTGTTGCCAGGGCGGCAAAAAAGAGGTAGCCGCGGGTGTAGTGGCGCCAGATTTCATATTCGCCGGTCCAGCCCAAAGAGAGCACCGTGAAGACCTTGCGGCGTAGGCCGTGGGCGCGGTCGCGGATGGTGGCCAGGTCCGGCAGCATGCCGGTGTACCAGAAGAGGCTGCTGACCGTCAGGTAGGTGGAGATGGCCACCACGTCGAACATCAGCGGCGACTGAAAGTTGGGCCACAAGGTGCGCTGGTTGGGAATCGGCAGCATGTAGTAGACCATCCAGGCCCGTCCCAGGTGAATAAACGGAAACAGACCGGCGGTGCACACGGCAAAGACGGTCATGGTTTCGGCGGCCCGGGCAATGGGGTTGCGCCATCCGGCCCGAAACAGGTGCAGGATGGCCGAAATCAAGGTGCCCGAGTGGGCGATCCCCACCCAGAATACGAAATTGATCAGGTAGGTACCCCAGTGCACGGGGTTGTTCTGGCCGGCCACCCCCATCCCGACAATAATCTGATAGAGCCAGCAGCCCGCCCCCATGAGTATGCCGGCAAACAGCAGGGCCACGAGCGCCCAGTAGCTGCGCTGGGGGGTCGTCAGCGTGTCTATTACGGTGTCGTCGATTTTGCGGTAGGTGAGTGTCTGCTCCATGGTTTCCCTATTGCTGACGGCTTTCCGATACTGTTTTTGGCGGCGTTATCGGTCGTCGCGGTATATCCAAATACAGCTTCCTCCCTCTGGCCTTGCCAAAAGCAGTATCAGAAAGCCGTTAACCAAATTGGTTCTTGACCTCAATCCCTTCAGTCCAAACGCTTAAATACCTATACCTTCTGCACGACCTTTTTCAAATAAATCACCGCCGGTTTGGTGTTGAGATATCCCATCACCTGGTAGGCCCGCGGATCCTTGATCAGTTGACTCACCCGGCTGTTCTTGTCCATCAGGCTGCCGAAGGTCAGGGCGCTGGTGGGACAGGTCTGGGCGCAGGCCGGCACCACCTCGCCGTCGCGAATGGTCCGTTTTTCGTTCTTGGCCACGTTATGGGCGGTTTTAATGCGCTGGATACAAAATGAACATTTTTCCATCACGCCCGCAATGCGCACGGTGACGTTGGGGTTGAGCTGCATGTCCAACGGTCTGGGCCATTGCCAGTCGAACCAGTTGAAGCGCCGCACCTTGTAAGGGCAGTTCTGGGCACAATAGCGTGTGCCGATGCAGCGGTTGTAGATCTGGTTGTTGAGCCCCTCCTTGGAGTGATGGGGCGCGAAGACCGGGCAGACGGCCTCGCAGGGAGCGTTGTCGCATTGCTGGCACATCATGGGCAAGAAGGTCATGCGGGCCATGTCCTTCGGATCGTGGTAGCGTTGGATCTGCAGCCAGGCCATTTCGCGGCCTTCCAGGATGCGCTGCTCACCGACGATGCCGATGTTGTTCTCGGCGTAGCAGGCCGCCACGCAGGCGCTGCAACCGATGCAGCGATCCATGTCTACGATCATGGCCCACCGATAGCCGTCATGCTCGTGGGCCGGATAGAGATCCCGTTTGGGGTCGTACCCCTCGGGTGTCGGCGGTGTCAGCGGAAAATTGTCCATGGTCAGACCGGGCTTGTGGTGACTGTCCTTGTGGCCGATCTGCTCGATGGGTACGGTGAGGGCGATCTTGCGTTTCAGGGCCACCCGGCTGCCCGAGGTGGTGGCCAGTTCGACCGTCCGGCCGCTCTTCTCCATCGTTTCCAGGGTGGCTGCAAATGAAGGGGCGCCGGTGTCGGCATGCACCGCCGGACTCAGGACGGCAAAGGGGTTGACGCCCTGATCGCTGCCCCAGCGGCCGAAGCTGACGTGTCCCTGCCCGGCCGGCACGACCACGGTTCCCGGGAAGACACCGGCATAGGCATAGGCCGGCACCTCGATTTCGGCGGCCGCGGTTTTTAGGATGATTCCATCACCCTCGTTGACTCCGGCAGCCGCCAGGGTGTCCGGATGGACCAAGGCGGTGGTCTGCCAGGCGATCTGGGTCAGGGTGTCGGGCGTTTCGATCAGCCAGGGCCGGTTGGCGCCGCGTCCGTCGAAAAAGCGGATCGAGGGGGGCGTTATGATGGTCTGAGGATCCCCGCTCTTGGGCAGGGCCTCCAGGTAGCGTTTCAAAATGCCCGCGGCTCTCAGGTTGGGCGCCGGTGCCTTTCCGCCTTTGCCGGTGTCGGCAAAGCGGCCGCCCTGCTGGATGGTTTTCAGCCAGCTGGTGGTGTCGGCCTTGCCCTGGCCCGCCAATACGGATTGGGTCACCAGCGCTTGATAGGATTCTGCCGGACGTCGGTCCTGCGGCAGCAGACCAAGCATCACGTCGCCCAGGGCCGGCGCCTGGGTGATCTTTCCCATGGTCGGTTGTTGGGTGGCCAGATTGGCGCCGGTGCTTTCATAGGCATCCCAGGTCTCCAGGGCCAGCTGGACCGGAACGACAAGATCGGCGGCGGCGGCGGTTTCATCCATGAAATTGGTGAAGGCCACCACGAAGCGCTTTGGGGAAGCCAAGGTATCGGCGATTCGGGCTCCTCCGGGCATCGCGAAGACCGGATTGACGTTGTTGAGAAAAACCAGCTCCACGGACTGCGCATCCATGGCGTCGAAGGCCTCGATCACCGCAGCGCGCCGGTCGGCGATTTCAACACGGTGGCGATTGTCGAAGTCGAACAGGGCCAGCTCGGGATCCAGGGCCAGGTTGAGAAATAGGGCCGCCAGTTCGGCGGCGGCAGCCTGCGTGCCCTCCCCGCAGGCACCGGTGCCCAGTACCAGGGGGCGTTGGGCCGCGACCAATCGCTGCCCGACGGTTGTCTGATCCGCGACGCTGACACCGGAAACCGCGGCCACGGCTTCCGGGGTATACGCCTCGGTCATCTCGGACAGCACCTTGTGGACGGTCCGGCTGACCCGGCTGCCGTCGGCGCCGATCACCATCTTGATGAGTCCCATGATCACCGCCGCTTCGGCGCCCGGTCGGCAGCCGATCCAGCGGTCGGCATTAGCGCCGGTCAACGACTGGAATGGGCTGACCTGAATGAATACCCCTTTGCTGCCATTGCTCAGCAGGTGCATGGCCTTGAACTTGCGGGCGTATTCCACCGGCGACAGCCAG
>JAAUYD010064462.1_pt1 | contig 28819 bp, 21 predicted proteins | sample 7278101 | NCBI WGS metagenome assembly JAAUYD01 (sample SAMN14350128, study PRJNA611818) | marine sediment metagenome | isolation source: surface marine sediment (0.6m) | place: French Polynesia: Moorea | collected 2018-08
CCGGCCTTGTGAGGTGAAGCGATCCACCGGATTCATGACGATGCCGTACCCGTGGGTGAAAATCAATTTTTCGTTGACCCAGGTGGCGCTGGGCAGCCGCGCTTTATCCAGTTCGCGCGGGGCCAGCATGACCTGCCGCTCTTCCCCATTGATCATATAGCGATCGATATCTACTTCTATAAATTGGTAGTACGGCCGCAGTTCCTGCAGCTGGGAGTAGGTGGCCTGGAGCGGCCGATAATCCCACAGGCGAACGTTGTTGAGCGCAGCTTCATTTTCTGATAAATCTTCCAAAGCCAGCTCATCAACGCGGCCAAACTGCCGTTCGGTGATGCGGTCGAGACCGAACGCCTTGCGCGTATAGTCGATGTTGTAGCGTATATAGGGTGATTCCACCGCAATTTCATTGGGAATCACGATAAAGCGCTGCAAAATCAGCGGATAGATGCCGCCGACGATGACGGTAGCAACCAGCCACAAAATGCCCGCCCCGGCCAGCGGCCGTAATTCAAAACGAAAATAATTGATGAGCATCGCCACCGACAAAATGATGGCGGCGGCCATTTGAATGTAAAGGGCGTAAAGCGAGGCGTTAATATCGGTGTAGCTGGCCCCATAAACGACCCCACGGGCCGAATAAACCAGTTCGTACGTATCGAGCCAGTAGCCGACGGCCCAAAAGGCAAAGAAAATCGCCCCCATGATGGCCAGGGCTCGCCGCAAAGAGGTCGGAATATCCCGCAGCTGAAACCCCTGGCTTTGCAGGGTAGGCAGCAAACGCAGGGCATAAATGGCTACGATTCCCAAAACAGCGAAGATAATCAGCGGCATAAACCACCCTTGAATAAAGCGGTACACCGGCAGTTCAAACATGAAAAAGCTGATATCTAGCCCAAAAATCGGATCCTGATCATTAAAAGGCACCCGATTGAAGTAGAGCAAAATGCTCTCCCATTGAGTGGCCGCGGCGGAGGCGAAGGTAAAGCTCAAAAACAGCCCGGCAATATTAATGAGCCAGCGGACCGGTTCGAGGGTAATTGTGGCCGGGCCGGTAAAAAACGGGACGGTTAATTTTGAGGCGGCTCTTCGATTGACGTGCCAGCTAACCAGCAGGACAAAGGCCGCAACGACAAAAAACACCCCAAAGGTTGCCCATCGGGTGATGAGCTGAGTGGTCCAAACGGAAAAATACCCGCGTTCTGAAAACCACAGCCAATCGATATAAGTTGATACAAACCAGTTGAAGCTCAAAAATACGATTAAAAGAATGGCAATCAGCCAGGTGTTTCTATTTTGCCACCACGGTTTTTGCCCGGAAGTGGGCTGTGCCGGCGGCGGATCGCCACCTTGCCCACCCCCCTGTCTTTGGGGATCATCATTTTCAAAAGCTCTTCGAAATACTTCAGGGATATCTGAATAGTCAGGTCGTCGCATTAATCGTGTCTCATTTAGTAGATTCAAAATGGGAAGACTACGGATGACAGATTTGCCTTTCTCTGTAGTCTGTGGTCTGTTTTCTGAAGCCTTTATATTACTATACCTTTATAGGACTTACACATACATTCAGATTTTGTTGCCATGTAACTTGCTTTTTGTTAATGTTAGGTCCCGCTACAAGAATGCTCTAACACTTTTAATCGGAGAAAACTTATGAAAGCATCGCCACCGGCACTGCTGGCCCTGGCGGATGGTTCGTTGTGGGAAGGAACCGGTTTTGGCATCACTGGAGAGATAGCGGGAGAGATCGTTTTTAACACCAGTCTCACCGGCTACCAGGAGATATTGACCGATCCTTCCTATCATGGTCAGGTTGTGACATTTACCATGCCCCACATCGGTAATTATGGCACGACCCCTGATGATGATGAGAGTGATCGGGTTTGGGCGGCCGGGATGGTCGTGCGCAGTTTAAGCCCGGTGGTCAGCAACTGGCGGGCGCGGAAAAGCTTGCCGGAGTATCTGCAAGAGCACCAGGTGGTCGGCATCAAAGATGTAGATACAAGGGCGCTGGTGCGTCACATTCGTACCTATGGCGCGCAAAACTGCGTTATTTCTTCGCTGGATACCGACCCGGAGCGCTTGATTGCCCTCGCTCGGGCGGCTCGCGACATGAACGGCCTTGATTTGGCGCGGGAAGTCACCTGTCAGGAGCCATACAGCTGGAACGAAGGGGCAAACTGGTGGCAGGCACCAGATACGCCGGCCAGGCCGGAGATTCCTCAACCTGCAAGCCGCTACAAAGTAGTAGCCTACGACTTTGGCATCAAGCGAAACATTTTACGACTGTTGGCCGCTCACGGGTGTGACGTGCGGGTCGTGCCGGCCACCACCCCGGCCGAAGACGTACTGGCCCTCGATCCGGACGGGATATTTTTGTCCAACGGTCCGGGTGACCCGGCCGCCTGTTCGTATGCAGTTGAGGCGGTTCAGACGCTTTTGGGTAAAAAACCGATGTTTGGGATATGCCTCGGTCATCAAATCATGAGTCTGGCTTTAGGCGCGAGGACGTATAAGCTCAAATTTGGCCATCGCGGAGGAAACCAGCCGGTTCAGGTGATAAAAACCGGAGCGGTGCAGATATCGAGCCACAATCACGGCTTTGCCGTTGATCCGGATTCTTTACCGGCCGGGATTACGATGTCCCACGTCAATTTAAATGACCGGGTCTGCGAAGGGTTGGAAGCCCCCGATAAACAGGCTTTTGCCGTTCAATACCACCCTGAAAGCTCTCCAGGCCCTCACGACTCAGATGAATTATTTGTCAAGTTTATTCGCATGATGAATGAAAATCGTGAATAGGCGGCCGTCTGTAAAGGCGAAAGGCCCGCTGAGCGGACCTTTCAATGGTCCCCTTGCCGATGCATAAGGTAGGGTCGAAACAAGATTTTTACCACGAAAATGCCAGGTAAAATCTTTGATCGATCAAGTGGACACGATAAACATTATAGAGGGTGTGGAAAAAATTAATTGTTTAAATTTGGTTAGAAAATCAACGGGAAAAATATGCCAAAAAGAAATGACATCCACAAGATTCTGGTCATAGGTTCGGGACCGATCGTTATTGGACAGGGGTGTGAGTTTGATTACTCCGGGGTTCAGGCATGCAAGGTGCTGCGCAGCGAAGGGTATCAGACGGTCCTCGTGAATTCAAATCCGGCTACCATTATGACCGATCCCAACATGGCGGATGCCACCTATGTTGAGCCTTTAACGGTGGAGATGGTTGAAAAAATTATTGCGGCCGAGCGCCCCGATGCGCTGCTGCCTACGGTTGGGGGGCAAACCGGTTTGAACCTGACGATTGACCTGGCGAAAGCCGGGGTTTTGGATCGATACGGGGTCACCATGTTAGGGGCGAAGGTCGATTCAATCGAGATTGCTGAAGATCGAATTAAATTTCAGGAGGCGATGGCCGAGGCGGGGGTGCCGGTCCCGCGCGGGCATTACGCCAACTCATTTGCAGAAGCGCAGGCGCTGCTGGATCGGCCGGATCTAGATTTTCCCATTTTGGTGCGCGCTTCCTTTACGCTGGGCGGCACCGGGGGCGGGATCGCTCAGAATCAGGCTGAATACGAAAAAATTGTGGCTCATGGGCTGCGGGTGAGCCCGGTTAGCCAGGTGTTGATCGAACGCTCTCTTGTCGGTTGGAAAGAGTACGAGCTGGAGGTCATGCGGGACAGAGCCAATAACTTTGTTGTGGTCTGCTCGATTGAAAATGTCGACGCCATGGGGGTCCACACCGGGGACAGCATCACGGTGGCTCCGGCACAAACGTTGACCGACCGGGAACTGCAATATTTGCGCGACGTGGCCAAGACGGTCATGGAGACGGTTGGGGTTGAAACCGGGGGCAGCAACGTGCAGTTTGCCATCAACGAAAAAACCGGCGAGGTTTTAACCATCGAAATGAATCCAAGGGTGTCCCGTTCTTCTGCTTTGGCCAGCAAAGCCACCGGGTTTCCAATCGCCAAGATCGCGGCCCTGCTGGCGGTCGGCTACACGCTGGATGAGATATCAAACGATATAACGCGGGAGACCCCGGCCAGTTTTGAACCCAGTATCGACTACACGGTGGTCAAGCTGCCCCGCTGGAACTTCGAAAAGTTTTCGGGTAGTGATACACGTTTGGGGCCACAAATGAAGAGTGTAGGAGAGGTGATGGCCATCGGCCGGACCTTTCCGGAAGCGTTGAACAAGGCGATGCGGGGCCTCGATATCGGGTGGCCGGGCTTTAGCCGCCTTCTGGTTGACCCGAAACTGCCGCTGATTACGGCCGAGATGCTGGCCACGCCCACGGCCAAGCGGCTGGAAGTGGTGGCTGCGGCTCTGCATCAGGGGATGGCGGTGGATGCGGTGGCACGAGCCACCGGCTATGACCCGTGGTTTGTTTATCAGTTCAAGGAGATTTTGGAGGCGGAAGGGGAGATCGCCGGCCGAGCGCTAAGCGACCTGACTCGTTTTGACTTTTTGCGCCTCAAAAAGATGGGCATTTCTGACTTTGTCATTGGCTCATTAATCGGCAGTGATGAGCTGACCGTGCGCGCTAGGCGAAAAGAGCTGGGGGTTAAAGCGGTTTTTTATCGCGTGGACACCTGTGCGGCCGAGTTTGTGGCGTATACGCCATATCTGTACTCCACGTACGAGCGTGATGATGAATCTGACCCATCAGACAGAAAAAAGGTGATGATTTTAGGCGGTGGCCCCAATCGGATTGGGCAGGGAATTGAGTTTGATTACTGCTGTGTCCATGCATGTTGGGCGTTGAGCGAGCTAGGGTATGAGACGATCATGGTCAACTGCAACCCGGAAACGGTCAGTACCGATTACGACACGGCCGATCGCCTATATTTTGAACCGCTAACCCTTGAAGATGTGTTAAATATAGTCGATCTGGAGCAGCCGGAGGGAATCATCGTCCAGTTTGGCGGTCAAACGCCGATCAATTTAACGGCCGGACTGGCCGCGGCCGGGGCACCGATCTGGGGCACCCCGCCGGCAGCGATCGATCTGGCTGAAGACCGCGGCGATTTTGGCGAGCTGCTGCAAAAATTAAACGTGGATCATCCGCAGTGGGGCATTTCTCGGGAACGCGAAGATGCCCTCAACATTGCCCGGGAGATCGGCTATCCGGTTTTGATTCGCCCCTCTTTTGTGCTGGGCGGCCGGGCGATGGCCGTGGCCTATGACGACGCCTCGTTTCGGGAGATTTTTGACGAAGCGATCGGGGTGGAGACCGGCATGATGGAAAATATCGTGCTGATTGACCAGTTTATCGAAGACGCGGTAGAGGTTGATGTTGACGCGGTTTGTGATGGGGAAGAGGTGGTCATTGCTGGGATTATGCAGCATATCGAGGAAGCCGGCATTCATTCGGGTGACAGCGCCTGCGTGCTGCCGCCGTATAAAGTTGGCATGTACCATATTTCGATCATGCGGGATTATGCTCAGAGGCTGGGAACCGCCCTTAAAGTTAAAGGATTGATGAACGTGCAGTTTGCCATTAAGGACGACGTGGTTTACGTGCTTGAGGTTAACCCGCGGGCCAGCCGCACGGTGCCGTTTGTCAGCAAGGCCACGGGGCAGCCAATTGCCAAAATTGCGGCCCAGGTTCAGGCCGGAAAAACCCTGGCCGAACTTGGCTTTACGGCGATGCCGCCGGTCGACGGCTTCTTTGTCAAAGAGGTGGTTTTGCCGTTTGATAAGCTGCCCGGCAGCGATACCCGTTTGGGTCCGGAGATGAAGTCAACTGGTGAAGTGATGGGGCACGCGGCCCATTTTGGCCATGCGTTTGCCAAATCTCAAATTGCGGCCGGAACCCATCTGCCGCTGGCGGGGGCTGTTTTAATTACGGTCAATGATTTTGACAAGTCGGCCGCTATGCGACTGGGTCGGTCGTTAAAAGGGATGGGGTTTAATGTGTATGCGACGGAGGGAACGGCCGATGCTCTGGCCAAAGCCGGGGTTAAGGCGGTGGTCGTGCCCAAAGCCGGCCGCGGCCCGGACGACACGGTGGCCATCATTTCTGATGGCCGGGTCAATATGGTCATCAACACGCCGCTGGGGCAGGGGACTTATGAAGATCAGGAGGCGCTGCGTTCGGCCGCCATTCGCCACAAAGTGCCGCTGTTATCGACACTTTCTGCAGCTCAGGCGGCCGTCAACGGCATTAAGCTAATGCAAAAGCAGCGCCTCGAAGTGCGGAGTTTGCAGAAACACCACGCGGTTAATAGCTAATTTCTAATGGTCAATAGCTAATTGCTAGAACAAGAAATTTAGCCATTAGCTGTTGGTAGATAGCAATTAGCTATTATTCTCTTTTGACGCCATCAGCTGCGCCAGCAGCTCTCCACCTTGGGGAAGCATGGTCACGCTGGCTTCGCTGTCAAGGATGTTTTCTGTTTCCAGAATATCAAATAAAACGCTGGCCACTTCACCATCTGAGCTGATTTTTTGCAGCGCCTCTCCTACAATTTTGGGGCGCATGGCGTTTGCTTTGGCGAATTCGACCGCCGCTTTGCGTTCGGCCGAACTGGTGATGATGTTCATCCGGTTTTCACCATCCTGCAGAATGGCCGAAGTGACCTGCCGCAGCTGGTTGACGACCTTTTCTTCAATTTGGCGAATCATGCCGTTATCCCGGAAGTGAACTTTGCGGATGTAAACCGATCCCAGCTGATACCCCCACTCGTGAGATTTGGGTGAAACTTCCGCGCGGACGGCGCGGCTCATCGTGTGGCGGGTTTGCAGCATGTCGTCGAGGGGCATATTGCTTAGAGACCGCACGGTTGAGTTGCTGACGTTGGCGGCCAAAGATCCTCGAGGATCGGTGTTTTTGAACAAAAAGGCCACCGGGTCGCTGATAAACATCTCGTACCAAACGCCGATACCCATCGGGGCCCCTTCTTCAGAGTTAACCGGCAGGCTGCGCAAATATTGTTGATCGAGCCGCATGTCAATCACGTAGCGGCGGCCGAGCCAGTTGACGATCATGCCGCGCAGACCGAGCTTAGCCCACAGGCTTTGCAGACCGGGTTCTTCGATGACGCCGATCACTTTTCCAAAGAGAACATAGACGTGACAGGTGCCTTCGTGAATAATGGCATAAAGCCCGATAAGGCGCAGAAACCAGCGGAAAATCGGCTCGCCGATCAGGAAAACGAAAAAGGCGACGCCGGCCGTAACCAGGGTGGTAATTAGAATATCCATTATTCCTGCACCTCCATGAAGATTTGCCGGGTTTTCTTAAACAGCCCCAACCGAACGTTGCGCAGATATGAGGTGAGCACGGTAGATCCGCTTTGCTTTAGCTCGATTAACTGTTGATAGAGGGCCAGCAGCGGTTCTACTTCAGCCTGGGCTTTGAGGGTTTCGATTTCAACCGCTCGTTTGGACTGAACCAATTTTTGGTCCGCGGCCGCCTGGGCCAGGCTAATTTCGGAAGAAACGTGGTTGTGAGCGGTGTTGATCGCGGCCAGGGCGGAATCAACCTCTTGAGGAGGATCGATTCCGGTGATGAGCGAGGCGTCAAATATTATGCCATAGCGGGCTTCGGCCGAGCGGCACTCCCGCTCCATATAATCATTAATTTCATTGAGGTTTTTGCGCAGGTCATTGATGGAGATTTCCCCAATGACGTCTTCATCAAAGGCCAGCTCCAAATCTTGATCGAGCAGCTGACTTTGGCCGGACGAGAAGCTGGCGATTCGCTGGCGGAGGATCGCCACAAAATACCCCATCACGTGCACAATTGGACTTTTGACGCCAAAAAGATAGGCGTACAGATTCCGTTCCGAAACGCGATAGCGGGTTTGACCGGTGAGGCCGATGTTGAGCTGATCCTTGGTCACCGCCTCCAGCATGGTGCCGTTTTGGTTGGCGGATGGGGTTTCCAGGTCCATGGCCATATTAATTGTCTCGGTGGCGATGCGTACCTTGTGCACCTTTTCCCACGGCCAGCGGAAGTAGGGGCCACCCGGCTGAATGACTCTGAGCTGCGGGTATTCGTAGCGATCTTTATCTTTTTCGTTTAACGACTCGGTTAACGCCGGGTCATCAAGGGTGGTGGCCTTTCCAAGGCGAACCGCTCGGCCGAAGCGAGTCTTAACCGCCCGTTGGTCTTGATTCACGGTATAAAAGCCAAAAATGACGTACCGCAAGACAAACCAGGCGAGGAAGCCAAGCACAAAACCGATAAATATGCCAGACATATAAAAAATCTCCTTTTGGATGGGATGGCGATTACAAAGTAAACACATTATAAGCGAAATTTTCGTTTTCGATGAAGGAAAAACGTGAATTCGTGTAGCCAATTTGTATGGATTGCGGATTGACAAAAAGGGACCCAGTAAATATAATTCTGCCATTAAAAAAAATTTTAACGATAAAAAGCTTCAAAATGACAGAAAAATATCAACAGGATACCGAATTTATAATTGATGATGTGGAAACGCTGCGCATCTTAACCGACGTCCGGCGGCAGAACATCCTGGAAATTCTGGTCTTACACCCGCTGACCGTCAAGGCGATTTCAAAACGGCTCAATATTCCGGTCAGCAAGCTGTATTACCATATCAATTTGCTAGAAGAAAAAGGGATGATCAAAGTTGTTAAAACTCAGGTCATTTCCGGCATTATTGAAAAAACCTATTTGGCAACCGCCATGAGCTACCAGATCAGCGATGATTTACTGAGCGTTAAGTCGCCGGAGCTAGAAGAGCAAATGGAAGGAATGGTTTTATCGCTGCTCGACCGCGTTCGCGGTGCATTTCTGGAGAGCGCGAATCATGGGCTGATCCACCTCGACAAAAAAACACCTCCTAAAAGCTTTTTCATGGACACGCGTTTGGCCCTGACCCCAGAGCTGGCCGATCGATTTACAGGCGAGTTTACCGACCTTCTACGTCGCTACTCCCTGGCTAATATCGAAGAGGAAGACGACCGGGCCCTGCAGGTTTTTAATTTATTTGTGATGGCCTTTCCCACCATTGAAGTGGTCGAAGATGTGCAGCGCTGGCGGGAGAAGAACCGGCAGCTGGCTGATCGTATGGCGGAGATAAATGATGACTGATCCAAACACACCCAGCGACCCACCCAAGACCCCAATGAAAGGGTTTGTGATTTTGTGGGGTGGTCAGGCGATATCGCTGTTGGGCAGCCAGCTGGCTCAATTTGCCCTGATCTGGTGGCTGACGGAAGAAACCGGTTCCGGCACCATTCTGGCGACCGCCTCGCTGGTGGGTTTACTGCCACAGGTCATTTTGGGTCCGGTGATTGGGGCGCTGGTTGATCGGTGGCCCCGGCGGCTGATACTGTTTTCGGCCGATGCCACCATCGCCCTTTTCTCGCTGCTGCTGGCCGGGATGTTTTGGGTTGGCGTGGCCGAAACATGGCATATCTTTGCTATTTTGTTTATCCGGGCGTTGGGCGGAGCGTTTCACTATCCGGCGATGGCGGCCACAACGACATTGATGGTGCCGAAGGATCAACTGACGCGCGTGCAGGGATTTAACCAAATGCTGCAGGGTGGATTAAATATCGTGGCCGCCCCGCTGGCGGCCGTGCTGCTGATTTGGCTGGCGGTGGGTGGTATCCTGCTGATCGATGTCATTACCGCACTATTTGCGATCCTGCCGCTGTTTTTTGTATTAATTCCGGAAGCGATTCAGGCCCGATCTGACGAATCATCTTCACCCGTTCGTGCCGTGTGGAACGACATGATGGGCGGTTTTCGCTACGTGCGCTCGCAATCCGGTATTTTAATTTTAATGGGGATGGCGATGCTCATTAATTTCCTGTTGACCCCGGCGGTGGCCCTGATGCCCCTTTATGTGACCGATTATTTTAATGGCGGGGCGGTCGAGTTTGGCATGATCCAGTCGGCTACCGGTTTGGGCATATTGGCTGGTGGAATCGTCCTGGGCGTATGGGGTGGTTTTAAGAAACGGATATATACCATGATTGTCGGACTGGTATGGATGGGGATATTTATTTTTAGTTTTTCTCAGGTGCCGCCCACCTGGTTTTACGTCGCTCTGGTTTTATTTTTCCTGGCCACGGCCGCCATGCCCCTGGCCAATGGATCGATCCAGGCGATTATGCAGGTCCAGGTACCGCCCGAACTTCAAGGCCGGGTGTTTACGCTTTTGGGCACCCTGGCCATGGCCATGTCACCATTGGGGTTGGTGATTGCCGGTCCCGCGGCCGACATTCTCGGCGTTCGCTTTTGGTTCGCCCTGGGTGGGGTGTTGTGCGCCACCTCGGGAATTATGATGCTTTTTCTACCGGCGATCATGAATTTGGAACGGGAACCGCTCACCGCGGAGTCAACGGCCGTGCCGTAATGCGTATTGGAGAGTAAAAAATTGGTAACGCCCCTCGTTGTGTGGGTAAAAACAAAAAAGCTGCGGTTATGAGAAAGAACCGCAGCTTTATTTGCCTTTGGCTAATCGCTGTATTTTGGCACGTCCGGACCAACCATGGCCTCAAACTTGCTCAAAACCTCGCCTTCTTCGGCGTGACGCCCTAATTCTTTTTTGGAGAAAAGTGGTCCCCCATTTACCAGGACCTCAAATGCACCACCTTTGCCGGGGATTAATTTGAAGTCGTCAATGATGTGTTGGTAATCTCCCAGCAGTTCTTCCGTCGCACGGACGGCGCGTGGTAAGTAGTTTCAAGCAGCGCAGTATTCAATTGAAACGGTATATTTTTGATCCATGACGATTCTCCTTAAAAGGGTAACAGTTTAAGTGGACTTAGGTCCTTTTGATCTTATCACAATGAATGTTTAAATTCATCTGCTTGGAACAAATGTTTACGTTTCATTATTGGTTAAAACCGACGGCTAAACGGTTGGGGCCAGGCCCTTTAGCCCCGCATTTTTGAGTTTTAACAATTTAACACAGATACAATGAACGCTGTCATTCCCGCGAAAGCGGGAATCCATTGGCTTGCCACCGATGGATCCCCGCCGTAGTTTACCCCCGTGAAGACGGGGGCCAGGATGACGGGCCTGTTTTGGAAGATGGTTCGTATCCGTATTTATTTGTTAATCTTCAATAATGCGGGGGTGAAGAGTGTAAAATTGACCATTGATTATTATTTTTCTTTTTCGAGAATTCCCAGGAGTTCCGCCCATGCTTCATCCTTCATCGTGTAGGTGTGGTCTTCCGTGGGGAAGGTGCGCTGACGAACTTCGGCCGCATAATCCGACAGGCCGGCCGTTATCCCTTCGCCAATGTGGGCAAAGTGCTTGACGAACTTTGGCTGGAAGTCATCAAAAATGCCGAGGGCATCGTGGAAAACGAGAACCTGCCCATCGCAGCTGGAACCGGCTCCGATGCCAATCGTGGGGATATCGAGCAGCTGGGAAATGTAATCGGCCAGGACGGCCGGGACGCTTTCAACAACCACGGCAAAACAGCCGGCCTCCTGGACCGCCAGGGCATCCTGAACGAGCTGATACGCTTTCTTGGCCGTGCGGCCCTGGACGCGAAAACCGCCTAGTTGAGAGGTGGTTTGAGGAGTCAGGCCGATATGCCCCATGACCGGGATGCCGGCCTGGACAATCGCCCGAATCGTCTCAGCTGTTCTTTGCCCTCCTTCCACCTTGACCGCATCCATCCCGCCTTCTTTTAAGAAGCGGCCGGCATTGCGCACCGTTTCTCGCAAGTCCACGTTATAGCTCATAAACGGCATGTCCCCGATGAGAAACGGCCGGCTGGCCCCCCGAGAGACCGCTCGACAGTGGTGGAGCATCTCATCCATGGTCAACGACATGGTTGAGTCATGCCCTAAAACGACCATGTTGACCGAATCACCGACCAAAATGGCGTCGATTTCGGCTCGATCAACCAATTTGGCCGACGTGTAATCATAAGCGGTCATGACGGTTATCGGTATTCTCTTCTTCTTATGCTGCGCCCATTTCAAGATTGAAAATTTTCTTTGGGTTGATGATGTGGCACTCATTTTCTTCGTTTAGTTCCTTTTTCCTATGCTTTAAATCAACAGATTGTTTTATGCTTATGGTAATGCGAAATGGCCATCAGATTTTTATTTGAACCTCCTGGTCATTTTTAAATTTTTAAATACCTGATTGCGAAAAATTGCCTGTGTGCTTTTCGAAGCAGCTCGATTTAAAACGGGGGAATCATAATGAACTGGTTAATTGTAATTTCTTTATTTATCTTGATCGTACTGACATTTGTTCTCAGACCATCCAGAACAAAATATTTTACGGATGACTCTGTAGATTTTATGAACGACTACGAATATTTTGACTAATCTTAATCATCTTTCATAAGCGATTAATTGACAAACGAAATCGGCCGAGATATTGTCGTTAATTTAATTAACGGTACTCGGTATGCTTGTTTTTATTGTTTCGGAAGATGCGGAAGATCGTGAGCTATGCCATCAAGCGCTGCGCTTAGGCGGTTATCAGGCGGCTGTCTATAAAGAGATCGATAGCGCACTCCTGGCCGCCGAGGAGCAAACCATCAACTTGCTCATTTATTGGGCACCTCCCACCGCTTCCGTTCAAGAAATTTGTAAAACCGTCTCCCAAATTCGCGACTGGATGATTGTCCCCGTTGTTCTTGTCGTTGAAGATCCTACCGAAACCGATCACTGTGCATATTTAGACCAGGGAGTCGACCTTGTATTCAAGCGGCCGGTTTCTCTGCGGGTGTTGCGGCGATACGCCGGGAACCTGATTCGGCGAACAAATAATATTTCCATGGCCGCCTTAATTCCCATTGAAACAAAATCGATCTCTCTCGACCCGGGATCTCACTCGGTGACCGTCAGCGGCCAACCTCCCCAACATCTAACGCAGCTGGAATTTCGCTTATTATACGTTTTAATGGTGAATTCCGGTCAGGTTATTTCTACCGGTGATCTGGTTGAACTGGTTTGGGGGTATAGTGGAGAGGGAAACAAAGATCTGGTTCGCGGCTTAATTCGCCGCCTCCGTCGAAAAATTGAACCGGCCGGCGAGAAACCGAGATTTATTCACAACTTACCTGGCGTCGGATATCGATTTTCCTCCTAATTCGCCGCGTTCACCACAATTTTGCCACACTTTGTCACCCATTGACACAAAAATATCACAACCTTTCCCCAAAAATTTAGCACCCGGTTGGTAAACTCCGCTGATTGGCGGGGTGAATTCAACGCGTCCGCTTAATTTTTAACAAAAAGACCAAAAATATCACTTTAATAAGGTCTTTTTTGGGGGATGTTTTTCATGATATTAAAACGCATTCGTTTACCTAGAAGAAGGTTCGTCTGGCCGGCCTGGCGTTCGTCGGGAAAGCGGCTGTTGACCATGATTATCGGTACATTTTTGGCGTCTTTAGGATACGTTCTCTTCCAGCTGCCGCTGCACATCTCAGCCGGCGGATTAAGCGGCATCGCCTTAATTATCAATTCTTACGTTGATTTTCCCGTAGGCATCATTTATTGGCTGCTAAATATTCCGATGATCGCCCTTGGCTATTTTTATCTCGAGCGATGGGCATTTGTCGGCCGGACCCTGCTGGGGGTTACCCTGATGTCGTTTTTTATCGACCTGCTCAACTTCTGGCTGCCTATCTGGATAAACCCATTTCCGCTAACCGACGATTTAATGTTAGCTACCGTTTTTGCCGGGGTAATCGGTGGTCTGGGGGGCGGCCTGATTTTCCGGGCTGGGGCGACGAGCGGGGGCACCAACGTGCTGGCCCGAGTGGTGCAAAAATATACCGGTATGCCCCTCAGCCAGGTTTACTTTATCACGGACGGGGCCATTATCGCCGCCATGGGTCTTGTATTTGGTTGGGAAAATGCCCTGGCCGGATTGGTGATGCTGTTTATTTTTGGGCTGGCGGCTGATTATGCCCTTGAAGGAGCCTCCAACACCCGGACATTAACCATCATCACTAAGAATCCGCGCGCTATTAACAGCGCAGTTATCAGCTACCTCAACAAAGGGATCAGCTTCTGGGAAGTTGTAGGTGGCTATACGGGGGAACCTCGGTATATGGTGATGACGACAATTTATCGCTCGCAGCTCACAGACGCCCTGGATTTAATCTCTGATATTGATCCCCAGGCGTTTGTCACCGTGGGGATCAGCCATCACGCGTTGGGAGGCGGGTTTATGCCGCTAAAGAAGAGCTTAAAAAGGGAAGGGCAACCAACTTTGCGTTCCCTAGATGTTGTTCAGTAAAAGCGAAGCTGGTCAAATTAAAGATCACCCTCGGCATGCTGAGCCCGAAGCACCTTTTTGTCAAATTTCCCAACGCTGGTTTTGGGAATTTCATTGATAAAGGCGATTTGTTCCGGAATCCAGAATTTGGCAACTTTATCCGCCAGGTAGCTGCGAACCTCATCGGCCGAGACCGCGTTTTCGGCCGTGGGCACGATCACGGCCATCGGCCGCTCTGACCAGCGATCATCCGGTACGGCAATGACGGCCGCTTCCAAAACATTTTCATGCCCCATAATCGTGTTTTCAAGCTCAACCGTGGAGATCCATTCCCCGCCACTTTTTACCAGGTCTTTGGTGCGGTCGGTAATATTCATATACCCATCTGGTGAGACGGTGCTGACGTCCCCGGTACGGAACCACCCGTCATCCGTGATGTATTCTTCAGTGATATCCCGCTTAAAATATTGGCGAATGACCCACGGACCGCGCACCTGAAGTTCACCCATTGTTTCCCCATCCCAGGGCAAAATTTCACCCTCTTCTGTGGCAATGCGCATTTCCACACCCAAAATCGGATACCCCTGAGTGGCTTTGACATCCCACTTCTCATCATCCGACAAATCTTCGTGATGGGAACTGAGGTTGCTGACGGTTCCCAGAGGCGACAGCTCGGTCATGCCCCAGGCGTGGAGCACATCAACCCCCAACTGGCTTTCATACGCCTTGGTCAAATTGCGCGGCATAGCGGAGCCACCAACCACCAGGGCGCGGATGCAGGAGATGTCGCGCGGGTTGTTTTTGAGCTCGTGATACAATCCGTTCCAAATTGTGGGGACACCGGCCGCCACTGTTACCCGAAACTCTTCAATCATGGATGCCAGGGGAACCGGTTTTAAATGGGGTCCCGGCATAATCACCTCGGCACCGGCCGCTGCACAACCGTACGGCAATCCCCAGGCCATGGCGTGAAATTGAGGAACGACCGGCAAAACAACGTCTCTTTCGGATATGCCCAGAGCATTTGCCTGACATTCAGCCAGGGTGTGCAAAAACATCGAGCGGTGGCTGTATAAGGCCCCTTTTGGATTTCCGGTCGTACCGCTTGTATAGCACATGCCCATGGCCATATTTTCATCGGTGCACCGCCACTCAAAATCTTCATCGCTGTCGCTGATCAAATCTTCATAAAACAGGACATTGGGCAGCGATGTTTTGATGTCCCGCGGGGCGTTGATCAGCACGTAATGCTGAACGACATCAATTTTGTGGGCGTGGGGTTCGTACAAGGGAAGGAGGGATGCATCAATAAAAACAATTTTGTCCTCGGCATGATCCACGATGTACGTCAACTGATCGGGAAAAAGGCGAATGTTGAGGGTGTGACACACCGCCCCCGCCCCCGGGATAGCAAAATACAGCTCCATATGCTGGTAGTGATTCCAGGCAAAGGTGCCAACGCGATCCCCCACCTCAATGCCCAGCTTGGTCAACGCTTTGGAAAGGCGTTTGACGCGCTTATACATATCCGTATAGGTGTAGGCGTGATACGTGCCATCCGGGAGCATGGTGGTGATTTTTTTTGTGCCGTAGAGGCTGTTGGCATGCTCCAGAATTCGGTCGAGGGTCAGCTGATAATTCATCATTAAGCCGTTCATGGAAAGAGTCTCCTTTGGGGGGGATGTTATTGGTTTATTGGTTATTAGTATAATAGTGTATTAGTTAATTTGTATATTGGCTTCGAATCATTTCAAGAAGCCACCTAGTAACAAATACCCCAATAACCAATAAACTAATATACCAATATACTAATAATCCAATACATCGATACTAAATAAAAACCGCAATTTCATCCAGTGACTTTTTTTTCTTTGCGTGAGCGGGAATTTGGGCATCTTTGGCTGGGTAACCTACAACCAGCAAAATAAGCGCCCGTTCGTTTTTGGGCCGATCTAGGATTTTATTGAGAAACCCCATGGGGCTGGGGGTATGGGTTAACGAAGCCAGACCGCTGTGGTGCAAGGCGGTAATCAAGGTGCCAACAGCCAGCCCCACCGATTCAGTCACGTAGTAATTTTTAACTTTTCGGCCGTCGGGAAGCACATCAAACGACTTGGCAAAGATGGCGATCAGATAAGGGGCGGTAGTTAAAAACCCCTTATTGGCATCGGTTCCCAGGGGAGCCAGAGCATCAAGCCATTCTTGTGGGGCTTTGCCGCTGTAAAATTCCCGCTCTTCCGCCTCTGCTGCCGTTCGAATTTGCTGTTTGACGGCCGGATCTTCAATGACCACAAACTGCCACGGCTGCAGATTGGCCCCGCTGGGGGCGGTGCCGGCCGCCAGCAAACAGGTCTCAATAATATCGCGCGGTACCGGTCGGTCCGAAAATTCCCGCACCGTCCGTCGCCGCTGGATTTCTTCATAGAACGCGCTGGCTCGCTGACGCATTTCGCTTTGTGGATATTCGATGTATTGGGTGTGAGATACAAATTCTGCGGCCATATTCTCCTCTGTTAAGTAGTTTACAAAAAGAATTGTTAAAAAAAAGCCACGGATTAACACAAATTTTCACAGATTTCTCTCTCTAATCTGCGGCCATCTGCGAACCTACGGTTCTGCGCTACGCGCTCTGCGGACACCTTCTTCAGAAAACTTTTTGTAACTTACCTAAAGTGTTTTCCAAAAACTCTTCAAAAACAATTTGTCCACAGATCCCGGAGGGATGAACCGCAGATTTTCGCAGCGCTCCTCAGGAGCAGGAGGGAAATCTGTGAAAATCCGCGTTAATCCGTGGCTAGTTTTTAACAGTGATCCACTTAATTATCGGGGGTAAATTTTAATACCTGACTTTCATTGCGATCCATGGCGATGATTTCATTACTTGAGGTGACGACCAGGCTAAACGCCAAACTGCCCGGTTTTGGATACATAACGGCCGAAATATAGCGGCCGTCACCGTCAAAAATCTTGATGCCTTCCCAATCGGCGATATAAAGTCGCCCCTGATCGTCAACCGTGGTGGCCGTGGGATTATAAAGCAATCCCGGCCCGAGAAAATCCTCAGAGATATCTTCTGAAAGAACCAGGCGCTCTTCAAAGACACCGTCGGCATTAAAGCGGTAGACATACTCGTCGTTGTTGGCAAAGATTCGGCCGCTGCTGTCGATGGCAAAATCCGCGATGCCAAAGAAAACGATATCTTCATCAAAGCTGCCTAAAAAGTTGGGCACGGTCCGCTCAACCTGAAAATCGGAATTGAAATACACGAGCTGATCATCCTGCCATCCCACATACGCCACGAGATTGCCATTAGGGGCCAGGGTGATTAAATCAAGATCGCCACTGGTGTTGATGGTTTGCACGACCTCTCCTGAACTGCCGCTGTAAATGGTAATGGTGCCGACATCGTTAATGACATAGAGCTGCCCCTCTTCATCAGCGACGATGTCCAATATTAAATCGCCACCGGTGTTCCAGCTGTTGAGCAGAACCCCATTTTCATCAAATCGCTGAATACGGCCGCCGTCAAAATCGGCCGTAAAAATATGGCCACGGCCGTCAACGGCCAGCCAGCGGGTATCTTCAAATTGACCGGGGTCGCGACCCGCTTCACCAAATTGCAGCGTCAGCTGAGGCACCGTTTCGCCGACGATTGGCGGCAGCGGTTCAGCTGTTTCATCCATTGGGGGGCCTGCAGCCTCTTCCAGGGCCAGATCGATTTTGATCACCTTGTCGTTGACCACATCCATTGACAAAATCTGATCGTCATCGGTGAGAACCAGACTCACCCCGGCAATCCCGAATTGGCCTACGCTAACCGTTTCCAGATAGCGATTTTCGCGATCGTATACCTTGATGGCGGATGATTCAAAAACCAGCAGCCGGCCGAAACGATCGGTGGCAATCGCCTGCGGGTTACTGATTAATTCTTCCTCCGGAGCCAACCCAACCATTTCCTCCAGAGCGGCTACCTTACCCTGAAACTCACCATCGCTATCAAATTGAAATACTCCGTCTGAATTTTGGGCAAAAATATCACCTGAACGGCTGACCAGCAGGCTGTTGATGCCAAAAAAGGCGACATCTTCATCAAACTGGCTAAAGAACCTGGGGATTGTGCGCTCGACCGTAAAATCTGCATTGTAGAAAACCAGGGTGTCATCTGGGTCGCTGTAGTAAACGACCAGGGACCCATCGGGGGCCAGGGTAAACACGTCAAGGTTTGATTTAAAATCGATCGTCCGCAATATTTCTCCGCTTTCTCCATCAAAGATCAAAATGGTTGACGTCGAATCCACGATGAATAGCTGTCCATGGGTATTGGCTACAAATTGAGAAATAAATTCGCGGTTGGTTTCCCAGGTAGATACAAATTCACCCTGGGCATCAAATTTTTGCACCCGGCCGTCATCCAAATCAGCGGTGTAAATGTTCCCTTCCCCATCGGTGGCGATATGCATGGTGTTAAAAAACTGGCCAGGGCCGTTTCCTCTTTCACCAAACTGCAGGGTAATTTGCGGACCGTCTGGATCCCCTGCTGCGGAAGGAGAAGTGGGCTCGACGACCGGGATGACCTCTTCTGAATTGGTGGATTCGTCCGTAACCTCCGGGGTCGAAGTCACGGCCGTTTCATTGCCCGATGCTTGATTGAGCGAAGACGTCCGCTCAGACGGTGTTGGGTTTTCCGCCAGACTTTCCGGCGTTGGCTCACCGTTTATTGAGGCGATAACCACACTGATCAGCCAAAAAGAAAGCACAATGACCCCCAGCGCCGCTGCCCCACCAACCCCCCAGATCCATAGGGGAAACCCTTTTGATTCTTCAGGCTGCAACTCACTTTCGAGGGGCATTTTTTCGGTTTGCCAGACCGCTTCGGCCGGTTTGGACCCTTCCTCCATATCTCGAGTGGGGGCTTGAGAGGGCGACCAATTTTTCGTTCCAACACGCTCCAGATCCTCCGACCACCCCGACATGGTGGCATACCTTTCATCGGGATCTTTGGACATCGTTTTCCTGATAAAGGAGCTGATGCCGTGAGGTGAGGTGGGGAGCTTATCTTCAATATCCGGCACCGGTTCGTTGAGGTGGGCCTGCATATAACCGGTCGTTTCTTTGGCTCTAAAAGGCAGGTCGCCGGTCAGCATTTGATAGAGGATAATTCCCAATGCGTATTGATCACAGCGGCCGTCCAGATCCTCTTTGGCCCGCCACTGTTCGGGGCTCATGTACTGAGGGGTCCCCAAAATACCCTGAGTAAAAGTTTGGGTTTGAGCGGCCAGCTTGGCGATACCAAAATCGGATAAAAACGGACTGTCAAATTCGTCAAAAAGAATATTGTCCGGTTTTAAATCCCGATGGTAAATGCCGCGCTCGTGGGCCACAGAGAGCGCGGTGGCGATTTCAACCGAAATTCTTTTGGCGTAATCAAAATTTAGCGATCCGCGCCGCAAGCGATCTCGCAGCGTGCCCCCATTCATATAGCGCATGACGAGATAAGGTTGATTATCTTCCTCGCCAAAATCATATACCGGCACAATCGCCCGATGTTGCAGAGAGGCGATCGTTTTGGCCTCGCGTTTGAAGCGCTCCCTGAATGTTGGATCGTGCAGAAAATTGGGTGGGAGAACCTTGATCGCCACCTCCCGGTCAAAAAGCGGATCGTACGCTTTGTACACGGTGGCCATTCCCCCCCGCCCGATTTCTTCTTTAATTTCGTATCTGCCAAATGTCTCTGGAATCATAGACCCTGTTGATTTTGTGTTTATTTAGGTTTTTATTAGGGTTAACTCAAGCTGCTATCTTACCTTCCCGATGAATAAATCCATCGGTCAAAGAGACCGAAACCGGATAAATCCGGTTTATTAACGCGATGTATCGCGTTTCGGTTCCCCTGGCAGCCGGATTTATTCGGCTGCGTTATGAAGGCCGCAACTTGTAACTCATTTAAATCGTTTTGTTACCATCCTTCCATTAACTCGATTGAGAAGCGGGAAGAGAAGAAAATAGCCGTGCCGCCGTGCTGATGCATAATTGACCGCACTTCTTCTTTTTGATTGTTGCTTCCGTCGGTTTGCACGGCCACGGCATATTGACAGCTTTTGAGCGCCTCCCCTAAACGGTCAAGCGTGCGCTCTTCCACTTCAGTGGTAAAGCGCTGAAACGCTCGCAGCGCCCGCACAACCAGGCCGTGCTCTTTCCCTTCTGGATCAAGCTGATGGAATCCATCTTCGCCGAAAAGATGTTGGACTTCATCATACCCGGCCTCATGAAGGGATTTTTTTAAGGCGTTAAAATTTTCAGCGGTTTCAATGACGCAAACAACATTGTTATGAGGAGGTTCTAGAGCAAAATCAGACATCACATATCCTTTTTGGTTTTATTTAGCACTCCTACATAGCTGAATTGCAAGTACGAATAACAGGATGCCATGCTAATTCAAGTTGTCATTTTGAGAAGCCGTGATTGGTTGAGAGGGTAGCCCAGATGACAATTTTTTCGGGCAAATTATATGGCATGAAATGGGAATTTGCGAGTTCGGCCGTTTGAGATTGTTTAAAATTTTAAAACAAGATTTCGCGAATTTCACGAAATTTCCCACTTTAAAGAGATAATCCTATAAATTCGTGTCATCCTGATTATAAAATTTCAATTGTGGTGAACCTAATAAAGATATCCTTCATCCAAGACTTGAATGGTAGCGCTGTTTTCGCCAAAGTTGAGTTTGACGACCCACCAGCGGGCCCGCATACCGTTGGCGAACACCTGCACTTTTACGGTCAGGGCTTGCGGTTCGTGGACGGTGACTTTAAAGGTGCCAAACCATTTATTGAGCCCTTTGTGGATCGCCTCATCAAAAGCGGAGATGTACATTTTGTAGGGAGAGGGTTTGGGCTGCGTTTTGATCACAAATTTTTCAGCGGCGATGTGATTTTCCGGCCGGGCATCGAGAAACTCGACGGTCAGGGCGGTATCTTTGGCGACCGTCATCGAATCGTTTTTGGCAAAAATTGGCACCGACCAGATCCACTCGTCATTGATCTTTTCAACGGTCATGTGACCCACACGGGAGGCCACAATGGGCTCCCCGGTGCGATTGAGTACGTCGCGAATTTCAAAATCTTCCATGGGAACCGATTCAAAATTGAACCGTTTGTAATATCGCTTGGTGCGGGCAACTTGATGCACGGTGTCGCTTTGGGGCACGCGCACGACATAGGCGACGTGGTGTAAGGAACTGCTCAGGGGGACGGGAAATATTTTGATTCCGCTAATTCGAGGTTGAATGTTGCTGCTGATGATTTGCTCAAGGGTTTCTTTGGAGCAAATGGTCCGGTCCACCGGTGTGAGCTGGTGCGGCCGGAAGCGCAGCAGTCGATCTTGATGCTCGCTAATGCCGTAAATGATGATACCGCCTGCCGAATTGGCCATGGCCGATACATCTTTGGCAATTTCTTTTTCCCGGCCGTTGCCCTCGTAGAGGGCTTCAGCCGATTTGTATTCCAAAGTCAGGCTCTCTTCGATCCCCTGATCGATATAGCGTTGTAAAATTGGTTGGCTCCATTCAACAGCCATGTGCTTTCCTGCAATTAATTTCGCTTGATTTCTTCGTCGGCCGCAGAATGGTTTGTATTTGTTCTCATCATTCTGGGCTGCGCAGAATCTGCCGATGCCAATAGGATGACGAGCTTTTGCCCGGATTTTGGCAGAAGCTCGACATCAAGGGTGTTTATATTGAGCTGGCCCTGCTCCGTGAATAAAAACAGGGGATACGCTTCGTCTTCGTATTGATCATGCAAGGCGTCTAGGGTAAATTCCTCATCAATCGGAATGGTTTTGATTTCTCCACCCGTTTCGATGAGCTCCAGCGCTTTTTCGTGGACAAGCTGCTTGTCAAACAAGAAGCGGCCGTGCAGATTGGTCGACCGCCGCTCGCTGCCGTTGACCGGCTCCGCGTAAAGTTGATACACCTCTGCCCGGCCAAACTCATCTGAGAAGTGCAAAGACGCCAATGAATTAACCTCGTTATTGGGGGTCAGGGCCAGCAAACGGCCGATGCCGGATAAATCGAGGTCGATGCTTGTTTTTTCCGAGAGGGCGCTGCCGTAAAAGGTTCTTAACCCGGCCCGACGGGCTTCTCGTATGTGGCTTTGGTTATTATCCACCAGCAGTGCCTCAAACCCCAAATCTCTGACCGCCTTTCCGATTTCTACCGCCACCCGGTCTGCTCCGACAATTAATACCCCCTGTGGGTGTTCTTCAGCTAAATCAAGGCGACGAGCCACCCAGCCGCTGGTCAAACTATAAATGACAACCGTTCCCACAATAATCATAAAGGTATACGCGGCAATTTGATCTGCCCCGGCATACCCTTCGACGTTTAACTCAAAGGCAAATACCGAAGCCACAGAAGCAGCCACGATCCCTCGCGGGGCCAGCCAGGCGATAAACGCGCGCTCTCGCCAGTTTAAGTCGGTGAACCAGGTGGAAATGAGGACGGATATCGGCCGGACCACAAAGATCAGCAAAAGGAGAAACAATAAGCCCGGCAGCCGCATGACGGCCAGCAGATTGTCAAGCGAAACCCGAGCGGACAAGATGATAAAGAGGGTGCCGATCAACAGGATTTGCAAATCTTCGGTAAATTCAAGAATGCGAGTAATCGAAACCCGCTCCTGGTTGGCCATGGCGATTCCCATCACCGTGGTAGCCACCAGACCCGCCTCCGGCTGCAGGGTATTGGCCAGAGCAAAAACCCCAATCACCATCATCAAGGTGACCCCGTTTTGCAGGTAATCGGGAAGCCAGTAGCGCTGCAGGACAAAAACCAGAAAGGCGGCCGCCAGCAGCCCTAACCCACCCCCTTCGAGAATGGTGCGCAGCACGCCAATAAAAATGGTGCTGGTAGCTGCTTCGATGCTGGTGAAGTTGCCGGTTATGATCCCTTCAAAAACGAGGACCGCAATAAGCGCCCCGACCGGATCGATTAATATCCCTTCCCATTTGAGTAGGGAACCCACGCGGCCTTTGGGATGAATTTGCCTGAGAAGGGGGGTAACCACGGTCGGACCGGTCACGATTAAGATCGCTCCCAGAAGCACGGAGAGCGTTAAATCAAGATTTAATATCGAAAACGCGCCCCAGGAGGCGATCGCCCAGGTGATTAGGGCGCCCACGGTGATGAGCCGGCCGGTCGGAACCCCGATGTGAGGCAGTTCAGACAACTTGAGTGAAAGACCGCCTTCAAACAAGATAATACCCACGGCGACTGAAACCAGCGGAAAGAGCAGTTCACCAATCAAATCGTCGATATGCAGGACGTTCGTGATCGGACCAGCCACGAACCCAAATATCAGCAGAAACAAGATAGATGGCAAACGCAGGCGCCAGGCGATCCATTGAGCCCCCATGGCTAATACGATTATGATGCCAAAGCTGACGAGTAAGTTTTCATGCATAACTGATCAGTATTCGATCGAAACGAGACCGGTTCATAGTAAACCACAAATTGAGATGATTGTCCTCTTTTCGACGTTAAATTTGCATAATTTTGTCATATGTTTGATTATTTCTTTAGCAAGGCTGACTCATTTTTCGTTTTAAAGGAGACAAAATGTACGAGCCAAAACCTGAAGACAAATTTACCTTTGGCATGTGGACCGTCGGCAACATCGGCCGGGACCCTTTTGGAGAGCCGGTACGGCCGGCGCTAACGGCGGTTCAAATTGTAGAAATGCTGGCGGAAGTTGGCGCCTGGGGGGTGAATTTTCACGACAATGATTTGATCCCGATCGACGCCACGCCGGCCGAGCGAGATAAAATCAAAAAAGAATTTCGCCAGGCGTTAGATGCCACCGGTGTTGTGGTGCCGATGGCCACCACAAACCTGTTTACGGACCCCGCTTTTCGCGATGGCGCATTTACGGCAAACGATCCGAAAGTGCGTGCCTATGCCCTGCAAAAGACGATGAACGCCATCGATCTTGGCGTGGAGTTTGGGGCGAAAATTTACGTGTTTTGGGGTGGACGAGAGGGTACGGAAACCGATGCGGGGAAAGATCCGGTGACGGCGATCAAGCGCAGCCGGGAGGCGATGAATTTTCTCTGTGAATACGTCATCGATCAGGGGTACGACCTCAAATTTGCCCTTGAAGCGAAGCCAAATGAACCTCGCGGTGATATTTATAACGCCACGACCGGCAACATGCTGGCCTTTATCGAAACGCTGGATCATCCCCAGATGGTGGGGGTGAATCCCGAAGTGGCTCACGAGCAAATGGCCGGCCTCAATTTTACCCATCACGTGGCCCAGGCGCTGGAGGCCGGCAAGCTTTTCCATATCGATCTCAACGATCAAGTGCCCGGCCGATACGATCAGGATTTCCGCTTTGGTGCGGTAAATATTAAATCCTCGTTTTTCCTGGTTAAGCTGTTGGAAGATTACGGGTACGACAGCAGCCGTCATTTTGACGCCCACGCGTATCGCAGCAGCAATTACGATGACGTCAAGGAATTTGCGCGCGGCTGTATTCGCAACTATTTGATTTTGCGCGAAAAAGTGGCTCAATTTAATAGTGACAGCGAAATTCAAGCCCTGCTAGCGGAAATTAACGAGGATGACGGCTCAATGAGCGGTTTTTCCGGCGCATATTCGGCGCAAAAAGCGGCCGCTCTGCGGGAGCATGGTTTTGATCGCGCGGCCCTCGGCCGTCGCGGTCAGCCGTATGAACGGCTCGATCAGCTTACGGTGGAGCTGCTGATGGGTGTGCGGTAATTTCCGCCCTTCCACCAATATAGGGTCAGGGAATAGGTCTTCAATCACCCAATTCATCGTTCCCGGACCTCCTATCATCGCTCAGAATGAGCATCGTGTGAACAGTCAGTGGCCTGGATAAAACCAAAGCCTTTGTGTAGGGGCTTGGCTAGCCAAGCCCTTACCAATGTAGATTGGTTAAATCGCCCTGAGACAACCTTTTCCATCAACATACAAGAGAGGGGTCCTCAATCGTGAAGGTGCCGTCATACCTTCCCTGGTGCGCGTTGTGAACGGTTTCCAAAAATTGGGGCAGATCGATTGCCTCATTATCGACGGCCGTTTTTAGATGGACATGCCCGGCGTGATGAGCCATCCGCGTCCAGGCGGATTGACGATCAGCTTGGGCTATGTTGGCCGGATCAAGACACAGGGCAAATCGATGCTGCAAAGAGGATGGCAGCTGCTCCTTGACCTGGGTGAAGAGGGCCAGGTGTTTGGTCGTATCGGTGCTGATTCCCCAATGATTTTCCAGGATCACGGTGATGTGCGGCAGCTGCTCCACTGCGGATTGCACAAAGGACGTCATGCGCCTGACAAGAGAAAGTGTCACCTCATCCTCGGCTTGGCCTCCTGAAATGATTCGCAGCAAGGGAACGTTGAGCGTTTTAGCCGCCGTCAACCCCCATCGATGGTAGAGGGCGCGCCCCACGGCCGCCACGCCCCCGCGGCTAAAATCGGTATTGAGCGTCCAGCAAAGACAGCGAACGCGATGGCTGTCGAGCTCTAATTTAAGTTGCCGGATCGCTGTCTGTCGATAGCGCCACAGCTCCGGGTTGCCGTGTGGAAGCAGCGCATAAAAAGGGCGGGTGACCCGGCTAAACGAGGGGGGAGGGAGCATGAAGTCGTTGGCTTCAACCGACTCAAAACCGGCCGCTGCTGCCCGGCCGGGCAGATCGAAAAGAGAAAATTGCCCGCGGTAAAAATCACTGGCCCAGCACCATGAACTGACGGCTAATTTTTGGGGAGGGATATTCAATACCATCAAAGACCCAAGCTGCGAATGCCGCCCTGCTGGTGGAGGGTCGCCAGATATGCGGCCGCTTCAGCTGACGAAAGGGGCATATCATTTTCCAGCCACCAGCGAATAAATCCAACCTGCCCGGCCGCCAAATAGCGAATAGCCAGTTCCGGAGGCACCTCTGGGGCACTGTTTTCACCAAAAAGACGATTCATCTCTTTTTCAACATCATCTCGGACTCGATCGGCAAATCCCGGGACCCCGCGGGGGCCTAGCATGGCCAGGTAAAATGCCGCATACTCGGCCACGTGGTCAAACATTCCCTGAATCGATTGGTGGACATCCGCCAGAGAAGCAATCGGTTCCTCGATGCGTTGATCTACAAACAGGAGTTCGGTCAGGCGATCAGCCAGATCGTATTTATCGCTGTAGTGACGATAAAATGTTGCCCGGTTGATGCGGGCGGTCTGGCACAAATCACGGACCGAAATTTGGTCAAATCCTTTTTCGATCACCAGGGCGATAAATGCCTCTTTAAGCGCATTAAGCGTCCGCTGGACCCTTAAGTCGGACTTTTTCATCAAACCCTCCGCCACTGTTGTTTATGCAGCATATCGGTCAATTTTGCCGCTTGTTTTTCATAGTTAAGCTGTTTTATGATACACACTGTTGAAAATTTTACAATTCCAGAGTCTAAAAATGAACAAATTAACTTTTGCCGACCTCAAGCGGTTACAAACCAATCAAATCGAATTTTTGTACGATGTGCAGGAAAAACACGGCGGGATCGCTCATTATAAGATGCTGGGGGTGAATCTCTTTTTTATCAATGACCCACAGCTTATCCGCGAGCTTCTGATCAAAAACCCACACCACACGCATCGGGACCCATTGACAACCAATGTGTTAAGGCGGGTAACTGGAGACGGTGTGTTTATTGCTGAAGGGGAGAAGTGGCGGCGGCAGCGCAAGCTGGTGCAGCCGGCCTTTCACGCGGCACGGATTCGCCACTATGCAGACGTGATGGCGGATTATGCCATCAACATGCTTGCTGATTGGCAGACCGGCCGTGTGGTGGCCATCGACGAAGCGTTTACAAAGCTGACCCTGCGAATTATCGCCCGGACAATGTATGGGGTAGATATTGATGCCCAAACAGAGAAATTCGGCCGACTGATGCAGGAAATGGCTACAATTGCTGAATCTCACCTAAAAATGACGATCGTTCCGCCTGAATGGCTGCCGACCGCCAAAAACAGGCGGCAGAAACAAATTCGGGCGGAGGTTGAAGCCCTTTTACGCGAAGTGATTCACGACCGGCGACAAAACCCTGAAGCAAATGATGATCTGCTGTCGATGCTGCTGCTCGCTCGTGATGAAGAAGGCCGGCCGATGGATGACCGGCAGCTGCTGGATGAGTGTTTGACCCTGTTTTTTGCGGGGCATGAGACGACGGCCGCCCTGTTAACCTGGGCTACGCATTTGCTGAGCAGCAGTGAAGACGTGATGTCCAAACTGCGGCAAGAGCTGCGCGATGTGTTAGGCGATCGTACTATTCAATATGAAGATATCGCCCGGCTGCCGTATCTGGAGGCGGTGCTCAAAGAAACGCTGAGACTATATCCTCCGGCTTATGGATTTGGGCGCACGGCGGTTGAGCCGTTCTCGATTGGGGATCATCACTTTCCCAAACGGTCGGTCATCCTGGTGAGCACGTACATCACCCATCACCGGCCGGATTTATTTCCGGATCCGGAACGTTTTTGCCCGGAGCGATTTTTGGATCCGGATCAGCAACCGGATCGCTACGCCTATTTGCCTTTTGGGGCCGGCCCCAGGGTTTGCGTGGGCAATATGTTCGCCATGATGGAAGCCTCCATTATTTTGGCCACGCTGGTGCAGCGGGTTCGGTTAACGCGGGCTGACACCCAGCCGGTGGTCATGGATACGCGGGTCACCCTGCGGCCGCGGGACCCGCTGCGGATGCGGGTAGAAATTGTCTGATCTATCCTTTATCCAGCTGCTTCTGTTTTCGGGGATGGGGTTCCCCCTGTTCGACGTAATATTTGAGCTCTTCAGACACTTCCCGGCCGACCTTTTTAAATTGCAAACGCATAAAGGGGGCCATCAGGAATCCGGGAAACGGCTTCAATTCGACCACCCCTCGAAATTCAACCTGTGATATCGAGGGTGAGAGGGGCTTCACCGACCAGTTGTTTTCCGCTTTGTTAACAAACCAAGGGTTTCCATTGACCGCTTCGTATCCGTAGCGCATTTTTTCCTCATCGTAATAGGTAAATCGCTCGGTAATGTCGCTAAAGCCGGGAACGTTGGTGGCGCACACCCGGCCGGTGACCTCTCCCTGATTTTCGGGATCATCGGAGGTGACTTCTTGAGATTGGGGGATCGAAGTGGCCCAGCGGCCGATATGAGCAAATTCATGGGCGATGATCCGCCAAACTTTGGCGGCCGGGGCCTCGATAATCGTTTCTCCAATTACTTCTAATTTCATTTGATTCTCCATTTTTGAGTCAGTCTAAATTTATTTTTACCTATGCCGGTGGCTGTGATTTTCACTCGACGTTGCCAATTTGTAGGGCCGCCGCATGCTGCGGCCGTGGGCTCGCCTTCCATATCCTTCTGCCATATGGCGCATGGCGAAAGAATTAATTTTTAACCGCCAACTACCCTGTCGGGGAAGATGGGTCGGCCGCAGCATACTGCGGCCCAACGGCGCAAGAGGAATCTACCTTGTCCTATTTGCTCAAAAGCTTGAATCTATCGACCCAACCATTTGGAAAAATAGAATTGCTTCTACAAAATACGAAGTTTGGGATGCCATACCGAGGTAAAACGGTGC
>JAAUYD010038338.1_pt1 | contig 28782 bp, 21 predicted proteins | sample 7278101 | NCBI WGS metagenome assembly JAAUYD01 (sample SAMN14350128, study PRJNA611818) | marine sediment metagenome | isolation source: surface marine sediment (0.6m) | place: French Polynesia: Moorea | collected 2018-08
ACAGAACCATTAATTCTTGTCAAAGAGGTTTGATTTGAGTCCCAACGAACCGAAGATATTTGTCTTGATTTGACCATATATGACTATACTTTCATTGAATGTTTATGATACTAAATGGGCAACAGAATACGATATTTTTACTCAGTAAAGGATTACGCTTGAACATAGGAGTCCAATTTTTGCCTCTGGGATCGTACAAACCCAGAGTTGGCACTTCCACCAGTCCAATTGTTGGAGCTTTATGTAATCTCATGGCACTCTAATTTATTTGAGTAATTAATATTGCAAAAAATTGGTGATTTAAGCCAAACTAATCAACTTGGCACAATTGTCAATATCCTAATTCCCTATATATCTCAAAGGAGATGCCCCTTTAGGCTATCATAACTATTCTAGTTCGAGGGTTTTTGTAAACTAATTTAACCAAAGTAAATCCTTACGCACTTGGGCGCAGATGGAAACTGGTATAACAAACATAAAAAAATGATAGTATTTTTGTGTGTGTACCGCTCCGAAGTGCGGAAACTTACGCCCACGGGAGAGACTCATTAAGGGGTGGCTATCCGAAAGATAGTGCATCGAGTCTGTATCAGGCGGGTTACTGTCTGAGCCTGGGAAGCCCCATCGTATTATGTTGGGGTGCTTCACGATCAGAAGATAGGTCTTTCTTCAAGAAAGAAGAATCAAACCATTAAGGAAAAAGATTATGAGCCAGCGCGAATTCGATTATGATTTAATCATTATCGGTGCAGGAGTCGGGGGACACGGAGCGGCCTTACACGCAGTCAAATGTGGACTAAAAACAGCCATTATCGAAGCAAAAGACATGGGAGGAACCTGTGTCAACCGAGGTTGTATCCCCTCAAAAGCCCTCTTAGCAGCATCAGGAAAAGTTCGAGACTTACAAAATGCCCAACATCTCTACAATTTGGGTATTCATATTAATGGAGTGGATTTCCAAAGACAAGCGATCGCTGACCATGCTACCAATTTAGTCAATAAAATACGAAGTGATTTGACCAATAGTTTAAAACGGCTCAAAGTGGATACTATCCATGGTTGGGGCAAACTGGTTGATACCCAAAAAGTCAGTGTCCTCACCGATAATGGAGAAACCATCCTCACGGCTAAAGATATTATGTTATGTCCGGGATCGGTTCCTTTTGTTCCCCGTGGCATCGAAATCGACCATAAAACCGTCTTTACCAGCGACGAAGCCGTAAAATTAGAAGTGTTACCCCAATGGATCGCCATCATTGGTAGTGGTTATATTGGCCTAGAATTTTCTGATATTTATACCGCCCTAGGCTGTGAAGTGACCATGATCGAAGCCTTAGATACTTTAATGCCAGGTTTCGATCCCGAAATCTCCAAACTCGCCGAAAGAACCCTGATCAAAGCCCGTGATATTGAAACTTATGCCGGGGTTTTCGCCACCAAAGTAACCCCAGGAGAACCAGTGACCATCGAATTAACCGATGCTAAAAGCAAAGAAGTTATCGATGTCCTAGAAGTAGATGCTTGCTTAGTAGCCACCGGAAGAGTTCCCGCCACCAAAAACCTCGGGCTAGAAAATCTCGGCATCGAAACCAACCGAGGTTTTATCCCTGTCAACGAGAAAATGGAAGTCCTGCGAGATGGTGAACCCGTTCCCCATCTGTGGGCAGTGGGAGACGCAAACGGTGAAATGATGTTAGCTCATGCAGCATCCGGCCAAGGGGCGATCGCTGTAGAAAATATGTGTGGACGAGAAAAAACCATTGACTACCGCAGTATTCCAGCAGCCGCCTTTACCCACCCTGAAATCAGTTACGTTGGCCTGAGTGAACCCGCAGCCCGTGAATTAGGAGAGAAAGAAGGGTTTGAGGTTTCTTGCGTCAAAACTTACTTTAAAGGCAATTCTAAAGCCCTTGCTGAAGGGGAAACCGATGGGATCACTAAGGTGGTGTACCGCAAAGATAACGGCGAATTATTAGGAGTCCACATCATGGGCATTCATGCCTCTGACTTGATCCAAGAAGCAGCTAACGCGATCGCTCAACGCCAAAGCGTCCAAGATCTATCCTTTAACATTCACACCCATCCCACTCTTTCAGAAGTCTTAGATGAAGCCTTTAAACGGGCTGAGGCTAGGGTTTAGTGGGAGAATTTGGGGACTGGAGGACTGGGAGACAAGGGAGATGGGGAGGCAGAGGGAGCAGGGAGTGCCGGAGCAGGGAGAAATATTATATTCTTCCTAGTCTCCCCACACTTCCCACACTCCCCTCTCTTCCCACACTCAAGATCACCCCCACACCCTACACCCCACACTTCCTATCACTCCCCATCATCCCCTCTTCTCAGAAATAATTAACGCAATCGGGGAAAAAACCCTTAGAATGATTAACGTTAGGTATCAAAACCGAAAAAGGGTAACAACTATATGACACCATCTTTAGCCAATTTCCTATGGAGTCTCGTCTTGGGAACCGTTATCGTGGTTATTCCCATCACTATTGGACTGGTTGTAATTAGTCAAAGTGATAAAATCAAGCGCAATTTCTAAGCTTGTTTGAGTTTACCCCATCCTTAAGTCGGGTGGGGCTAATTTCATTATTAGTTATATTAGTAGTTACGAATAAGTTTACCCTATTGGGTATTCTAGGTATGAAATATAAAGACAATTCGCTACCATAAGAGATGAAAACGGAGAGCGATAATGGTTAATTTTGGGCTGAACTCAGCCAGTGTCCTAGGAATTTTTTTAGCTGTTGCTGGAGCAGGTTTATACTTCTTGCGAAGTGTACGGCCAGAACTGTCGAGAGATCATGATATCTTTTTCGCCGCAGTAGGTTTATTATGCGGATTAATCTTACTATTTCAAGGATGGCGACTTGATCCTATCCTTCAGTTCGGACAATTTTTGTTAACAGGATCGGCTGTATTTTTTGCCGTGGAGAGTATTCGCTTACGGGGAGCAACCACTGAACAAGCTAGACGCAGTTCCTCCTTTGTTGATGATGAGCGTCGCGTCAGTAAAACCCGTGTCTATACAGAGGCCGAACTCGATCGCTTAGAACCCTACGAAGACGAACAACCCTCTTATAACAATAACCCTCGTTTACAAGGATACGCTGATCCTCGCAGTAATCGTGGGTATGGGGAGGAAGAGACTCGTAGTCGGCGATCGCGTCGTCGTCCTTCCACTGATGCTTATGGCGATCGCCCATCTCCAAGGCGTAAAACCCCCCCAACTCGTCCAACGAATGAGAATTACGACGCTTGGGATAGTAGAGATGATATGTGGGAAGATCGTCCTCAAAAACCTCGTTCTCGTCGTCCTCGTCCTGAAACCTACCCTCCAGAAACGTCCTCATCTACCCCTCGTCAACGTCGTCCTCGTTCTCCCAGAGAAGAAAAACGTTATTCCTCTGGTTCGCAGGAAACTCCCACCCCCACCGACTATGTTGACTATCAACCCATTGATCCGTCTCAACCCCCTAGAAAACGAGACGCTCGACCCTCCAAACCCGATAATAATTACGAAAGCGATCGCCCATCAGATCCCTCTAATTTTGATTATTAAAAACAATGTTCTACCATATACGAGGCAGGAGCAGCGGGAGAGTTTGGGGACTGGAGGACTGGAAGACAAGGGAGCAGGGGGAGCAGAGGGAGACAAGGAAGACTATTCTTACTTCCCACACTCCCTATCACCCCGTCACCCCTACACCCTACACCCCATCAGTCATAGCATAAAGGCGATCGCGTCTAAACTGCTTAAAGTTGTCATAGGGACAGGTCTAATGAGCTTATTAGCATCTTGTGACGTGTTCAAACAACCTGAACCCCCTGCTACCCTTAATAGTCGCTACAATGACCAACAACCTGCTTTGAGTGGAGATGGCCGTTGGTTAGCTTTAGTATCCAACCGTAACAACAATAATGAGATTTTGCTCTATGATTTACGCAGTGAAAGATTTATTACGCTTCCAGGGTTAAATCAAAGTAATATTATCTTAGAAAGTCCTAGTTTGAGTCGTACGGGACGCTATTTAGTCTATATTTCCAGTGTCCAAGGACGGCCAGATGTGGCCTTATATGATCGTGCGACTCGGCGAACGGAACTTTTAACTCAACGTTATCGTAATTGGGTGAGAAATCCTCAAATTAGTGCTGATGGACGCTACATTGTTTTTGAAACAGCGCGACGGGGACAGTGGGATATCGAAGTCCTAGATCGTGGCCCATTAATTGAGTTAGATATTCCTGACGGTACACCAGTAGAAACACCAGAACGATGAGCAGATATTTCAACAACTGATAATTAAACTGTGAAACAGATTATTCTTAGCATTGTTCTTATTAGTAGCATTGTAACAGGTTGTACTGGCTATCCTCGTTACCTTAATTTTCCGTTTGATGGAGGAGGACGAGGATTAAATAGTCGCGCTTCAGATTTAGAACCTCAAGTTACAGCTACTTATATTGTCTTTATTTCTGATAGAAATGGTTCCCAAGATGTTTATCTATTTGATGCTCAAAAACGACAATTAATATCCCTACCAGGATTAAATGCGTTAGATGAAATCGCTTCTCATCCTTCTATTTCTGAAGATGGTCGTTATCTGGTTTTTGCTGGTAGTCGTCAAGGAGAATCTAATATTTATGTTTATGATCGACAAACGGAGCAAAAACGTAATTTAACTGCTAATTTACAAGCAGAGGTGCGTCATCCTATTATTAATGCTGATGGAACTCAGATTGCTTTTGAAATTGCGAAAGATGGACAATGGGATATTATGATTTACGATTTATCTGGCAATCCTCTTAAATTTCCATAGGAACATCTATTAAAATGGACTGGATTTTATCCTTATTCGTTTAACTTTAACTCCATTTATCTAAGTTATCATCGTGATTGTGAAGTAACCCTGTAAATAAATCATTCAGTTTTTCAGTGCTATATTGAGGTTGCAAGAAAAGTTTCCGTGCATTAATAAAATAACGTTGAATGTTGTGTAAGGGGGCTAGTTTTGACTTAATAGATGATAACCTAACTTTAGATTTCTCCATATTAGTAACATTAATCCAGGTTTTCACACTCATGGGTAATTGTGTTCCCATACGAAAGTGTAAATTTTCCTGGGATAATGATTCAATATAGGTTGAAGTTAAAAACATTTCATACTGAGATTTTTGAGGGGTTAGCTGTTGAATAAAGGCTAAACTAACCCCTTTAACTAACTGACGAACGGGTTCAGCTTTGACTCCCATGACTTCTCTGACAAGGGTACTCTGTCCCATGACACTATTCATACTATTCAGATCACTAATACTCATGTGAGTTCCCCCCATAGCCATTACCATATATTTTTCTGTAGATAGTTGTTGAAAGGGTTTTAATTGATGGGAAATGGTGGGGGTAATACCGTCATCAGAAGCAGATAACATGAGGGTTGGAACTTTAATTTGAGATAAATTATTACCAAATAATTCACCAATAATAGGATTAAAAACGATGATTTGTTTAATACGATTGTCTTTAAATGTTCGTTGGGGATAAGGTAATTCTCCGGCTGCACATTGTAACCAATCTGCCGGCGATCGCTCTAGAGGAGATGTTTTTTGACAAAAACGTCTTAACGTTTTCAAATCTAAGGATGCCCCTCCTAACGCTAAGGCGGTATAACCCCCAAAAGAATGACCAATCATACTCACTTTTTTAGTGTTTAATTTTCCTTTAAATTGTCTATTTTTTTTGTTTAAAAGGGTTAATTGATTTAAAACAAAACTAATATCTTGGGGACGATCAATAAATTCTTCTGAGGGCAAAATTTGACTAAATTTTATTCCTGTTGCTGTTTTAATTAGGGCATGAATATCGCTTCCAGGATGTTCAATAGAAACGACTGTAATCCCATAAGAAGCTAAATGTCTAGCTAAATAGCGCAAAAAGCGACGATCTGACGCAAACCCATGAGACATAATGACCAAAGGCCCATGAGTTTTTTTTGCAGTATAAATATCAAGGGTAATGTAACGATCTCGACTTCGATCATAAAGGACATCGGTTTCTATGGATATGGCTTGCTCTCCTGGTGATGTCGGATCAAAGTTGGGTATAATTTTAGTTGTAGAAGAGTCTTTAAAATTTTTATCTAACTCTGAATTAATTAATTGACTATGTAAAAAAGAACCATTCATTTTGACAGCTAAAATAGCTACTTTTGAAATGTCAATTGTTACAGTTTCTTTCGGATATGTTTGTAAAAAACTGATAATACTTAAATTATTTGTTTCTTTTAAAAGTAAATTTAATGCGGATTTGAGTTCTGATGGATTACTATCAGGTAATGCTTGACTAATTTGGTGTAATAATCTTTTTCCATCATCACTTTTTAACAGATCAGTTAGAAACTGTTTCGCAATTAAAGGATCAATTTTTAAACTTTTAGATAAAACTTTTTGAGTTTTACTGGTTAATAAGGCATTATAAGGTTTTAAGTTAGTAGAAATTTCTTGAGTTTCTACAAATTTTTGTAAATCTTCAACTGGAATTTTCTGACGAAGTAATCCTACTTGTAAAATAATATTTTCTGCTGCTAAAGTAGGAGATAGTCCAAAAAACAAAGATAATAAAATGGGGGAAATTCCCCCTACTATGTTGAAAACAAAAGGCGAAAGAAGTTTCAAAAATTTCATAGGTGGAAATAACAAAAAGTCATGAAAATTAACTACCTCGAAGTTTCCCACATTAACAGTACCTTCTAGGAAGATTTGTTGATTTTTTGCTGTCTTGTTGTCAACCGGTTTAGTGAGATTCCTTTTGATAGTATGCCCAATTATAAGGCTTAATCTAGCAATTTTCCGTGACTAAAAGGACTAATGAACTCCAGACACCGAAAATAATCACTATAGCATTCTGTCACTGCCTAGATTTTACCCGATTTCCTATCTGTATATTAAATTTAAGACTTGTGACAATTTACAAAGTGTCATAACTTAGATTGGCCGTGAGTGTTTAACTTGGTACATTATGGTTGTGTGTGAGGAGTAAGAGTGATATGAAAACGCCTTTGGAGTCGAAACACGGCAAGACGCCCGAAGGCTTTTCATTTTTATATTTTGGTTAATTGAATAGTTATAGCAATCGTAACCATCCTGTTACTGTATGGACAAGGTGATGATTGGCTTTTCAGAATTTTGTGTAGAGACGTTTCATCAAACGTCTCTACAGTAGTGTTAGGCAAGAAATAAAAGGGTTGTGAGGTATGAATTTGGTACAATAATGATAATCAATGCTATTTTCTTTCATGAGTATTCCTGATTATCAATCAATAATGTTTCCTTTACTTAGATATTCTGGAGACGAAAAAGAACATTCTTTACGGGAGTGTATTGAAGCTTTAGCTAGTTATTTTAATCTTACTCATGAGCAAAGAAAACAGTTATTACCCAGTGAAAAACAATCTATTTTTGATAATAGAGTTGGTTGGGCGAGAACTTATTTAAAAAAAGCAGGACTTTTAGTGAGTACAAGGCGAGGCTATTTAAAAATAAGCCAACGAGGACAAAGCATTTTAAAAGAAAATAATATCCAGGAAATTAATGTTAAATTTTTAAAGCGTTTTCCAGAGTTTATTGATTTTCAAAATAATACTAACGAAGAAAATACGCATCTATTATCTTTAGGTTCCGAGCAACAGTTAAATGGAATAGAAAATACAAAAACACCAGAAGAACAACTAGAAAAAATCTATTTGAAAATTAAAGAAGAACTGAAAAAAGAACTATTAGAAACTATTAAACAATATTCTCCTGATTTTTTTGAAAAATTAGTTATTGATTTATTAATTGCCATGGGATACGGAGGATCAAGAAAAGAAGCCGGTGAAGCGGTGGGACAAGTTAATGATGGGGGTATTGATGGTATTATTAAAGAGGATAGATTAGGGTTAGATATTATTTATATTCAAGCTAAACGTTGGGATAATACTGTTGGCAGACCAGAAATACAAAAGTTTGCTGGTGCGTTATTAGGAAAACAAGCTAAAAAGGGAATATTTATTACTACTTCTAATTTTAGTAAAGAAGCGATACAATATACCAGCATGATTGACAGTAAAATTATTTTAATTGATGGGGAAAGACTCAGTGAATTATTAATTGATCATAATGTTGGGGTTTCTATGGTTGAATCCTATGCTATCAAGAAAATAGATAATGACTATTTTACAGAATAACCTATTTTGATTAAACTAAAAAAAGAAGCAAAGAGAGGTTAAATTAAATATGGCTATGTTACTCGCTGGGGATATTGGTGGAACTAAAACCATTTTATGTTTAGTAAATTCAGAAAACTCTAAAAATGGTGAAAATTTACCACAACAAACTACCTTATATGAAAAATCTTATCCCAGTCAACAATATAGTGATCTTGTTCCTATTGTACAAGAATTTTTAAATGAAGCGAAACAAGAATTAGGACAAGAAATTAACGTAACAAATGGCTGTTTTGGTATTGCTGGGCCAGTGGTTAATAATACCTCAGAACTAACTAATTTAAGTTGGTCATTAAATGGCGATCGCTTAGAAAAAGAACTATCTTTAGAAAGAGTAAGTCTAATCAATGATTTTGCTGCCATTGGTTACGGTATTTTAGGGTTAAAAAAAGATGATGTACATACCTTACAAAATATAGCAGCAAAACCCAATACACCCATAGGAGTATTGGGTGCAGGAACCGGCTTAGGGGAATGTTTTTTAACCCCTTTAGAAAGCGGTAATTATGGTGTCTTTTCTTCTGAAGGATCCCATGCAGACTTTGCTCCTCGTAATGCTTTAGAGTTTGAATTATTAACGTATATAAAAGATAAATACGATTTACCTAGAGTTTCTATAGAAAGAGTGGTTTCTGGTATGGGAATTAGTGCTATTTATCAATTTTTACGTCATAAATATCCTGACCAAGAATCAGATAAATTAAAACAAATTTATCAAACTTGGGAAAGTCAAAACAATATCGATCTTTCTGCTGAAGTCTCTAAGGCGGCCTTGGAAAAAAACGATCCTTTATGTCAACAAACAATGGAACTATTTATTTCAGCTTACGGAGCAGAAGCGGGAAATTTAGCTTTAAAATTATTACCCTATGGAGGGTTATATGTAGCAGGAGGAATTGCACCTAAAATATTACCATTAATGCAAACAGAAACCTTTATGGAAGCCTTTAAAGCAAAAGGACGTATGAGTTTACTGTTATCTAAAATGCCTGTTCATATTATTTTAAATTCTAAAGTTGGGTTAATTGGGGCTGCTTTACGGGCTGCACAATAACATTTTTATTATTTCTTTTTTGACTATTTATGAACCACTCCCAAACCATTGTTGTAAAAATTGGTACTTCTAGTCTTGCTCACCCAGAAACAGGAAAATTAGCCTTATCTACCATTGCTGCTTTAGTAGAAACCCTAACCGAATTAAGGCAATTAGGCTATGATATTGTCCTGGTTTCATCTGGTGCTGTGGGAGTGGGTTGTAGTCGTTTGAAGCTAACAGAAAGACCGAAAAAAATAGCCATTAAACAAGCCATTGCAGCGGTAGGACAAGGGAGACTAATTCGGGTTTATGACGACCTTTTTACCTCTTTAAATCAACCCATTGCTCAAATTTTATTAACTCGTAGAGAATTAATGGAACGTAGTTGCTATGTGAATGCTAAAAATACGTTTTATGCTCTGTTTGAATTAGGGGTTATTCCCATTGTTAATGAAAACGATACAGTGGCTATTGAAGAGTTAAAATTTGGAGATAATGATACGCTTTCTGCTTTAGTAGCTAGTTTAATCAATGCCAATTGGTTATTTATTTTAACAGATGTTGAGCAACTTTATTCTGCTGATCCTCGTATCTTTCCTAATGCTTATCCTATCAAAGTTGTTAACAGTTCAGAATTAGATCAATTACAAGTTCAAGCAGGAACAAAAGGATCTCAATGGGGAACAGGAGGAATGTTAACGAAACTAACAGCAGCTAGACTAGCTACATCAGCCGGTATTACCACCGTTATTACCCACGGAAAAAAGCCAGAAAACCTATTAAAAATTATCAATGGTGAAGATATTGGCACTAAATTTGAGGCACAATTAAAAAGTGATAATGCTCGCAAACGTTGGATCGCCTATGGTTTATTACCCAGTGGAAAATTATATCTTGATAACGGGGCAGTGAAAGCGATTTCTCAAAAAGGGAAATCTTTATTGGCAGCAGGTATTATTAAAGTTGAAGGTGATTTTGATTCAGCAGATGCTGTTCAATTATGTAATGAAAAGGGTCAAGAAGTAGGAAGAGGAATTGTTAATTATACCCAAGAAGAAATTGATAAAATAAAAGGAAGTCACTCGAATAAAATTACAGAAATATTAGGTTACAACGGAGGTGGTACTATTGTTCATCGAGATAATTTAGTAATCAATGAAACGTTTAAACACTCATCCTGAATTTCCTTATTTCCTCGTTTGTTTAATTAATAATGACTGGTAAGATTAAGCCAATAATAATAATGATTGAACCGGTTATAAAACCACTAAATCGATGGTAACTTTTCACTGTCTTTTCCTTATTAGATAACTCTATCAAGTCCAACCAAGGAGAGACTCCTCGACGAAACCAACCTACAGTTCTTACAGGACTTCCGAGCAAATTTTCTACTTGAGTTGCACCAAAAAAGAAGTTACCGATCGCACCAAAACGAGAGGCATAATGAGTAAAAATAATTCCTGTTTGATCCTGTAATTTCATATCTGAACCAAAGACATAACCAGCGTCTCCTCGACCAATTAATTGACCTTTGAGTTGAACTGGTTTACCCCTGACAGGACTTCCATAGGGATCACACATTAAGGTTAAAATATCCGATTCTTGAGCTTTCTTAAAGTCAGGATAGAGTATTATCGTTCTAATAATAAATCCTGAGCCAAATCCCAAGGCAATAAAGCTAATTAATGCCTTATAGTTTTGCAGGGAAATGGTTAAGATTAATCCAATAATAAAGCCAATTATTCCTCCAATAATATGACCATTGCTCATAATTAAATCTACTATAAAAGTTATCATCAATTTTTGTTTATTGAGTTTATTTCCTTCTTTGATAACAGTAGCCATATTAAATTGAGAACCAATACCCATTTGTTCAGCATAGGTACATAGGGCTTGAATTCTTTTCCCTGTTAAGGGATGAGTTGAATTCAATTCAATTAATTTTGCCCAAGGATTAAATAAGTCCCAAACAAATATCTTTCCTAACCGTTGAACTTCAGGATTACTTCTATAAATTGTTCCAGCAGCAGCAGCCCCTTTTGCATCACAAATGCCTAAAGCACGAGTCCCTTCCAGTAATCGACTGGGTTCTGAATTCTTAGTAAATTCTTCTGTAATTCCATAGGCAATTTTAATTAAAGCTCGTGATAATCCGTTAGGATTACCTGTTATTTCAGCAGCAAAATGATCAGCATAATATTCTCTGGTTCGAGACAAATAAAGCATTAAATAAGTGCCAATCATATAAAAGATATAAGCAGCAACCGAAGCAATTTTTAACCCATCTTTTAACTTGTTATTATTATTGCCTTTATAACTCCATCGGCGGGCAAATAAATAAATTAAATAGGTAATTTGCACTAACGTAGAGGCTAAGGTCATAATGGCAAAGTCCCAATGAATAATATGACCTAATTCATGGGCGTAAACTGTAGCAATTTCATCATCATCCAAATAAGTAAACAACCCTTCACTGACCACTAAACGGGCATTTCCTGGGAGAGAACCATAGGTGAAAGCAGTGGGGTTTTGATCGTCAATAATGCCTAAACGGGGATGGGACAATTGTTTTTCTCGACACACCCGTAAAATCATTTCTGCTGCTTCGGGACTGTGCCGTTTGATCTCACCTAAATTAACCCAACGGGTCTTATAAAGCCATTGTTGGGTAAAATCCATGATCACAGGAGACAGAAAAAATGTCACCCCATTAAACACCAACGTAACCGCTACAGAAATGATTAATCCTAAAAAGGGGTGTTGACTATCAAAGATTAAAAAAACCCCTAAAAAAAGGGCTAAAACCATTCCTAACAAGAGAATAATCGTGAAACCAGAGGCAAACTTGAGATTGTCAGCCATTTTTGGCATCATTAATTTGATACCCGTTTGACCCCCTCTTCCTGCTATTTTAGTAAACTCAGGCTCTTGATCATATTCATTGTGGCTAATCTCATCTTGATTAACAATGGATAAAAAGCCTTCGGCCCATTGTTGAACTTCTCGATTAGAATGTTTTTGGAGGGTTTGAGCGAGGGTTATGGCTTTTTCCTGTTGTCCGTTACCCCGATAAGCTCTCGCCAGGGCGATTAATCCTTGAACGTAAAAAGGAGAATTGCGATCGGAATAATTTTGACAAAAATTGCCTAAGAAAGTGACAGCTTGCTCATATTGCTGTTTTTGTAAGGCTTGTAGTCCTTTATTGAGTAAATCTATTGACATGGGTGCCTTTGACAGTTGATCACAGTGTCCATGTCTTAGAAGTACCCAATTTCTACTTAATAATTGACAGTTTTTAAATCGGATTTAGATCCTAGAAAGAACAACTATCTTCAGATTGACGGATGAAGTAAAGAGCATTTCTGCTACCTATATTAACCCCACCTCGGTCTGGTCTTCCCCAAGCGGTGACATATTTTCTACCATCACCACCCTGTCCGATACTCACTTGAAAATCATAACGGAGTTCACGATAGCACCCTTGTAAGTTACTGGGGGTTAAATCAAGCACAGGGATGTCAAAGGTATTAGTTCCTTTATTTTCCAACAAAAATCCTTCTCCACCTCGTTCCATCATAGAAATAGTGGAACTATCAATGACTCTCAAAATATTTTCTTGAACATTTCTGCCTTCTTGACCCCTTTGCTCGATAATTTTACGGAATTTGACTCCATAGGGAAGGTAAGGTACGTCAAGATTATGTTGGTTGAAAATCAAGGGCGTACCGTCTTCTCTGGCCAAAACATAGGCACTCGCTAGATAAGAATCAGCGGTATTTTCGTAAGGATCGATTGCTAAGTTGTTGACTTCTCTGATGGTATCGTGGTTGATGCCAAAGGTGACGCTACGAGGGTCGTTGATGGCAGTAGCGGGTAACGATCGTAAATCCCCAGAAGGGACATAGGCGTTCTTCATCGATCCATAAAGAATAAAGTCTGTTATGGCTGCAATATCGTTATAATCTTCTGGTGTGGTATCTGCATCGGTGATCACTTCCAGATAATTCCAGGATTCGCCGGCGCTTTGTTCATTGATGTAGTTAATATATTCTTGGACAACTTCCCTGGGCATATGCTTAGCAGCATCAAATCGAAAGCCATCAATGCCTAGATCTAGTAGCTTTTTGAGATGGGCTTTTTGAATAGCCTTGACATTCTCAGTGTGTTCAAGATCAGGGAGGGTTCCTAACCAGCAGTTAAGTTCACTATCTCGATTTCCATCACTATAATTGATATCGCAGGGTTTTTGACCTGGGTTGCTAGGGACAGTATGAAAATCAGCTACTGTGAGACCAGGGTATTTGCTTAAATCTTCAAAGTTAGGACCTCCATCGAGATCCGCCATGTGATTGAAAACAACGTCCCCAATGACTTTAACATTACAACTATGGGCTGTATTAATGAGATTTCTCAGGTCATCTTCTGATCCGAGTCCTTCAATAACACTATAATCAAATGGTTGATAACGTCGCCACCATTCTTCTCCTGGGTTAGATTGTTGTGCAGGGGAAATTTGAATATGAGAATAGCCTTGATCGGCTAAGATGCAAACAAAACTTTCTATATCTTGATATTGTTGATTAAAAGCATGAAAGATTGCTGTTGGTTGTTCTGCTGCTTTAGCTAAGTCAGAAAAGCCAAATACTGTGAAGAAAAGAGCGACAAAAATGACAGCAAATTTTTTGATGTGCATGACCATAATGACAGCCTCAAATTGTTTCTTTGTGGGATAGTAGATTGTGTGTGTGAGGCTTTTTTGTTGTAAAAAATTTGTTTTCACTGTTTACCATACATAAATTGCTCAAATAAATCAACTTTTAGAGAATATTAAGAATTTTCAATGGTTTCAGCCATGCCATCTTGCATTTTTCCTAACCATTCTAATAAGCTTTCTAGTTGTTTTTGAGGTTTCATTACCCCTAATCCTCTTACAGTCACTTTTTTGGGAGTATAAACAAAGCGCGATCGCAGATGTTGGGGTAAATTTTCTTGTAATAATTTCCAAGCGGGTTCTTCCATGGGGGTTTCTAGGGAAATATGTTGTTTTCCTTCGGGTTTAATGCGAGAAAATCCTAAAGATTTGGCTAGTTGTTTTAGTTCAATGACTTGTAATAATTGTTGTACTGGAATGGGTAATTTTCCATAGCGATCATTCCATTCTGCTGCAATTTGGCTTAATTCTTTTTTAGAATTAGCAACAGCAATAGCGCGATAAGCAGACATTTTTTGTTCCATATCGGGAATATAATCGGTGGGAATAAAAGCAGTTAATTGTAAGTCAACTTGAGTGTCTTCTACTTTGGGTATTTCTTGACCTTGAATTTCTCGAATAGCTTCTTGCAACATTTCCATATACAATTCAAAGCCAATGGACTCCATTTGTCCTGATTGTTCAGCACCCAATAAGTTACCAACCCCTCGAATTTCCATGTCACGAGTGGCTAATTGATATCCCGATCCTAGCTGACTAAATTCTTGTAATGCCCTTAATCTTTGTCTTGCTGTTTCTGTTAGTTGGGCTTTACTGGGATACAATAACCAAGCGTGTGCCTGAATGCCGGATCTTCCGACTCTTCCTCTAAGTTGATACAGTTGGGCTAATCCAAATTTTTGAGCGTCTTCTACAATAATGGTATTAACCCGAGGAATATCTAATCCTGATTCAACAATGGTAGTACAAACTAGAATATCTGCATCTCCATTATTAAACCCTAACATGGTCATTTCTAAGTTATTAACATCCATTTGACCATGACCAATAGCAATCTTAGCACTGGGAACCATTTTCTTTAATTCGGCTGCTACTTCTTCGATTCCTTCAACTCTAGGAACCACATAAAAAACTTGTCCTCCTCGATCTAATTCATTACGAATAGCAGTTCTGACAACATCAGCATTATACCGAGATAAATGGGTTTTAATAGGACGACGAGAGGGCGGAGGTGTTGTAATTAAGCTCATTTCCCGTATTCCTGATAGGGACATATATAATGTTCTGGGAATGGGTGTGGCAGTTAAAGTAAGAACATCTACATGGGTTTTTATGTCTTTAATTTTCTCTTTTTGGTTAACTCCAAATCGTTGTTCTTCGTCTACCACTAATAAGCCTAAGTCTTTAAATTTTACACTTTTTCCTAATAGTTGCTGAGTACCAACAACGATATCTAATTCCCCTGTGACTAGGCGTTGAAGAATCTCTTTTTTTTCTGACGTGGTGCGAAATCTATTTAGTAGTCCAATATTAATAGGATAGGGAGCAAATCTTTCTTTTAGGGTGTGATAATGTTGTTGGGTTAAGATGGTAGTGGGGGCTAAAAATGCCACTTGTTTGTGACCACTGGTGACCGCTTTAAAAATAGCTCTTACTGCGACTTCTGTCTTGCCAAAACCTACGTCGCCACACACTAAGCGATCCATAGGGCGATCGCTTTCTAAGTCTATTTTAACTTCTTGTATCGCTTTTAGTTGATCAGGGGTGGGTTGATAAGGAAAGGAGTCTTCTAATTCCTGTTGCCAAGGAGTATCTAGAGGATAGGTAAACCCTGTATTTTTTGCTCGCTTTGCATACAAATTAATCAGATCAACAGCTAATTTCTTAATATTTTTACGGACTTTTTGTTTCGATTTTTGCCACATTTTCCCCGTCATTTTATGCAGTTGGGGTGGGGTTGAACCGGTATGACGGTAACGAGATAAGCTATCGAAAGAATCTGCGGGAACCCTCAAGATTCCATCAGCATATTGAACCACTAAATATTCACGGGTAGCTAAACTTTCTAATTTCAAAAATTTACCAATTCCATGACTTTTATGAACCACATAATCTCCTGGATGCAGTTGCTGTAAGTCAACTTTTTTAGAAGTGGCGCGACGACGCTTTCTAATATATCCTGCTGTGGCTAAAACGTGCTGTCCAAAAAATTCTTTATCAGTAACGACAACAATACGAAATGTGGGTAAAATAAAGCTTTCTAATTCTGCTAACCCTGAATATTTTAAAGCGATCGCTGTTCCTTGGATATGGGATTTATTAATAGCTGGATAATCACGAGGATTAGGTATAAATTGTGCTGGACAATCGTGTTCTTGTAGTAGAGAAACAGTACGAGAGGGTTGGGCTGAAATTAACCAAGTTGTATATTTATTTAAGGTTATACCACTATAAATTTCTCGTTTTCCCCTTAATATTTCTGCTAGTTTTGCAAATTGATGGGGAGTGGTAGGTAAAGGGCGACTGGATAAATCTAAGGCATTTTTATTATTAACTTCTGAGAGTTCAGACAGATATAATTTAGAAAAAGGTTGAGTTAATTTAAAAGAATCTTCAAAATTCCGATGGATTTTGGGTAAGGGTTTGTCCCTATCTTGCCAATGTTCTTCTATATAGTCTAACCAGCGATCGCTATGGGACTGACATTGTTCAATTTCATCAAAAACACACAAGGTGTTAGGTTTTAAATAGTCTAAAATGCAGCTAGGTTCATCAAAAGCTATCCCTAAAAAACGCTGCATTCCTGGGGGATAATTATAATTTTCTAAACCTTCTTTTTCCTCTTCTGATAAATAATCATCTAGATTCTTATTATTTTCTTTGATGATATTACCAATAATCGTGTTAAAACTAATAGGTGTTAATAATATATGGTCTATTTTATCAAGCGATCTCTGAGTTGCTGGGTCAAATTCTCTGATTTTTTCTAATTCATCTCCAAACCATTCTAATCTAACAGGAACCTCTGAAGAAACGGGGAAAATATCAACAATATCCCCTCGACGACTCCATTGTCCTTCTACTTCTACTAAATTAACTCTTTCATAGCCTAATTTTACCAAAGCTTCATCAAACTTTTTTGATTTTTCTGCCATTCCTGCTTGTAAATTTAAGCAATAATTATGGAAAATATTGGGAGGTGGTAAATGGGGTTGTAAGGCTTTTTCTGTGGTAACAACAGCATAATTATTTTCCTCAGATTCAGACACATCCAAGTTAGATAATACCTGCATTTGTCCCCAAATCATTTCCGACTCAGGGTTCAAAGGTTCATAAGGAGATGCTTCAGAAGTGGGATAGAAATTGACTGTTTTCCATCCCATAATTTCTAGTTGCGCTGTCCATCGCCCTGCTTCTTCTAAGGTAGCACAGATAACTAATAAATTTTGCTGGTTAGTTTGAGCTAAAGCAGAAGAAATTAACCCTTTTGGTAGTCGATTAATTCCTTTTAATCCTAATTCATTATTTCCCTTAAGTTTGTCTAATAATTCTTTAGTTAAGGGTGATTTTTGTAGAGTACGAATCAGAGAAGAAAAAACCATAATCAACTAGAAATTCGTTTATCTTTTTAGTGTAGCACATCTAGCGTGATCCTTAAATGTTTACGACATATTTAATCTGACGGGGTTTCAGTTATTAATCTAAAAATAATCTTATTTCTGGGATTAATTCTTTAAAAGTTTGGCTATGATTTATATAGTAAAGAACATAAAAAGAGTTATTGTCTTAGTAATAATCAAGGTATAAGAGGGGAATATTTAGATTCCAATGGAAGAAGATTAATGGGACGTTTTAGATGGAATTAGATGAAATAGATAACTTCTATCTAGTTTTTTCTAGTAATTATTAATCTCTATAGTAGTTCTTATATTTGTGAGGTACAGAGGTTATCTCTTTGAGGCAGGAAGCAGGGATTACGTGTACCTCCCAAGTCTAAGAAACGTTATAATATTTTGATAAGATAAAATAAAATAATAGACCATAGAAATAATGTATGACTAATCAGCTATACGATCAAGATTTACAAATCTGGATTGAGGAAACCATTAATCAATTGAAAAATCGTGAGTTTGACTCATTAGATATTGAGCATTTAATCGAGGAATTAGTTGATTTGGGCAAGTCTGAAAAAAACGCACTCAAAAGCAATCTTAAAATTTTGCTGGCACATTTACTTAAATTATATGTTCAGTTTGATGCACCCGAAACCATGAAAAGGAGTTGGTATAGTTCAGTGATTGAACATCGTCAGCGTGTTCTCGATAATTTAGCTGATACTCCTTCTCTCCAAAGTTTTCTAGGAGAAGCAATAGAAAAAGCTTATGGAGATGGGCGAAAATTGGCTATAAAGGAGGGAAAGTTAGCTAAATTTGGGGTAAGAGTACCAAAAGAAAGTGAGTATCCTTTGATGTGTCCTTTTTCCATTGAACAAATTTTAGATGAAGATTTTTATGGGGTTTAACCTCGATGATTAATGGTTTCAGGTGTTCCTAAAAACTTAGGATTAGTTTTTAGTATTTTACAATCTAAAAAGGCTTTAAATCTAGCGAAAACTTCTCTTAATCTTACTCTTAAACCAGCAATAGATTGTATATCTGATGCAGAAAATGCAATAGGATTTTGTCCTTTTGATTGTGCAATATATAATGCCCGTTGACAATGAAACTTTTGAGAAACAATGGTATAATTTTCTAAGCCAAAAACTTCTTTTGCCCTCACAATCGAATCTAATGTTCTAAACCCCGCATAATCTTGAGTAATGTATTGAGAAGGAACTCCCAAGTCAATTAAATCTTGAGTCATTTCACTGGGTTCATCGTAAAATTGTGTAGAGTTATCTCCTGATACTAAAATTCCATCTACTTTTTTGGCTTGATATAATTTTGCAGCAGCTTGTAATCGATACACATAGTAAGCATTATAATATTTTCTTCCAGATTGGTTAATATATTTAGATGTTCCCAACACCAAAGCTATTTTTTTGCTAGGAATTTGATTAATATCCGAATAAATAGACTGATTAAATTGATTGCCAATATACCAATCAATGGACACAATTAAAACAATAAAAGTTATAATGATCCCACTAGCCATTACTAACCAATAACGACAAAATTGCTTTCTTTTTTTATAAGATGACATATCAAACAATCTTTAACCATCAATTTAATATCATTATAAATTAATTTTAATCCCTCTAATAGAATAGTCTAATAATTCCATAGGGTGCATTAATTTAATATCTTTTCCTTGTAAGTTCAAATGTTTTTTGATTTGTAATGAACATCCAGGGTTAGCAGAAGCAATCAATTTTGCCCCTGTATTCATTAAATTATTAACTTTTTGTTTGCCTAATTCATCGGCAACCTCTGGCTGTAACATATTATAAACCCCTGCACTTCCACAACATAACGCTGCATCGATGGGTTCTTTTAATATAATTCCTGGAATTTGTTTGAGAAGTTGACGAGGTTGTAAACTAATTTTTTGTCCGTGTAAAAGATGACAAGCATCTTGATAAACTAAGGGTAAATCATCATCAGTTACAGGAGATAATGGAGTGGTTAAACCAATTTCTGCTAAAAATTCTTGAATGTCTCTCACTTGATTAGAAAATTGTTCTCCCTTTTCTTTATACTCTGTATCATCGGCTAAAATATGACCATATTCTTTTAAAGTATGACCACATCCAGCAGCATTGATAATGATATAATCAACATCAGTATTCGCAAAACTATTAATCATCTGTTTTGCTAAATCTTGTGCCTGTTTTTCTTGTCCCTGGTGTGCCGGTAATGCAGCGCAACAACCTTGACTTTTCGGGATAACCACTTCACAGCCATTTGCCGTTAAAACTCTCACTGTAGCTTCATTAACAGGGGAGAAAAATAACCGTTGAACACACCCTAAAACCACCCCTACACGATAACGTTTTTTTCCTTGTGCCGGAATGACATCAGGATAATTTTGTTTGAAAGATTTTAGGGTGATTTCGGGTAAAATAGAATCCATTGCTGCTAAACGGGGAGAGATGTATTGTAATAACCCTGTTGCGCGAATAATTTTTTGAATTCCTAATTTTTGATACACCCAAAGTAAAGGCAAGAAAATTTTTAATCTTTCAGGGTAAGGAAATAGATTAAAAATGATAGTTCTAATGATTTTATCAGCAAAATTTCTCGGTTGATTTCGCTCAACCTGGGGTCTGGTTGCTGCAATTAAACTATCATATTTTACTCCTGCTGGACAAGTAGAAACACAAGCTAAACAACCTAAACAACTATCAAAATGTTGGGTTGTTGTTTCATCTAAAGCTGCTTGTCCTTTATTAATAGCATCCATTAAATAAATTCTCCCCCGAGGAGAGTCCATTTCTTTACCGATCACTCGATAACTAGGACAGGTAGATAAACAAAATCCACAGTGAACACAACTATCAATTAATTCTTGTTTTGGTGGATTTTTTGGATCAAATCCTTTGATTTCTTCTTCTAAAGCTTGTTGGAAATTGAAACTATTACTAGAATTTTCTGAAAGTTGCATGATAATTAGATTGATAAAGAATTAATTATAAAAAACGAGAAGGACTAAATAAATCATGGGGATCGAATTGAGTTTTGATTTTTTTCATTAGGGGTAAAGCATTCCCTGAATATCCCCAAGGTTCAAATTGTTTTTTTGTGGTTTGATTTGCTTCTAAAATGGTTAAAAATCCCCGATTTTCTTGAGAAAGCGATCGCAGTTGTTTTAAAATCCCTAAACTGGGTTCTAACTCTAGTTTAAACTGTCCGATACCACTACTAAGATTAATCATAGCCCATGCTTTTTCTTTGCTTAATTCATTTAATTTTATTAACCAGCTAATCCCTTGATTGGGTATAATTCCTATTTTGCCTGTTATTGCTGAATTTGTGTTAGAAACTCTTATTAATTCTTGTAATTGTTTCCATAGATTTTTTTCAATTTTATCTCGACAAAATGTTGTTTGTATATTCAATTTATCAGCGATCGCTTGCACTTGCTTGCTTTGTGCTTCAACACTTTCTGGAATACTTTGAAACCTTACTACTAAACCCATTTCTTCCCCTAAGTCCAAGGCTTTCACCACAGAGGGGGAAACTATTTCAGCCGCCGTAGGTTGCAGTCCTGATTGTAACAAGGTTTGTGCCATTTTACTAATATTTTCTGCCTCTCCTGTCATCACCAAGGTTCCCGATGCTTCAGGGATAGGATACAAGCGGAAGGTAACGGTAGAAATAATCCCTAATGTGCCGTAAGATCCAGTAAATAGTTTCATTAAGTCGTATCCTGCTACATTTTTGACCACCTTTCCCCCTGCTTTAGCTATTTCTCCATCCCAACGTACAAAGGAGAGTCCTAACACCAGATCCCGTATTCCTCCATACCGTTGTCGCCAAGATCCTGTGTCTGCGGTGGCTAAAATGCCTCCTATAGTGGCATTATTGGGGTAGGCAGGGTCAATGGGTAAAAATTGATTATGAGGTTGTAAAATAGCCTGTAAGTCCCTTAATTTTATCCCTGCTTCGACAGTTATGGTTAAGTCACTGACTGCATGATCAATAACTTGATTAAGCTTTTGGGTACTAATAATCAGATTAGCATCAGAAACCACACCACCCCAACTCAACTTACTCCCATTTCCACAGGGAAGCATTGACCATTTATTTTCACTGGCTATTGTAACAGTATCCCTTAAGCTTTCAATATTAGGGGGAGTAATCAAATAGTTAGGAATAGAACGATTATCAACGGTCTTTTTTACCTGATCTTTCCAAACAATATCAATAGTTTCCCAAGGAATAATATCAGAGGAGTTCAATACAGATTCTAATTTTGAGCCAATGGCAGAGATCATAACTAGCTAATTCAACAATCTCACTGCATTTTATCATTTTTGGTCATTTTATAGTACGATAAAGCATTTTTGTGGAAGTGACACTATTGTAGCAGTATAGCAATCAGGTTTCACTTTCAAATGAAAATTGCTATAATTGAAGAAATTCGAAATTTTAAAAATTAACCATGAAGAATAGAAATTAAATTTCTGAAGCTATTGCCCTAGAATTGGGAGTTTGTCAAACTTCGACAAATTTTCTTGAATTACGTCAATGAAATGTAAGGCGATGAAGGATAAACTTGTTAACTCCATTGCTGTAACGATAATAGTTGCACTCATCAATATTATTGTGTTCATAATAGCAGTCCCATTAACAAAGGCTTGCAATATGTTTGTTGTATCTTTTATAAGTATTGGTTCTGGTATTGATCGAGATACGGCCAAAGAATTTGAAACCTTTCTGAGTACAAAATATCCAGATATTCCCTATGAAGCTAATTCAGCCGGATACGAAGGGGAACGTGATTATTGTTTTGATTTGAGTGATTTATCAGAGGAGGAACAAACTGCTTTTCAAGAAGAATCTACACAAATACTGCAAAAATCAAAGCTAGTGCAAATTTCTGAACAAGAGAATTGCCCGAAAAAACTCGGATAAGTTTATGATTGGAGTGAGGAGCAAAACGGAATTTTTGAGAAGTTTATAGCACTATGTGGTCGGGAACAGGGAACAGTAGAGTATGAGTAGGTTTGAGAGATTGCTGATCTCCTAACCTTTTTTTGTGTTAACATAGTGCTTTTTCTTACATCGAACTTAGGTCAGATAACATTAAGGTCGCCAAGTTTAAACCTTACTCTTCAAAGACTGCACCTTGGATTCAATCTCTTGCGTAACTTGAGTCGGTAGTTTGACACCTCGTTTATTCATCACCTGAAGCACATTTTCTTCAACAGCAGCAGCAGTTCGATTATCCTGTTTGTCTGCTAGTTTTTGACTAAGTGCGTCAGAAATTTGCTTAAAAGCAATATTGCCGAGAGTATTAGCCGTTTCAGTCCCTTTTTCCAATAAAACTTGCTGAAGATTTTGACTGGCTTCTTCTAGCTTGGCTTCTTGGACTCTTACCTGGGGATAACCGTTGCTGAAATCCATCGTTTTAAAATCTTTGAGCTTGGGGACTTCTAGGGCAACTCGCGCGTGGTAAACAGCATTGGCTGTAGGGAAACGCTCTGTCAAGTCTTGAAGGGTATCATTACCCGAACTGAGGATAGAACTGCCTTTAAAAGCGAGAATACGACCAACATCATCGTTAAAGATATCTTGAGCTAACTTTTCTTCTTCTCGCCTTGTTTGTACATTAGGTCTTAGGACAATCAGGGAAAAAGAAGAGGAGACGATTTCTTTACCTTCATTATCTTCTCGATCAACTGACAAGGTAACGGTAATTTCGTAAGTACCAGGGTCAGCAATATACCATCCTAAAGAACCAGCGGAGAGAAAAAGATTACTGTACAAGGATTCTCCTGACTGAAGAGTCATTTTTTCATCAGCGAAACAAAGCTGAGAATAACTTCGATACTGCTTAGTCTCAGACTGATTACGAGTGATGTCAATGGTCATGTGACCAATATCGTCAAGAATTGATTTGTCTACTAAGCGAGGTTGATTGCTAATATTCTTTAATTTTAGCTCTAATGCAACCGGTTCCATAAACTCGAACACAGGACGCTGTTTATTGACGCGAAGATCGAGCTTAAGCGTGGCTGACTCTGGATCTTGACCGCTTAGTTCCTGTCTCAATTCCATGGTCGATTGCTGTTCAGCGTGACTGGTGCCGAAAGCAGCTGCTCCCATATTGATAAAAGCTTCAGGAGCATGACGTAAAAAGAGCAATTCTTGGTCGCTAAACCGGAAGCCAAAATCCCGCCAGTAAGCATCTTCGCCCCCTGCAACTCGATAAGGATAGTTCATAAAGCTTCCTGCATTTGGCTCATTAACTACTGAACTATGCCATCCCGGATATCCACGTAATTCTTTTTGCCAGGAATGAAGCAAGTTAAAGGCATGACCAATTTCGTGAATCATCGTCCGAAAATGGTGACGCTTGATAATTGCATCGCGGTTGGGAGTACCGTGAGGATAATAGTCCTCAATGGATTTACTAAAGATAGCAGTGCCACTGCGTTCATGAACACCAATCGTATCAAACATGATGCCAAAGGTGACGAAACCTGGATCGTTTTCATATTCTTTGGCAAAAAAGACCCACATAGCCCAAGGATCACCTTCACGCCGCGACCAGTTGGCGATCATTGCATCATGTAGTTCTTGATTACTCCAGCGTGCATTTGCACCTGCCTCGGTGCTAGAAACGGCGTTAACTTCACCAGAGCGAGTTATCTCGATGCCAGCCCTGCCATAGACTTTTTCTAGGGTTAACTCTTCGGCCGCTACCCCATTCGGACGAGGTAATGAACTGGTATCATAGGTTAACCATCGCTCTACCCCTTGTTCGTAATCTAATTCCAACTGAGTCTGGCGGAAATAGTCCGATGTCCGTGGGATAGTACCCCACCATAGATTTGTCTCATCTTTTTTGAAGTAAAATTTCAGGAATTTCCCAGAAGCGTTAGAAATATATTCAACGGCTAATTTATTGGGTTTAATGTCTCCGATTACAATTGTATTTGCCTTATCGTGTCGATACCAAATGTCACCTTCCCACTTGTCAGTTCCTGCTGATTGCATATGGGCAATCCAGAGACCTGGTAACTGATTGGTCAGAGTTAGGCTCAATTCCATCTGTGGATAAGTCCCGTCCACATCCAAGCATGCCTCAAAGTTATATCCAGAAACTGTCCCCTTATATAAACCACTTTTAACTCGATTTCCTGTTGGCATCGTTTTATCCTCTAAACTAAGTTTTTAAGGTAGCGATCACCCGTAATTGTAGTGAAATTTACAACAGCCAAGGAACTTCTAGAATTAATCGGAAAATTTCTTAATAATTCGATAAATATTTCTTAATAATATAATTACTGTAAGCGAACTCGTTGAATCAGAAATCCACAACAGTGATGTTTGGAGAATCCACGCACTTATAGGGCGTGGGGTATGTCAACTGTCTAGGCTTGTTTCGGTTGCATAGCAGTTATGAACTTTCTACAGCACTTTGCAAGTTATTAAAGTACATCTAACATCTGCCTCCTGCCTCAAACCATGAAGCAGTAAGACCGCAATGATTCTACAATTTAACCCTGTTAAATTTGCAGTTCTCTTGCGGTCTGAGTGTAAGCTGTCTATTCTTCGGTTGCATCTCCGGTTGCATCGGTTGCAGAGGCAGTGGCGGCCAGTTCCTCTTGGGGTTCATCGCTATCCGAAGCAGAGGGAATATCTTCTAAATTTTCCTCTGTTGGTGCTTCTTTGCCTTCTGCTTCAGCTAACAATTTCTGACGGTACTTTTCAGCCATTTCTTCAGCTTTTTCGAAGACTAGATCTCGATTTTTCAACATATCACCCGCTTCGGGTTCAAGTTGTTTGGTGGATAAAGAAATCCGTCCTCTTTCAGCATCGAGATCAATGATCATTACCTTCAATTCATCATTGACTCCAAAGACACTGTGGGGAGTGTCAATATGGTCGTGAGATATTTCAGAGATGTGCAGCAGTCCACTAACCCCACCAATATCAATAAATGCCCCATAAGGTTTGATTCCTCGTACAGAACCAATGACCACTTGACCGACTTCTAAGCCATTCATCTTCCGTTCAACCAGCGCACGACGGTGGCTAAGCACTAAACGGTTGCGCTCTTCATCCACTTCTAAAAATTTTAAGGGTAATTCTTCCCCAACTAAGTCTTCTTTAGCTTCACGGGTACTAATATGAGATCCAGGAATAAAGCCCCGTAACCCTTCAATTCTCACCAAGGCACCGCCTCGGTTGGTGGCAAAGACATTAGAACGCACGGTAGCATCTTCTGCCTGTAGTTGACGCACTCGCTCCCAAGCTCGCATATACTCAATACGACGAATGGATAGGGTCAACTGCCCATCTTCATTTTCATCGGTTAGGATGAAAAATTCTCTTGTTTCATTGGACTGGAGAACTTCATCAGGGTCGTCCACTCGGTTAATGGACATTTCTTGGATGGGAATATAAGCAGCAGTTTTTGCGCCAATATCAATTAAAGCCCCTCTCGGTTCCATACTGAAAACCGTCCCAGGAACAATATCCCCAGGACTAAAATGGTAGTCGTATTTGTCGAGGAGTGCAGCAAAGTCTTCGTGCGTGAAACCTATGTCTTTTGTTGTTGTTTTCTGAGTTACCATGTACTTTTGTTTTCCTATATCTGAATCTCCGATGGTTGGCGGTGCCTCCTGTTAATGTACAGTTTCCAATTTTAGGGGGTTAGATCTAAAAAGTCATCACCCTAAGCGAATGAACTGCCATGAAGAATATCCTTCTCACCCAAGGCGACAAGGAAGGTCTTAGAAGATTGAGTTTGATTTCGTCAATCAGTTTCAGGATACAGACTATTTATCATATCATTATAAATTATAGTTCATAATTGATGTTAGTGAGATAATATTTAAGGATGTTAATAAAAGTGATAAAAATCCTATCTACAGATCATATAGATCATGAGTGCTAATTCTCCTATTCGTGTCGCCGTCGTTGGAACGGGTTTCGGTCAAGCTATACATATTCCTGGGTTACAACATCACCCTCGTACTAAGTTAGTCGCGGTTTATAATAGAGACTTAGGAAAAGCAAAAGCGATCGCTGATAAAAACAATATTCCCTATGCTTTCAATAAGTTGGACAAACTCCTCACTATGTCTGATCTCGATGCAGTTACCTTATCCACTCCCCCTTTTCTACACTACGATATGGGGAAACAAATATTAGAAGCAGGGAAACATCTTCTTTTGGAGAAACCCATGGCCATGTCTGCACAACAAACCAGGGAATTGTACCATTTAGCAGCCAACAATAAGGTAGTAGCCACCGCAGACTTTGAGTTTCGTTACGTTCCTGCTTGGCAACTTTTAGCAGAAAAGTTACAAGAAGGATATGTCGGACAACCCAGACTGATCAAAATTGATTGGTTAGTGGCTAGTCGTGCCAACCCAGAACGGGGTTGGAACTGGTACGCAAGAAAAGATAGGGGGGGTGGTGCATTGGGCGCAGTAGGTTCCCACGCTTTTGATTATATTCATTGGTTATTTGGTCCAGTGAAACGGTTATGTGCTAGGTTAGTATGTGCCATCAAAGAACGGCCAGATCCCCTAGAAAACGGTAAATTAAAGCCCGTTGATGCGGACGACACCTGTTTGATCCTCTTAGAACTTGCAGACGGTACGCCAGTGCAATTAACCATCAGTTCTGTGACGTATAATGGGCGAGGACATTGGCTAGAAGTATACGGCGATCGCGGTACGTTAGTCTTAGGTAGCGATAATTTAAAAGATTATGTTCACGGGTTCCATTTACAAGCAGCAGCCTCTGGAAAACCGTTAACAGAGGTAGAAATTCCTAAAAGATTAGCCTTTCCTCAAGTGTTTACCGATGGACGTTTAGCCCCATTTATTCGGATCGTTGATCGCTGGGTGGAAAGCATAGAGCAAAATCAATCATTAGCCCCATCTTTATATGAAGGGGTTTATTCTCAATTATTAATGGACTTAACCCATCAATCAAGTGAAAACGCTGGTTGGGTTGAGGTACCGGATTTGAATTCCTTTGTCATCAATCCTTGACAAAAATTATATTCTTCATAATTTTTTCATTGAAAATTTTGGGTCTGAAACCCCGCGTCTTTAGCGCGGCTTTATTCTCTCAGTATAGCATATTCACAAAAGATATGTTAAAATGTGAGACATGAGAGAACGTGCCTATCGATTCAGGTTTTACCCAACCCCCTCGCAAGAAAACCTCTTGCGACGGACAATGGGGTGTGTGCGCTTAGTGTATAACAAAGCATTAGCAGTACGCACTGACGGTTGGTATGAGAAACAAGAAAGAATAGGTTACACTCAAACATCAAGCTTGTTAACTGAATGGAAAAAGCAAGAAGATTTAGATTTTCTTAACGAGGTTAGCTGTGTTCCATTACAGCAATGCTTGAGACATCTTCAGACAGCTTTTACCAACTTTTGGAGCCAACGGGCTAAATATCCCAATTTCAAGCAAAAAAGAAATGGAGGTAGTGCAGAATTTACGCTCATCAGCTTTTAAATGGAGGGATGGCAAGCTATTTTTAGCTAAAAGCAAAGAACCTCTAAATATTGTTTGGAGTCGTTTTTTTCCTCAAGATTGTAAGCCTTCTACAGTAACAGTTAAACTTGACCCGTCGGGACGTTGGTTTGTGTCAATATTGGTTAAAGACCCAAGTATCAAACCATTAAACTTGTAAGAGAGAATGATCTAATTGCTATTGAAGACTTAGCTATCAAGAACATGGTAAGAAACCATAAATTAGCGAGAGCAACCCACCCCCATCCCCTCCCAGGAGGGGAGCTAGAGGGGTGGGTGGGAGAGTTTAACCGACAACTAGAATATAAATGTGAGTGGTACGGCAAAGAATCAATTAAGATTGACCGCTATTTTCCTAGTAGCAAACGCTGCGGAAATTGTGGTTACATTGTAGATAAATTACCGTTAAATATCCGTGAATGGGAATGTCCTAAATGTGGGACTAAACATGATCGAGATATCAACGCATCTCAAAATATTTTGGCCGCAGGGCAAGCGGTGTCAGTCTGTGGAGCGAGTGTAAGACCTGAAGAGAGTAAATCTCGCAAGGCAACTGCATTGAAACAGAAACCTAAATCGTGAGGTTTAGGAATCACC
>JAAUYD010074122.1_pt1 | contig 28771 bp, 19 predicted proteins | sample 7278101 | NCBI WGS metagenome assembly JAAUYD01 (sample SAMN14350128, study PRJNA611818) | marine sediment metagenome | isolation source: surface marine sediment (0.6m) | place: French Polynesia: Moorea | collected 2018-08
AACGCCATCGCCGATACTGTGGAGGGTAATATTCAAACGCTCCTTCTCCTCGGCGATGGCGTCTTCCGACCGCTTGCGCTCGGAAATGTCGATGGCAAGACAGACGATGCGATCGGCCTCGTGTGAATTTCCGGGCATCTTGGCCTGCGACATGATTACCGGGATGGCGCCCCCGCGCTTACCGATCAAACGGGTTTCAACGTGACAGCCCGGAAGACGGTCTGCCGCGTCTGACCCCAACACATCCGCCTCGAGTGCACCCATGCGAGGCGCATCCTGGTCGAACAGCATGCCAATCGGTCGTCCCACCACTTCCCCAGCCGTGTAACCGAGCAGTCGACAGGTGCTCGCATTCACTTCGGTGATCTCATGGCGGTTGTTCACTACGATGAGCGATTCGTTCATGTTGTCCAGGATGCTCTCCATGTAGGCTTTGGACACCATGGTGTTTCTCAGATTCTCGGTCATCTGATTGAAGGATGTCGCGAGATGGCTGATCTCGTCCCTGGAAGCCACCTGTACGCGAAAATCGAGATCGCCACCGCCAACCCGGTTCACACCAGCGGTCAATTGCTTCAGGGGATGGGTAAAACGTTTGGTCAGCCCCATGACGAGGAATAACAGGGCAATGATCACCAGCGATAGAAGCGAACTGGTCCGTATGGTTTTACCAACGGCGGTGTTGACGCTTGCCGCAAGGTTGGCGCTCTGGTCAACGATGGACCGGTTGAACGCGTCGATGCGGCTCAGGAGCAGCGACTTGGTGTGAATGGTCCGGTCGTGTAGGTGACGATACTGGTCGATGGCGGCATTGAGGTGGACAACCTCCTGGGCAATGGCGACAATCTGGCCCTGCGCAGTGGTGAAGATGGCCCTTGTATCTTCGGAACCCGGGGGAATGGCGCGCAAGGCGAGATTGATTTCTTCGAGCCGTTTTCCCGCAGCCTCCCGATGCTGCTGCAAGCGCTCCGCAGTGCCCAGGAAGTTGTGGCGAATGTGGAGCAGGTGTATCCGCAGCTCGTGGTGAATTTCAAACAGTGCCGGTACGATGATGGCCAATTGATGAATGTAGTCTGCCTTGTCATGACTGTGGGCCGATAGCTGGAATTCGTGTTCAAGAACGGCCTGGTCCAATTGGGCGATGGTGTCGTGGTTGGCGCGCAAATGCCCTTGAAGACGCACCAGATGATGGGCGAGCCCTTGGGCCAGTTCGAAGAGATCTTCTGTGTGCCTGACGAAGGGAGCGAGTTGCGGTTCGATCGTCTCCCTCATCCATTCCGGATCTGCGGCGATCGACGCCATCTGCGTCTTGAACTCTGCCTCGGCATGCGCGACCGTCTCCAACTCCCTCGGGAATTGGGTGAGGAAGGAATGGGTTTCGGCAAATATTTGATCAAATTGTCGGCTAATGGCTGTGTTGTCCAAGAGGGCGGAGACCTTGTCATCGACGAGGGATACGACAAATCGCTTGATCTGCACCGATACGATGGCGTTCACCAGCAGCAGGGAGGTCACCAAAAAAAGGATGGCCAGAATCATGGAGACCAGTTTTTGGATGAGGGTCAATTTTTGAAGCCTGTCTCGGATCATTGCCATGGGTCCTCTTGCACGAGGTTAAGATCACGACACGAAGAGAAGATCTTCAACATGTCGCGATCGGGAGATACGGAAATGGATACCGAGCTGTCGGGCCGCTTCTGCGGCTTTCGACACCGCGATGACGCCGCCGATGGGTCTACTCTTCCAACCGAACAATTTCGGTGCCGACGATGAACCTACGATTGGGTGGGATGCCCAGTGCACGCATGACGTCGATATTCAACATCCGTTTTCCAAATCTATTCCGGCGAATCGGAATCTGATGGACGGGTGTCCCATCCAAGGCCTGCAGCATCATTTCGGCCGCATTCTCGCCCTGTGCCTGGCCGGATTTGACCACGGCGCACAAGACACCGTATCTGACATGAAAATCGTTGGCACCGATCAACGGCTTGCCATAGGCTTGTGCAATCCTTTGGGTGGCAATCTGGTTATCCCACACCTTGCCGTCATTGCCGATGATACCATTGGTGGCACCCACAAAGAGCAGGTCACTGGTCTCCTGGAAAAACTGGGCGGCGCTGATGGCCTCGCTCTCCGTGTTCACCAGGCGGAAGCCGGTCATTTCCACCAGATAGTCCTGGACCTCCTTTTCTACCTGCGCTTTGATGGCCTCCCCCGAGGGGCTCGCTCTGGCGATGAAACCGATGGTGGTGACGGTGGGCACCATCTGTTTGGCCATCGATATGGACTCCCGGATGAAGTTACGCTCCAGAATTCCGGTGATATATTGACTGGGGTAGCCGTAGGCGTCGGGCGCCGCATTCACGCCACAAAAGACGATGGGCAGCTGATGCTTGTCCTTCAAATAGGGCAGCACGAACATGGACTGGGCATTGTCATCTGCCGTGATGACGCCGTCCGGCTTCAAGGCCAGAAAGCGGGCATAGGCCTGCTGCGCCATGGCCTCCCCACCCTTGAAATCGCGCTTCGTGTTCATGTAGAAATAGTGCCGGTCGTACCGCTCCTGGAGGACGGAATCGATGCCCGCACGTATCTCCTGACACCATGGATTGTCGCGTTCATAACTCATCACGATGAAAATCTTGCCCGGTGCTGCATGGGCAAGGCCCCCGCAGGCCAGCGCGATGAAAACGGCAAACCCTACCAGACGACTACCGACGCAGTTCTTTGACAAGGCATCCCCCTTTTTTCAGGTCTATACGGCTCCCAATGCTACAACACCGACAGCCTTGAAAACGCTATGCCGGTGTGGATGTGGCGCTATAGTTTTGGCAATATCGGGGCGTCAGAAGAAGATCAGACGAAGGGCGCTGGTGGCGGAAGAAGCGAGGGGGCGTGGCACGCTGGTTTCGACCGGAATTTCGCTATGTTGGCGACCCAGATCCACAATACATTATTGGCAGATATTTGCAAGTACACCGGCGTGTTCGCGGTGTTGTGGGACCACCATCGATGCGATTGGCAGCCATTTCGTCGGTTGACCGCTGGCGACCGCTGGGCCGTCCAATGGCAAGTGTGCGCACGCGAAGGAGAAGATGCCGAACACGGGGACGGTGATCCATGCTGCCGGGATGACGGGTGTGGCACGGGGGATGGCGATATCCGAAGGTCGGCCTGCTGACCGATGACAAGTTCGATCTAGCGATCATCGCTCTGCCGCGGCGGCGGTGGCTTCCCCTTCGCCAGGAGGAGGAAGGGAATGGCCAACGGTCCGAAGAGAGCGCCCATGAGGGCCCAGAAAAAGGTATTGGCACCGCGTCTGTGCGCCATGTGCCAGAGGAGAACGGCACTGGCGATGCAAATGGCGGAGAGGATGATCATACCAGCCATGACACGACTCCTTGACCCGATGGGTTGGGACAACCGCGCAGGGGTTCCACGCAGCGCCTCCCGTCAGAAGGCGCTGCGACTCAACGCATCTAGCAGATGGACGTAGGCCCGCTGGCCCAGGCGGAAGCTGGACAGCCGGAAGAACTCGTCGGGCGCATGAACGTTTTCGTCCTTGAGCCCGAACGCAAAATTGACGGTGTAGGCGTCCAGCGTGCGCAGAAAGATGCCGCAGACGGGGATGCTGCCCCCCATGCCGACGATGTGCGGTTCACGCCCGAAGATGCGTCGGTGGACGGCGGCAGCGGCCTGGTTGCCGGGGTGGTCGGGGGCGATCTGATATGGCCAGGCGTGGCTCGCTTCCGGTCGGACGTCGATCCGAACGGCGGCGGGGGCTTTGGCGATCAGGTGGTCCCCGACCCGCCGGCAGATCCGTTCGGGATCCTGGTCAGCCACCAGACGGCAGGTGATCTTGGCATGGGCCAGACTGGGCAGCACGGTCTTGGTGCCCTCCCCCTGAAAACCGCCCCAAATACCGTTGATCTCCAAGGTGGGGCGGGTCCAGAGGCGTTCGTAGGTCGTGTAATCTGCCTCGCCGTGCAGGGCGGGCACGCCGATGCCGGCCTTAAATGCGTCGGCATCGAAGGGGACGGCCCGGATGCGCTCGGTGGCATGCGCATCCAGGGGCCTGACATCGTCGTAGAACCCCTCAACGGTGACCCGCCCCCGATCGTCGTGGAGCTCCGCCAGGAGTTCGCACAAGGCCTGGATGGGATTGAGAACGGCCCCGCCGTAGCTGCCCGAATGGAGATCGCTGCGGGCCCCGGTTAGGCGGATCTCAAGCGCGCAGAGGCCGCGTAGACTGGTGTGCAGGGCGGGCTGTCCCTCGGCCCACTGGCCGCCGTCGGCGCTGACGACAAGGTCGCAGGCCAGCCGCGCGCGCTCCCGATCGATCACCTCGGGTAGCTGGGGGCTGCCGATCTCCTCCTGGCCTTCAAACAGAAACTTGATGTTCAGGGGCAGTTGCCGGCGGGTCTCGAGCAAGGCTTCCACGGCCAAAATGGGAATCAGCATGTTGCCCTTGTCGTCCGAAGCCCCCCGGGCGTAGATGCGCTCGTCCTGGATATGGGGCTCGAAGGGCGGCCGTGTCCACAGCGCCAGGGGATCCACCGGTTGGGTGTCGAAGTGGCCGTAGATCAGAACCGTGGGTTTGTCCGGTGCGTGGCACCAGTCGCCGTACACGACGGGATGGCCACCCGTGGGCAGAACAGAGACATTCTCGATCCCCGCCTGGGTGAGCCGGTCGGCCACCCACTGGGCCGCATCGGCCACCGCCCCCGTATGTTCCGGCAGGCTGGAGATACTCGCGTATGTCAGGAAATCGGACAGTTCGTCGACGAAGCGCGCGTCATTGGCGGCCAGATAATCTTCCCACTGCTCGGTGCTCATCTTCTTCTCCTCAAACCAATACGCCGGCGGCGGCAGGGGTCGCCGCGGCCGGCTCGCTGTGATCCGCGTGCCTGAAGCAGGCGGTGAGGTTAGCGCTGCTCCCGATGAACCCTGGCCGCTCGGATGAACGCCCGAAAGAGGGGGTGGGGGTCCATGGGCCGCGATTTGAACTCGGGGTGGAATTGGCATCCCAGGAACCACGGGTGGTCGGGCAACTCGACGATCTCGACGAGGTCACCGGTGGGGGAGGTGCCGCTGACGACCAGGCCGGCCTGCTCCAAGGTCTGGCGGTAGTCGTTGTTAAACTCGTAGCGGTGGCGGTGACGCTCGCTGATGGTCTGGCTGCCGTAAGCCTGATGGGCCCGGGTGTCGGGCATCAGTTTGCAGGGATAGGCGCCCAGGCGCATGGTGCCGCCTTTGTCTGAATTGACATCGCGCTTTTCGATCTTGCCGGTGCGTTCGTCGAACCATTCCGCCATGAGGTAGATAACGGGGTGGGGGGTGGTGATGTCGAACTCGGTGCCGTGGGCGCCATCCAGATCGGCCATGTGGCGGGCAAATTCGATGACGGCGATATGCATCCCCAGACAGATGCCGAAGTAGGGCAGCTGGTGTTCACGGGCGTGGCGGGCGGCCAAAATCTTCCCCTCGATCCCCCGGGAGCCGAACCCGCCTGGAACGAGAACGCCGTCGGCATCAGCGAGGGTGTCGGCGCAATTGTCCGGCGTGATGGTCTCCGAGTCGATATAGGTGAGCTTCACCCGGCAGTCGTTGGGGATGCCGCCGTGGGCCAGGGCTTCGTTGAGGCTTTTGTAGGATTCGGTCAGGTCCACATACTTGCCGACGATGGCAATGGTGACGATCTCGGCCGGGGCGGTCAACTTTTGGCAGAGGGTCTGCCACTCTTCCAGACGCGGACTGCGGGTCCAGATGTTGAGAAGTTCGACGATTTTGTTGTCCAGCCCCTCCTGATTGTACACCAGGGGCACCTCATAGATGCAGTTCACATCCTTGGAGGTGATCACGGCATCTTCACTGACATTGCAAAAGAGGGCGATCTTGGCCTTGATCTCTTTGCTGAGGAAGCGATCGGTGCGACAGAGAATGATATCGGGCTGGATACCGATGCTGCGCAGCTCCTTGACGCTGTGCTGGGTCGGCTTGGTTTTGACCTCGCCGGCGGTGGCGATGTAGGGCACCAGGGTCAAGTGCACGTAGATGACGTTCTCCTTGCCGGCGTCGGCACGGAATTGGCGAATCGCCTCCAGGAAGGGCAGGCTTTCGATATCGCCGATGGTGCCGCCGATCTCGACGATCACCACGTCCACCCCATCGGCTGCCTGACGGATGGCGTTTTTGATCTCGTCGGTGATGTGGGGGATCACCTGGACCGTTCCGCCCAGGTACTCGCCGCGGCGCTCCTTGGTGATCACCGAGTGGTAGATCTTGCCGGTAGTGAAATTGTTGTCATGACCGAGCTTGGCGTGGGTGAAGCGCTCATAGTGCCCCAAGTCCAGATCGGTCTCGGCACCATCGTCGGTGACGAAGACTTCCCCATGCTGGAAGGGATTCATCGTGCCTGGATCCACATTGATATACGGGTCGAGTTTCTGAATGGTGACGGTCAGTCCGCGGCTTTCGAGGAGGGCGCCGATGGAGGCCGAGGCCAGTCCTTTGCCGAGTGAGGAGAGAACACCGCCGGTGACGAAGATGAACTTTGTTTCATATGCCATGGGGGCTGTACCTTTTGGGAATCGGCGCTTCGCCGGGTGACGAAACGCGTGGGCACCTTGGCGCCGTTGTGGTTCGCGTGAACTGCTTATTCGTAACGCTGCTTGAAGATATCGATGGCCTCCTGGATCTCATCCACTGCCGGGTCCTCAGAGGCCTCCTGCTGCGATGCGTCCGTTTCAGGGGGTCGGGCCGCCTGGCGCAACGCCTCCAAATCCATCAGGCCGGCGTCCAGTGCGGCGTCGACGACCACCTTCTCGGCGGCCAAGCGTCGAACGAGCGCACCATTCTCGTAAAACGCAATCCGCAGGGGGTAGTGACGCTTGCCGAAGAGCTGCCAGCGGTCGTAACGGATCTCGAAACGACGACGCTCTGCAGGCAGGCGCGCCGCTTCGCTGGCAGTGGTGGTGGCGCTGTGGCCGGCGGTTTCCCAGAGCCATCGTAGCGGCAGGAGGGACTCCTTGTCCACCCAAATCTGGGCGGGTGCGGCATCGGGAAAACGGGCGCCAAGTACGAACACGGGACGCGCCTGCCACAAGCCGAGGCTGGCCACCGCCAGATCCACCCCTTCGCGGACCAGATGGCGGTGCAGCGAGAGGCGCCGGTTGAAGAGGAGGAGATCTTTGAACCGCTCAAACCAGCTCTCCCCCGCGGGAACGCGGCGACCATCAATGAGGAGCAGCGCCTCACCGTCCACCTCCAGATAGATCCTCTGGATCGTTTCGGATCGGATCTCGGCCCGAAAGCCGCCCGGCAACTGGTAGATCAGCTCTTCCGATAGGAGTGGCGGCAGCGTTGCGGCCGGTTCCACCGCCGGTGCGCGCTCCCGCTCCCAGGTGTCGCTTCCGCTGTCCTGGGCCTCCAAGCCCAAGAGAGCGGATGGCGCGACAGCTTGGGGGGTGGCGGACCACGGCGATGCCGACCCGGGCGCAGCGGCGGGTGCCGGCGCCACGCTCTCCACCCGCTGACGCACCATCACGGTCTTGGCCGAGCCCATCTGCTTCAGCATGGCGTCGAGGACGGCGGGGCCCGAGAGCGCGGCGGCGCCTGCCGGCCATCCCCCCATCAGCAGGAGACAGGCGGTTAGGCGGATGAGGGTGCGCCGCAGCAGCGCGCTTCCGGCCCTGGGCCGGGCGGGCCCCGGTTTGGTGATATCGCAGCCGCCCTTCGCGGCGAATATGATCTTAGGCTTCCGCAATGAAAATATCGTCGGCAAAGCGTCCGCCTCTCCCGAGTTCCTCCTCGATGCGGATCAGCTGGTTGTACTTGGCGATACGGTCGGACCGGGAGAGGGAGCCCGTCTTGATCTGGCCGCCGTTGATGCCCACCGCCAGATCGGCGATAAAGGCGTCCTCGGTTTCGCCGGAACGGTGGGAGATCACGGTTGTGTACCCGGCTTCCTTGGCCATGTGGATGGTATCGAGGGTTTCGGTGAGGGTTCCGATCTGGTTGAGCTTGATGAGGATGGAGTTGCCGATCCCCTCTTCGATCCCCTTGGCGAAGATCTTCGGGTTGGTGACGAAGATATCGTCGCCCACCAGCTGAATGGCGTCCCCCAGGCGTTCGGTGAGCACCTCCCAGTTCTGCCAGTCCTGCTCGGCCAAGCCGTCTTCGATGGAGAGGATGGGATATTTTTCCACGAGATCCTCATAGTAATCGATCATCTCTGCCGGTGTCAGGCGGCGCCCCTCTCCCGCCAGGTGATATTTGCCCTTGCTGTAGAACTCACTGGCGGCGGCGTCCAAGGCCAGTCCCACCGTCTTCCCCGGCTGATACCCGGCACCCGTGATGGCGTCCATGATGAGGGCCAGGGCCTCCTCGTTGGAACCCAAATCCGGGGCGAAGCCACCCTCGTCCCCCACGGCGGTGTTGAGTTTCTTGGCCGTGAGGTTCTTCTTGAGCGTCTGGAAAATTTCGGCCCCCATGCGCACTGCCTCCGCAGCGGATTTGGCGCCGAAGGGCACGATCATGAACTCCTGAATGTCAAGGCTGTTGGCCGCGTGGGCGCCGCCGTTGATGACGTTCATCATGGGCACCGGCAGAACGCGGGCGTTGACCCCGCCAATATACCGGTAGAGCGGCAATCCGTGGGCCTGGGCCGCCGCTCGGGCGGTCGCCAGCGAGACCCCCAGGATGGCGTTGGCGCCCAGCTTGCCTTTGTTGGCGCTGCCGTCCAAATCGATCATGGTTAGATCGACGGCCGCTTGATCGGCGGCGTCCACTCCCAGCAGGGCGTCGGCGATCGTGGTGTTGACGTTCTTGACCGCCGTGGCCACCCCTTTGCCGCCGTAACGTTTGGCCCGTTTGTTGCGCAGCTCGAGGGCCTCACGCGTTCCGGTGGAGGCGCCGGATGGCACCGCTGCCCGTCCGACGGCCCCGCTGGCCAGCTGGACGTCGACTTCGACGGTGGGGTTGCCCCGGGAATCCAGGATCTCTCTGCCGTTTACCGCGATGATTTCGGTCATGATCTGCTCCTGAAAATGAGGTCTTCCACGCACAGGGACAGGCCTCGGGCCTCATCGGCCGGCGTAGAAATGTAAAAACCACCAGATCTGGTGGCGGCTGAACTGTCAGTGTGGATTGTGAATGTGGTTGGCCGGCAGCCGATGGCAACGATGGGCGGCGAGGGTCTGCTGACCGCCGCCGAACACCATGATAAGCAACCGGTTCCACAGGATAAATGAAATCGGAGTTCGTGTGTGTCGAGATCGCGCCGATGGCCCGGATCCGCTTGACAAATATGGGCCAGATGTTACTCTCCTTGGCACAAGATGTCAAGAATTTGGCTGCCTTGCGGCAGGTAAGGAGCGCAGTGAAAAGATGACTGAGAAAAGCGCTTACATGGAGGGGCATTTGATCGTCGCGGCCATCCGTATCCACGATCACCGCAACGATGCCCCTCCGGGTCTCGCCGAGATCTGTGCCAGCCTGGGACTCTCCCGCGAAAAGGGCGGCCAACTCCTTCGACGCCTGGAGAAGCTGGGCATCGTCAAACCGGTGGAGAGCGCCTACGGCCAGCGCTACGCCATCGGTGACCACCTCAAACTGGAGGACCTGCCCCGCAGCACCGAGCCCAGCAAGTTGGACGAAGAGATTCAAAAATTCAAGACCGAACGCAACAAGATGGAAAAAAAGGTCGAATCGATCCAATCCCAACAGGCCCAGAAGCAGAAGGATCTCTTCGCCGAGATTGAGAAGAAGCTCAAGAAGAACCTCAACAAGACCTAAGCCACCCCCTCAATGGCGGTCCACCGCGGCACCTGCAGCGGACAGACGCCCCGCCATCCGCCAGTAGGCGCCACGGGGCCGCCCCTTTTCCCGCCGACTGGGGCCCCCGCCAGCACTTCCAGTACGGCCCGTTTATTGCATAATTTCCCTCCGTTAGCTTGAAGGACAGACAATCGTATCGGGAGCCGCCGCCCGAAGCGCTGCGCTCTCGCGCACCGCCCAGGCGCTCCCGCAGCCCGTTTCATCGTCCAAGGATGGGAATCTGATGCACAGCCCACTGCGACCCTGCACCCGCCCTGCCACCGCTGGCTTCACCCTCATTGAGATGGCCATCGTCATCGTCATCGTCGGCCTGCTCATCTCCATCGTGGTCACCGTACTGCCCTCGCTGATCCAATCCGCCAAAATCAAGAAGGCGCGCGCTGAACTGGAACGCGCCGATTTCGCCATCGAAGGCTATGTGGCCGCCAATGGCCGCGAGCCCTGTCCGGACACCGATGGGGATGGATTGGAGAACCGCAATGACGGCGGCACCACCGCTACCGCCGCCGACGACAGCTGCGACGCCTACAGCGGCGATCTGCCCTATCGTACGCTGGGCCTCTCCAGCGGCAACGACATCTGGCAAAACACCCTGGTCTACAGCGTCTACGAGGGTATGATCAAAACCAATTTGAGCGACTACTGTAGCCATCTGGAGAGCTTCATCTCCGGTCCCGACCCCAGTTGGCTGCGCACCACGGACAGTCTGGGGTCCACCAACCAGGCCTATGTCCTGGTCTCGGGCGGCCCCAAGGATATGGATGGTGCGAACGGTTTTTTCGATGATCGCAATGGGTCGCCCGGCAATCTGGAATTTGAAGCATCCAACCGCATCGTGGACGCCGCCTATGACGATCTGGTGAGGGCCGGCAGCCTCTCCTATCTCAATGGCCGCCTGTGCACCGGCTCCGGCGGCGGGGGCGGCGGCGGGGGCTCCGGCGGCGTCGAGAACTGCAGCAACGGCAGCGACGATGACGGTGACGCGCTCATCGACTGCGAGGACCCCGACTGTGCGGCCAATGTTCAATGCCTCAGTGCGCCCAAGGTGACCCTGATCGGCAGCAGCCTGCCCACCAGTATCATCGGTGATAGCCTCAGCCACACCTTCCAGGCCACCGGCGGCGAATCGGCACCAGACTACTACTGGTCCCTGGTGTCCACACCGGCGGAGTTGAGCGGCAAACTCAGCCTGAACACCTGGAGCGGTGCCCTCAGCGCCACTTTGGATGTCTGTCACAGCAACTCGCCCTTCACGGTCCGCGTCAAGGCGGAGGACCGCTCACCAGACCCGAGCACCCCGCTGGCCGATACCTACGACGAGCGCGATTTCGAGATCCAGGTTACCCAGGGCACGCTGGAGATCCGCCCCACCCCCAGCGAGCTGCCCGACCCCGATCTCACCGTGGACAGCACGGCCTTCTCCCAGGAGTTCAGTGTTGAGGGAGACTATGTGGGGCCCTTCGAAGGGGCTGCGGCCTGGTCCATTCAATGGAGTGGTACGGATCCGGGCGGCTTTCAGATCGACAGCATCGACGCCACCCGGGCCCGCTTTTGGAAGAGCGGCGCCAGCACCGCCGGCGACTTCCTCTTCAGCCTCACCGCCATGGACGACGGCTGCAGCGCCAACACCGTCACCAAGGGCCCCTACCTGCTGCGCATCACCGCCGGCGGGGCCGCGCCGCCCTACACCGAAGGGATGGAGGCGGAGTGGCGCTTCGACGCCTGCGCCCCCTGGGACGGGTCCAGCTTCGATGTGGTGGACGCGCTGGGGGATACCCGCCATAACGGCAAGGCCATGGGCGCGGCCCAGATCTTCGGCGCCGGCAAGATCTGCAACGCGGCGCAGTTCACCGGCGGCGCGGACCGCATCGTCAGCGATGTCCTCACCGGGGGCGACATCATGGTGTTCAACGACGCGGTCACCTTGGCCTGCTGGTTCAAATCGCCGGGTGGCGGTACCGGATACCCGCGCCTGATCGAATTCTCCAACGCGGCCGGCGAACACCAGTACAGCACCGCCCTCGCCTACGACACCGACGGCAGCCTGCGCGCCTGGGTCGCCTCGAGCACGGGTGTGCGCGGCGCCCAGATCGACTGGTCGGCCGAACGCTACAACGACAACCAGTGGCACCACGCGGTCTACACCTATTCCCAGGGCAACGGTGGCCGGCTCTATATCGACGGCGTTCTCAAACAGACCGCCACGGACAACCTCACCGGCGATATTCAGGATGCCGAAACCTTTGTCATGGGCGGCTACTACCCTGCGGCTGGACACGGCTTCGTGGGCCTCCTCGACGAGGTGATGGTCTTTCAGCGGGAACTGTCCCAGGAGGAGGTTACCGACCTGAGCAACCTGACGCGCACGGCGTGCACGGACAGCTGCTATAGCGCCCCCATCGGCGACTATCAGATGGAGAATTTTCCCTGGACCGCTAGCGCGGGCGAGGTGATCGACAACGGCAGCGCCGGCAACGACGGCGTGGCGGCCGTGGCGGACAACGCGGCCACCGCCACGCTACCGCAGCTGCCGAGCCAAACGCCGCCGTCGGGGGGCAAAACCTGCCGCTCAGCGATCCTGACCCGCGACAGCAGTAGCGAGGGCGGCTACCTCGACCTGGGCGATCCAGCGGACGGCAGCCTCGACCCGGGCACCGACACCTGGACCATCTCGGCCTGGATCAACTGGGACGGCACCGCCGGCGAGAACATCATCTACAACAAGGAGAACCTCTTCGAAGCCGCCGTCCAGAGCGGTTATCTGCGCTTCGCCTGGCAACCCAGCTGGGCCTGGTACGGGGGCACCAATGCCCCCATCGCGCCCGACACCTGGTACTATGTAACCACGCTCTTCACCGGCACCCAGCAGCTGCTTTACCTCAATGGGGATCTGGTCTTCGCCCGCAACGAGACCGGGACCATCGGCAGCAACAGCGCCAAACTCCTCATTGGGGCGCGGGGCAGCACCACCCCCTATAGTTTTTTCGGCGGCATGATCGACGAAGTGCGCATCTGGGATCGCGGCCTGGCGGAAAATGAGATCTTGACCGATATGGCCGCCACCCGCGACTGTACGGCCGACTCGGTGGTGATCAACACTACCAGCCTGCCGGGCGCCACCCTCGGACAGACCGGCTACTCCAGCGCGCCGGCACCGGCCGCCATCGGCGGTACGCCCCCCTATGTCTGGCAGATCATCTCCCAGGACGGTCTCAGCCTCACGATGCCCGACCTGGGCACCGGCGTACTCGCCGGCGACATCGACGTCTGTGCCGGCGACTATCAGATCACCCTGCGGGTCACCGACAACGCCGGTCGCATCGACGAAGCCGCCCTGCCCCTGCAGGTGGCCAACGGCAGCCTGAGCGTCGGCGACCTGCCGGCCACCCTGGCCTGCACGACCAGCACTTGCGCCTGGGATCTCAGTGTGAGCGGCGACCATGTGGGCGGCCTCACGGGCTGGGCCATCGACTGGCAGGGGGCCGATCCCGGCGGTTTCGAAATCGTGGCCACCGGACCCGGCACGGCCCGCCTGCGCAAGAGCGGCAGTTCCACGGCAGGGAGTAATTATCGCTTCGGCCTGACGGCGGTGGACGCCAGCTGCCCCAGCAACACCCTGGATACGGGGCAGGTCTATACACTCAATGTCAGCGGCAGCGGCGTGGAGGTGCCTTACACGGTGAATCTGAACGCCGAGTGGCATCTGGATGAATGCACCTGGGACGGCAGCCCGGGCGAAGTGGTCGACGGCGGCGACAACGGCCATCATGGGGTCAGCAGTCTCAACAGCAGTACGGCCGACGCGGATCGCCAGGTGGGGAAGATCTGTCGCGCGGCAGCCCTCAACATCGGCAGCAATCAGAATGAATACGTTGGTCTGGGGGCGGGCGCCTTCCAGAATTTGGGAGACTTCTCCCTGGCCCTCTGGTTTCGCATCGACAGGCTCTCCAGCCAGTACAACACCCTCTTCTCCGGCGCCGCCAGCGGCAGTTTCAACCAGATGCTGCTGATGCTCAATCCCACGGCGACCCAATTCGTGACCTACCTGGCCAATGGCGCCACCGGCAGTTTCAATATCGGCACCACCGCGGCCGACGGTCTCTGGCACCATGTGGTCTGGACCCGGCAGGCCAGCGACGGTGCGGAGGTGATCTATCTGGACGGCAGCCCGTTGACGGACGGCAGCGGTGCCGCCAGCACGGCCACGATCAGTCTGGCCAACGGCGGCGCCCTCCTCGGTCAGGAGCAGGACAGCGTGGGCGGCGGTTTTGCCCTCAACCAGGCTTTCCAGGGCTGGATCGATGAGGTGCAGATCTTCAATACCCGCCTGGACCAGGCGCAGGTGAATGTCCTGGTCGCCCTCAGCCATGCCTGCAGTGTCGCGGGAAGCTGCTACCCCGATCCAGTGGGCGATTATCGCCTGGATGAGAGTGCATGGACCATCGGTCAGGCGGATGCCGTGGTAAATACAGCCATGGCCAGCGCCCACGGCACCGCCCTGGGCAGCACCGCGGTGGAGACGAGCGACAGCCAGCTCTGCAACGCCGCGCACCTCAGCGGCAACAATTCATCCATCGAGATCAGCGGTCTGCCGGTCTCCACCCTGGCGGGCGACAAAACCAGCGTCTGCTTCTGGATGAAGTGGGACGGCAACGGCTCGGAGATGCCCGTCGGCTGGGGAAGCACCTACGACCTCTACTTCCACGGCCCGACCCGCTTCGGTTTCAACACCGGTGCGGGCGATGTCTTCGGCATCAGCGGCGCCGACGCACTGGCCGGCGACTGGCACCACGTCTGTGCCGTGTTTACCAACAGCGGTCCCCTCTCCAACCAGTTGTATATCGACGGGACGCTGCAAACCAGCTCGGTTTTGCAGGGAACCCCGCGCAACCAGACGGTCACCGACCGTCTGGTGTTGGGCAGCTGGGGTGCCGGCGGCTATCACTACGACGGACGCCTGGATGAGGTGCACGTCTACAACCGCGGCTTGTCGGCCAGTGAAGTGGTGGCCGATATGAACCGCACCCATGGGTGTAGTGGCGGCTTGTAGGGCGTTGATACACGCCAGCGTTGCGTCGCATGCGGATACCTGCCGCTCCGGGAACATGGGATCAGTTGACGGCATCACCGCGCACCGGTGACGGCATCACGGCGCACCGGTGACGGCATCACGACACACCTGCTGCAAGGCGCCCCGTTGCCTGCTGTGGCCGTGCGGCACGGTCCAGCGCCCCGCTGCAGCACCCGCCACTGATAACCGCCCCGCGTCATTTTCGCAAAGCGTCTCCAGCATCGCCCATCGGCAATCGGGGACACGCCGACCCGCTTCACGCCGTTTCGGCAAGCCCTACGCCTCGATGCAAAATCACACGGTCACCGCACGCCGACAGCACACGGCTGGTGGACCGGCGAATGAACGCAAGGGCGATTCAGGAAGTGATCCGCGAAAGCAGGTCGTAGATGGGCAGTAAGAGGGCGCCGAGGATGACAGCGAAGATCGTACCCGCAAAAAGGAGTACCACCGGTTCGATCATCTTTCCGATGACGGCCACCAGATTGCTCAGACGGCGGCGGTATTCGGTGGCGATGTAGTCCAACTGCCCGGTGAGGTTGCCACTCATCTCGCCCACGCTGAGCATCCGCACCACAAAGCGGGGAAAGAACCCGGTGTTCTGGAAGGCTTCGGAGATCCCCTCGCCGGTGGTCAGGCGCTCCTGGATCTCGACCAGCTTGCGGCCATAGACGCTGTTGCCGACCGAGTCGGAGAGAATCCGCATGGTCTGGAGGATATCGATACCGGCATTGAGCAGCAGAGAGAAATACTCGGTGATAAAGGCCAGGGTCGATGCGGTGACGATGGTGCCCACCACGGGCATCCGCAGCAGCAGACGATCGATGTGGTAGCGCAGCCGTTGGTTGCTGCGCCGCGCGGAGTAGGTGACGAGGATGGTGAGGATAAGGGCGATCAGGCAGGTCACGCCATATTGTTGGAAATAGTGGGAGACCGTAATCAAAAACCGCGTGATCCAGGGCAGGGTCACGTCCATGTCCCGGAATAGATCGACGATTTGGGGGACCACGTAGTAGAACCAGAAGAAGATGCCGCCCGTCATCGTGACGATCACAAAGCCGGGATAAAGCAAGGCGTTGCGGGTATCCGTGATGATGGCTTGGAGGCGTTTGAGATGGTCCGCGGCGTCTTGCAGCATGCGGTCCAACTGTCCGGTCTCCTCCCCCATGCGCAGGAGATGCACCACCGATTTGGGAAAGATGTGACGGTAGTTGTCGGCCGCATCGGAGAAGGAGAGACCGCCCTGAATACTCTCCACCAGATCCTGCATATCGTTCTCGATCTCGGGCACTTCGGCACTGCCGGCGGCCTCCTCCAGTGCGGAGATCAGGGTCATGCCCGATCGCAACATGAGGGCCAGGTTGCTGAGGAGCTCGGCCAGCGTGGTGCGGGGCAGCCTGCGCCGCATGCGATAGGTCACCAGGTGCAGGAAAAAGGAGAGCAGCGGCCCCAGGCGGCGGACGAAAATCGCAACGCTGCCGTCGCGCTCCAGGTGGGAGATCACCGACATTTCGTCCTGGTAGTGCAGCTTGATCACACCGGCGTTGACCTCTCCGGTGGTCTGGATCAATTTATAGCGGTAGTAGTTCATCGCAGCGGTCCATGGCCTGGATCAATGCTGGCGGATATTGCCCAGGGTCCGCCGCGCCTCCGTGACGGTGGTGACCCCGCTTTTAACCTTCTCCACGGTGATATCGAACATATCCACATACCCGTCCCTCCGGGCGACCTCCATGACGGTACGCAGGTCGGCCTCCTGCTCCACCAGCAAGGCCAGTTCGCGACTGACGGTGAGCAGTTCGTAAACAAGGGTGCGACCGAAATAGCCGGTCCCCCCGCAGACATCACAGCCCGCGCCGTGGTAGAGGGTCTCGATGGCGGGGTCTCCCAGATACTGGGTCTCAAGCGCCGAGGGCCGGTACGCTTCGCGACAATTGTTGCAGATCTTGCGCACCAGCCGTTGGCTGACCACGCCGATGAGGGAGTCGGCCACGAGGTAGGGCCGAACCCCCAGATCCCGCAGTCGCGGGATGGCGCCCAGGGCGCTGTTGGTGTGCATGGTGGAGAGCACCAGGTGGCCGGTGGTGGAGGCCGTCACCGCGGTCGCGGCGGTTTCGCTGTCGCGTACTTCGCCCACCAGAATCACATCGGGATCATGTCGCAGAAAGTAGCGGATGGCACTGGCGAAGGTGTAGCCGGCCTTCTCGTTTACCTGGGTCTGGCGCAGCAGGGGAATATCGTATTCGATGGGCTCCTCAACCGTGATGACATTCTTCTCCAACAGGTTCAGACGACGGATACCGGCATAGAGGGTGGTCGATTTGCCCGATCCAGTGGGGCCGGTGAGCAGGATGATGCCGTAGGGCTCGTTGAACATCTGCTCCACGATCTCGATGTGCTGCGCCATGAATCCCAGCTGCCCCATTCCCATAATGGCGCTCTCCATGGGCAGGACGCGCAGGACCAGGTTCTCTCCCTGGGGGGAGACGATCGTGGAGGCGCGGAAATCGTATTGGTTGTTGAGAATAGTGGCCCGGAAGCGGCCGTCCTGCGGTAGACGCTGCTCGGCGATATCCATGTCAGCCCGCATTTTAATGCTGGCCACGACCCGGTTCAACGCCGTGGGAATGGACATCACCGAGGTGAGGACCCCATCCACACGGAAGGAGATGTTGGTGGCCAGCTTGCCGGGTCGGATGTGAATGTCGGTGGCCCGATACTTGACGGCCAGGTGCAGCAGATGCTGAATAAAGGTGTCCATCCCGCGGGCTTTCTCCGCATCCTGGGCAAGAATGCGCACCTCGTTGGCAATGAGCTTTTCCACGGGATGTTCAAGGAAGTAGTAAAATTTGTTGATGGCGTTGATGATCTTGCGCTTCTCAGCGATGAAGAACTGCGGCATCAAGCCGGTTTGGCGCGAAATCAGCTGGGCCAGCTTCTCGTCGGCCACATTATAGGCCGCCACATCGATCCCCGTTTCGGTCTTGCGCAGGGGCAGAAAGATGTTGTTGAGACAGAGGTTTTTATTGAACCGCTTAAGGATCTCCTCGTCGGGCAGCACCGCATCGATGTCGATGTGGCCGACACCGCTCTGTTCGGCCAGTGTGGAGACGACGTCGTGTTCGGTGACGAATCCCAGCCGCTCGAACAGCTCCCCCAGCATCTCCTTGGTAATCTTCTGCTCCTGGAGGGCGTACTGAATGTGGCTTTCGGTGAGCAGGCCCTTCTCCTTGAGGAGGACCCCCAGGGGCTTCTTCTTCATGTCCGGAGCCTTGTCCCGCTCCGGTTGCGCTTGATCAGCCATTGACAGATCTCTCCTGTAAGCCGCTGAGCAGAAAGAGGGTGGCCGCATCTGGATAGCCGGTCACCGGCAGGCCCTGGGCGCGCTGAAAATCGACCACGCCCTTCATGAGGCGGGCGCCGACGATGCTGTCGAGCTTGTCGTTGTAGAGCCCCAGATGGGCCAGCCACTTCTGCAACGCGAAGACATCCTCGCCAACGTAGTAGTAATGGAATTTGTGAAACTCGAGCTGGGGCCGCCAGAGAACGAAATGACGCAGTCGGCCATCTGGCCCGACGGGATAGGTCAGCACACCGTGGCGGCGCCGGACGGCCTCGGGCAGGTTGTCCAACTGGACCAGCCGCAAGCCGGTCTCCGTATAGATCTGCTGGGCAAGGGGATCCAGATCGCCTTCGGCCAGTGCCGCGCTGAACGCAGGCGCATAGAGGGATAGACGGCTGTTGCGGAAGAAGGCCTCCACCGCCGGTGGAATGGCGGTCGCAGCCGTTCGGGTTGGCTTCGCGGCGGTAGCAAAAGCCGCGGCGCTCATCGGCGGTTCGGCGCCGGGCGCCGTCAGCGCAGCGGGCGCAACGCCGGGCAGCGGGGCGACGGTCGCGGCCGTAGACGGCTGGGATGTCTCACCCGGGCGTGCCTGCAGAAAACGTCCGGCACCGATGAGCACACAGAGGCAGAGGGCTGCCGCCAGCGCCGGTTGCCAGAAAGGTCGACGATTCACCGCGTTCCCATTGAGATCGGCGTGGGCCAATCCCAGCATCCTGCGGTCGATGGTCTGGCGATTCTGGAGACAGGCCACATAGAGCGCACGATCCATGAGGCGGTTGACGGCCCGAAAGTTGCCCCGCGTCAGCCGGTGGATGCGACCAAAGGCGGCGCGTGTCAGGGCCAGGCCACCGCTGCTGCCGGCCATGTTGAGTTTGAAATGGATGTAGTTCTTCAACTCGTCACGACCCAGCGGGCGGACCTCTTTCTGGATGATGATCCGGCTCTTGAGCTGGCGCAGTTCATGGCTGTCCAGGCGCTGCATCAGTTCCGGCTGCCCCACGAGCAGGATCTGCACCAGTTTCTGCTGCCCCGCCTCGAGATTGGAAATCATGCGCACCAGTTCGAGACTCTGGGGAGAGAGGTTCTGGGCGTCATCGATAACGATGGTGCAGTTCTTCTGCTGCTGATTCTGCGATAGCAAAAACTCGTTGAGGCTGGCCATCTCGGAGCTGAGGACGGGCGCCCCCGGCGATGGGTCGCTGTCGGTCAGCAGGCCGAAGTCGCGATTGATCTCGCGCAGCAGCTCGGCATCCTGCAGGGCCGTGTGGAAGACGAGCGCGGTGGCCGTCCCCTCCGTCTCGAGCATGGCGATGATGCGCCGGCTGATGGTGGTCTTTCCCAGGCCGATGTCGCCGGTGAGCACCATGAAGCCTTTGCGGGTGTTGACCCCGTGAACGATCTCGGCGATGACCTGATTAATATGCTCGGAGAAGTAAAAATTCTCATCGTCGGGTGCCACGGGAAAGGGATTGGTCCGCAGGCCGAAGTGGCGAAGATAGCTGTTGCCGGAATCTGATTGCACGTTCATAGTTGCCAGTTTCCAATCATGTGATGGCCGTCCGATGCCGGTCGGCCGGTGAAGCTGCCCCGTGCCGGATCTTCGGCACCGTCCACCTGCCGGTCGATGCGGGCAAAGGTGCGCGCCGTAAGTCCGAACACCACCATGCGCCCGGGCAGCAGCAGCAAAAACAGCCGCTCATCCCTGCGCCCGATGCGCGCCACACGTGGCGCGAATGAGAGGCGCCGTGCCCGCCGCAGGGAGATCAGACCCTCCCGTTGCAGACGCGCCTGCAGTTCGCGCATGTACACCGCGTGGTTGCTACCGTCGAACACTGGCCAGCGCCCTCCCCTGGCCGCGTAAGTTTGGCCCAGCCGCCGCCACTCGAAAAGGACCTCCCTGATCAGGCGGTTCTCTATGCTGCGGTGAATCAGGGCGAGCCCAAACCAGATCGACATCAGGGCCACCCCCAGCGCGACGATGGCCATCGCCCAGCGCTCGGCCCCCTTTGGCGATAGCAAGCGTGTTGCCGACGGCATCCCTCAGTTCAACCGGCGGCGCATGGCGGCCAACGCCTCGTCTTCGGGGAACCGCTCCGCCAAGCGGGCCATGCGCTGACGCGCCGCTTCAAGCCGCCCTGTGTTGGCCTCTACCACCACCATGTTCGTCTGTGCGTCACGATCGCTCGCATCCAGTGCCAGCACCTCGCTGAGGAGCGCCTCCGCTGCCGCAAAATCCTTGGCCTGCAGCCGGCGGTAGGCCTTGAGTTTGAGAAGATAGGGGTGGCGCTGGCCCTTGGCGTCCGCGAAATCGCCCAAGAGACGTTCGGTTGTCCGGGCGTCACCGTCGGTAAGGGCGATCTGAAGTCGATTCACCAGCCGCGTATACCGCGGAATGGCCTTGCGCGTGAACGGCGGTGCCACATGGGTTTCCGGGGCGGTCGCGGGGGCTAGTTCGGGAGCGGCCGGTGACGGCGCCAGCCCGCTGAAATGGTCGGCGGAGATGGCTGGAACCGCTGCAAGGGTGTGCGTCGGTGTCCAATCCCCGTGGGGCGCGCTGGCGGCCGGCGAGATGCCGACCGGGTAAGCCGGCCCAGCCGACGGCGCGGCGGTCACCGCTTGAAGTTGCGCTGCGTCGGCGGCCGGCTGCGGGGGTGTTTCCGGAGCAAAGGCCATGTGAGCGGCGATCGGTTCCCCATCGCCGCCAATGAAGCCGCCCTGGCTGCGCGCTTCGGGAGCCATTGCTGCCGGCGCGAAGGCCGGCGCCGCAGCTGCCGATGGCAGCTGCCAGCCCTCAACGCCTGTTACGTCCGGCCCTGCCTCGCTCAGCTGCGCCATCGTCTCCGTTGGCGGCGGCGGTACCTCGGGGCCCGTGAAGACGGGGGCATCGGCAATCGGTGTCGCATCGATGGGCGCGGCGGGATCGCCAATGGCCGCTTCCGATTGACGCATGTCCGGCGGCGGCGGAACCGTCTGGGCGGCATCTGCGCTGGCCACCGGAACGGTCACCGTCTCGGCCACCGCCAGGACGTCGGGATTCAATCGGGCCGAGCGCTGCAGGTACCGCAGACCGGAGACCAAACCATACCCCAGACCAAAGACCAGCGCGGTCAGCAGGACAACGCTCACCGGCGACATGAGGACGGTTCTCAGGGCGTAGACATTGCGGCGCGGGCGCGCTGCGTCCTCACCCGCTTCCGACCCCTCGGGGGAGTGGTTGAGCTTCTGCAGGGTCTCGAAAATGACACTCATCTTATGAGCCTCATACCAGGTTCACACTCAGGATGATCACCAGTTCACGGGTCTGTTCCCGGCTCAGTTCATTCTTAAAGAGATACCCCAGGACCGGAATGGCGGAGAGAAAGGGCACGCCCCGGTCGTCGGTTACGGTCTCCTGGTCGATGAGACCGCCCAGGATCACCACGTCGCCATCGTGAAGGTCGATGGTCGTGCTCAGCTCTTTGATGCGCACCTCGGGTAGGGAGATGCTCTGCCCGTCACCAACGGATTCGGGTTCCAGACTTTCCTGGTCCACATCGCTTTTGATGGGGTTGATCATAAGGGAGATGTGTCCATTGTCCTCAATGAAGGGCACGACCCCCAGGATCAGGCCATCGAAGACGGTGGAGACCTCCACTTCGGTGGTAGTGTCACTGTCGGTGGCCGTGTTGGTGGTGGTGGTTTCGACGCTTTTTTTGTAGGTGAAGGAGGTTCCCACGCTGATCATGGCCGGTTTGCCGTGCTTGGAGCGGATACTGGGATTGGAGACGACCTTGGCGTCCCCAAAGGAGTTGAGGGCGTTAACGGCCGACCCCAGAGACCACTCGCCGCTTTGGCCGGTGAGGATCATTCCGTTGCCCAAGGACCAGGAGGCGCTGTTGAGCAGCGTGGCCCCATCGCTCAGATTGCGCAACGCTTCCCAATTGATGCCGTATTGGTATTCATCGGACAGGGCCACCTCGATGATGCGCGCCTCGATCTGGATCTGGCGGCCCAGGGTCTCCTTAAAGTGCTGGACCAGGCGCGCCACGCTGCGAACCACGTGGGGCGAATCCTTCACGTAGAGGCTGCCCGCCATGCGGTTGAGGGCGTAGCGACCCCCCTTGGAGAGCACCGGTTTGAGCATGGTCTCGAGGGTGTCGTAGGGGTTGGACTTGGCCCCCCCCGTGCCGGATAGTTTGAAGCTGCCCGCCAGGCCGGTGGCGGTGTCGGTCTCCCCCGCACCGAGGACGTCGCCCCCCATATCGAAGCTGGTGTTGACGATGGTGTCCAGAAAATTGAGGCGGAAGATCTGCTCCTGAAAGGGTTTGACACGGATAATGCGCCCCTCGATCTCATGGTAGAGATCGTAGGCCGCTAAAATCTCCTGCAGGACGGTGGAGGCGGACACCTCGCGAAAATTGAGGGTCAGGCGTCGTTCGGTGATCGGCACCTGGGGGTCGATGATGACGTTCATGTCCACCGCTTCGGCCAAGGCATAGAGAACGATCTGCAGCTCCTCGTCCACCACCGCGAAGGAGACCTTCTGATCCGCCAGGGGATCGTAGACCGGCATGATGGGTGCCAACGCAACCGCCTGCGGCCGGTCCTGGGATTCCAGTTGCCGGCGGCGGCTGGCCTGGGCCTGGCCCAGCTGCTGGGAAGCGGTCTCGATCTGGGCGGGAATCTCCTCCGGCGCGTGGGTTTTGGGGTGCAGCAGGGAAGCGGGACCGTAGGAGCAGCCTCCAGCCAGAACGGACAGGGTCAACAGCCACAGCGCAACAGGCTTCATCTATAGCTCCTCATGGGTCGGCGCTACCGGCCCGCGGGCCTCCGGGGAGGCGTCGCGGCCGAGCGGGGGTTCCTGCAGGTAGATCCAGCGCTTCAGCGGCGTCTTCTCGATCAGCACGCGTTCGGGCTCGATGGCCAGAATGCGGCCGCCATCGGGAAGCTCGGCGCCCTGGGCGAAGAGCTCTCCATCCAGCAGACAGAGGCGCCGCGACCCCGCTGCAAGGGCGAAGGAGAGGGTGTAGTCGAACTGAACCGGTGCCGACACCACGCCCGATCGGCCGGCGTCGTCCCGACGATATCCAGTGGCCACCGGGATATACCCGAAGAGGCCCAATTCCGGTCCTTTGGCCCCCACCGCATGGGGATAGGCGAGGCGGTTGAGCCGCTGGTTCAGCGCCGCCATCTCCTGTTGAACCGCCTCATCGGGGACGGCGATGTCGGGAAGCGCCGGCAGCGGCCGGGTACCGGCGCTCTGGCGCTGCTGCCAGGGGCTCCAGAGGGAATAGCCCACAACAGCGCTGAGCGCGAGACCGATCAAGAAAAGGGCTATCAGGCCGTCACTTTTCGGAGAGAAGAGCCGCATCAGAGAGACCTCGTCAACTGCACTCGGAACTGGGAGTGGCGGATCTGGGTATCGAATTGATCCATCGCGATCGTGTACCGTCGCGATTGAAGCAGCCGCAGAAAGCGCTGGTAACTGGCATGGGCGTCCTGAAAGGGCGCCTCGATGCGGCCCGTCACCGACACGGTGAGCCCCTGGGGTTCATAGCGCGCATCCAGGTCCACCAGCTGCATACCGCGACCGACGGCGCGGGAGAGATCCCGCAGGACCTCGCAGAGGCCGGGCGTTCGCAGGTTCTTGTCGAGCGTTTTGGCAAAGGCCAGGGGCGCCTCGTAGTTGCGCAGGGCCGGCGGCGCCGGCAAGGCGGCCAAGGTTTTGGTGAGCGTGGCCTGGTGTTGCTGGATCTGGCGGCCAAGTGCCGTCTGCCGGCCATGGTGATGAATGCCGCCGGCGGCCAAGAGCAGCGCCAGCAGCAGCGCCGCCAGGTTGAGGGGCAGGGCCAGCCGGTTGGCCAAGAGCATGCACCGCTCCATGGGTGTGGCCAAGGTGGCACCCAAAGGTAGTTTGGCGACCTGTTTAAACAGGGCCAGCGGATGGGTTTCGCCATCCCAGAGGAGCGTTTCGGGCACCAGGTGGGTCACGGCCAAGCCGTTCTCCGAGGTCCAGGGCGGCGCCTGAGCCGCATCGACCCAGTCGAGCAGGCAGGCCCTTTCAATGGAGATCCGGTGTTCGTCGGCGGCTTCGCTGAGTTCGGCGGCGATCCGTTCCCAGAGGGTGGTGCGCTGCTCCAGGCTGTCGTCATAGGCGACATAGCGGTTGGCCATATAGATCCGCCGGCGGGTCCCCAAAATGAGATCCACGAAGCGCCCGTGCTGGAACAGCAGGGCCACCGGCTGCCGCGCGGCCACCCTTTTGAGGGTCTGGTAGAGCAGCGCCGTCAATGGATAGAGGGCGATGCTGTGCGCGCTCTCCCGCAATTGCTCGCGGTACTGGAGATAGATCCGGGTCGGAACCGCCGTGAAGAGGATGCTGGTGGTGTTGCGCCCCAGCTTCTTCTTCCAATGGCTGATGACGGTCACCGGCTCGTCGAACTCGCCGGCCTCCTGCAGCCGGCGGGCCACCAGGAGCTCGACATACCGCGGTTCGGCCTCCACGATCATGGAGCGCGCCATACTGCCCTGAAGATCGGAGATCAACACATAGTCCCCGGCCACGTCGCGCAGATCGGGCACCTGGGTGAGTTGCGGCCCCTGGCGCCGGTAGAGCAGCCCATCCAGCTCGACGACGACCTGTTGTTTGCCCAAGCCCATCATCGTTGCCTCGCCAGAAAGGTGCCCTTGAGTTTCAGAAAAAGATCCCCGGCGGTGTCGCTGTCCTGGCCCGCTTCAGCCGCCGACCCATCGGCGGCGTCCGCCCCCTCCGCGGCGATGTGTTGGCCTGCCAGATGAATCTTCATATGATCCGGCTGGAAGTAGTAGTAGGGCGTACTGGTGCACTGCCGCAGTATTTCTATCAGCGCCGGGAAGCGCAGCGGGGCCTCCAGGTTGACCTCGTAACGCGTCCAGTTGGATGGCAGCAGGCCGAGGTTCTCGGCGCCGTTGGCGAAGCGGTTGACCTGCTCGATCACCTTGACCTTGTGCTGCAGTTCGGCGATTTGACGGCGAACAAAGGCCTGCCGGAACTGAATCCGCTCGAGCTGGTCGCGCTGGGTGCGGTGGTCGTGAGCGGCATTGAGGTAGAAGTGGGCGGCGCCGCCCAGAAGAAGGAGGGCCAGTAGGGACCAGAGCGCCTGTCGTTTGAATAGCGTCATTTAAGGGATCACCAGTGTCGGAGCAAAGGGCACGGATCTCGGCGGACGCGCCACGTTCAGCTGGGGTGGCGACCCCGCGAGGCCGAAAAGCGGGCCCGATTTAGAACTGCAGCTTCAGAATCATGGCGTCGTTGCCGTCTGGGGCCTGGGTCGCTGACGGCCAGGCGAGAATGTTGGGGGCTCCCGGCCCGTGGTTGTCGGTGTATTGAATGTCGCCAGTAAGCCCATCCGCGCTGCCATCCACCAGCCGGTCGATGGCCAGCCCCAAGTCGTTCGGAATGCCGGTGACGCGAATGAAATTGCCCAGGGAGGCTTTCCAATCAAAGGCGATCGTGAGGGTGCGTTGGGCGCCCGTCGAGTCGGTATAGGTCCGCTGGAGAACGGAACCGGTGGATCCCTGGCTGGGCGGTGTGAGGCCGACGTTGGTGAGCTGGGAGGTGATGTTGGCCGCGGTGGTGCCGTCGTTGCTGTGTCCGTCGCGGGTGCCGGCATTGTTGGGATCGTTGGAATCCGCCAGGATCCATCCCGTGCGGTCGTAGTAGTTGTTGAAGGCGATCTGCCACTCGCGGACGAATTCCGAATAGAGCTTCTTCTGCTCGGCGCTGCGGACGATGTCTTTGCCCTTGACCACCGCCCCGATGATGATGCCGATGATGATCAATACGATGGCCATCTCGATGAGGGTGAAGCCCCGGTCGTCGTGGAGTCGCTGGCGCAGCGTGTGGTGAAGTGGACCCATCTTTTCCTTCCTTTCCTGTGGGGCGTTCGCCCTTTCGCGGTGGTGGGCCATGTCACCCCATGCGGTGACCTGACCTCACGGTTGGATGCCGTCGGAGCTGCCGGGCTGTCACTGCTCACGGCAGTCTCCGAGCCCTGCATATGCAGCATCCATACCAGCTCTAAGAACCCCTTATTAATGGGCTTTTTGGGAGGCCAACGGGGATCTGCCGGTGGGGAGTGTCAATATTCCGGCAGATGGGTTGGTTGAATCGTTAAATCGTCGACTCGTTGATTGGGGGGCAGATCGCTGCGGCGCTCATTCGCCCTGCGAATGGAGGAAGCAACGCGTCAGGCCATCATCGACGGGAGGGCAAGGCCTCTTAGACGGCGTTGTGCGGCGGGCGGGGCCTGGTGTGGCTGCGGGCCGTCATCACGAGCGGTAATCATCCGCCTTGACCTCGTAGCGCCGCATGATCTGCTGGAGGGCCTGCCGCTCGAGGCCGCACATGCGGGCGGCCTGGGTGACGTTGCCCCGGCAGGTGGTGAGGGCATACCCGATATAGCTGTGGTTGAAGTGCCGCAGGGTCTGCTCCTTGGCCTCCTTGTAGGGCAGGTCGCGGGTGTCCGGCGGCAGGGGGGCGGGTTGCTGAGTTGCCGTCAGGCCAACATCGCGGGGCGCGATGACCTCGCCCGCTGCGAACAGCAGGCCCTGGAGAACCAAGTTCTCCAGCTCGCGCACATTGCCCTCCCAGGGGTGGCGGCGAAAGGCTTCCAAGAGCTCGGGCGAGAGGCGTTTGAGCGGTTTGTTCTGATCGCTGCAATGCTTCTCGAGGAGGTGGTGGGCAATGAGGGCGATATCTTCGCGCCGCTCCCGCAGCGGCGGCAGTTCGATGGGCAGGACGTTGAGGCGGTAGAAAAAGTCCTCACGGAAGCTGCCCTGGCGGATCTTCTCGCGCAGGTTCTGGTTGGTGGACGCCAAGATCCGGACGTCGACCTGCACGGGACGGGCGTCGCCCAGCGGCTTGAACTCTTTCTCCTGGAGGACGCGCAACAATTTGGTCTGGATGGTGGGGCTGACATCGCCGATCTCGTCCAGGAAGATGGTTCCCGTGTGGGCTTCCTGGAAGAGCCCGCGCTTGTCCTGGGTGGCATTGGTGAAGGCGCCCTTTTTATATCCGAAGAGTTCGCTCTCGAGGATATTCTCCGGCACCGTGGGGCAATTGACGGCGATGAAGGGTCGCTTGCGACGCTCGCTCAGGGTGTGGACGGCCCGGGCGGTGAGATCCTTACCGGTACCCGATTCGCCGGTGATCAGCACGGTGAGATCGGTTTTGGCCACCATCTGGATGGTCTCGAAAACCCGCTGCATGGCAGGACTCTCGCCCACCAGGTTTTGAAAACTATGGGTCGATTGGCACACCTCCAGGAGGCGCTGGTTCTCCCGCATCAGGCGGCTGCGTTCAAGGGCCTTTTCCAGCCGCAGCACCAATGCGTCATGCTCGAAGGGTTTGGTGATGAAGTCGTACGCACCGCGCTTCATTGCCTCCACCGCCATCTCGATGTGGCCGTACGCCGTCATCATCAATACGGTGAGATCGGGATACTGGCGTTTGATCAGGTCCAACAGTTCCAGACCGTCCATGCCCGGCATTTTAATATCCGCCAGAACGAGATCGGTGCGCTCGGCCGCCAGCAGCCGCAGGGCGGCTTCGCCGGATGGGGCCGTCTGCAGTTCGCAGCCCAGCTCCGGCGCCAGACTGCGTTTCAGCAGTTGCAACATGTCGGGTTCGTCGTCGACGATCAGGAGTCGCTCTTTCATGACCCATCTGCCTTTTCTGCCCCGGCATCGCTGGCATCGCCGGCTGCGGGCGACAGCGGCAGCAGGATGGAAAACGTGGTCCCCTGCCCGGCCCGGCTGGCGACACGGATATCACCGCCGTGGTTTTTGATGATGCCGTAGCTGACCGAGAGCCCCAGCCCGGTGCCCTGGTCGGTGGGTTTGGTGGTGAAGAAGGGATCGAATATGCGGGCCAGGTCCTTGGGATGAATGCCGCACCCGGTGTCCGCGACGTCCAGGATCATGTGCCCGCCGGCAGGGTCGCGGCGCGTGGTGAGGGTGAGGGTGCCCCGCTTGCCCATGGCGTAGCTGGCGTTCATGATGAGATTGATGAGGACCTGCTTGATTTTCTTGGCGTCCAGATGCAGGGGCGCAATGTGGTCGTCATAGATTTTGTGGATCTCGATCTGGGCCAGATCTCCCTGATACTGCATGAACTGGAGCACCTCGTCAATGAGCGGGTGGATATCCACCGGCCCGCGTTGGGGCGGTGAGGAGCGTGCGAAGCTGAGCAGATCGCCGATGATGCTTTGGCAGTGGCGAACGTGCTTCTCGATGGTCTTCAGGTCCTGAAAGCGCTCCGTTTCCGGTCGCTCGCCGCGGAGCATGAGCTGGGTGTACCCCAGGATGATGCCCAACGGATTGTTGATCTCGTGGGCCACGCCGGCGGAAAGTTCGCCGATGGAGGCCAGTTTTTCGGCCTGTGCCATCTGTTCGCGCATGCGGCGCTGTTGTTCGATATCCTTTATCATCAGGTGGATGGTGGGCGGCTCGCCCTGGGGCCCCTCGGCCAGACTGCCGCTGAGGAGGGTGCGCCGGGC
>JAAUYD010269380.1_pt1 | contig 28761 bp, 20 predicted proteins | sample 7278101 | NCBI WGS metagenome assembly JAAUYD01 (sample SAMN14350128, study PRJNA611818) | marine sediment metagenome | isolation source: surface marine sediment (0.6m) | place: French Polynesia: Moorea | collected 2018-08
AAACCGGGTTTCTATGGGTGGGTAACGGATAATTAGAGTATATAAACCAAAAGAAACCCGGTTTCTCGACCCTAACGAGAGTTTTATATTTGTTTTATAAACATCCTCTAGGAGGTTGTTTGCAAAGTCTAAAAGGTTACTTAAAACCTCTGTGGGTAAACCTCTCTCCTACTAGTCCAGAGGCTTTGAAACCCCCATTTACTTGTAGGGAAGGAGGGATAGGGGGGTTAGGTTTCTAAAGAAACCGGGTTTCTATGGGTGGGTAATGAATAATTAGAGTATATAAACCAAAAGAAACCCGGTTTCTCGACCCTCACGAAAGTTTTATTTTTGTTTTATAAACATCCTCTAAGAGACCATTTATAAAGTTAAATATTAACTCTATAGATATAGTTAGAAACCGGGTTTCTCTGTCACAATAAATGCCTAAAATGTGAGCATCCCAAATTTTTAGCAATACCCTAGAAGAGTATCGCTATACGGACTAAGTCCACCTCCGTGGACTAAGAGGATTTTATATATACTTAAAAAAACGATTTTACAGCAGTTTTCATCTATTTGAACCACATTGATCGTAGGGGTTTAGCAATGCGCTTTACCCCTACAGCGTGGTCTATTTACCTGAAAATCGCTGTAAGTAGGTAGGTACAAATAAAGCGAACGCTTGTAGGGTCGTCATTTGTCATACCCTGCGGGTAGACACGCAGTGGCTTCTGTAAGTAGCCGCTAACGCGTCTATGTCATTGGTAAAGGTTTCAGGGTTATTTACTTTAGACTAAAGTCATAACGCACCTTACACCTACACCATACCTAATTTTATAAGGGCAAGCCCAGGCTACGCCAACAAAAATCAAACCGGATTCCTATAGTTGTGTTTATTTCCACCTACTTACTTATTAACGAGAAATAAAACTTTTGAGATTGAACTATTTACAATCAACCTGGTTTTTAACCCAGGTGCAACATATAAGATTATTTCCTAATAAAGGGAGATTTTTGTTTGCGTCTTTGAGAAATATTTTTATTTAAACTCCATAATCCCAAAGCTAAAATACCCAAAGTCAAAGAAGGTTCGGGAATGGAAGAAACACGGCGAAATTCGATAGGAGTAGCAACAAGCAACTGACCAGTGGGAGAGAAAATCTTGTCTAAAGAGTCGATACTACTTGCTTGCACAACTACATCAGAAACGACCTTAAAACCAGAACTTGTGGTACAGCCATCAGGAGCATTACTACCAGTATAGCGCTCTGACTCCCAGAAAAGTTCAATATCACAGCTTGCTGGCACCAAATTACTAAAATTCACGGTACGTTGGGACTGGGGACGATCGCATATTCCATCCAAAATCCCTGGATTGACGAAGCTACGGATACTCAAGTTCACTGCGTCACCTCCCGCACCAAAGGAATATAAACGTATGCGGTTAAGACTTTCTTGTTCTAAATAGACATTGCGGGTATTAGAGGCTTGATTACCACCATCCAGTTGTACGCTACAGTTAGACATGGTAATTAATGGTACAGCAGGATTTCCCGCTACCTGCTGGGAATTGTCGAAGTCTCCTATAAACCACTCGGATACTTGTTCTACTTGTGTCTCTGAGGATAAATTAACAGCAGCAGCCCGATTTTCTTGAACAATCGTAAATGCTGATACTATAGCAGCAAGTGCGTATACTTTAGTTTTATTCATAACTTGATATTAAAATTAAAAGTAATTGAAAAACTTTGCTGTTTGAATATCTGCGATTCTTAACAAAGATGTTTCCTAATTCTTATAGAAGCAATAGAGTGGTAGGTTAACTTACACAAAATTCACGAAAACATAATTATTTTTTTACCACTTCTTTATATTTTACTGACAAAAATACTGATAATACAAATATTTTCAAAACTTAACTAGAATTGTTCAACACAAACCAGGCTTCTTTGGGAAAAAAATCCCAAAAGCTTGCTATGTAAGCTTTTTAATTTTTAATTTTTAATTTTTAATTTTTACTGTCTGCCCTACTTTGCGCTACGATTTCCAGGAAATCATCTCGACAACTAATAATGCCAGTACGTCAAACCCTATCAAAGCCGGATATTCAGCTTTCTTATTTAGAATGGAACCAAGGACAACAACCCTTGCTATTATTACATGGTTTAGCCGACCATGCCCTAGTGTGGTCTAGCTTGGGAGATTACCTAGCAGCAGATTATCACATTATCGCCCCAGATATGCGCGGTCATGGTGATAGTAGCAAGCCAGAGAAAGACTACAGCTTTGAAAGTGCGATTGCAGACTTAGAAGCATTAATGGATAGCTTAGGGTGGGAGAATGCCCATGTGGTGGCACATTCTTGGAGTGGTAAACTAGCTTGTATCTGGGCAAGGCAAAATCCCCAACGGTTGCGGAGTATGGTGTTAGTAGACCCGATTTTTGTCTGGAAAATGCCCAGCTTCCTCAAGTTAACATTTCCCCTATTATTTCGCGTCCTTTCCTCTCTCCAAGGAATGGGACCATTTCCCAGTTATGAAGCAGCAAAACAAAAAGCCCAGAAGTTAACCCAATACCAAGAATGGACACCCATACAGCAACAAGTCTTTCAAACAGGTATCGAACAAAAAGCCGATGGTAGTTGGGGTAGTAAATTTACCATTGCAGCCCGCGATCGCATTTTTGAGGAAGTAATGGGGGTGCCCGGTTTAACAACTACCCTAGAGATTCCCGCAATGTTCATCCAGCCAGAAAAAGGCGTTAACCGCTTCGATTCCCAACTCAAACCCTACAAAAAATACATTAAAAATTTACGTATATCCACCGTACCCGGCAACCATTGGCCCTTTTTAAGCACACCAGATACATTTAACCATACTGTAGCAGCTTTTTTGCAAGAACAAGGATAGGGAAGAGAGAGGGGCAGATAGGGGAGTAGGGGCGCAATGCTTGCGCCCGACGGGGAAACCCCTGTAGGGGCGGGGAAACCCCTATATGGGCGGGGAAACCCCTATACGGGCGGGGAAACCCCTATACGGGCGGGGAAACCCCGCCCCTACGCGCCTCAACTAACTGGTTGTAAAATTCCCTTGCCATTGCTGGCAAATTCGTCAATAGTTTGTAAAGAAAGTTCATGGGTAGTCATTGCTTGCAACATTGCTAAAGGTAGAGTTAAATGATGGGCACCAGCTTGCACAGATGCAACAGCCTCTTGGGGAGATTTGATACTAGCTGCCATAATCTCTGTACTACTATCTGCTAACACCCTTGCCATTTCTGTTACTAAAGCCACACCATCACCTAATAACCTTGTGGCACGATTAACATAGGCGATCGCATATTTTGCACCTGCTTCTTGGGCAATTGCTGCTTGTGCTGGGCTATATATGGCTGTAATTGCACAAGGAATTTCCCCAGTTAGACAAGCAGCTACCTGAAAACCGATTAAGGAAGCGGGAATTTTCAATACTGTTTGTGTACCAATTATTTCAAAGGCTTGGCGTCCTTCTGCAACCATTTCCTCATAGGTAGAGGACATTAACTGGTAGAATACTTCACCCGTGGTTAATTCTGCTAATTGCTTGAGAGTTGTCTTTACTGGTAAATCGGTTTTCCCCAATAGGGTAGGATTAGTAGTGATACCTTTAACCCAGCCAAACTCCTTCGCAGCTTGGGCTTCTGCAATAATTGCCGAGTCGAGAAAAATACTCACTTGTGTCTCCAGATAAAGGTGCTGCCGTTGTTATCATACGACGCTTAAAGATTTGACTCAATCATTGTTCCCTATTCCCTATTCCCTATTCCCTATTCCCTCCACGAGTAAATATGGCTACCCCACCCAAGGGAACTATAACAAAGTCCAAAAATAACCATCTGGTGTAACAAAAGAGAAACTGATTTCCCCAAATTCATTAGTAGAAATAGTGGTAAATTTTTGCACTGGATTTGCTTTAATGCGGTCAAAATAATAATTAATTTCTCTTACCTTGTAGGTATACAAACACATACCCAAACTGCCTGGCTGTGCAGCATGAAAACCTGAAATTAAATTAACCTGACTGGGAAAACGCATAATATATAGTCTACAGCTATGCCCCCCTGTTTTCTCTTGTGAATAACGGGGTGTATCAAAAGCAGTCACAAAAAACTTCTCCCCTGGTTGTAGGTCAAAAATTGCTCTTTCTGCTAACGAAGATTCATAGTTAACTTCTACATTATCAATTACCCGCACCAAGCCCAAAACTTGTTCGTAAAATTCAAGAGTTTGCTTACTATCATCTTGAATTATCATTCCCATATGGGTAAATGGACTTGTATGGAGGAGAGAATTTAAGTGATTATCTTCATCTGATAACAAATCACCAAACTTTTGAAATAAAACCTGTCGCATCCAGGATTGCAACAGCAGCATTTTTCGCACCCCAGAAATGCGATTAATAAACGGACGTGTTTTTCTTTCTTGGCTATGAGGTTCCCAAAGAGGGTAAGTATACCTAATAGTCCAACCAGCGATTCTTGCCTCTTCTACATGATTTAAAATATTTAATATTTCAGTAGTAAAAGTAGTCGTCCAGCGATTTCCCCTAACTTTCATCGACCCAATTCCCAATCCCTGGTTTGTGGGATTTTGCCAAATCATCAGCCGAATTAAACCATAATTGGCATTTTGATGATATAGGCGAATTGAACGTAAAGCGGAATTTACCCCGTATAATTGCTGAGCGCCACTGGCAGATAAACTACCTTCATTTCCAATACGATAGCCAAATTGTTCCCAGTATTGAATTGCAGAAATCGCCTCTGGGACGCCAATACACACCTCATAGATACCTTCAATTGTAGTTTGTCCCTGAGCCATAATTGGTAAACTGAAAATAGGGTTTGGAGGTTGGGAGTTAGTCAATTTTGAGATTGACTTATTCAATCCAAAATCTAAAATCTAAAATTCGCTTAGCGGGTAGGGAAGAATTATCTTTAAAACAAGGTTTGTGGACCCAAAATTGCCCGTCACGGTTTAGCTTGAATACACCTTGGGGAAAGATATCAGGTTTTGCCTCAAATAAACGTAAAATTGGATGCTATCAGTTACAATCAGAGTGGGATGGGCATCCTTGCCCGTCCTAATTTCACATACTCAAGCGAAAAGCGCTATATTAGCTTACTTAGTTTCCAAGAAACCTGGTTTCTGAGGTTTTAAACTTTACTTGAGAAATAACCTCTTACTTGCCAATAGTAATCGCTTTTAAATCTTTTAGTACCTCTGTAGCTGATTGGTAGCGATCGCTAAAGTGGTAGCGCACCATTTTATCTAATATTTCTGCCAATTCTGTACTTACTTGAGTCCATTGCTGCCATTCTACAGTACCAGTTTCCAAATTGGGATATAGTTCCTGGGGTAATTTCCCTGTTAAGGCTTGAATAGCAATCATCCCTAAAGCATATATATCACTACATAAGCGGGGATGACCAGCAAATTGTTCTGGTGGTGCATAACCCTTTGTCCCAATAGCAATGGTAGATAGTTCTGTGTTTTCGCTACTGGGTGGTTGCATCATTTTTACTGCACCAAAATCAATCAAAACCAAGCGATTATTTTCATTATTTCTGATAATATTACTTGGTTTAATATCTCGATGAATTACACGATGTTCATGTATAAATTCTAATATTTTTAATAGTTCTGTGAGCATATTGATAACAAATGCTTCATCTGCTGATTCTTTTCTTGGTGGTAATTCATCGTTAAGAAGATTTCCTTGAATATATTCTTGAACTAAATAAAACTCTTGGTTATCTTCAAAATATGCCAGTAGAGTGGGTATTTGGGAATGTTTACCTAAAGCCTCTAAAATTTCAGCTTCCGTATTAAATAATCTTCTGGCAACTTGTAAAAATCTCGTATCCCGACGGGCTGGCATTAATTGTTTGACTACACAAGTGGGATTACCAGGACGCTGAGTATCTTCTGCCACATAAGTACAACCAAATCCACCGGAACCTAGAACTTTGAGAATTTTGTAGCGTCCACCCAGCAGCAAATCACCAGTTTTTTTAGCTTCTATATTGGGGACAAAATGATGGTGTTGGTCTTGGATTCCACTATTTTCACTTAACAGCGTATTTAACTGTTCTATTGCTTCTTTTTGCTTTTCAACTTGAAGAATAATTAACTTGGATTCCTGCTGGGTTTGATATGCGGTATAAACCATCATGCCCACACCAGTAAATACCAACGCCAAAGCTGGAGGTACTACAGGTATCCAACCCGCTTGCAGAAACGTGAAACTACAAATTCCCACCAAAGCACTCAGGCTTACCCCACCAGCCATTGCCAACTTGATCGGATGTCGTAAATAGAACACCACAACACTGCCTGTAAAAGACCATAGCCATATCCATACAGGTTCAATCCAATCAGACAAGTACCAAATTAAAGGTCTTCCATCCAAAGCTGTACTAATCAGTTGGCTAGCGACTTGGGCATGAATTAACACAGATGGGGTTCTTTTTGGGTGTGTTGGCGAAGCGCTAAAGGGCGTGTAAAAACCAGGGTCTATACTAGAGGCAGTAGTGCCAATAATTACCAGACGGTCTTTGACCAAATCGGGTTTGACTTGGTCAGTAAGAACTTGAGTCACAGTGACTGTAGGGGCAAGTTTGTGGGAGTTGCGGTAATTTAACAACAGTTGGTAGCCTGAGGCATCTAAGTTTTCGTAGCTACCAGAATCTTGACTTAAGGGTGGTAATATGGTATCACCTAATTGTAAGTTATCATCAATAAAATCGTGCTTAATCCCTTGTTTTTGCAGATAAGCGATCGCCAGTAGGGAAGCAAAGGAATAATCAGTTCTACATTTGTGATCTTTGGGGTTAGCAAACAATAAACTACGGCGGAGAATGTTATCTTCATCTGTAAGCAGATCAATAAAGCCAATATGGCTTTTAGGTAAATTAGGTGGTGGTATTTCCGCATTACCCATACTACTCATCCGGCAAATACCAACAATATCACTATTGCTAACACCAGCGGTGAGATTATTTTTTGCTGGTCGGTAAAGATTTAAACCAATTACCCGGGGTTGGTAAGAGTCTAGTTTTTGTAGTAACTTATTAATGGTGTCATCTGGTAGGGGCCAAGTTTGCTGTTGTAAATCCTCTTCAGTGATAGTCACCAGTAAAATCCGCGAATCACTGGCTTCTGACCCTCGTAACCGCAACATTTGGTCATATACATTCAATTCCCACCGCTGCAACCATTTTAGTTCCCGCACCCCCAAAATCAGGGCAGTAACTCCCACACTGGCAATTATAATCGGTTGTAGCCAGTCTTTGGCGGTACTATCCCTGGGAGTTTTGTCTTTTACCAAAATAGTACGGAGTTTTTCTAAGATTCCAGTTATCACGGCTTTGCGGCTGTATCCCGAATTGAGTAGATGTGCTTATGTTCTTAGATACACAAACAGAATATTGTATTCCCCAAATATCTACTCTAGCGCAAAGCAGGAACTGACAAATCAGCGCAAGCGATTGCATTAAAGACACTACTTTCTAACTGTTGACCTAGGGGATGGAAATCGCTGTTTTCATAGGTCGGTATAACTTTGGTTATACCATGATCTTATCGACTTCTGGGGTAAGTTGCGTTAATGTACGTTTTAATGCTCTGCTATATTACGATTTAATCACCACCAAATCTTGTCACTAACTCGTCGCGGGATAATTCGAGTAACAAACGACTGTACTCTTGCGGTGGTAACTCTAACAAAGGCTCAATTATTCTTTCCAATTCCGCATCCAGGGAACCAAACCGGACACGCAACAAGTTTTCTACTACTTGACGACGTTCATCTTTTTGCCCTTCTTGTAGTGTAGCTTCTCGCCATTCTAAATAAGCTTGTGATAAATTCATAATTACCTCTTGGTCATCTTCCGTAAGGTTTTCCTGGTTAATTACAGTTATCCTCCAACTAGTAATTAGTTCTTGGATATTTCGCCGTAAGGGGTGGTTTTGAGGAAGTGACAGTAATTCGCTGACGGCTTGACGTTGCGTTTCTCCCTTTCCTAAAATTCTCAACCACAGGGTTTCCAGAGTTAGTGGTAGTTGGTTAATTGCTATTATTGCTGTCCTGAATGAGTCAGGTAGAAAGTAAACTTGTTGATTGCGGCATTGAGGTCGCGATCTATTTCAAAACCACAGTTTGGGCAAACAAAACCCGATGTTTTATTGTTAATTTATCCTGTTTGTGACCGCAAGTCGAACAGGTTTTTGATGACGGGAAGCATCTATCAGCAACTATTAGATTACAAGCAAATTTCTTCACTTTATATTCTAGCTGTCGTCTGAATTCGTAGAATCCGCAGTCAGATATAGATAAAGCCAGATTGCCATTTGACAAAATTCCACAGACGTTGAGATCCTCTATTACAATTGTCGCGTGGTTTTTGCATATGTAACTAGTAATTTTGTGGAGTAAGTCTTTGCGGATAAATGCTATCCTGGCATAAATTTTTTGTAATTTAATTTTGGCTTTGATTCGATTGTTGCTGCCGTATTCTTTGCGGTCTAATTGACGCTGCAATCTTGCAAGTTGTTTGAGGTGGCTTTTGAGATGCTTTGCATTTTCAAATATTCTCCCAGTAGATAATGTTGCTAATTTTTTGACACCTAAATCAACACTAACAACAGGAATTCTGTCCCGATTAACTTCAGGTTTTTTTTGATTGTAAGCAAAAGAAATATACCAATCATCAGCAATGGGATAAATCCAGGACTTACGCAATTGTCACAATCGGTAGTTGGTGCGTGAGTTTATAAGTCTTATTGCTACGTTCAAATATTTTCGCGCACCTCACGCAACGGCAATAATGCGGTCAGAAAATCTACACCACATTTTGCCTCCCCTACAGAAAAAATATAGGATTACTATTTGATTTTTGAACAGAACTCAGTACACTTTCTATTCCCTATTCCCTATTCCCTATTCCCTATTCCCTATTCCCTGTTCCCTGTTTCCTGTTTCCTCCCCCTATAAGTCAATTCAGAAATCAAACCGGATTCCTATATGCCAGTTGCGTAAGTCCTAAAATGGTTACTTTGGATGTTGTTCCATGTGGCAATCCTTCGTGCAATTTCACCCAACCAATAGTAGGTAACTTAATCGACTTTCCTCCAAATGGTATTAGTTTTCCACCCGAATTTATAGTGAAAGAGTCGTTTTTCCCTTTCTTTTTGAAATTGGGATACTCGGCTTGCTTTTTAAAAAAGCGAGTAAAAGCATTGTTTAAATCTTCAAAAGCTTTCCTCTGTTACTTTCTGAAAGATACCTTTTTATTTTATCCAAGGATACTCGGCTTTTAGATGTTTATTGAAGAAGGTTATTAGAGTCCGGTAATTAAATTTGCAGCCAGCTTTATATAAATCTTGCCAAGCCGCAAGACCCCAGTTAAAAGTAAATATTTTGATGCCTGTGTGCTTGGACATCAAAACATGCATGAGCATCGGTTAAATCTAATTTAGTTTTAATGCCAAGCAACATATATTCAGACATCGACCTACCTCAATATTGAATTTATTTACTTTTACATTCTAGCTGATTATGTCTATGATTATTAATAGTTTTTGGTAATTATCCATTGTTGACAATAAAATTCCATGTCAAATAAAAAAACAAGTAGGCTGCTGACGGAAGAATTAATATATGGCTTAAGGGTTGGCTTGCGCACCCACCCTGAAATCAATTTCAGGGCTAATAAGCGAAGTCTACTGAAAGTAGACTAAAAAATGTAAGATGATTAAGTCATCTTTAGATGACTTGGTGTATGAGCAAGGAAATTAATTTCCTTGTGGTTGAGGGTTTTACGTTAAGTTGACACCTACCCCCTAATCCCCAACCCCCAACCCCTATTTTTATGGCATCCATTCTAAAATTACCCCCACGCTACTATCCTTTTCTTCCCGGGAATTTTGTAGCTGAATATCTGTGGATAAACGCAATTTTTGTGTCACCGCATAACCGAGAGAAAGCTTACTGATACCCACCTCATTTTTACTACCCAAAGACACCCAACTCTGGGTAAAAGAAATATCCGCTGCACCACTGCGAGAGGACACCAACAGCAGTTTCACACCCAAATTCACCCCATCTGTGGAATAATCCTGAGTTTGCACATAGCGATACCCCAACAATGGTGCCACATTTACATAACTACCCAAAGGACGCACATAGTAATGTAAATCGGCTCCATAAGCCGTTCTTTCGCCGTTAAAAGCCCTTTGATACCCCCCACTGACAGTTACCCCACTGCGACGGATAAACAGGTCTTCTACGCCAAAATAGACGCCACCAGATTGTCCTGTGGAAGGGAACTGAGTATAACCAAATCTTACCCTGGTGCGAAAACTGGGGTCATTTTTGATATCTTCCAACACATTTGGTATTTTACGTCGCCAGCGCTGCAACACAGGACTATTTTTGATAATTTCCGCATCGATATCTAAATCTTCCCCAGGTGATTCCGCAGTTACACACACACCAGGAATAGCAACTAAAAGCAAGTAAATACCCAAACCAAAGCCAATCGATACATACTTTCTCACTCCTCTGTGTCCTCTGTGTCCTCTGCGGTTCAATCAAAAAAGGGCAGCATCCCAATTTTTGAGCAATACCCTAGAAGGGTATCGCTAGATGAACTAAGCCCCGAAGTTTGGCGGGACGGAAACCGACACCCTTCGGGTTCGCCACTTTGGCGGGACGGAAACCGACACCGCCAAGTGGACTCACCGCCAACTTCTCTCTGCCTACGCAGGCTATAAAATCTACCCTGCGGGCATTTTTCAGATTGCGGATGCTGCCAAAAAAAGTGGCTCCGCACTCAGCAGAACCACTTAATTATTAACAGATTTTTGATAACTTAGCGCACACTGCCTTCCGCAACAGTAGCATCAATTGGTTTCATTAAATACAACCGCAAGAACTGCCAACCATTAGAAACGTAATGTGGTAACTTCTGGAATAACTGCAGAAACTTGGGAGTATTAGAATTAGCGATCGCACTCAGCTTTTCATTATTCTTGATACAAACTTCCAGGCGATCGTAAAACTCTGGTTTTTGTACATCTAACATCACTGGGAATACCCGTCCAGCGGTTTCGTTAGTCTTTTCAATCACATACTTGTCATATTCCCGCGCATCCAATCCAATGGAGGCATAAAAGTCCTGACGCTGGATATCATTGAGATACATGGTGGCGAACACCGACAGTAGGAAGAAGCGACTCCACAGCCGTGCCTTCCAATCATTTAACATTTGGGGCTGCGCTCTCATGATAGCATCAAAGAAATCCCCGTGGCGGTTTTCGTCCTGACACCAGTTTTCAAACCAGCGGAAAATTGGATAAATTCGGTCTTCTGGATGTGCTTCCAAGTGGTGATAAATAGTGATATAGCGCCAATAACCAATTTTTTCCGAAAGATAAGTAGCGTAGAAGATAAATTTTGGTTTAAAGAAGGTATAATTGCGGCTTTTGGTCAAAAATCCTAAATCCAGCGACATATTAAAATCAGACATCGCTTTATTCAGGAAGCCAGCATGACGTGCTTCATCCCGTGACATTAAATTAAAGCACTCAGCCAACACCGGGCTTTTGTCCTTGAGACGGCGACCAAGTTCTTTATACAATAAAAAGCCAGAAAACTCCGCCGTACAGGAACGTTCTAAAAATTCAATAAATAAGCGACGAGTTTCCCCATCAATGTGATCCCAGGATTGTTCAAACTCAGCATCCCGGACAAAGTGATGGCGGTTATAGTCAGTGCGAAACTCTTCGAGAATGGCTCTTAATTCGTCTTCATTGACAGAGATGTCCATCCGCGCCATCTCATCAAAATCCGTGGTGTAAAACCGGGGTGTTAGCAGGGTTTCCTTCGCCGGAACTTTAATTCCCGGACGCATTTCTTCAAAGCCTGGTTTTTTTAGGGAATCTACCATGTCCTGATTGCCATGAGTGTCTTTTATCTGAAGTGCCCCAAAAAGCCAGAAATTTGGCTTTTATAAGGCGCAAAGGAATTGTCTGTAGGGGCACGGCATCAGCAGTGGAATTAATTCAACCGAAATTTTTCCTACGCCGTGCCCTGACGGCATCAGCAGTGGAATTAGTTCAACCGAAATTTTACCTACGCCATGCCCAGACTCTACGAGACGAGAATATCGCATTTGTATAAATTTCAGTCTACCAAGGCTGGGGCTGAGATTAAGTAGATAAAACGTTAAGAGTTGCAACAAAATTTCAATTCTTGTGAGGAATTGGGGATTGGTAATAGGTAGTTAGTAATGGGTAATGGGATAATATAGCGGTTTTACCTTGAATCAAATACATTTTTGTGGGTTCGGCATCCCTGCTTTTGTGGGATGGGCATCCCTGCCCGTCCTAATTTCACAAATTCCCTTGTATCTGATAACTTGCACCATTCTCAATTCACCCATCCTTCCTGCCTAGGAATTTATTCCTAGGAACCAATAAACAAAGTCTGATCAATCAGACTGAGTAAGGGTTCCAGCGCGTTTTAACCTGCTTGGTTTATGAAGCTCAGAAATTTATTTCCAAGCGGTTGATTGGCACAAAAGAAATCTTACCTACGCCGTGCCCTTACTTTGTGCCGGGTGCGTAAGTCATAGCGGTAAAAATCACAGAAATTGGCTATCGTAGAATTAACGACTACCACCTCCTGCTCACAAAATACACAACAGCGACTCCAAGGAATAGCAAAACAAGATGAAGGCTGAAAATAATACCACCAAAAACCATCAAGATCGTCTTCTAGTCTCTTACATCTTGAGTGCAGCCTGGTTTATGGGCTTGGGAGGACTGCACCGTTTATACAATGGTAAAATTGGCACAGGTTTGTTGTGGCTATTTACTGGCGGTGTCTTTGGTTTTGGTCAATTTATTGATTTATTCTTGATCCCCAATATGGTGGACGAAAGGGAACAACAACTAAGGTTAAAAGCAGGAGTGTCTCCCTTGGGTGTACCTGTAAATCAACAAGTTGTTACCGTCCAAGTCGAACCTCCCAAAGGTAACCAATTGATAGTTAAACTCATTGAAGCAGCAGAAAACCATGGTGGTTTTCTTACTGTTACTCAAGGTGTCAAAGATACAGGAGCTAGTTTTGCAGAAGTAGAAAAAGCTTTGAGGGAAATGCTCAAATCTGGTTATATTAGAATAGACAACGACCCCATTTCCGGAGCCGTTACCTACCATTTCCACGAACTCAATTAATTGCGACTCAGCCACTTTTGACTGTTTAAGCGCTGCATCAACCCCCAGATTAACAGGTCTAGGTTGACTTTACGCTCATCAATCATAAAGGACTCCAAAGTGCTGGGCTGCTTTCCTTCATTGCAGGAAAACGCCTTTTTCCCCTTAATGTTTTCATCGGGAAAATACAGATTAAACTGGCGCTTACCGTTCGCAAAGTTACCAACTACCTGCCAACACTCACCTAGTGACTCCATTCCCTTTAAGGGAAACTTTTGCTTGACAAAAGATACTTCTAAGTCCTCGATGCCTTCAGAAGCGATCGCCTGTTGTACAGCTGGCAAATAATGTTGCTGTATAAACTCTTCAAAAGGCTTATCTTCCAAAGCAGGGGGTTTTTCCTTTTTAGCTGCTTTTGCTGCTGCGGGTTTTTTCGCAGCGGTTTCATCTGGGGCTGGTTTTTGATTTTCTTCTGCCATTGCTCAAGTTTATCCTCTATTTAGCTTGAGGAGCGATTCTGCTATCAAAATGCCATGCGATCGCTCGCTTTTAGGGTATTTGTCATTTTCATTTTGACATAACCAAGACCATTAGATTTTAACCTTACAATACATCCAGAGTTTTTAACTGCTCTGTACACAGCATATTAACTTAATTTTGTCAAGTCCTTCCATTTATGAAGTGAGATGGGGGATTGAAAATAAGCCTTTTCTTATGTGATGAAAATTTGATTTTTAGGTTAGAGACTACGTAGTAATGAGGCTTGTAGCTGTTTTGGGTGAAAAATGGTTAGGGAAGTCCCAAAACTAGTTTTTTCTACTATATCATCAAACAACGTAATTGTGTAAATAAAATGAGAAATATTTTCAAGAAAAATTCTCCTAAAAAGCGGAATTATTTGAATTTTCAAACTAAATTAATTTTCAGATAATTTTTTATTATATTTGAGTCTGTTATTTGAAAATAGTGATAGAGGAAAGGGAAAAATTTCGAGAACAGCAAAAAATAAATTATCCCAAATACAAAATTACACTGGTAGGGGCGCAAAGCTTGCGCCCTAAATATGGGATATTTGAACTAGATTTTTCAACCTCCAGCCACAGCGGGGACAATACTCACTTCATCACCATCTTTGAGGGGTGTGGCGGTTCCATCCAAAAAGCGGATATCTTCGCTGTTGACGTATAAATTCAAAAAACGCCGTGGTTGTCCTTGCTCATCGCATAACCGCCCTTTGATGCCAGGACAAGCTGTTTCTAAGGAGTCAAACAACTCGGCAATGGTGCTACCACTGCATTCTAGGGTAGCTTGATTATTAGTGAATTTTTGCAGAGCAGTGGGAACTAAAACTTTTACGGACATTGTTATTTGTTACTTATTTGTTGATGGTAAGAGGGCAATCCCGCCCGTACAGTCACTAAGTAGGTAGGCGTAATTAAATGTAAGGTTGTTTGCAGCCGTGCATTCTCCCGCAACCATGAGCATTTTCCTATATATTTGTTTGGTTTTCAAGACCTTGCCCTTGCTTCCACCCCCCAGTTCCGTTTCTCTGCGCTGGGAAACTTCCCGCAATTGTTAACTCCTAACTAAACTAGGGCGCAAGCATTGCGCCCCTACAAATTCCGCGCCTCCTAACTAAACTAGGGCGCAAGCATTGCGCCCCTACAAAGTTCTAACTAAACTAGGACTTGTTGCCATTCCAAGCGATCCAAGGTGCGAGAACGCTCTAACGCCCGCTCAAAGCTATCGAGTTTGGCGTCAATTGTCAACGGTTCGCCAATGTACCCTTGTACGGCTTCTTGAGTCTTCAAGCCATTACCAGTAATGTAAACCACGGTGGTTTCTTCTGGATCGATTTTGCCAGCTTCGACTAATTTCTTCAGCACGGCAACAGTTGTACCACCTGCGGTTTCTGTGAAGATGCCCTCGGTTTCTGCTAACAGTTTGATGCCTTCGATAATTTCGGCATCTGTAACTGATTCAATATTACCGCCTGTTTTCTTGGCTATCTCTACGGCATAAATACCATCTGCGGGATTACCAATGGCGATGGATTTAGCGATGGTATTGGGTTTAACTGGCTGGATAAAGTCTCTGTCTTCCTTAAATGCTTGGGCTATGGGGGAACAACCTTCTGCTTGGGCACCACTAAATTTAACTTGCTTCCCTTCCACTAAACCAACTTCTACAAATTCGTTGAAGCCTTTGTAGATTTTTGTAAATAGGGAACCGGATGCCAGAGGGGCAACAATATGATCCGGTAGCTGCCATCCCAATTGTTCTGCTACTTCAAAGCCCAGAGTCTTGGAACCTTCGGAATAATAAGGACGTAAATTAATATTGACAAATCCCCAACCATGTGTATTGGCAACTTCCGAACAGAGGCGATTAACTTGGTCGTAGTTACCTTTGACTGCCATTAGGGTAGGACTGTAGATTAAGCTACCCAAAACTTTACCAGCTTCCAAATCGGAGGGGATGAAGACGCAGCAATCTAAACCAGCGTGAGCGGCAATGGCGGCGGTAGAATTAGCTAAGTTACCAGTACTAGCGCAGGAAACTGTGGTAAAGCCTAATTCTTTGGCACGGGTAAGTGCTACTGATACCACCCTATCTTTGAAGCTGAGGGTGGGCATGTTGACGGCATCATTCTTTATATATAAATTCTTTAGACCCAGGCGACGCGCCAAGCGTTGGGAACGTACCAAAGGAGTCATCCCAGTTCCCACATCGATGGGGTTGTCACTAGCGACAGGTAAAAACTTGCGATAGCGCCAAATAGAATTTGGTCCGGCTTCGATGGTTTTGCGGGTAACTACATTGCGTAGGTTGCTGTAATCATAGGTTACTTCCACAGGACCAAAGCAGAACTCACACACGTGGGTGGCTTGGAGTTCGTATTCCGCACCGCATTCTTTACATTTCAAAGATTTAAAAGCGGCGTTGGTTGCTTGGTTTTGAGTTGTAATCGCCTGAGTCATAATCAGCTTTCCCTGGATGTCCGTCAACTGTCGCTTGATAGTATCACGAGTCAAAATACCCGTCAAACATACCCGACTAAAAAAATCGGGATTGATTTTGGCGATCGCAAATCTTGGATTTTACGTATAAACCACAATCTATGGCTTTCATCACCTTGAGTAAATATATGCATATAGCCCTATCCTTTCACAGGAGGGGTAGGAAAAGATGAGACAGGGAATAGGGAATAGGGAATAGGGAATAGGAAACAGGAAAGAAGTGAATATTCATTCGTTGCGAGGGGGTTTAATACTTTTGACTTCCCCCTTGTAGGGTGCTCATATCTTGCACCATTGGTCGGACAAGCACCGAGAAACCGGGTTTCTTGGGAATGACTAATGGTGAAAGCCTAAATTTCACGTTTAGAAACCCGGTTTCTGATGTAGGTGCAAAATGTCAGATTACCCATTACCAATTACCCATTGCCCATTACCCATTACCAATTCTACAGATGCACGCAAATTTACGAATTTACGATTGTGTGCCACCAAAGTAAAATTAGGACAGGGCATAAATCTACCAAAGTAAAGACAAAAGATGGCAACAAATTTAAATTTAAAAAGTATTAGCAACCTTGAGTGGAAACTATTTACAGAGATTTTTTCAATTCCACAAAAGCGGGAAATGCCACTTCTAGGTGCTGTGAAGGTTAAAACTTATAAATACTGTAGACTTTGTCAACCCATCAACGGCAATTCTTGCAGATATTTAGAGACATTGCAATGGAATTATTGGCACAACATCATAAAATCATCAATTCATAGATGGATATTTTCTCCTCGATTCCTCTCCCATTGGTAGAAGAGAAAAGGAAGAGGGTGAAGAATAACCAGTCACTAACTGGAATAGATATCTGTTGGCAAAAATATCCCAGATTTAGTATTGTTACCTCTTTATAAGGATTGTGGCTGAAGCATAGTTAATTTTCATGCCTAAGTCTAATTGATATAACAACAGACTTGCTAAATATTAATTAATTAACCGAACCTAGATCAGAAATTTTCTGTACAACTGTCTTTGTTGTGCTGCGATTCTATGTTTTAGAACATCAAAGTCATAAAATACGAAACTTATGATTTCAAATTAAATAAACCTGATTTCTAAGAGGTTTGTGATTGCAAGCACAGGATCTTAGTGAGTCAAAACACAAGAATTAAGGGATCTAAAACACAATAAATAGGGGATCAAAAACACAGCTATGTAAAGATATGTAAATATACCTAAAACTTATAAATTTGGCTGGTATTAATGCGACTCAAAAATATTAGTAACTAACCGCAAATTATGAATTGCTTGTTTTTTTTTACACAGAGTCCGCAAAGCTAATTAAAAACTATTTTGTGGTATTTATACTGAAGTCTTTTTCCGAGATAAAGGGATAAATTGTTACTGCAAGTTCAGTAAGTCTTTGAAAAAAAAGATGTAATTAATGCATTTTTTCATTTTTGAACTTTCAACTTGCAAGCTGTTATATTTCTCGCTTCTTGTGGGTAATCTAAAAATAGAGCTACACAGGTAATCGGGAGACAATAAAGGTGGTGATAGAACTAAAGAACCAAGCAAATACAGGAGTTGAGGAATTTATATCTATGTCATTCATTCATACATACATAAGTTAACTTCTTTTAATTGTTCCCAACTCTCAATACTTTGAAATTCTAGGTTCTGATACACCTTTGTTAAATTTGGTCTATCTACTTTCTAAAGTAAAAAATAGGGTGAATCTGCCAAGTTTACAGGAATATCCAAACAGATTGTTTTCTTTCTTTGAATGGATTTGACTTGGCAATTCTTTAAATAAATTTATCAGGAATTGTTAAGGTAAAATCCTGCGCTGATGCGCAGGATAGATGTTGATTGTAAAAATGTACCCCCATTATGTCACATACCAAAAAATTCTCCAACAAATATTCCAAATTCTGCCGCTCTTTGGTAGCTACAGCATTCATCGCTAGTGGAGTTTTCCAATTTGTCGCTCCTGCATTAGCAAAAGCAGGGGATACCATCAGTAACACCGCGACTGCAACCTACGAAGATCCCAACGATCCCGGAACGACAATTAACGCTACATCTAATACAGTTACCGTAACTTTAGCGGAAGTTGCTGGTATTGAAGTGGCTCCCAGTGCAACTGCGATTGAATTCCAATCTGGTGGTGATACCAACACTGATGGTGACTTTAACGCTGGTGACAAAGTTTACTTTAACTTCGATGTTACCAATAAAGGTAATGACCCCACCAAGTTCAAGATTCCTGCTGCACCGTCAGTTACTGATGATAATACAGGGGTTGCTCTTGCTCAGTTTGATTCTACTGCTGGTGCAGAAGTGGAAATCAGTACCGATGGTGGAGCTAACTGGGTCAAATTGTCAACTCTCACCAATAATGAAACTCCATCGATTGCTCCTGGTAGTGTTGTTCAGGTGCGAGTACCGGTGGAAATCCTTGATAATGGTAACCCAACTGACGGTCAGCAAATTACCGTTACCTTAGGTAATACAGCAACACCAGGGGATCAGAATATTGCACTGGAAGGTGGAACTCCTGTTGCTGCTGACTTGTACACGGTAGATAATGCTGATGGTGCAGTAGCAGATGAAGTAAATGGTACACCAGTTAACGGTGTTCGTGAAGCTAGTGCAACCCAGAATTTAAATATAGCAGTTAAAGCTGTAACCAATGGTCCCAATACCAAGCCAGATGCTGTTGGTCCGACGGATAATAACGATGACTTTACCAACAAATCTTCAACAATACCAGCAGGTACTGCTCCTGGTAGCACAATTGACCCCACCGATGTAACCTTTGATAATACCGTGAAGAATGGCGGTAATAGTACTAGCGACATCTCTCTATTACCCAACGAAACACTACTCCCCAATCCAGGTGATTTGCCCGGTACTCCTGCCGCTCCTACTGTAGTTACCATTACAGACCCTGTATCAGGTCAATCAGCTACTTACAACTATGATGGTACAAACTTTACTTTCGTTTCTGGAACAGGTGGTACTAGTGCGACTAATCCAGTGAAGATTAGCGTACCAGCTGGTGGTACAGCAGACTACGACGTGACAGTAAATCTGCCTGATGGAACTCCACTTTCTACTGATATTGAGAAAGGCTTCCCAGTTCCCATCACTGCTTTCATTGATAATGACGGTGATGGAGTCATTGACCCCACTGAACCTCAAAATACCACTATTGACCGTGTATACACTGGCTTCTTAAAGTTGGTTAAGAGGTCGAGAATTCTCCAAGGTACTGGTCCAGCTGTAGGAGCTGGTCAGGGTGATTTTGCGACCACACCAGGTCTTGATGCTGATACATCCAATGATGTAGAAAGAATCCCAGATGTTGGTAATATCATTGAGTATGATGTTTACTACAAGAATATTTCTGAAACTGCTCCCAATGCTGATAACGTAACTTTGAGTGCTGGTAATGTAAACCTGATAGAGGATGGCACCACTGGTGGTAACAACTGGGGTAAGGATAACGATAGTAGCGGTTTGATCGATACAGACCACATTACTGGTCAAGCAGCGGCTACAACTGGAACCATTACTTACTTTAACGGTGACCCAGCAACAAATGCATCTACTGATGGGGATACAAACGTGAGTAAGTATCAGGTGGACGTAGGTACTGTTGCACCCCAAATAGATGGAAACTTTACTTTCCAACGTGGAGTTAACGGTCCTACTCCGTAGATAATTGCCATCAACCAATAATTAGGGATATCTCCCAATCTAGATGTCCCTTTTCTCACACTATACTTAATTCATTGCAGACATCAAAATTGTTCTCAAAGGAGATTCACATGAAACGTTCTTCCATCATCGGTATTGGGGCGATCGCATTTGTTGCTAGTGCTGCTTTTGCTACTCAAATCCCCGTGGTTGCTAACTTCTTACCCGGTGGTTCGGCGATCGCTCAAAATGCGAAGAAGGGACAGGTTAAGTTAGAACTAAAAGCAGCTAAGAAAATTGTCCAGCAAAACAAGGCAGGAAAGCAAGAGGTTAGTTGGAAAGCATTAGAAGGTAATGTTGCGGTGCAACCAGGAGATGTACTGCGCTACACCGTTACTGGTGCTAATAATGGTGACAAACCTGTGAAGAATCTCGCCATTAACCAACCCATTTCCAAGGGAATGAAGTATGTACTCAACTCTGCCACTGTGGACCAGAACAAAGGTGCAAAGATTGTCTATAGTATTAATGGTGGCAAAACCTTTGTGGAAAATCCCACAGTACAAGTTAAACTCCCCAATGGCGAATTAGAAACCCGTCCCGCACCTGCTGAAGCTTACACCCACGTTCGTTGTCAATTTGGCGAATCTGTTGCTGCTAAGGCAAATGTGAACTGTGCTTATCAAGCAGAAGTACGCTAAAACGATTCTGGTGTAGAAACGCGAAATTGCCTCTTTCAGAGGAGCTGAGTCGCACAGCGACACGCTTCGCTAACGCGTCTCTACATCGGATGCAATGTCTCTACATCGGATGCAATGTCTCTACATAAGACATCTGGTGGAAAAGGATGTAGAGACGTAAAATTTTACGTCTCTACAAAAATTTCGGGTTACCCATAGTTAATTTCCAACAGAAGTCTATAGGGTGCAACATTTCTACCGCAGCGAAATTGAACGGTTCTGGGTGCAGGAATAGTGGAGAGGTTGCATTTCTAGCAACATTTCTCCACTACCAATCCCACGAACCGTACAGTCTTAACAGGAGAAAAACCGTGCGTCGTCCAAATTCACACAACCGAATATATTGGAGGAATGCCTGGTTTCAGCGGTTCGCTGCAACTATGTTGCTGGGTAATTTATTGTACAGTCCCATCTCGGCTTTTGCGCAAGTACCAGCTTTTAGTAATACAGCTACATATACTTATACAGATCCCGCTAGTAATCAGACATTTGAATCCAGTTCAATTACAACAAGTGTTATTTCTGAAGAGTTAATTGACCCCTTGGGACAGATTTTAGGATGTAATGGGCAACTCCTACCAGACTATCAAGGTTTTACTGTCGCTCTTTACGACCCTGACCCCAATGACCCTACGGGAACACAATTAGGGAACTTAACTTCTTTGACTACCACTGAAGTTCCTGATATCCCTGACAATGGTGTTTCCCAAGGTATTGCCCCTAATACCACAAATATTAACCCATTTCCTCTCACCAATGCAAATGAAGGGTTTTATAACTTCCTATTTGATACTAATAAGGGACAAGCAGATGTAGGTAGAACCTATATTTTGGTGGTTACTCCCCCAGCAGATTCTACTATCTATACCCAACGACGAATTAAGCTGGAAATTACGAGCAACAGCAACAATATACTCCAATATACCGCAACTTCCTTAGATGGTGTACCCATTAGTCTCCAAGGTGATACCCAACTTACCCAGGAGGTATCGGTATCCGATGCGGAACGTATAGGTTTGTCTTTATTACCCATGAATTTAGACATGGGATTGTGTCAAAACGACCAACTACGGATTATCAAAACGGGCGATCGCGCTACTGCAGAACCAGGGGATACGGTTATTTATCGTCTTTCCCTGCGAAATCAAGGTGATGCTGGTTTAGATAACGTAGTTGTCACTGATACTTTACCAACAGGCTTTAAATTATTGCCTAAGTCGGTAATGGGGGAAATTGACGGTCAGTCTATTAGTATTATTACTGAAAATAATAAGTCACAGGTAATATTCAAAACTAATGAAACTATTCCCACTGGGGGTATAATTAATATAGTATACGCTACGCAATTGACCCCTGATGCGGTACGAGGTTCTGGTCGCAATTCGGCAATTGTCAACGCTCAACGAACTGACAACGATTTTGCGATAAAAGATGGTCCTGCTACCCATTTATTAAGAATTAGACCGGGACTTGTGTCTGACTGCGGCACTATCATCGGTCGCGTGTTTGTGGATAAGAATTTTGATGGGGAACAACAATCTGGCGAACCGGGGGTTCCCAATGCTGTGATTTTTCTCGAAAATGGCAACCGTGTAACTACGGATGCTAATGGTTTGTTTTCTGTTGCCAAGGTGTTACCTGGCGCACATACGGGTGTTCTCGACCTCAGCAGCCTTCCTGGTTATACTTTAGCACCCAATCGTAAATTCAAAGAACGCAACAGCCAATCTCGTTTAGTGCGTTTAGCACCTGGTGGTATGGTACGCATGAACTTCGCAGTCACCCCCACTTTTAAGGAGGAAGCGAAGAAATGAACCCCAGACTAAGTCATGGATATTATCTCAAATTTATCGGCACAATGGCTGGGGCAATGACTGTGGTTTTGTCTCCGGTAGTCGTCAACGCAGAAAGCACCGATAATTCCCAGGTTACAACCCAGATAAGTGGAGTTACTTCCACTGGGGAAAATCCTCCTGTAAGTACAAAGTTACAAAAACTTTTAAGTAAAATCGAGAGGGGGGAACAACAAACCCATTTAGCAACAGATACAACTGATATAACGGATAAATCATCTGGGATATCTGTGACTTCAAACCCAAAGTCAGAGAAACTTTTGAGCAAAATCGAGAGGGAGGAACAACAAACCCATTTAGCAACGGATACAACTGATATAACCGATAAATCATCTGCAACATCATTCTTTCCTCAAACTCCCATACAGCCATTTCCATCGACATCGGAGACTAAATTACCTAAGGGTTTACAAAAGATAACCAATGGAACCAATAACATAGGGAAAAAAAGAATTGTTTCCCAATCTACTCCCACTCCCCCCTCTTCCCCTTCTTCCCCTTCTTCCCCCTCTTCCCCCTCTTCCCCCTCTTCCCCCTCTTCCCCCTCTTCCCCCCCTCTCTCTTCCTCCACTTCTTCCCTGAAAATCATCGCTCCTACCCCCGATGGTATAGTAGACGATCGCACTACTCAGGTAATAGTACAATTCTCTGAAGGTAGTGAAGTCGAACTGCGGGTAAACGATAAGTTAGTAGAAAAAACCTTAATTGGACGTATAGAAACCAATGCTGAGACTAAGTTAGTCACCCAGACATGGTATGGTGTTTCCCTCCAGGAAGGGGAAAATACAATTACTGTGCAATTAGCAGGCTCTACAGAACCCCCAATCAGTGCTAAAGTGGTAGTCAGGGGTGCCCCAACCCAGATGAAAATAGAGACTGTAGAAGCTCGTGTTCCAGCGGATGGACGTTCTACGGGAACTATAAAAGGGCAATTGTTGGATGTCAATGGTAATCTCTCTAAACGCAATTCAGTTATTACTCTGACTTCCACTGCTGGAGAGTTTGTAGGAGCAGATTTCAAACCCGATCAACCAGGATTTCAGGTAGAAGCTCAAAAAGGACAATTTACTGCTAGTTTACAATCGGGTTTAAATGCCGAGAATGTTACTATCAGAGCAAATTCTGACTCGTTAGAGGCTTTTACCCAACTGCAATTTGAAACCGCTTTGCGTCCCAGTATTGTTACTGGGGTAGTGGATGTGCGTTTAGGTGCTAGAGGTACAGACTTTTTCAGTAGTTTCCGGGAGTTTCTCCCGCCAGATGAGGATAACAGCACTCAGTTAGATTTCCACTCGGCTGTATTTGCTACTGGGGCAATTGGGGAATGGTTGTTCACGGGGGCATATGATAGTAGTCGTACCTTGAATGAAGATTGTGATTGCGGTAGTAATAACCGTTTAAGTAGAGATACGCAATTTAGCGAGAAAACTTATCCTGTCTATGGGGATAGTTCTAGAGTTGAAGCTGTCACCTCTTCCCTAGATAGTCTATATTTAAGGTTAGAGCGTTCATCCCGGATTCCTGGAGCAAATCCAGATTATTTTATGTGGGGTGATTACGACACCCAAGAGTTTGCTCGTCCTTCCCAAGAGTTTACCGCTACCAGTCGTAGACTCCACGGCTTTAAAGCAAATTATAACTTAGGTAATTTGCAAATTACGGGTTTCTACGGTAATAATGTCGAAGGTTTTCAACGGGATACTATTGCCCCTGACGGCACTAGCGGCTATTACTTCCTTTCTCGCCGTTTAGTAATCCCAGGTAGCGAAAATGTCTACATAGAATTAGAAGAACTGAATCGTCCTGGTACTGTATTAAAGCGGGAAAAGTTAAATATAGGGGCAGATTACGAAATCGACTATGACCGTGGTACTCTCTTATTCCGGGAACCGATTTTACGTACCGATGTAGATGAAAATGGGCAAGTTTTGGTCAGACGAATTGTTACTACCTATCAATATGAAAGTGATAGCGATGATAGCAATATTTTCGCTGGTCGTCTACAATATAATCTTGCTCGGGGCTTAAATCAGGAAAGTTGGGTAGGTGCAACTTATCTGCGGGAAAACCAGGGTATACGAGACTTTGAACTCTACGGTGCAGACGCGCTAATTTCTCTGGGTTCTGGCAGAAAATTAATTGCGGAATATGCCCATTCTAGTAATGATTCTGCAGAGTCTGGTTTTGTCACCGGTGAAGCTTGGCGATTAGAAGCACAAGGAGAGATTTTCAAAGGAGTTCAAGGACGTGCTTACTATCGTACAGCAGACCCAGGCTTTGCTAACAATGCTACCATTAGTTTTGTCCCTGGTCAAACTCGCTATGGGGCACAGGTAACAGGTAAAATTTCTCGCAGTACCCAAGTCAAAGTACAATACGACCATGAAGACAACTTTGGTGCTGCACCCCAAGCCATAACTAACTTTGAGGACTTAATTACCCCTCGTACCGACCCAATTACCGGACAGGAACTTGATAACTCCCTGACCACAATTTCTGCGGGTATTCAACAGCAAATTGGCAAAGCAAAGTTAAATGTAGATTGGTTACACCGCGATCGCAAAGACAGGATAACCAATATTGAAACTAACTCTGACCAATTGCGTTCTCGTCTCACATATCCCCTGGCTGATAACCTGACCTTCCTCGCACAGAACGAACTTACCCTATCTTCGGAAACAGATACAGTTTACCCTGACCGCACCCTCTTTGGGCTAAATTGGGCTGCTATGCCTGGTATCAACGTCAGTCTCACCCAACAATTTTACAGTCGCGGTCAATTTGACGGTAATTCTATCACCAATCTTAGCATCAACGGCGAACACAAACTAGGTACAGACACCACCATCACCGGACGTTACTCTATCTTAGGTGGTGCTGATAGTATTAGTAGTCAAGGGGCACTGGGTTTAAAGCAAAACTGGAATATTACCCCCGGTTTACGTCTCAATCTCGCCTACGAACGGGTATTTGGTAACTTCTTCGGCAATAATGGTGCTGGTGTCCAATTTGCCCAACCTTCAGCCCCCGGTCAAAGTGCATCTTCCCTAGGTTTTGCCGGTGGCGATAGCTATAGCGTTGGGTTAGAATACACTGATAGTCCTGGATTCAAAGCCAGCGCTCGTTTTCAACACCGGAGTTCCTCCAGCGGCTCCAATACTGTAATATCCGCAGCTGCTACTGGTAAAATATCACCAGCGCTTACAGGACTATTGCGCTATCAACAAGCAAGTTCCAGCAATCAAAAATTGCAAGGACTAGGAGACACAGCCAACCTCAAACTAGGTTTAGCATATCGTAACCCCAAAGACGATAAATTTAACGCCCTCCTGCGTTACGAATATCGCAAAAACCCCTCCACCATTCCCGAATCAGCCCTATTTGGAAGCGGTACAGGTGCAGAAGACCATACCTTTGGCTTAGAAACTATCTACGCACCCAATTGGAGATGGGAATTCTACGGTAAATATGCCTTCCGTAAAAGTACCTCCTACCTAGCAAACGACTTAGTAGGTAGCAGTACTGCAAATCTAGCACAATTACGAGCCACATACCGCTTAGGATACAGCATGGACTTGGTAGGGGAAGCAAGATGGATAAACCAAAGCGACTATACTGAAACAGGCTTTGTCATCGAAGCAGGTTACTACCTCACCCCCAACCTCAGACTCGGTGCTGGTTACGCATTCGGTAACATTGATGACCGCGACTTTTCCGGTACTCGTTCCGCAGGGGGTCCTTATATCGGCTTAACCCTGAAACTCAACGAACTATTTAACGGTTTTGGTTTACAAAGAGTCGCACCACGTCAACAACAAGAATCCGAGGTGAAAGCAGAAAAGCGGAGGGAAGGATGATTAATCAGAAAAAAAACAAGCATAAACGCAGAAAAGTAGATAAATTGAGAGAATACTCTAATATAATCTTACTTTTCTTCCTAGTTAGCTTACCCATCCAACCAACCACAGCCCAAACAACTTCCCTGCGAGTCACGGTCAACAGCAACGAAGACACAATCCAACCCGATGACAAACTCACCCTGCGGGAAGCAATAGAAATCCTCAACACAACTATAGCGCTAGAGAAACTTACCCCAGAAGAGAAAACCCTAGTTCAAGTACATCCCTCTCCCACAATTGAATTTCAATTACCCCCCACACAAACAACCATCCAGCTAGAAGATATCCTTCCACCCCTTTCCACACCAGGGTTAGTAATTGATGGAACTACCCAACCCGGTTACGACAGCAGTAAATCAACCACAGCCGAAATTGCAATTCCCACCCCCCTAGTTTCTATTACCCCCGCAGCAAACCGGGAAATTTTCCGGGGATTAACCGTAGTTGCAGATAACATCACAATTCGGGGTTTGAGTTTATATGGCTTTACCAAAAACCATCGCGCTACAGAAAGCACACCACCGGGTGATATTGTCATTGGTGCAATCCCATCAACCATGAAAAACCTCACCCCGTCCTTAAGTCCTGCGGACACGCTACGCGAACGGACACCCCTCTCCCTTTCCCCCTCTCCCAATGGGAGAGGGGTTAGGGGTGAGGGTAACAGAGGAGGAAGAAAACAGAATAATGTTCCTAAAAATGTAGTTATCGAAAACAACTGGCTGGGTATTCTCCCGGATGAAACTATGCCCGCCAATACCTCGGCATTTGGGGTATCTGTATTTAATGCTGTGGGTACTGTTATCCAACGCAACCGCATTTACCACCATGATGGAAGCGCCATTATTACCGGAATTAGTGGCGAAGACATGCTGGTACAAAATAACATTATTGTCGGTAATGGCATCGCGGGAATGCCTGACGCTATCCGGTTAGATGGTAAAATTAATAACGCAAAAATTACTTCTAACCTGATTTGCGGTAATGATGGTAGTGGTATATATCTATTTAAGCCAGAAGGGTCAGTTCAAATCCAGGATAACCAAATCAAGTTTAACGGAAGACGGTTACGCAGAGCTGCTGTTTACCTAATGGGTAACAATCATCGAGTATTAAACAACGAAATCAGCAATCAAACCGGTCCAGGGGTGGTAGTTACATCCTATCCCCAAAGTCATCGCAACCTAATTCAAGGAAACCGCTTTGCCAATCTCGAAGGACTCAGTGTTGACCTGAATACCAGACACAACGTGGGTGTACAAGACTTCCAACGGGGTGATGGTCCCAATCCACAGCGCGATTCTGGCAATCGTCGCCGAGACACCGGTAACGCCGCAATTAACACACCTGAATTTTTCAGTTCCGAGTTTTTACTGATTGACGGCAAAGTGGGTATTGATGGTAAAGCCGACCCTGGTTCCGAAATCGACATCTACCGTGTTAACCCCAACCCCCAAAAACAAATAGATTTATATCCTGCATATTCTCCCTTGGGGGAAGTTGTCGCTACAGTCAAAACCGACGATAAGGGCAAATTTAGCGCTACCTTAGATAATATCAGACCGGGAGACAAATTGAGCGCGATCGCCACTGACCCCCGTTACGGAACTTCCGAACCATCTGCCAATGTCCTAGTGAAATTACCAGGAGAAACACCAACTCCAGAAATTAATATCACCGCAGATGTACCCAAATGTACTACCCCCAAAATTGCTGAAAAACCACCAACTATTCCTCCAGTAACTACTGTAACGCCACCACCCCTACCACCACCAATTATTTCCCTGCGCGTACCCCGGAATATTCATTACGCTTTAGACAAGGACAATATTAGTCCTGAAAGTGCCCAGGTTTTGGATAAAATCGCCGCAGTATTACGGAAATATCCCACCATTGTCATTGAATTACAGGGTCATACAGATTCCCGCGCTAGTGTTGCTTATAACCAAGATTTAGCACAGCGACGGGCTACAAATGCGAGGAAATATTTGATACAAAAAGGTATTTCACCAGAAAGGATGACAATTCGTTCCTTTGGGGAAAGAAAATTATTGACCGAAGAAAATAATCGAGTTGATTATGCGCGTAACCGTCGCGTGGAAGTGATTTTTGTCGATGTCAGGGGTGTGAATATCGTGTTTGATAGCCAAGAACAAGATTTGCAGATTGAACCGTAACCAAATCAATAATGTAGAGACGCGATATATCGCGTCTCTACACCCACGGTGCGTCTCTACACCCACGGTGCGTCTCTACACCCACGGTGCGTCTCTACACCCACGGTGCGTCTCTACACCCACGGTGCGTCTCTACACCCA
>JAAUYD010016763.1_pt1 | contig 28734 bp, 19 predicted proteins | sample 7278101 | NCBI WGS metagenome assembly JAAUYD01 (sample SAMN14350128, study PRJNA611818) | marine sediment metagenome | isolation source: surface marine sediment (0.6m) | place: French Polynesia: Moorea | collected 2018-08
GAAGCTATTAGGTAAATATATCTATTGGCCTATTTATTGTTGAATCAGACAATTATTTTTCTCATCGTTAGAAAAATAGTTGTCAAGGGAAAACTAAGGGTAGCTTCTCATTAATTAAAATTAGTTTTGGCCTTAAAGCGAGGATAGTTAAAAATGCCAATTGCCGTTGGAATGATCGAAACAAAGGGCTTTCCTGCTGTGGTAGAAGCAGCAGACGCGATGGTAAAAGCTGCCCGTGTTACCCTAGTGGGTTACGAAAAAATTGGAAGCGGTCGTGTTACGGTCATTGTGCGGGGCGATGTTTCTGAAGTGCAAGCGTCAGTCTCTGCGGGTATCGATGCCGCTAACCGAGTTAATGGGGGAGAAGTTCTGTCTACCCACATTATTGCCCGTCCCCATGAAAACCTCGAGTACGTTCTACCCATTCGCTACACCGAGGAAGTAGAACAGTTTAGAGCCTATTAGCCTTATTTTTCAACAATAACGGTTAATTAAACAATCAAGTATCAATTATTAGGAGAGAAAAACTCATGTCAATTGCTGTTGGAATGGTAGAAACCCTCGGTTTTCCTGCTGTGGTAGAAGCAGCCGATGCGATGGTAAAAGCAGCCCGTGTAACCCTAGTAGGTTATGAAAAAATCGGAAGTGGTCGTGTTACCGTTATCGTGCGGGGTGATGTATCTGAAGTCCAAGCATCTGTAACAGCCGGAATTGATAACGCAGGGCGAGTTAACGGTGGACAAGTGTTATCCACCCATATCATTGCTAGACCCCACGAAAACCTCGAATACGTCTTACCCATTCGTTACACCGAAGCAGTAGAACAATTCCGTGAAAGTGTTAATCCTCCCTTACGACGCGTATAATTAGTCATTTCCCAACATCATGCAAATTGCCAAAGTTCGAGGTACTGTTGTCAGTACCTACAAAACCCGCAGTTTAACTGGAACAAAGTTCTTGTTGCTTCAGTTTATGGACGCTCAAGGACAACCGCTTCCTAAGTACGAGGTAGCCGGTGATTTAGTCGGTGCAGGAATTAACGAGTGGGTATTAGTATCACGAGGCAGTGCTGCTCGCATTGACGATGGGATGGAACACCGTCCTCTCGATGCAATGGTAGTGGGAATTATTGATACGGTTACGGTGGAAAATAATCGACTGTATAGCAAAAAAGACGAAGAACGAAGTTAAACCTTTCATCAACGTCTGCTAATAACTGATACTGAATTATAAAGAGGAGGACGAAAATTGTCATGGTAGTCCGCAAAAGGGCGGCACCCCCGACACCTTGGTCGCAAACCCTCGCAGAACCCAAAATCGATGATAGTGCCTTTGTGCATTCCTTTTCTAACCTCATCGGTGATGTTGAAGTAGGAGCTAATGTTTTAATTGCCCCAGGAACATCCATAAGAGCCGATGAAGGAACCCCTTTTTATATCGGAGAAGGAACTAACATTCAAGATGGTGTGGTTATTCACGGTTTAGAAAAAGGGCGGGTTGTGGGAGATGATGGCCAAGAATATTCCGTTTGGATCGGTAAGGAAGCCTGTATTACCCACATGGCTCTGATCCACGGACCGGCTTATATCGGCGATGAGTGTTTCATTGGGTTTCGCTCAACCGTATTTAACGCCAGAGTGGGTCAAGGCTGTATCGTCATGATGCACGCCTTAATTCAAGATGTAGAAATTCCCCCAGGAAAATACGTTCCCTCTGGTGCGGTTATTACTAACCAACAACAAGCCGATCGCCTCCCTGAAGTCACACAGAGCGATCGCGAGTTTGCCCATCATGTGGTAGAGGTTAACGAAGCGTTGCGGGTAGGATATCAATGCGCTGAAAATAACGCTTGTATTGCCCCCATTCGTCAACAGTTAGGGCAGTCTATAAAAGACATTAAACAGACTGATTATAGAAATTCGGTGACAAGTATGAGTTTAAGTTCAGACATTGTAGCTCAAGTACGTTCCTTACTGTCCCAAGGGTATACCATTAGGACAGAATACGCTAGTGAGCGTCGTTTTAAAACAAAATCTTGGTTAACCGGTGGGACATTTCAAGGTCGCGCCGATCAAGTATTAGGAGACTTAGAAGCGTTTCTACGGGCGCATCAAGGGGAGTATGTTCGCCTTATAGGGGTTGATACGGGAGCAAAACGCCGTGTTCTCGAAGTCATTGTGCAACGCCCAGAAGATACCCCAGGAGAACCCAGTCGCCTGACCACCACCAAGAGTAAGGTGGATAGTAGTCCTGTAAGAAGTGCCAGTAATGGCAATGGGAAAGTAGGGGATGATATCGCTTCCCAAGTTCGTGCCATACTCCATCAAGGGTATAAAATTGGCACAGAATATGCCAATAAGCGTCGTTTTCAGACTAAATCTTGGCAAACCGGCCCCTCTATTAATAGCAATCGGGAATCTGAGGTTATCAACGAATTACAACGACTTTTAGCCGAACACCAAGGGGAATATGTTCGCTTAATTGGTGTTGATCCCCATGCTAAACGGCGAGTCTCTCAAACCATCATTCAACGTCCAGGACAAGGCGGTAGTATTCAAACCAATAGTGCAGTGGCTTCTCCCAGAGCAACCAACATCGGTGCTGTGGCCAGTGGTGGCTTAAGCGCAGAGGCGACCAAGCAAGTCCGTGATTTGCTCATTCAAGGATACAAAATAGGCACAGAACACGCAGATAAGCGTCGTTTCCGTACCAAGTCTTGGCAAAGTTGCGAGCCTATTAACAGCAACCGTGAAGCAGAAGTTATTGAAGCCTTAGAAGCCTGTTTAGCGGAACATCAAGGGGAGTACGTTCGTTTAATTGGTATCGATACTCAAGCTAAGCGTCGGGTGCTAGAAACCATTATTCAACGGCCTGGTAAAACTTCTAATAATCGAGCCAGAACCGCCACAGCAACTGCCCCTGCTCAAAGTTACAGCTATGCCAGCAGTAGTCGTGACAATGGCAATGGGAATGGTCGTGTTGCTATAAGCAACTTAACAGCAGAAACCGAAACCCAAGTGCGTTCTTTGCTCATTCAAGGCTATAAAATTGGCACAGAACACGCAGATAAGCGTCGTTTCAAGACAAAATCTTGGCAAAGTTGCGAGCCTATCGATAGCACCCGTGAAAGTGAGGTGATTGCAGCCTTAGAAGGCTGTTTAGCCGAACATCAAGGGGAATATGTCCGCTTAATCGGCATTGATCCCCAAGCCAAACGGCGTGTCTTAGAAACCATTATCCAACGTCCATAATAATCTGTAGAAGGGGTGAGGTGACTTACCCCTCAATATTACTGAGGTTTTGATCAAAACTTATTTTGTGGAACCAATTAAGAATTAAGAATTAATATTTTCTGCATTCTAAATTCTACATTCTAAATTATCTTGACCAAGTCGTTTTTGAGAAAAACCGACGGAATATTGACTTACCCCTTCTCACTACGAGAAATAAAGTGATGAGTTTACCCCTTATTCAACCACCCAGTCGCTCTGAAGTTTCGATTGTTGGTGAGGTTATTATTCATGAGGGTGCGGTTGTCGCACCTGGAACGATTTTACAAGCTGCGCCTAATTGTCGTATTGTCATCCATTCAGGTGCTTGTATTGGTATGGGAACCCTCATTAATGCTTATCAAGGAGATATTTACATTGAATCCGGTGCTATGTTAGGAGCGGGGGTTTTGATCGTTGGTCAAGGTACAATTGGTCAAAATGTTTGTTTGGGTTCTTGTACCACAGTCATTAATACCTCTGTTGAGTCAGGAACCACCATAGAAGCGGGATCATTAATAGGTGATACCTCCCGTCAGTTCTCAGAACAAGAAACTAAGTCTCCCCAAGAAATAAAAGCAGATAGTAACGGTTTTTCAGAAAATGGTCATTTAATTGCCAATAACCATCAAAAAGAATCTCAACCCAATGAAACTGAAGACAAAAAGCCTGAATTTGTGGAAGAAATGGAAGACTTATGGGCAGATACTGCGCCAGAAATAGAAGAAGTCACAGAAATTCCCGAAATTCCCACAAAACCCAATTCTCCTGCTGATAATAATAACGCCCCTGTTGTGGGTCAAGTTTATATTAATCAACTATTATGCACTTTGTTTCCTGATCGTCAAGCCTTTAATCAGTCTCAAAATAATTCTTCTTCACAAGATTCTACCCAGAAAAATAAGTAACTATACAATAGAGTATGGAGGAGCGATCGCCAGTTAATCAGTTAATCAGTTTCAGCGATACATCACCTCAACTGTAGATGATACTGGGATCAACCGAAGCAATCAATAAGTAGCCATTTGGACGATGATATTACTATAATTTGGATATGATTAGTTGTTTTCAGTGTATTTTGGGTAATCTATAAATAGCAGCAAAGGTTTTAGAGTATATGGAAGATCAATCATACATAAATATTAAGGTTGATGATCACGATTCAATGATATCTATGTGTACTTTAGAATTACCAATAGATTATCCTCGTTTATCACCCCAACCTGCTAATTATAAACAAGAAATTGTTGATTTATCTTTTCTTAAGGAAAAAAAATTACCCTGTTCACTTTCAAAATTTTTATTAACTACTTGGGTTTGTTTACTTTATCGATATCATCAACAAGAAAACATTATTCTTAGTGTTTCTAGTAACTATTGTGAAAATCAATTATCGATTCAGTTAGATACGGACCTAGTTACTCTACAAATTTCAATAATTGATTCACTAACTTTTGAGAGCTTTTTAAATAATATAGATAATCAAATCAAAGACAATTTTATTAATAAAAATTATGATTTTAACCAATCTAATGTAGCTTTTTTTGAGCAAAGTTTAATTGAGAGATATTCATTTGATACTAATTTTGATCTGATCCTGAGTTATAGTGAATCGATCAACTCAGAAGATACTAATAATAAAGTAACAATAATTTATAATAGTAATTTATTTACAGATGAAACCATAACTCGTGTTATTGACCATCTGACAATACTAATTAATTCAATTATAGAACATCCTCAACAGTTAATCAATAAATTACCGTTATTAACTGAATCAGAAAAAAATAAATTATTCAAAGAATGGAACAGAATTACAACTGATTATTCATCAGAGTATACCATAGATAAATTATTTGAAATTCAAGCCAAAAGAACACCTAATTCTATTGCAATTACTTACGAAGATCAAAATATTACTTATCAAGAATTAGATAAAAAATCAAACCAATTAGCTCATTACTTAAACCAGTTAGGGGTTAAAACAGAAACATTAGTTGGGTTATATCTTCAGCGTTCTCCAAATATAATTATCACTATTTTAGCAATTTTGAAAGCAGGAGGAGCTTATTTACCCTTAGATCCATCTGCACCTCCCGAAAGAGTAAAAATAATCTTAGAAGATGCTAAAGCTTCCTTGATAATTACAGAAAATTCTTATGTAAAATCTATTAAAATTTTAGCTAAAAATATAAACATTTTATCGGTTGATAATATAAATAATCTCAATGATTTTAATGAGCAAAAACCCACTAATGATACAGTTAATTCTAATAATTTAGCTTACATTATTTATACATCGGGTTCAACAGGAAAACCTAAAGGGGTTTTGATTCCCCATCGTAATGTTATTCGTCTATTTACTGCAACACAGTCCTGGTTTAAATTCAATAAAAATGATGTTTGGACTCTTTTTCATTCCTATGCTTTTGACTTTTCTGTGTGGGAAATATGGGGTGCGCTTTTTCATGGTGGACGTTTAGTTATTATCCCTTATGATGTTAGTCGTTCCCCAAAATTATTTTATAATTTATTATGTCAAGAAAAAGTTACTATTCTGAATCAAACACCCTCTGCTTTTCAACAATTGATTCAAGTAGAAAAATCTCTCAAACATCCTAATAGTTTAAGTTTACGCTATGTTATTTTTGGGGGAGAAGCATTAGAAATTAATACTTTAGAACCTTGGTTTAATAGACATGGCGATAAATTTCCCCAATTAATTAATATGTATGGGATTACAGAAACTACGGTTCATGTTACTTATTATCCCATCACTATAACTGATCTTAATGCTTCAAAAAAAGTTATTGGTTGTGCCATTCCTGACCTAGAAATTTATGTCTTAAATTCTTATTTGCAACCTGTTCCTGTTGGTATTATTGGTGAGATTTATGTGGGGGGTGCAGGGTTAGCACGCGGTTATTTAAACCGACAACAATTAACTAATGAAAGATTTATTCAACATCCCTTTAGTAACAAATCAGAAGCACGTTTATATAAAACAGGAGATTTAGCTCGTTATTTACCTAATGGTGATCTTGAATATATAGGAAGAATTGATAATCAAGTCAAAATAAGAGGATTTAGAATTGAATTAGGAGAAATAGAATCATTAATTAATCAACATAACAATGTCAAAATATCTAAAGTAATTATTAGAGAAGATACGCTTAATGATAAGCAAATCATTGCTTATATTATACCTAATTTGAGTCAATATAATTACTCAGAACTGTCTCATCAAATTCGTGATTATTTAAAGCAGCAGTTACCAGATTATATGATTCCTGGTGGTTTTGTTATCTTAGAGTCTTTTCCTTTAACAACTAATGGAAAAATTGATGTTCGCGCTCTTCCAAAACCTGATTTTTCCATATTTCAACATGATTATATTGCTCCAAGAAACGACATAGAAGAAACCTTAGTTAATATTTGGATTCAAGTTCTTAAATTAGAAAAGATTGGAATTAATGACAATTTTTTTGAGTTGGGTGGCCATTCATTATTAGGAACACAAGTTATCTCTTTAATTAGAGAAAATCTTAAATTAGAAATAACTATTAGTTTACTATTTGAATATCCTACTATTGCACAACTATCTGAACAAATTCAGATTACTGAAAAAAAAGAAAACTTCTTATTATTACCTTCCATTCAACCAAGACAAGAACAGAACAATCTACCTCTTTCTTTTGCTCAACAACGTCTCTGGTTTTTAAATCAATTAGCTCCTAATAATATTGCTTATAATCTTTCCTATGGGTTACAAATTGAAGGATTACTAAATGTTAGGGCCTTAGAAAAAAGTATCAAGGAAATTATCAAACATCACGAAACTTTAAGAACTAATTTTATTGATATTAATGGAAAACCAACGCAAATAATTAATCAAGATGTTAACTGGGAATTACCTATTATTGATTTACAATCTTTAGCTGATGAGCAAAAAGAGAGAGAATCTAATAAAATAGTTACTCAATTCATAAAAACCCCATTTAATTTAAGTCAAGATTCTTTATTTCGTGTACAACTATTACGATTAAATCAAGACCACCATATCCTATTATTTAACATTCATCATATTATTTTTGATGGTTGGTCTTTTGGCATTTTATTTAAAGAATTACAGACGCTTTATACAGCTTATTATCAAGATTCAGTTGCTTCCTTATCTCCTTTATCTATTCAATACGCTGACTTTAGTCTGTGGCAAAAAAAATCACTAAGTGGACAAAGATTAGAATCTCAATTAAACTACTGGCAACAGAAATTAGGTGGAACTTTACCGACATTAGAATTACCAACTGATTATCCACGTCCTAGAGTCCAAACTTATCAAGGGTCTATAAAAGCTTTCAGTTTATCATCAGCATTAACAGCAAAAATTAAATTACTTTCTAATAAGGAAGGGGTCAGTTTATTTATGACCTTACTGACAGCATTTAAAGTATTATTATATCGCTATAGTGGACAAGAAGATATCATTATTGGAACTCCCATAGCAGGCCGTAATAGAAGAGAAATTGAAGCATTAATAGGGTTTTTTGTGAATACTTTGGCCTTGCGAAGTGATTTAAGTGATAACCCTAGTTTTCGAGAATTACTAAGTCGTGTAAAAAGAGTTTGTTTAGAAGCATACAATCATCAGGATGTCCCATTTGAGCAGTTAGTTGAGGTTTTACAACCGGAAAGAGATTTAAGTCATACTCCCATATTCCAGGTCATGTTTGCGTTGCAAAATACACCAATGGAAGGATTACAATTACCTGATTTGAGTGTAACCCCTTTTAAACCTTCCCTAGAAATAGCGCAATTTGATCTTACATTATCTATGGAAGAAGATAATGGAAATTTAACTGGTGAGTGGGAATATAATACAGATTTGTTTGCTAGTTCAACGATAGAAAGAATAAGCGAACATTTTCAGATTTTATTATCTGGAATTTTAGCTAATCCTGAGCAAACTATTGGAGAATTGCCTATTTTAAGTCAGGACGAAACATATCAAATAGTAACAGAATGGAACCAAACTAAGATAAGTTATCCTCAAGATAAATTGATTCATCAGTTATTTGAAGAACAGGTCGAAAAAACACCAGATGCAGTAGCAGTTATATTTGAAAATCAACAATTAACTTATAAAGAATTAAATCAAAAAGCTAATCAATTAGCTAATTATCTCAAAAAATTAGGGGTTAATACTGAGCAATTTGTAGGATTATATTTAGAACCATCTTTATTAAGAGTTGTTGGATTATTAGCAATTTTTAAAGTAGGAGGTATTTATCTACCTTTAGATCCAGTTTATCCTCAAGAAAGATTAAAGTTCATAATAGAAGATTCAGGAACTTCTATTCTTTTAACTCAAACCTTTTTAGCCAATAAGTTATTAATTGATTCTTTAGCAATTATCAATATAGATAGAGATTGGATAAATATTTCTCAAGAATCTAAAAATAATCCTAATATTTGTGTAAAAGTATATAATTTAGCTTACGTTATTTATACTTCTGGTTCAACAGGAATTCCAAAAGGAGTTTTAATTGAGCATCAAGCATTATTATTTCATTGTCAAAATATTATTAGACATTATAATCTCAATTCTAGCGATCGTATCTTACAATTTGCTTCTATCAGTTTTGATGTTTCTTTAGAGCAAATATTACCAACTTTAGCAGTTGGCGCAACTTTAATTATTAATGATGATAACTTATTAACTCCTTCGGATTTTTCTCAAAGATTAATCCATTTTGGTTTAACTGTTGTTGATATTCCTCCCGTTTTCTTAACTCAATGGTTACAATTTTTGAATCAAAATAATTCTCTGATTTCAAATCATAAACTTAGATTGATTATTTCTGGAGGAGAAATATTATCAAAAGAAACTGTAAAAATTTGGGCTAAAAGTTGCCTTAAAAACATACAGTTAATTAATGCTTATGGCCCTACAGAAGCAACCATAACTACTACTACTTTTAGTCTTCCTAGAGATAGTAAACTTATAGAAAATTACAAAAATATTCCTATTGGTCGTCCCTTACCAAATCGCAAAATATATATTTTAGATTCTCAAAAAAATCCTGTCCCTGTTGGTGTTGCTGGAGAGTTATATATTGGTGGAGAAAGTTTAGCAAGGGGTTATTTACATCAGGTTGAATTAACAGATGAGAAATTCATTTTTTATACCTTAGATAATTCAAAATTATCTAAAACAGGAGATTTAGCAAGATACTTACCAGACGGGAATATTGAATTTTTAGGACGTATTGATAATCAAGTAAAAATACGAGGATTTAGAATAGAATTAGGGGAAATAGAAAATTTATTAAATAAATATTCCAAGATTAAAGACTCGAAAGTTATTACTGCAAAAGACAGTACAGGTAATAAAATTTTAGTTGCTTATCTCATTGCTAACTCTAATAATCAAGAAATAGATGATAAAAACTTTACTTCTTTATTATCTCAAGTACACCAATATTTGAAACAGAAGTTACCTGATTATATGATTCCTACTGCTTTTATGGTGTTGGAATCTTTTCCATTAACCCCCAATGGAAAAATTGACTATCGTGCTTTTCCTGAACCTGATTTTTCCGTTTCTCAGACTAATTATGTTCCACCGAGAACTCCCACTGAAGAAATTATTGCTAAAGTATGGAGTCAGGTTCTTAATATTAAAAAAATTGGCATTGATGATAATTTCTTTATGTTGGGTGGACATTCTTTATTAGCGACACAAGTTATATCTAGAATTAGAGAAAATTTGAAACAAGAAATACCTTTACGTTTACTGTTTGAATATCCTACTATTGCTCAACTATCTCAGCAAATTAAGATTACTGAAAAAGACGAAAATTATTTCTCTTTACCCTCGATTCAAGCAAGACAGAAGCAAGACAATATACCCCTTTCTTTTGCTCAAGAATCTCTTTGGTTTCTAGCACAGTTAGAACCCAATAATACGGCCTATAATATGCCATTTATGTTAAAAATTGAGGGTTCACTTAATATTAAATTATTGGAAGAAACTCTCAGTGAAATTATGCAACGTCATGAAATCCTGAGAACTAATTTTATTTCAATAAATGGACAACCAAACCAAATTATTAATAATAATGTAGATTTTAAACTACCTATTCTTGACTTAACAGTTTTTTCTGAAGAACAACAAGAAATAGAAGCTAAAAAAATTGCTAAACAACTAGCAGCAACTTCTTTTAATCTAGAAAAAGATTCTCTATTTAAAGGAAAATTATTGCAATTAAATTCAATTTATCACATTCTATTATTTAATATTCATCATATTATTTTTGATGGTTGGTCTTATAACATTTTGCAAAAAGAAATAGCTGAAATATATCAAAAACTTTCTAGAAAAAATAAGAAAAAAGCACCCGAAAAATCTAAATCTCTTCAATATGGTGACTTTTCTGTATGGCAACGTCAATATTTTACAGATGAAACATTACAATCTCAAGTCAACTATTGGAAACAACAATTAGGTGATAATTTACCTGTTTTACAATTACCCACAGATTTTCCTCGTCCTCAAGTTCAAACTTATCAAGGAGCGACTCATTTTTTCAGTTTATCTCCCCAATTAACAGCTAACATTAATGATCTTTGCCAACAAGAAGAAGTTACTTTATTTATGACTTTATTGGCAGTTTTCAAAATATTACTTTATCGTTATAGTGGTCAAAAAGATATTATTGTTGGAACTCCTATTGCTTATCGTAATTTCAGAGAAATTGAAGACTTAATAGGATTTTTTGTTAATACCGTAGCTTTGCGAACTAATCTAGGTAATAATCCTACTTTTCGAGAATTAATTAGTCAGATCAGACAAGTAACTTTAGATGCTTATACTCATCAAGATTTACCTTTTGAAACGTTAGTTAAAGAATTAAAACCAGAAAGAAATTTAAGCTATAATCCCATCTTTCAAGTTTGGTTTAATATGATCAACTTACCTCAAAATACCATCAACTTTGATGGATTACAAATTGAGTCAATTCCTATTCTTGAAACCACATCAAAATTTGATTTAAGTCTTTATATAGAAGAAGAAACAAATAAAATTAATTTAAGATTTGTCTACAATAAACTACTGTTTAACTCCCAGACAATTGAGAGGATGGGAAACCATTTTCAGCAATTATTAGAAAGGGTCATTAATCACCCAGAAACAAGAATTTCTAATCTATCTATTTTTACTGAAACAGAGCGTTATGAACTATCTCATCGCTGTAATCTTATTACTCCCAGGAATTCGTTTTTAGAATTTTCAAAAAAAGAGATTGAACAATCGATTTCATCTCGTTTTAAGAAACAAGTTGAAAAATATTCTAATAATATTGCTGTCAAAAATAAACAGTCTCAATACACTTATAAACAACTTAATAATTATGCTAATCAGATAGCTCAAGCACTGCTTAATACCAATTCTCAAAAAGAAAGCAAAGTTGCTTTATTTTTTGATCATGATTTACCAATGATCGCAGCAATTCTGGGAGTTCTTCAAGCAGGTAAAGTTTACGTTCCCCTTGACTCTCAATATCCTAAAGATAGAATTTTATATATTTTAGAAGATTCTCTAGCAGAGATTATTTTAACCAATAACAAAAACCTAATTGCTCTTCAACAATTAACTCAAGGCAAAATCCCTATTATTAATATTGATAATCTGACTGATTATCCTCTTGAAATCAACCCAGAAATATCACCTGATAATCTTGCTTATATTCTTTATACTTCTGGTTCAACAGGGAAACCCAAAGGGGTCATTCAAAATCATCGTAATGTTCTACATTTTATTAAAAATTATACTAATAATCTTCATATTTCAGCCAATGATCGATTAAGTTTATTGGCCTCTTATAGTTTTGATGCAGCCATTATTGATATTTTTTCTGCTCTTTTAAATGGAGCAACTCTTTGTCTTTTTGATATCAAACAAGAAGGATTAGACAATTTATCTAATTGGTTAGGGAAAGAAAAAATTACAATTTATCATTCTACTCCTACGGTTTATCGCTACTTTATGGAAATAGTAATCAGTCAAAAATCAATGGACAAATCCCAGTTATCTCAAATAAGATTAGTGGTGTTGGGAGGAGAAATGGTTGTCAAAGAAGATGTTGAATTATATCAAAGCTTTTTTGCTGATCATTGTCTTTTTGTCAACGGTTTAGGGTCAACAGAATCATCTTTTAATCTTCAATATTTAATTGATAAAACAACAAAAATTACTCAAGCATTGGTTCCAGTCGGTTATCGGTTTGAAGATACAGACATTCTTTTACTGGATGAAAACGGAAATGTAACCGATATTTGTGGAGAAATTGCCATTAGAAGTCCTTATGTTGCGTTGGGTTATTGGCAAAATCCAGAATTAACAAAAACTGTCTTTTTAGATGATCCTCAAGGGCAAAATAAAAGAATTTATCGCACTGGAGACTGGGGACGTTTACGAAACAATGGTGCAATAGAATGTTTAGGTAGAAAAGATTTTCAAGTTAAAATTCGAGGTTTTCGCATTGAATTAGGAGAAATTGAAGCGGTTTTAAATAAGCATCCCCAGGTGAAGGAAACTGTGGTTATTCACCGAGAAGATAGTTCAGGGGAGAAACGACTGATTGCTTATATTGTCCCTCAAGATATCTCTTTAATCGAAACTTCTCAACCCCAAATTTTCAAACAATTTCGAGAATTTCTGCGACAAAAACTGCCTAATTACATGATTCCTGCTAAGTTTGTTTTATGGGAAACCCTACCCCTTACTCCCAATGGCAAAATAGATCGTCGTCTCCTTGCAGCTAGGGACGAAAGTAAATTGGTAGCAACAGAAACCTTGATCGCTCCTCGTAACCCCTTAGAATTACAACTTAGTAACCTATGGCAGAAAGTGCTAGGAATTGAATCTATGGGAGTTAACGATAATTTCTTTGACTTGGGGGGACATTCCTTATTAGCGGTGCGTTTAGTGGCCGAAATTGAACAAGCTTTGCAGCAAAAACTTCCCTTAGAGACTATATTCCAATTTCCTACGGTTGAACAATTAGCTGAGGTTATAACCCGTCAGGAGTCTTCTGTGGAAGCGATCTGGCCAATGCAGTCTCAGGGGTCTCGATCGCCTCTATTTTTGATCCATGTACTCGGTAGAGGACTTAAATTTTGCCGTCCTATGGTTGCTCATCTTAACCCGGATCAGCCTGTTTACGGACTCAATGCTCAAATGATCAATCGTCAGGAAACCGTTTCTAACCGAGTTGAAGACTTAGCCACTTACTATATTCGTCAAATGCAAATAATCCAACCCAAAGGCCCCTATTTCTTAGCGGGGATATCCTTTGGTGGAAAAGTGGCCTATGAAATGGCACAACAACTTCAATCTCAAGGTGAAACTGTTGCTCTTTTAGCCTTGCTCGATACATACGCACCAGGTGCTATTGAAAAAAGAACAGTGACTCAGGACATTAATTTTTATTGGAATCGTTTTTTAGACGACGGTTTTCCTTACCTACTCAATCAGTCCAGGAGAAAACTGATAGGAAGGACTCAAAACACCCTTCAACGTCTCACGCAGTTTCGCAAGAATCTTTATGTATACTTTGCCCTCAAGTTAAACCTCTCTTTATCTGAGCAGATGCAAGATTTTATTTTTCAACAAGAAAATAAGCAAGCATCAATGATGTATATACCCAAAGTTTATTCTGGTAATGTCAGCCTTTTTGTGGCTCAAGAGGAGGACGTTTCTGCTAATGTTTACCTTGACCCCCAATTAGGTTGGGGACAATTCGTAACCGGAGACTTGGAGGTTTATGAAATTCCTGGAAGCCATTTAGGAATGCTACAAGACCCCTGCGTACAAATCTTAGCTGAAAAATTAACCCTTGCCATAGAAAAAGCGGAAACAGATAGACTAATTTAGCCAGAAAATCCGTCTTTGTGTGGGGTGCAAACGAGGACTTTGTTCCTGCATCACCTTTTCAATCTTATGAGGATCGAAATTATGACGAAAATCATCCCTTAACTGCGAAACTCGTTTTTCTGTTTCTTCCACTTCCACTCTAATTTCTTTTAACTGTGCTTGCTGCGACCATTGATAGGGAATTAATTGAAATAAACTCACCACCGCCACGGCTGATAAAATGCCATTAATAACTAATTTAATGCTAATTTCTGTGGCTACCCATTGATGTTCTGGGTGAGTCGTCGAAACGGTTTGACGACTAGAACGACGCTGTCTAGACATGGACATAGTTAAACAGATAACTCATCTATAATCATCTATCCATCCCAAACAAAAACCTAAAAAAATTGCTTTTGTTGGGATGAATAGGTATCTGTTTTATTAAACGAAGCCGTTACTTATAAAGTTCCGTGGCTAAGCGAAAGGCAAGAACCCCAGGAACTAAAGCAATTACTAAAGCAACTAACACTTGGGTATCAGATAACATGGACAGTAATCTCCTAGAATATGACTGATTCAACCATTACTTTGCATCATCATTGACCGTTTGTGAAACATCTTGTTACAAAGATTTAAGTTTCTTGTTTAGATGCCTTCTTTGCGGGCCAAAAGAACAGGACAATTGGCATTAACCCTGACATAATCCGATAAGGAGGTTCCTAAGAGGCGATCTAAGTCCGGCAACGCTTTGGCCACAGAAGGACGGCGATCGGGTGATCCTAACAACAATAAGTCCACGTTGTATTCCTCTGCTAAGTTACACAGTTGTTCCCCAGGCCGTCCCCCTGTTACGGCACAACGATAGGGAACACCCATACGCTTCACTTTAGTCGCTGCTTCTGCCACAATAGAGTTATTCTCCATTTCTGCTTTCGATAGGGGTAGGAGTTCCTGTTTAATATCAGGGTTAACCCGTGCGAGGATTAATTCCCCTTCTGTGTAGTCTCGTAATAAATACAAGGCTAAGTCTAAAGCGTATTGGGCTGCAGGAGACTTATCAAGGGCAACCATTACCCGTTTAATCTTTTTGACGTAGACATCATCCTTAACTAACAACATGGGGTGGTTCGTTAGTTGGAAGACGTATTGACTAACGGACTTCTCTAAAATGGCTTCGAGGCGTTTGAGTCCCCGTGAACCCATAATAATTAAATCTGCGTTGATCTCATCCGCTACTTGACAAACTGTATCCTTGGGATCTCCTTGACGTAGCATGGTGGAAACATGGGTAGGATCAAGTTGGAGGTTGTCGAGAATAGCTGCAATTAATTTTCCCCCTTCTTCCCATTTGCTCGCGATCGCATCGGTGGTAATTTGGGGAGGAACCACATGGAGAATGTTTAGGGATGCTTTTTTTATGGCAGGAAGATCCAGCAAAACTTTGAGCATTTCTTGGGTCGTTTCGGTTCCTGAGTCAGCGTATAAGATTTTTTCCAGCATGAATTGAAACTCAATTATTAACCGTGATTAGCTGTTGATAATTATCAGAATACTGCGATTTTTTCCCCTCATGTTTAACAATTTATTAAGCGCGGATCGTCTCTGATAAGTTTACCCCAGTCAAGTTAGTTTGTTCTAAATTCGTCCCCACTAAATTGGCCCCTCGCAAGTTCGCCCCTTGTAGGTTGACTCCTTCTAGGTTGCCGTAGCTGAGGTTAGCATAACTGAGATTGGCCTGTACTAAACTGGCCCCCTGTAGGTTAACTTGCGTTAAATTAGCCCATCTTAAATCCAGGCGATCGCCTTTAATTTCTTGCAGGTTAGCATGAACAAAATAACTATGATATAAATGGCCTTGAATCAGTTGGGCTTGAGATAAATTAGCTCGATAAAAATAAGCCCCTTGTAATTCCGCTTCGTATAAGCAAGCTTGGGAAAGATCCGCTTCACAAAAGTTAGTTTCTTGTCCACAAGCTTCGCTTAAATTGGTACGATTAAGTTGAGCGCGACTAAAATCCGCTTTCTGGATTTGACTATTTCTTAAGGAAGTTCCGATTAAATTAGCCTCCCATAAATAGGCTTGCATTAACTTAGCTTGGCGTAAATTTGCTCCAATTAAGTTGGCTTGTTTTAGGTAAGCATAATTGAGATTAGCTGAGGTCAAATTAGCTTGGGTCAGATTTGCTTTTTCTAAGTTGGCTTGGGTTAAGTTAACATTTTCTAAATTAGATTTACTAAGATTTGCGCCTAATAAATGAGCTTTGATCAGAGTTTTTCCGCTTAAGTCAATTTCTTGTAAATCAGGGTTAATTTTTGGGTTATTGTTTCGCCAAATTATCCAGTTTTTTTGTTTTTCTAAGAAAGCTAAATGTTCTTTGTTGGCCATAATAATATTGTCTATTTTAATGTTATTTACCAATATTTTATCAGAAAATGGCAACCCTTTATTTGTTGATATTAACCTCCTCATCTATTTTGAGCTTAGAGAAATATGCTAATATGGAACAAGGAGAATGACACTTAGTATTATTTATTATCAACTAAGAAAAATTATGGACACTCTTGCTAAATGGTCAGTAGAAGATTATCACAAAATGATCGAGGCGGGAATATTAAGCGATCGCCCGGTTGAATTAATCTCAGGAGAAATATTACAAATGAGTCCAGAAGGTCCGATACATACTTCAATTAATCATATTAGTGTCACTTACCTCCGTTCTATTTTAGGAGATAAAGCTGTTATTAGAGAAACCCATCCCATTACTTTAATGGACTCAGAACCTGAACCAGATATTGCCATTGTTCGTTCTCCTTACACATTGTATTTTGAGCATCATCCTTATCCTGAAGATATTTATTGGTTAATTGAGATTGCTGATACCAGTTTAAGCAAAGATTTAGGTATTAAAAAGAAAATTTATGCCAATGCTAATATTAAGGAATATTGGGTAATTGATCTTAATGCTAAAATCCTTAAAGTGTTTCAAAATCCTCAAGAAAATGATTATCAAATCAAGAAAGACTATAATAGTGGTTTATTATCTCCCTTAGCTTTTCCTAAAATTCAAATTTCAGTGGATACCCTCTTAGGAAAGTAAACAAAATTAACATCAATGAGTAGAAAAAAACCAAGTTATTACAACCATAATGGATTTTTAATGCCGATGGGATTCCCCATTGAAGGATTTACTTCTGCTTTAAAGTATGAAGCTCAACCTTCAGATATTTTTATTGTAACTTATCCTAAATGTGGCACAACTTGGACACAATATATTCTCTGGTTAATGCAGCATCAAGGGGAACCTTTATCTCTATCAGAAAAGCTAGAAGATTATATACCTCACCTAGAAGAAGTCGGAAAAGAAACGATAGAAAAGTTACCTAAACCAAGAGTCATTAAAACTCATTTTCCTCATCATTTAACCCCCTATCATCCACAAGCAAAATATATTTATGTTGCCAGAAATCCTTTTGATTGTGCCGTTTCCTTTTATCATCATACGAGAGGTTTTATTAAACATTATGATTTTGCAGAAGGGACATTTGATGATTTTTTTGAATGCTTTATAAAGGGAGAAGTTGATTTTGGAGATTATTTTGATCATTTAGTTCCTTGGTATCATCATAAAGATGATAAAAATGTTTTGTTTTTGACATACGAAACCATGAAAGTTAACCTTGAGATGATAATTATAGAAATAGCAAATTTTTTAGGAGGAGATTATTTAAACTGTCTAGAAAATGAAAAAATTCTTAACAAAATTATTATCAATAGTTCTCTAGAAAACATGAAAAAAGATCAACAACGTTGGTCTAGTAAACGTCCTGAAAATATGCCTTCTTTTATTCGTAAAGGAGTAGTCGGTGACTGGAAAAATTATTTTTCCTCTGAACAAAAACAAAGATTAACGGAAAAGTTTATGATGAGAAATGCTGCAACCGAGTTAGAAAATATCTGGTTAGATTCAAACTGTCTTTTGTACTCCTGGAAAATGTCGATGTTTGGCGTAGAATCCTAATAAGATAACAAAGATGATAATAACGGTTCCTATACCTAAATAACTAGGAACCCAAAATGATGTTTCAATCCGATTAATTTGACCGGGTTCTAGTTGCCAAGTTACTTGGGTATTTTCGGGATTGGATTCACTATTGATGTTGCTTTTTTTGCCAATGTTTTTAACTCGCCAAGGGGCATTTAAAACAAACTCTAAATCCACTAAAGAACCAGGACTAACAATAATATTTCCCTGGTTAGAGAGTACCCCTAAAGCCCTCAAATCAACGTCAATATTCAGTTTATTGCGCTCGAAAAATATCCAGTTACTTTGTTTGATGGACATTTCCGCTTTGAGTTGAACTAACTCAGGATTTTCCACCTTTAAACCAGAGGCAATTTTAGAATAATTAGGGTTAAAAAAGTGATTAAATTTATCGGTTAATTCTTGTCCATTACTGAAAGGAATAGTAACAATAATTTCTTCGTCAGAAACTTTCTTAGCCTTCCCTTGTAGTGATTTTGCCCGACTTTCTAAACTATTTAACCATTGATTGGCTTCGGTTTTGCTCAAGCTGGTTAACTGTTGGGCTAAACGAATATGTTGTACAATTTTTCCATGATGTTGTTCATCAAAATTAATTCCAACATCATAACGAACACATCCTGTTAATAACACTAATACACTGAGAATTAGAGGTAAAAATAATCTTTTTAATTTACCTCTTTTATTGTTGTTTTTAGTCACTTTTGTTTGCTGATTCACGGTTAATTTACCCTTAAAAGATTAACAATCAACTAAAACGAATTATTCATCATTCCAATCACCATTATTAGTTGAACTCCCTCCACTAACAGTTACTAAATCAATTTGTTGCCGATAATAATCCACACTTTTTACCTCGACTTCCACTTCATCCCCTAAGCGATAAGCAATATGATTTTTACGTCCTACTAAACAACCGTGACGGGAACGATATTCATACCAATCATCTTTTAGGGAACTAACATGGACTAATCCTTCTACTAATAAATCTTCAATTTCTACAAAGAAACCGTAGGATTGAACCCCTGTAATTAACCCTTTAAAAACTTTGCCGGTTCGTTCCTTCATTTTCTCCGCTTTTTGCAGTCCTTCGAGGTCTTTTTCAGCTTCTTCGGCGGTTTTTTCTCGGTCATTCAGATAGGGAACCAAGAAGTGAAATGTCTCTTCTAATTCTTCTTGTATGGCCGGAGGTAAAACATTCCAATTAATGTTACCATGACAGCTATTACTAAAGAGATTAACCCCTGTTTTAGTTTGTCGGGTACGGCGATCGCGTCCATCACTAAAGACTAATTTTAAGACCCGTTGAATTAATAAATCAACGTAACGTTTACCAGGGGACACACAATGGGTGTAACAGTCATCGTAAGCTAGGCCAAAATGAGATCCGGGGTGGCTATTATATTTGGATGATTTCAAGGTTTCATGGAGTAAATAACTGAGGACATGAACATGGGACGATTTCCCTAACATTTGAGTTAAATTGTAGTAATCTTGGGGGGTAATTTCCTCTTCTGATTCGAGGGATATCTCTAACCCTAAATTTTGGGCTAATTTCAGTAAGTCTTCTAACTCTTCCCAGTCGGGTTCGGGTTGGGTACAATAGATGCCTGGTATGCCTAAAGCCCGAATGTGGTCAGCCACAGATTTATTGGCCAAGACGACTAACTCGGTCAATAGAGAACGAATAGGGGTTCGAGAAGAGGCAATTAAGGTTCCCACTCGGCCTTCATCTTGATAAGGCGATCGCGGTTCTAATTGTAGTTCAAATCCGCCTCTTTGTAACCGTTGGGCTTTGACGAGGGGACTGAGGGTAAAAAAGAGGTGTTTGAGTTTGTCGGCCAGAGGTTGTTGATCTTCGGGAACCTGTTCTAAATCAGCTAAAATGGACTGGACTTCTGGATAGGTGAGTTGATGATCCACCCGAATAACCGTCGGTTCGATGGTGTATTCTAGCAGTTGACCATTTTTATCGAAGGTCATGATCACCGAGATGGTCAAAAAGTCTTGATCGGGTTTGAGGGAATAAAGTTTCGTGACGGCTTCGGGTAACATGGATAGGACTTTTTCCCCTAAATAAACCGTTGTTCCTCGTTTTCTGGCAATTCTATCCAGTAAAGAGTCAGGTTGAATATAATGGGCGATATCGCTAATATGGACGGCGAACTGCCACTCGTTGTCTTCTGTTTTTTCAAGGGTAAAGGCGGTTTCGATAAAGGGGAGACAGTCTCGTTTGACATCTTCGCTGAAGCTAAAGGTAAGAACCTCACGCCAGTCAGCCCGTTTTTCGGTGGTTTGGGGATCGAAACTGGTGGGCAGTTCTGAGGCTTCTTTTTCGACTTCTTCGCTGAAGGTTTGGGAAAGATCGTGTTTACAGCAGACAATATCCGTATCGGCGGCCGCTTCAGCATCGCTGCCTAAAATGCGCGTCACTTTTCCAACGGGGGGATGTTCCCCAATGGGATAACGGATCACAGAGACATGAACCAGATGATCCACCGCTTCTTCTAAATTACCGCCATTTTGTTCCAGGATTAATTCAAACAGTAAGCGATCGTCGAGGGGAATGGCTTGATATTGTTCTTCTTCTTTTTTGACTTGGGCCAATAAGGAGGGGTTGGCCCTCTCTAAAATCAGTTTGACTTCTCCTTCAGGGGAACGGCGACGGGTTCCTTCTTTAATGACTTTGACTAAGACGCGATCGCCATTCCAAGCGTTACTCAGATGGACTTCTCGAACGTAGATGTCTTCTGCGTCTTCTTCATCTTGAATAGCGAAGCAAAATCCCTTACTCGAACAGCGTAACTTCGCTTCCACGAGATCATCTTCTTGAACCCGACGATATTTACCCCGTTCTTTTTCTAAGATGCCCACTAATTCTAATGCGTCTAGGATGATTTGTAGTTTTTCGACGCTTTCTTCGTCTTCACATGCCAATTTTTTCTCTAGGAGTTTGGCCGCCACCAATTTGTTATCACTGAAGTGGGATAATAATGTAGCGATTGAAAATTCCATCTATAAATAGTCCTTGCTAAATGTGAGTGAGTCTGATTGATCTGAAGATAGGAAGATAAACCTGGATCAGTTGATGAGTAATGCTTTGGTTGAAACTTCACACCCCAGTCTTACCGATTAGCTATCTAGGGTTCAGCTAATTGACTCCTAAGGGAGTTTTCCCTAGTAACCTTTAATCTCATGCTTCAGAAGTACGCTTGAAGGGTAAAAAGAGAGTTGTATCTTTGGAAAGGACGACTCTCGTTGAAGACTCGCTTTGCACCAGAATAGACCAATCTAGCGAAGCGATCAACTCATCTGATTTATCATTTTACCAAGATAAGGGACATTCTGAACTTAGAAGTAAAAATTATGACCCTAAGTTTTCTGAACCCCAAAAAACATGATAGTTGAAACTTCTTAGATTATGAACCAGTTAAAACGATTAAAAGTTATCATTAAAGGGGCGGTTCAAGGGGTAGGATTTCGTCCTTTTATTTATCGCTTAGCCACAGAATTAAACCTAAAGGGATGGGTTAATAATTCTGCATCGGGGGTATTTATTGAAGTGGAAGGAACTGAAACAATTTTAGAAGAGTTTTTAGCCAAAATTTCCCAAGAAAAACCCCCTATTTCCCAAATTAATAGCCTAGAAACCACTTGGTTAAACCCAGTTTATTATACCAGTTTTGAAATTCGTCATAGTCGTAGTGGGGAAAAAACAGCCATCGTTTTACCTGATTTATCGACTTGTTCTGATTGTTTACAAGAAATTTTTGATCCCGATAATCGACGTTATTTCTATCCGTTTACTAATTGTACGAATTGTGGGCCTCGTTACACCATTATTGAGGAATTACCTTATGATCGCCATCACACAACCATGAAAGTTTTTCCTATGTGTGAATTTTGTCAAGCAGAATACGAAAACCCTCTTGATCGGCGGTTTCATGCCCAACCAAATGCTTGTCCTATCTGTGGTCCAAGGTTACAATTATGGGATCAAAAAGGAGAAATATTAGGCAATGATAATCATGCTTTAAAGTTAAGTATTAATGCTTTGATAGAGGGCAAAATTTTAGCTTTAAAAGGGTTAGGAGGTTTTCAGTTAATTGTTGATGCTAGAAATACAGAATCTGTTAGACAATTAAGACAGCGTAAACATCGTCCTCATAAACCGTTTGCTTTAATGTATGCTTCTTTAGAAGCTATTATAATTGATTGTGAAGTCAACGAACTCGAAAAACAATTATTAACCTCTCCTCAAGCCCCTATTGTTCTCTTAAAACGCAAAAATAAGACCCCATCGTTAACGACCGAGTCTAACTATTATTTAAGTCCTGATATTGCCCCCAAAAATCCCTATTTAGGAGTGATGTTACCTTCTACTCCATTACATCATTTATTACTCCATAAACTCGATTTTCCCATAGTAGCAACCAGTGGAAATATTGCCAGTGAATCTATATGTATTGACGAAAAAGAAGCATTAAAAAGATTAGGAAATATTGCCGAATTATTTTTAGTTAATAACCGCCCTATTATTCGTCCTGTGGATGATTCAGTTGTTAGAGTTATGGCAGGAAGAGAAATGATCATCCGCCGTGCAAGAGGATATGCCCCATTTCCTTTACCAATTAATGATAAGACCCCGTCGTTAACGACGGGGTTTAATAATCTTCCTAATATTTTAGCCGTTGGTGGACACTTAAAAAATACAATAGCTATTCTCAAAAAAAATCAAGTTTTTATTAGTCAACATATTGGAGATTTAAGTACAGTAGAAGCCTTAAAATCATTTAATCAAGTCATGGAAAGTTTAAAAGGGTTATATGATTTTGAACCAGAAATAATCGTTTGTGATGCTCATCCTGACTATGTATCTACTCAATATGCAAAAGCTCAAAATTTACCTCTAATTACCGTTCAACATCATTATGCTCATGTTCTTTCTTGTTTAGCCAATAATAACTTAAACCCTCCCGTTTTAGGAGTTGCTTGGGACGGAACAGGATACGGCAATGATCATACAATTTGGGGCGGAGAATTTCTTTTAGTTAAAGATAAAACCCCATCGTTAACGACGGGGTTTAATTATGAGAGAATAGCCCATTTTCGTACCTTTAAATTACCAGGAGGAGAGCAAGCAGTAAAAGATCCTAGAAGAATTGCCATATCTATATTATCTGAAGTTTTAGGCAATAACAATTTCCTAAAATTACCTTTCTTAGAAACCATTGCAGCTAAAGAATTAAATTTAGTTAAACAAATGTTATCCCGTAACCTGAATACCCCTTTAACTTCTAGTGTAGGCAGATTATTTGATGGGGTAGCAGCCATGATAGGAATTTGTCAAAACATCAGTTTTGAAGGACAAGGAGCAATGGCCTTAGAATATGCTATTAATGACTTGAAAACTGAGCAAAGTTATCCTTATCAAATTACAGGTTCAACCTATCCTTTAGTCATCGATTGGCAGTTAATGATAGAAAAGATTGTAGAAGATATCTTACACAAAATATCTCATCAGGAAATTGCAGCTAAATTTCACAATACCTTAGTTGAAATTATTATTGATATTGCCCAAAGAAGTCAACAAAAAAATATTATCCTAACAGGAGGATGTTTTCAGAATAAATACTTAGCCGAAAGAGCTATTTTATCCTTAAAACAAAAGAAATTAACTCCCTTTTGCCATCATAATGTACCCCCTAACGATGGAGGAATTGCTTTGGGACAAATTATTGCTGGAATTCTTCACAAAAAATAGTTTTGTGGTGTCAATTTGGTATAATTAAAAAACAGAAACGTAACCTTTACAAGCGTGGATATTTTTGGAAGTTCGGAACCGGCAAAAATTTTAGTAGTGGATGATCACCCTTTCAGTCGTGTTATGGCGGTGGATCTTTTAAGTGTCAATGGTTATTATGTCATTGAACATGATGGTGTTTCCGATGTCTTTGCTACAGTGAAAACCGTATCACCTGATCTTATTTTAATGGATATTAAAATGCCTAACTATAATGGCTTTGATATTTGTCAACAACTAAAGCAAAATCAAGATACTCGTTCGATTCCTGTTATTTTAATGAGTGTTGCCGATGATAATCAATCCCGTCTCAAAAGTCAAGCCGTAATGGCAGATGCTTTTATGAGTAAACCCTTAGAAAGTATCGTTTTATTACCTGAAGTTGAATTATTAATACAACGAAAACGACTTTATGAATGGCTAGAACAAATACAACAAGTCTTATTTTTGATTTCCCAAGCTATTCAACAGCGTTATTCTCCTGAAGTAAAATCAGGAATTAGATTTGATAAATTAGCGCAAGGATTTGGAGAATATCTAAACTTAAATCCCGTAGAAATTAGTGATCTTATTTTAGCCTCTCATCTTCATGATATCGGTACCGTTGCTATTCCTGATGCCGTGATGATGAAGCAAGGAACCTTGAACGAAGAAGAACGAGAATTAATCAAAAAACACGTTTTAATTGGAGAAGAAATTTGTAAACCGATGCAAAACCGTCGCGGTATTGCTCAAATTATTCGTCATCATCATGAACGGTGGGATGGCAGTGGTTATCCTGATGGTTTAATCGGAGAAAGTATCCCCAAATTAGCGCAAATTTTTCAAATTTTAGATATCTATGAAGCCTTAACCAGTCAAAGACCTTATAAACAAGCTTATAGTCCCCAAGAAGCCTTAAAAATTATCAAAGAAGAAGCAGAAAAGGGGTGGCGAAATGTCAAGTTAGTGCAACAATTTGTTGCATTTATGGAAGAAAAACAACTCACTTAAAAAATTATTAAGATCAATCCCTCAAAAAGATAATTCTGGAGCAATTTTTTAATATAATTATAATAATTGCTGTTAAAAAATTATGACAAGGCATTAGAACTATGGGAGACAAACTTGCAGATATCTTGGAACCCTTGGCCGCTTGGTTCCGTAGTTTGGGCGTACCTGAACCCATTGTTCATTGGGGACACCCAGTCATGATGGGGATTGTTGTCTTAGTGATGGGTAGTTTTACCGCTTACATGGGGTGGCGTAGTCGTTTTGTCACTGATCCCGATGTAGTATCCGAAAGTCGCGCTTCTCACCGTCAATTAGCTCCTTGGGTCTTTCTTTTTGTTACCTTGGGATATACTGGTGGCGTATTGTCCTTGGCGATGCAAAAACATCCCATTTTAAATAGTGGTCATTTTTGGACGGGGACAGCGGTTATCGGGTTAATGGCGATTAGTGCTATTACACCTTTAATTGGCTTTAATGGTGATCAAAAAGAAGGTTATCGCGCGTTTCATGCGTATTTAGGTGGTGTGGTTGCCATTGTGTTAATTGCTCATGGTATTTTAGGATTAAAATTAGGGCTTTCTTTATAACTGTTTGATTGTAGATTAATTATTTTTCCGGTTTCTTGAAAGAGACCGGTTTTTTATCATTAGCTGGTAGCAATTTTTTATGAGACAGAAAACAGCAAAAGATATCGTTGAATCTATTTATCAAGCCATTAATAACCGAGATATTGAACAAGCGATGCAATGGGTTGATGATGATTGTATTTATGAAGATATGAATTTTTCTAAGCCGTTTCAAGGGAAAGATGCGGTTAAAAATCTCTTTCAAGAATCTTGTGATAATGTTCCTGATGATCTGAAATTTGTTGTTGATGAAATTACTAGAGGAGATCCCTTAAAAGTTGGGGTATTATGGCACGTTGAATTAGATAAGATTCCTATCCCCAATGGTAGAGGCGTTAGCTTTTATCGTCTTTCAGAAACCACAGGAAAACTGGTTTTTGCCAGAGATATTGTCGAACCTCCCCTAAAACCTGGAAAACTATCTTTTTTGATCATTCGTTTAGTCACTCCTCTAATTAGAACCTTTTTGAAACAAGAGGCTAACCCTCCAAAAACCCAACTAATACTATCAAAATTATTATGGTTTCTTGCAGGAACTTATATCTATATTTTACTCTGTTCCTCGCCTAATTTTATTTTACCAGGGGAACCAGTTTGGGCCGTACAACCAGAAACTATCAAAGAAGTTATTAGCGAATCGATCAATTTTTTCTTTGTGTTACCGATTCTCAATAGTTTAGGTATTTCCATCATGAAATCTCCTGTTGTTCATCCTGCGATCGAAGCACAATTTAACTTTGCTGAAGCTTGGATCTTTATGTTTCTTCCCTTATTATTAGCGGATAAACGGATAAGAAATTTCCCAAAAGTTGCCCTTTGGAGTGTGGCCATGTTTCTGACTAATGTGTTTCTTTTACCTTATATGGCTTTACGATTTAAACAACCTAGTGTAGAAACAATAGAAGAACCCAAAAAGGGATTTTTAGAACGTAGTTTTGGCTGGACAGGGTTAATTGTTGGGATTATTGCTATTATTTGGTTATTGATTGGAAGACCAGAATTCGGCGATTTTAGCCAAAGAATTCAGTATTTTATGACACAATTACACAGTAGCCGTGTGGTCATTGCTTTTGCTGTGGATCTGGTTTTATTTGCTATTTTTCAAATCATCTTAATGGGTGCTGTTATTCCCCTCAATAGTCCAAAACGTTCCTTAAGATTTATCCCTTTCTTTGGTCTGGCTTTTTGGTTAATTCTGTAGCAGGTATCAGTTAGCAGTTATCAGTTAGTAGAAAAAAATGCTTAATAATCAGAGACAGGAGGGAAGAAAAAAGATTAATCTATTTTTTGAATTTTCCTTTAATGCGAGAGAGTAATAAATTAACTTCTGGTAATTTTAATTGAATCGATAAGATGAGAAAAATTGTCAGCGCAGTCGCTACAGATAAGAGTAATTGTAATAATTGTAAACCCAAATTATTCCCAGTGTAAAACTGCTCCCAACCCCAACTAACACCGTAACTAGCCACACCTGCTACAAAACTAATTCCTGTTAAGGCTAATAAGGCATTTCCCCATTCTTTTAAGGGTAAACCCCCTAGACGATTATTAAGAATGGCTAAGAAAATAAGCAGAGAAACTAAGTTAACTCCAATGGTTGCCAAAACTAAACCGGGTGTTTTAAACGGTTTATACAAGAGAAAATCTAAAAAACCATTGAGAAAAATATTAAAAATACTAATGCGAAACGGAGTTTCTCCATCTCCCAAAGCATAAAAAACTCGGACTAAAACATCCCTAGCTAAATAAAAGAACATTCCAATGCCATAAGCCATTAAAACAGGAATAACTATATCCGCATCAGCAGATTGAAAGGCACCTCGTTGATAAATAACCCGAATAATAACAGGGGCTAACGCCATAAAAATAGCGGTTAACGGTAACATGGTTAACGCCGTCAATAATAACCCTTGACGAATTCTTACTTTTAATTCGGGCCAATTTTCAGGTGAGGTTAAGCGAGAAAAAACTGGCATAAACGGCACTAAAATCATATTAGAAATAATGCCCAAGGGAGTTAAGACAATAAAATTGGCATAACGCATGGCTGCGGCCGCATTCTCGATAAACGAGGCAAAAAACAGGTCAGTATAAACATTAATATGTAACATTCCCGATGAAAGGGTAGCCGGTCCCATCACCTTCATCACATCCATAACCCCTGGTAGTCGCCAATTCAAGCGTAAGCGCAGTTTTCCCATCCCCGCTTGCCATTGGGCCCATAGTTGGGCTAACCACTGTAGCAACCCTCCTGCTAGGGTTCCCCCGGCTAAAACCATCCCTCCCAAATACCAATTTTCAGGGTTGTTAACATTGGTTCCTAACTGCCACATTAAAGTCCAAACGCCAATAACAATGGCCACACTAGAAAATAACGGGCTAATACTGGGTAATAGATATTGATCCGCAGCGTTGAGGGTTCCGAAACCAATGCCAATGAGTCCCGCTAAAAGAGCCAAAGGAGCCATAATTTGTAATTGTTGAATAGCAATGGCTTTAACCTCTCCTTCTAACCCAGGGGCTAATACTGAGATAAAGGTATCTGCAAAGACAATTAAAATAATGGTCACCAGTAGTAACACCAGACTGACTAAGGTGGTTACCGTTTCCACTAACGGGGCAGCCTCTGACTTGTCTCGTTTGGCTAAAACGCTAATTAATGCACTATGAAACGGTCCATTGATGCCTCCCAGTAAAATTAATAAAAAACCAGGAATAACATAGGCATAGGCGTAAGCATTGACCACAGGACCAACCCCAAAGGCTGCTGCGATGCCCTGTTCTCGCACCAAACCAAATAATTTACTAATCAGAGTAGCTACAGCCACCAGGCCGGCAATGCTTACTAACGAACGGGACTTTTTCGGGTTAATAGACACGGCACTCCCCATGACAAATGTCATTTATTATTTAAGATTCTGTGACTTGAGACAAGTGGCCGTTCCCTGTCGTGAACTACCTACGCTCATCTAAGGACAGAGCGTAGGCTTCTGGTATCCCCTTGAGGACTGCCAGAACTTCCTTCGTGGTACTATTAGTTTGAGATTTAACAATTTTCCCACTACGGCGGTTTATAGTC